>Ga0335074_10007430_pt1 | contig 15197 bp, 12 predicted proteins | sample Lox_Sample_23_FD_206715 | JGI IMG/M metagenome (GOLD analysis project Ga0335074, IMG submission 206715) | Soil microbial communities from Loxahatchee National Wildlife Refuge, Florida, United States - Lox_Sample_2.3 | ecosystem: Environmental > Terrestrial > Soil > Wetlands | place: USA...
TGGCCAAATAGAGACCCGTTGGGAGACGCTGGGAGTTCCCTATATGGGCCTTTGAGCAAACATCGCAACTATTTTAACCCAGTCTTTGATGCCGTCCAACAAAAGGATGGACTGAATTTATATGAGATGGCTCGGAATAATCCGATTGACAGCTTTGACCAGGTCGGATTGGACTGCGGGGGCCCTGGAGGACAAGCCGCTTGTGGTGTTGCTTGCACTTTGGCGTGCGCGTGGTGTGCCTTGCTTCCTCCTATCGTGGACTTTGTGTGTGCGGGCACGTGCATGGCAAGCTGTGGGGCAGCGTGCTGTGCCGACCAAGATTCTTGTCCCAATAATCCCAATCCGCCTCGCAAGAAGCGGGGAAGTGGTCTCTGAACCAAAATCTTACATTGCCATGAACAACAATCGAAACAAGTATGCTCCGTTGATTAGATACATTGGAATGGTGGTTGCGGTCTTTTTCTCATTTTATGCCGAGAGGATAATTGACCGACTATCGAATCCATTTGTGCGTCAAGCAATCATTGTTTTTTTAATTGCTTACTTGATTTTTACAGCGGTGGAATTTTCCTGGCGCAGGCTTATAAAACGAAACGCAAAGCATCCTAACGGTTGAGACAGTCCTATTTTTCACCCTGGACGCTATTCTCCTTGTGGAACAAGGGGGCAGCCGTAACAGCGGAGCGGCCAGGCTGACGACAGCGATGCACACAGCAGTTGCACCGGAACAAAACAGCAAAATCGCCCGCAGACATCTTCCTTAGCACAGCTACAGGCCCACGATGCCGCCGGAAAATTTGCGCGAAATTTGCGCAACTGTTGCGCAACAAAAACGCAACAGGTTCAAGGTAAATCAACCTTGTTCCAGCCCATTCAAGGCGCGCCGGAAATCGCCCGTCACAAGCGGTTGATCTTCCGCTTTTTTCCGGCTCTTTCCGGTAATTTTCGGCCATGACACTTACCCCGCCTTTCAGCCGTGACGCCGCCGCTTGAAGGCGAGCGCAACGGCTGCTCGACAAAAATCGGCGGGCGCATCAAACGCCGCCGGTGAGACCATCGCAAGATTGCTCAATGGAAAGCCGCAAGGTTGCTCATCCATTAGCCGCCAGACGCGCCGAAAGAAAGTTGCGCTGCGCTCGCATCGGTCATGCCGGATGCTTCCCTGCCCCGAACACAAGAGCCGTTATATGCAAAGCCGCCTCCTGCGCCGGTGTCCGCTCGCGGAACCTCGCGGCGCACGAGTCTCCGCCGTCTCCTTAAATCCGCCGGCCCGGTTCATTGAATATAACGGCGTCTTGTGTCGCGGCAGGCGTCGGCGCTGTCACGCTCGCTGCTGATCCGGCCTGCGCCCCTGGCCGGGCAGCGCGCGCGCCAGCTTGCCGGCATCCGTCACGCCCGCCGCTCGTTCGGCGCACGGAAAAAAAGTCGGCGCGAGAACCAAACCTTGCTCGATGAAACGTCGCTGCCGCGGCGGACAAAAAATCGTTGGATGAATCGGCAGTTGCCGGAAAGATGAACACGCATCCGCTTGAAGTCGCGTCGGACGGTTGCCGGTGATTTGACGGTTGGTTGCCGCGTGCGAACGTCACGGGATTTTTCTTTTTGCTTCTATGGCGGGGTTGCTTGGCTGTCGGAGCGGTGTTGGAAAACTTTCACGTCCGTTGTGCTGTCGGGAGTCGCGGGCCTGCTTATGAGGCACTCTGGCCGCCGTGCCGGGCTGCATGAAGATGCTGGCGCATCTTCTTTTAGCTGCTGCCGTTGGCGTGCTGGCGGACGAACGGTTCGAGGATGTCGAGGATTTTTTCCTGCTGACGGCGGGGCATTTTGGAAACCGCTTCAAAGAGTTGCCGGGAACGGCCGCCAGGAGAGACGACCCGTTTGGGGCGTGGCTCGCCCAACAGTTCCTCGACGGTGACGCCGAGGGCCTTGGCCATCGGCAGCAGCACGTTGGAGCGCGGCAGGTTGCCGCTGGTCTCCCAATAACTGACGTTGGAAGGTTCCTCACCGATCTGCCGGGCCAGCTCCCGCAGACTCAATCCGGCGGCTTCCCGCAGTTGCCGCAATCGTGATTCGTTCGCCATGCTGGGAGCGTAGGGCGGCGGCAAAAAAAGTTCTTGCATGTGTCCAGTATATTGAACATATCTGTTCAATGCAAATGCACTTGACACCTTTTTTAGAAACGGAGGCGGGCCATGCCCTGGCGCATTCCTGAAGCCGACTTGGAACGAGTGAAGCGCGAGACCGATTTGGTCGCGCTGGTGCAGAGCCGGGGCATCGAGTTGAAGAAGCACGGGGGGCGCGACTACATCGGGCGCTGTCCCTTCCATGACGACCGGAACCATCCCAACTTCATTGTGACGCCGGGCAAGGGGTTGTGGCACTGCATGGCGTGCGGCAAAGCGGGCAACGTGATCCAGTTCGTGCAGCAGCATGACGGCGTTTCGTTCCGGCACGCCTTTGAGTTGCTGCGGCAGGGCGGCAAGGCGGTGTTCAGTGCGCAGCCGGTGCAGAAGCAATCCACCGTGCCGAAACTTTCCTGTCCGCTGGATGCCGAGGCCGACGACGCGACGCTGTTCGGGCAGGTCGTCAGCTATTATCACGAGCGGTTGAAACAAGCGCCGCTGGCGCGTGCGTATCTGGCCAGCCGTGGTTTGGACTCGGACGAACTGATTGACCGTTTTCAAATCGGCTTTGCCGACCGGACTTTGGGACTGCGGCTGCCGGAGAAAAACCGGAAGGAGGGCGAAGCGTTGCGCACGCGGCTGACGCGGCTGGGCCTGTGGCGGGAGAGCGGCCACGAACATTTTAACGGCTGCATCGTGGTGCCATTCCAGGACGAAGCCGGAAACGCGGTGAGCCTTTACGGGCGGCGCGCGCAGAAGGCCGACTTGAAGCACCTGTATCCGCCCGGCCCGCATCGGGGCTTGCTCAATCGTGAAGCGTTACAGGGCAACGAAATTATTTTGTGCGAGGCAGTGTTCGACGCGCTGACGTTTTGGGCCAACGGGTTCAAGAACGTGACGTGCCTGTTCGGGACGGAAGGCTTCACGGATGAGCTTTGGGAAGCGTTGAAGAAAGTTCAGCGTGTTCGCATCGCCTACGACGCGGACGACGCCGGCGAGCGGGCGGCGCAGCGGGACACGGAGCGTTTTGGCAAACACGGCATCGAAGTTTTTCGGGTGAAGTTCCCGCACGGGATGGACGCCAACGAATACGCGCAGAAGGTCAAGCCCGCCGACAAATCGCTGGCGTTGCTGATGAACTCGGCGCAGTGGCTTGGCAGCGGCACACGGCCACCGGCGGCAGGGCCGCCCAAGCACGTTGCAATGGTCGTGGATGAAATCACCGGCGAGCCGTTGCCCATCGTGGACAAGGAATCGCTGGAAACGGGCGTGGGTTGGGCGCCGGAGGGTTTTGTTCCCGCTCCTTACGCGGAGGTGCAGGCGCAATCTTCTTCTTTAGCTGCTTCTGTTAGCGGCGAACAACCGGAGGCGGCTAAAAAAGAAAAAGCCGCCGGTTTGGAGCAACGCGGCGACGCCTGGTTCCTCGATTTGGACGAGCGCGAATATCGCGTGGCCGGTTTGGAAAAGACACTCGGCACGGACGCGCTCAAAATTACATTGCGCTTGCGTGCCGGTGAACACTTCCACCTGGACTCGGTTGATCTGTGCCGCGACATGGAACGCCGCCGGTTCATCGAACGCGCCGCCGAGGAAACGGGGCTGACGGCAGACCTGTTGAAACGCGACATGGGAAAACTTTTGCTCGCCGTCGAGCAGGCGCAGTCCGAGCTTGCCAAGCCCCAGGAGCAGGCCGGCCACGTCGTCACGCTGACGCCGGAGGAGCGCGAAGCGGCGTTGAAATGGTTGCGCGAGCCAAACCTGATTGGCCGCTTGCGCGAAGCGTTCCATCAGGCCGGCATCATCGGCGAAGAGACCAACACGCTCGTTGCATATCTGGCCGGCGTGTCGCGCAAGCTGGAACGGCCGCTGGCGGTCATCATCCAGAGCGCATCGGCGGCGGGCAAGACCACGCTCATGGACGCGGTGCTGTCGTTCTTCCCGGAGGAGGAGCGCGTCAAATACTCGGCCATGACCGGCCAGAGCCTTTACTATCTCGGTGAGACCAGCCTCAAACACAAAATCCTGGCGGTGGTGGAGGAAGCCGGGGCCGAGCGCGCCAGCTACGCGCTCAAACTCTTGCAGAGCGAAGGCGAGCTAACCATCGCCAGCACGGGCAAAGACCCGGCCACCGGCAAGATGGTCACGCAGGAATACCACGTCGAAGGCCCGGTGATGATTTTTTTGACGACCACGGCCATTGACCTCGATGAAGAACTGCAAAACCGCTGTCTGACGCTGGCGGTGGACGAGACGCCGGAGCAGACCGGGCGCATTCACCGGCTGCAACGCGAACGCCGGACGCTGGCGGGCTTGCTGGCGCACGAGGAACGCAAAGACCTGCTCAAAACCCTTCGCAACGCGCAACGGCTGCTCGCACCGCTGGCAGTGGTTAACGACTACGCGCCGGATTTGACCTTTGCCAAAGAGCGCACGCGGCATCGGCGGGACAATGAGAAATACCTGACGCTCATTGACGCCTTCGCGCTGCTGCACCAGCACCAGCGGCAAATCAAGACGCTGCCCAGCGGACGCAATTACGTCGAGGCGACGCTGGAGGACATCGCGCTGGCGAACGAACTCGCGCCGGAAGTCCTGGGCCGTTCGCTGGACGAGTTGCCGCCGCAGACGCGCCGCTTGTATGGCCACATTCGCGAACTGGTTAAAAAACAACGCCCGCCTCGCGGGGCTGGTGGCCGCGCGCAAGCACCCGCCTTCACTTTTAGCCGCCGGGAGTTGCGCGAGGTCTGCGGCTGGAGCCTGACGCAAGTGCGCGTTCACCTGGAGCGGCTGGTGGAACTGGAATACCTGGCGACGCGGCGCGCGCCGTTGAACAACCAGTTGCTTTACGAAGTGCTGATGGACGTGAACACGTCCGAAAACATTGCCCACATCGGCCTCATTGACGTGCAGCAGTTGCGCCGCCGCCACGACTACAACACGCGGTTGGCGGGTTTGCCGGGCCGGTTGGCGGGGCAAAACGGGCGGTTGACGGGGGTTGGCGCAAGCCCCCCGCCAGCCGGAAACGCCAATGCCGGCAATGGTTTTTGAATCGGTTGGCGGGTTGACGGGTTCGCGCATCTGGAAGCCGCCCCAAAAAACGTATCGTAACCGTAATTTTGCATCGTAACTATGGCAGCACCCAAAGGCATCAAAGCCGTCGAATGGTTGAGCAAACGCGCCAGGGCGCAACGCGGCGGCAACGAAAAACAGGCCGACCGCTACGACCGCAGCGCGCCCGATGCGCTGGGCTTGTGGCACGACGCCTACCTGGAATCGCTGGCCGCCCGCAACTACTCGGCCACCACCGTCGAGCATCGCCGCCACACTTTGAAGATGTTCCTGACCTGGGCGGCGGAGCGCGACCTGACGCGCGCCGGCCAGGTCACCCGCCCGATTTTGGAAAACTTTCAACGCTGGCTCTGGCGCTACACCAAGCCCAATGGCCAGCGCATGGGCTGGAGCACGCAACGCGAACGGCTGGGCATCCTCAAAGACTTCTTCCGCTGGCTCACCCGCCAGGACATCATCCTGCACAACCCGGCCAGCGAACTGGAGTTGCCCCGGCCTGAAAAGCGGCTGCCCCAGGAAGTGCTGTCGGTGGCCGAAGTTCAAAAGCTGCTGGCCATCCCCGACGTGAACGATCCTTTGGGCGTGCGCGACCGGGCGATGCTGGAACTGTTTTACTCGACGGGCATTCGGCGCACCGAGCTTTGCCGCATCGAACTGCCCGACCTGAATCCCGAACGCCAGACCGTCCACGTCCGGCTGGGCAAAGGTAAAAAAGACCGCATGGTGCCCGTGGGCAAACAGGCCATCGCCTGGCTGGAACGCTACCTCAAGGAAGTGCGCCCGCGTCTGTGCCTGGACACGCGCACCCAGGCGTTGTTCCTGACCGGCTACGGCGAGGCGTTCAATCCCGACGTGCTCTCGCGCATGGTATCGGCCTGGCTGACGAAGGCCGGCTTGAAACGGAAAGGCTGCTGCCACGTCCTGCGGCACAGTTGCGCCACGCACATGCTGGAGAACGGGGCTGACATCCGGTTCATCCAACAGTTGCTTGGCCACGAGAAGCTCGACACCACGGCCATTTACACCGAGGTCAGCATCAAGCAGCTTCAGGAAGTCCACGCCCGCTGCCATCCCAGCGCCCGTTTGCCCGTTGAATCCCAACCCCAAATCGCGTATGATAAGCACTGTGCCAATGACACTGGACCAAATCGTTGAGGAAACCCGCCACTGGCCGCCTGAAAAGGTCGGCGAACTGGTCGGGCGTCTAACCGAAGACCTGCACGCCAGCGACCCGGAGACGGAAGCTGCTTGGAAAACCGAGATCAACCGGCGCATCGAGGAAATCCAAAGCGGCAAGGTGCAGGGCATCCCGGTCGAAGAAGTGTTCGAGAAAGCCAAACGCCTGCTCAGACGGTGAAGCGCGCCGTCTTTCATCCGGAGGCGAGTCAGGAATATCTCCAAGCCATCGAGTATCACGCGGCCATCAGCGTTGAACTGGGAGAGCGCTTCGACTCGGAAATCCAGCGTTTGGCGAGCGAAGTCAGTCGCGATCCGCAACGGTTCTTTCGGTTCAGTCCACCGGCCCGGCGCGCGTTGTCCAGCGAGTTCCCCTATTCGGTGGTTTATCTGGACGAACCGGACCGCGTGTGGATCGTGGCGGTGATGCACGCCAAACGGCGGCCCGGCTACTGGCGCGAACGGCTCTGACGGCGGCAAAAATCGTTGAAAAACCGCTTCCACCGCCGCCCCAAATGGTGTAATCTTTTCGCATGGCGGCAGGCGTTCCAAGTGGCCTTCCCTTTTTAGCTGCCGGGCTGCGATTAGCGGCTCCTGACGGCGCTGCCATCCTCACGCCGGCGCCGGCCTCATCCCCAAAAACTCGCGTCAGGGGTTCGCGCCGCCAGGCATCGGGTCGCCTTTGTCGGCGAGACGGTTTTCGCTCAATGTTCACGCCCGGTTCGAGGGGTTGTGCCTACAAAACTGCATCGGGTCGGGCTAATTGGCCAAATAGGGACCCGATTGCTGATTTCGGATTCCAAACTTTAAGAGCAACGATAAACAGCCAACTTCATTCAAGAGGATGGCCTCTCTACGAATATGTCGCCAATGAACCAATACGGCTTTTCGACGCATTTGGTTTGGCGCCGGTTATGTCACCATCTGGACCTCCTCCGTCGACTCCTATAGATCCAGGTGGTGGCGGAGGTGGTGCGGATTGCGCGTCACTAGGTGCAAATGCGATCGCTGCATTGGAAGCCTCTATAGCAGACCCAGATAATATTAATCTGCAGATAAACGCCGCAGCAGCTACTGCAAGGTATGAAGCGGCTGGTTGTGGAGATGATGAACCACCGCCACCAAAGATTTGCCCGCCGCCGAATAATCCCGGCCCGCCAGAACCTCCGTCTTGGCTGAGAAGAATGGGCAACGGCATTATTGATATTCTTGATAGCATACCTGTTATTATAATGCCGCCAATTCAAATTATATGCCCTAATTGCGTTCCGCCAGGCCAAGGGCCCCCAGTTGCAGCGTAAGAATCAATTAGCAAAATGTCGAATAGATGAAATCCGCTCCGAGATGGGAAATGAACGTTAATGACTATGCTGAAAGCTAGGGACTTCATCGAAATAAATTTGCATCAGCATAAAGTAGAGGCGGCACGCCTTGAATTGTTACACGCTCAAATTGCTGGACAACCGCTAGAGGTGAAACGCCGATTATCAAAGGAATTCTTGGAGATTGTTGGAAATCGGAACGATAAGCTTCAATTAAGAATTCAGGCATGTAATATACTTGGCGGTCGCAGGAAAGAGCTTGGCCTTAATGACTCGCGAGCGGTAACGGGCAAGCTCCGCAATATACTGGAAAGGGAGTTTATCATTTCTAGACGATCGGGTTTATTTTTTTTAAACAGAGAAATCCAATTGCGAGATGTTGATGCTATAAGGTTCTGTTTTTTAGAAGTCTTGCTTGTGACTCTTTTACGTATTAATTTTTGGAATACGCATCGGTTCGTTGAACTGGTTGCCAGTAAAGTCGTGAATCCTCAATGGAATGTAAAATTGACTAAACTTTTAACGGATGAGGAACATAAACTTAATCAACGTTCAGAACAATGAGACATAAGTGTTACAGCTTTAAGTGGCCAAATCGGGACCCCTTGGGCGAACCGGGGTTTGAAACGCTTCGCTTCGCAAGCCAGCCTCCTTATGTGAGTAGCCTCCAAGATTCTCATATAGTTTACGCGGGCGACATTGTATCTGCGTTGACATATTTCAGGCTAGAAAACGGGCCAGACGACTATATCCCGAATTTTCCGGCGGAGGAGTTGGAAAACCCAAACTTGTATGGATTTGTCGCCAATAATCCCATTAACTATGTTGACCCGCTGGGGTTGTGGCAATTTACAATTGGCGGCGGGTTTGGAGATGGTCTTTTATTTACTATCGGAAAAAATGGCGGTGGCAAATGGTATCAGGGGTGGAATACAGGTTTGTTTGGTGGCGAAGGTGCTGGTTTATATTGGGACTACAATGATACTGATTCCGGCTGCCACAAAAAGGGCATTGAGCCGGGATGGAAAGCCAAAGGAGGACTGGGTGACACATTAAATGCGGAGTATGAGGCTGAAGGCGATCTGAATGAAATCAACGCTTCGGTTAGCCATTCCTACGAAGGGACAGGATTGGATGTAACCTATAGTGCAACATTAAATGGGGAGGGATTATCTACAGAAGGACCGTCGTTGACGCCGACGAGCGGCTGGGGAGCCGGAGAATTCTTTGGCATTGGCGGAACTGTTTACTGGTAGGATGCGTTCCGATGAAAAATGTGATTTTTAGGGTAGTAATTATTTTGATTCTGATTGGCGCTTTAATAGTGGGCGCAAGGAGCTTCCTTTATCGTTCAAAAGAATTTCATGCCGGGCAATCTATTGCTGAGGAATATGCAGCACAAATCAATTTGCCCTCTGACTTGACCTGCGTAAGCGCCAACAGGAGTTGGACAAAACGGGGAGATTACAATTTATCGTGTTTCGTGTTTTTACCAAAAAGCGAATTCAATTCCACCAATTTAATGAACAATTACCACTCTGCCCATTTGATTCTTGTGCGGTATACGGATAAATGTCCGCTGAACACTTTTGAGGTGGGAATAGTTACCAATTCGGATGTGAAGAACTGCACGGCAGACACCGTAATCAGTGACAGCAAGTTCATGAGTGCGCCGTAGTTGGCGTGCCATAAATCTGCCATCGAAGGGCGTTTTAAGGCGCGCGAAAGTGAGCCGTGCGAAGCAATTTTAGACAACGGACGCTCTTCTCCTTGCGAGGCAAGGGGGCGGACGTAACAGCGGAGCGACCAAGCTGGCGACAGCAACAGGTTCAAGGTAAATCAACCTTGTTCCAACCAGTTCGAGGCGCGCCGGAAATCGCCCGTCACAAGCGATTGATCTTCCGCCTTTTTCCGGCTCTTTCCGGCAATTTTCGGCCATGACACTCACCCCGCCGAAAATCGGCAACCAGGCTGCTTGAAGGCGAGCGCAACAGCGGCTCGAAAAAAACCGCAGCCGACGCGGAAGGCCGCTCGCGGAAAAGTCGCAGGCGCGCCGGAGAAAAAACGGTGGCCGTGCGCCAGCACTTCGCGGCGTTCATGCCGGATGCTTCCCTGCCGTGACACAAGAGCAGTTATATGCAATGCCGCCTCATGCGCCGGTGTCCGCTCGCGGAGCCTCCGGCGCACGAGTCTCCGCCGGCTCATCGAGTGTTCGCCCGTGCGGCTCGCACCGTTCGCCCGGCCCGGTTCATCGAATATAACTGCGTCTTGTGTTCGGGCAGGCGTCGGCGCTGTCACACTCGCTGCTGATCCGGCCTGCGCCCCTGGCCGGGCAGCGCGCGCGCCAGCTTGCCGGCATCCGTCCCGCCCGCCGCTCATTGGCGCACCGCAAAAAAGTCGGCGCGTGAATCAAACCTTGCTCAATGGAACGTCGCATGAGCGACGGACAAAAAACCGGAATCGCGCCAGTCGTCTGCCGGTGGTTCGTCCATTCATCGGCGCGTTCAATGCTCACGGGATTTTTCTTTTTGCTTCTATGGCGGGGTTGCTGGCCTGTCGGAGCGGCGAGCGAACCTTTGCTGCCCCGTCGTGTTGTCGGGCGTCACTGGCCTGCTTTGTAGTCGCTCTGGCTGCCGCGACGGGCAGCGCGTCAGATGCTGCGCATCTTTTTAGCTGCCGTTGGCGTGCTGGCGGACGAACGGTTCGAGGATGTCCAAAATCTTTTCCTGCTGGCGGCGGGGCATCTTGGAGACGGCTTCAAACAGTTGGCGGGAGCGTCCCCCAGGGGAAACGACGCGCTTGGGACGCGGCTCGCCCAGCAGTTCCTCGACGGTGACGCCCAGCGCCTTGGCCATCGGTAGCAGCACATCGGAACGCGGCAGGTTGCCGCTGGTCTCCCAATAGCGAACGTTGGACTGGTCTTGACCAATCTGCCGTGCCAGTTCCCGCTGCGAAAGTCCGGCGGCTTCCCGCAGTTGGCGCAATCTCGATTCGTTTGCCATGTCGCCAGCGTAGGGCGGGAGCGAAAAAAACGCTTGCATGTGAGTAGTATATTACTCACTATTGAGCAGTGCAATCAAACTTGACACCTTTTTTGGAAACGGAGGCGGGCCATGCCCTGGCGCATTCCTGAAGCCGACTTGGAACGGGTGAAGCGCGAGACTGATTTGGTCGCGCTGGTCCAGAGCCGGGGCATCGAGCTGAAGAAGCACGGGACGCGCGACTTCATTGGACGCTGCCCGTTCCACGACGACCGGAACAAACCCAACTTCATCGTCACGCCGCAGAAGGGACTCTGGCACTGCATGGCGTGCGGGAAGGCGGGCAACGCGATCCAGTTCGTGCAGCACCATGACGGCGTGAGCTTCCGGCACGCCTTCGAGTTGCTGCGGCAGGGCAGCCAGGCCGTGTTCACATCGCAGCCGATGCAAAAACAATCCACCGTTCCCAAACTGTCCTGTCCGCTGGACGTGGAGGCCGACGACGCGACATTGTTCCGCCAGGTTGTGGCCTACTACCACGAGCGGTTGAAGCAATCGGCGGCGGCGCGCGCTTATCTGGCCAGCCGCGGCCTCGACCGCGACGAACTGATTGACCATTTTCAACTCGGCTTCGCCGACCGGACTTTGGGCCTGCGGCTGCCGGAGAAAAACCGGAAGGAAGGCGAGGCGTTGCGCACGCGGCTGGCGCAGCTTGGCTTGTGGCGCGAGTCCGGCCACGAACACTTCAACGGCTGCGTTGTCGTGCCGTTGCACAACGAGCAAGGCCAGGTGGTCAGCCTTTACGGTCGGCGGGCGCAGAAAGGCGACTTGAAGCACCTGTATCCGCCCGGCCCGCATCGCGGACTGTTTAACCGGCAGTGTTTGAACCAGCCGGAAATTATTTTGTGCGAAGCCGTCCTCGACGCGCTGACGTTTTGGGTGAACGGGTTCAAGAACGTGACGTGCTTGTTCGGCACGGAAGGTTTTACCGATGAGCTTTGGGAGGCGTTGCGGAAAGTTCAGCGCATTCGCATCGCCTACGATGCGGACGACGCCGGCGAGCGGGCGGCGCAACGCGACGCGGAACGTTTTCAGAAACACGGCGTGGAAGTGTTCCGCGTGAGGTTCCCGCACGGCATGGACGCCAACGAATACGCGCAGAAGGTCAAGCCCGCCGACAAATCGCTGGCGTTGCTTCTGAACTCGGCAGCGTGGCTCGGCACTGGCACGCGGCCACTAGCGCCGCCGCTGCCGCCCGTGGAAAAAATCGCGCCCCCGCCTTCTTCTTTAGCTGCTTCTGTTAGCAGCGAACAACCGGACGCGGCTAAAGAAGAAAAGCCGCCGCCAGCGTCAGCACCGGCAACGCCGACGCTGGAGCAGAGAGGCGACGCCTGGTTCTTCGACGTGGAAGGCCGCGAGTATCGCGTGGCCGGTTTGGACAAGACCATCGGGACCGACGCGCTGAAAGTGGCGTTGCGGCTTCGCGTCGGCGAACGCTTTCACCTGGACTCGGTTGATCTGTGCCGCGACGCGGAGCGCCGCCGGTTCATTGAACGCGCCGCCGAGGAAACCAGTCTGACACCCGACTTGCTCAAACGTGATTTGGGAAAGTTGTTGCTCGCGGTTGAACAGGCGCAGGCGGAACTGGCCAGGCCCCAGGAGCAAACCGGCCACGTCGTCACGTTGTCACCGGAGGAACGTGACGCGGCGTTGAAGTGGTTGCGCGAGCCGAATCTCATCGGGCGTTTGCGCGAAGCGTTCCATCAGGCCGGCATCATCGGCGAGGAAAGCAACACGCTGGTTGCGTATCTGGCCGGCGTCTCGCGCAAGCTCGAAAGGCCGCTGGCCGTCATCATCCAATCAGCATCGGCGGCGGGCAAGACCACGCTCATGGACGCCGTGTTGTCATTCTTCCCCGAAGAAGACCGTGTCAAATACTCGGCGATGACCGGCCAATCGCTCTACTACCTGGGCGAGACCAGCCTCAAACACAAAATCCTGGCCGTGGTGGAGGAAGCCGGGGCGGAGCGCGCCAGCTATGCCTTGAAGCTGTTGCAAAGCGAAGGCGAGTTGACCATCGCCAGCACCGGCAAAGACCCGGCCACCGGCAAAATGGTCACGCAGGAATATCACGTCGAAGGCCCGGTGATGATTTTCCTCACCACGACCGCGATTGATTTGGACGAGGAGTTGCAAAACCGCTGCCTGACGCTGGCGGTGGACGAGACGCCGGAGCAGACGCAGCGCATTCACCGGCTGCAACGCGAACGCCGCACGCTGGCGGGCCTGCTGGCGCACGAGGAACGCAAAGACCTGCTGCAAAAGCTCCGCAACGCGCAACGGCTGCTGTCGCCGCTGGCGGTGGTCAATCCCTTCGCGCCGGCGCTGACGTTCGCCACGGCGCGCACGCGCAACCGGCGCGACCACGAAAAGTATCTGACGCTCATTGACGCCATCGCGCTGCTTCACCAGCACCAACGCACACGCGGCCAACACATCGTCAACGGCCGTTCGATTGACTTCATCGAAGTGACACTTGATGACATCGCGCTGGCCAACGAGCTTGCGCCCGAAGTTTTAGGCCGTTCGCTCGACGAGTTGCCGCCGCAGACGCGGCGCTTGCTCGGTTACATTCGTGAACTGGTTAAAAAGCAACGTCAGCCACGCGGGGCAAAAGTGGCCGCTGCTTTTAGCCGCAAAGAACTGCGTGCGGTCTGCGGCTGGAGTCTGACGCAAGTGAGCGTGCATCTGGAACGGCTCGTGGCGCTCGAATACCTGGCGCTGCGGCACGGGCGTTTGGGCAGCCCGTTCGTTTATGAAATCCTGTTCGACCTCGACACGCCGGAGACTGTCGCCCACATCGGCTTGATTGAAGTCGCCAAGTTGCGGCACGACTACAAAACCAACCTCGCGGGTTTTTCACCGGGGGTGTCGGGGCAAAACGGGCAGGTAACGGGGGGTGTCGAAACGAGGCCGTCACCCCTTGCGCCGTTGGCAGTCAGCGCCTTGGCGCGAACCTGACGGGGTGACGGGTCTGCAAATCTGGAATGCGCCTCAAAACACTGCATCGTAACCGCAACTTGTCATCGTAATCATGTCCGCACCCAAAGGCATCAAAGCCGTCGAATGGTTGAGCAAACGCGCCAAGGCGCAACGCGGCGGCAACGAGAAGCAGCCCGACCGCTACGACCGCAGCGCGCCCGACGCGCTGGGCTTGTGGCATGACGCCTACCTGGAATCGCTGGCCGCCCGCAACTACTCGGCGACCACCGTTGAGCATCGCCGCCACACTTTGAAGATGTTCCTGACCTGGGCGGCGGAGCGCGACCTCACGCGCGCCGGCCAGATCACGCGCCCGATTTTGGAAAACTTTCAACGCTGGCTCTGGCGCTACACCAAGCCCAACGGCCAGCGCATGGGCTGGAGCACGCAACGCGAACGGCTGGGCATCCTCAAAGACTTCTTCCGCTGGCTCACGCGGCAGGATGTCATCCTGCACAACCCGGCCAGCGAACTGGAACTGCCCCGACCGGAGAAACGGCTGCCCCAGGAAGTGCTTTCGGTGGCCGAAGTTCAAAAGCTGCTGGCCATCCCGGACGTGAACGATCCTTTGGGCGTGCGCGACCGGGCAATGCTCGAACTCTTTTACGCAACGGGCCTGCGGCGCACCGAGCTTTGCCGCCTGGAACTGCCCGACCTGAATCCCGAACGCCAAACCGTCCACGTCCGGCTGGGCAAAGGCAAGAAAGACCGCATGGTGCCCGTCGGCGCGCGCGCCGTGGCGTGGCTGGAACGCTACCTCAAGGAAGTGCGCCCGCGTCTGTGCCTGGACACGCGCACCCAGGCGTTGTTCCTGACCGGCTACGGCGGGGCGTTCAATCCCGATGTCGTCTCGCGCATGGTGTCGGCCTGGCTGACGAAGGCCGGCTTGAAGCGCAAAGGCTGCTGCCACGTCCTGCGGCACAGTTGCGCCACGCACATGCTGGAGAACGGGGCCGACATCCGGTTCATCCAGCAGTTGCTTGGCCACGAGAAACTCGACACCACGGCCATTTACACCGAGGTCAGTATCAAGCAGCTTCAAGAGGTTCACACCCGTTGCCATCCGTCCGCAAAAATCGTCGAAAAACCGCTTCCGCCATCGCCCCAAATGGTGTAATCTTTCCGCATGGTGGCAGGCGTTCCAAGTGGCCTTCCCTTTTTAGCTGCCGGGCTGCGTTTAGCGGCTCCTGACGGCGCTGCCATCCTCACGCCGGCGCCGACCTCATCCCCAAAAACTCGCGTCGGGGGTTCGCGCCGCTGCCCATCGGGTCGCCTTTCACGACGCGGGCGTTTTCAGCCAATGTTCACGCCCGGTTCGCGGGGTTGTGCCTACAAAACCGCATCGGGTCGGGGCAAATGGCCAAATAGAGACCCGTTGGGAGACGCTGGGAGTTCCCTATATGGGCCTTTGAGCAAACATCGCAACTATTTTAACCCAGTCTTTGATGCCGTCCAACAAAAGGATGGACTGAATTTATATGAGA
>Ga0335074_10007431_pt1 | contig 15196 bp, 11 predicted proteins | sample Lox_Sample_23_FD_206715 | JGI IMG/M metagenome (GOLD analysis project Ga0335074, IMG submission 206715) | Soil microbial communities from Loxahatchee National Wildlife Refuge, Florida, United States - Lox_Sample_2.3 | ecosystem: Environmental > Terrestrial > Soil > Wetlands | place: USA...
TCGGGACAGCCGCGCAGCACCCGCAGCACCCGCCGCACCCGCCTCCCCGCGCCGATGCCGCTGTGACGCGCGAGGCTGGGCAGGTGTGCGTGATCCAGGTGGCCGATTGCATTCCGGTGCTCCTTGCCGCGCGGGATGGGTCGGCGGTGGGGGCCGCACACGCCGGCTGGCGGGGACTTGCTTCGGGCGTCCTGGAGGCTGCGGTCGAGGCGCTCAGGGGGCTCATGAGGGACCCCTCCGAGCTCATCGCGTGGCTCGGCCCCGGAATCGGTCCTGCGCATTTCGAGGTCGGGGACGAGGTACGCGCCGCATTCGAGCCGGGAGCCCATGCCGCATTCACCCGCAATGCTAGCGGCCGCTGGCAATGCGACCTCGCGGCGCTTGCGCGCCGGCGACTGCAGCGCCTCGGCGTACGCGAGATCTATGGCGGGAGCTGGTGCACGTACGAGGATTCCGGGCGCTTTTTCTCGTACCGGCGCGATGGGCGCTGCGGGCGCATGGCCGCGCTCATCTGGATGGCGGTATAAGGGGCGGCGGCCGGGCCCGAAAAGGCCTTGAACGTCAAGGCAGTGCCCCAACTTGAGGGGCTAGCGAGCCCTTTCGAGCTTTCCTAGCGAGCCCCTTCGAGGTTTCCCCATGCGGCAGGACAAACTCACGAGCAAGTTCCAGATGGCGCTGGCCGATGCCCAGTCGCTCGCGGTCGGGCGCGACCACCAGTTCATGGAGCCGGCGCACCTCATGCTGGCACTCCTCGACCAGGAGGGCGGTACGGTGCGGCCGCTGCTCGCCAAGGCGGGGGCCAATCTCAACAAGCTGCGATCGGAGCTCATGGCGCTCCTCGACCGGCTGCCGACGGTGCAGGGCACCCCCGGCGAGGTGCACGTCTCGAACGATCTCGTGCGCCTCCTCAACGTCGCGGACAAGCTCGCGCAGCAGCGTGGCGATCAGTTCATCTCGAGCGAGTTGTTCGTGCTCGCGGCGTTCGAGGACCGCGCGAACCTTGCGAAGCTCCTCAAGGATGCGGGCGTCGCCCGCGGTGCCGTCGAGAAGGCGATCGATGAGGTGCGTGGAGGCGAGAAGGTCACCGATGCGAATGCCGAGGAGCAGCGGGGCGCGCTCGATAAGTACACGATCGATCTCACGGAGCGGGCCTCCTCGAGCAAGCTCGATCCGGTGATCGGGCGCGACGATGAGATCCGCCGCACGATCCAGGTACTGCAGCGACGCACGAAGAATAACCCGGTGCTGATCGGGGAGCCTGGCGTCGGCAAGACCGCGATCGTCGAGGGGCTCGCCCAGCGCATCGTGAATGGCGAGGTGCCCGAGGGGCTGCGTAACAAGCGCATTCTCGCCCTCGACATGGGCGCGCTCATTGCCGGTGCGAAGTTCCGCGGCGAGTTCGAGGAGCGCCTGAAGGGGGTGCTCAACGACCTCGCCAAGCAGGAAGGCAACGTCATTCTCTTCATCGATGAGCTGCACACGGTGGTCGGTGCGGGCCGGGCCGAGGGCTCGATGGACGCCGGCAACATGCTCAAGCCCGCGCTCGCGCGCGGCGAGCTGCATTGCATCGGGGCCACGACCCTCGACGAATACCGCAAGTACATCGAGAAGGATGCTGCCCTCGAGCGGCGCTTCCAGCGTGTACTGGTCGATGAGCCCTCGGTCGAGGACACCATCGCGATCCTGCGTGGGCTGCAGGAGCGCTACGAGGTGCACCACGGCGTGGACATCACCGACCCTGCGATCGTCGCCGCGGCGACGCTCTCGCATCGCTACATCACCGATCGGCAGCTGCCCGACAAGGCGATCGATCTCATCGACGAGGCCGCGGCCCGCATCCGCATGGAGATCGACTCCAAGCCCGAGGCGCTCGACCGCCTCGAGCGGCGCATCATCCAGCTGAAAATCGAGCAGGAGGCGCTCAAGAAGGAGCAGGACGAGGCCTCGCGGCGTCGTTTGAAGGCGCTCGAGGAGACGTTGCGCAACCTCGAGAAGGAATATGCGGACCTCGAGGAGGTGTGGAAATCCGAGAAGGCGACGCTGCAGAGCGCAGCGCAGATCCGCGGCGAGCTCGATCGAGTGCGCACCGAGTTCGATGCGGCGCGCCGCGCGGGCGACCTCGGCCGCATGGCAGAGCTGCAGTACGGCCGCATTCCGGAGCTCGAGAAGCGCCTCGCCGAGGCGACGGCCGCCGAGACGAAGGAGACGCGCCTCGTGCGCAACCGCGTGACCGAGGAGGAGATCGCGGAGGTGGTCTCCAAGTGGACCGGCATTCCCGTCTCGAAGATGCTCGAGGGCGAGAAGGAAAAGCTGCTGCGTATGGAGGCCGAGCTCTCGAGGCGCGTGGTCGGGCAGGACGAGGCCGTGCGCATCGTCTCCGATGCCATCCGCCGCTCGCGCGCGGGCCTTTCCGACCCGCGCCGTCCGAACGGATCATTCCTGTTCCTCGGGCCAACCGGGGTCGGGAAGACCGAGCTCTGCAAGGCGCTCGCGGACTTTCTCTTCGACACCGAGGATGCGCTCATCCGCATCGACATGTCGGAGTTCATGGAAAAGCACTCGGTCGCCCGCCTGATCGGCGCCCCTCCGGGCTACGTGGGCTACGAGGAGGGCGGCTATCTCACCGAGGCCGTGCGCCGCAGGCCCTACTCCGTGATCCTGCTCGATGAGGTCGAGAAGGCCCACCAGGATGTGTTCAACGTGCTCCTACAGGTGCTCGATGACGGGCGCCTGACGGACGGGCAGGGCCGCACGGTCGATTTCCGCAATACCGTGATCATCATGACCTCGAATCTCGGGTCGAACGTGATCCAGGAGTACGCTGGCGCACAGAACTACTCCCGCATGCGCACCGCCGTGATGGAGATCGTGCAGCAGAGCTTCCGGCCGGAGTTCATCAACCGGATCGACGACATCGTCGTGTTCCATCCGCTCGGCACCGAGCAGATCCGCAAGATCGTGGACATCCAGCTCGCCTACCTGCGCAAGCGCCTGCAGGAGCGCAACATCGACCTCGCGCTCGACGATCGGGCGCGCGACCTCCTCGGCGAGGCAGGGTTCGATCCGGTCTACGGCGCGCGCCCGCTCAAGCGCGTGATCCAGCAGCAGATCGAGAATGCGCTCGCGACGCACATTCTGAAGGGCGATTTCGGGCCCGGGGACATGATCGAGACGATTGTCCGTGACGGCCATCTCGCTTTTCAGAAGGGGGTCCGGAAGGCGGCATAGCCCCGCGACCGTCAGGGGGCGCGCTGCGGCGCCCCCTGAAGGTATACTTTCCCAAGACAACCAAACAACTCCCAAAGCGCCATGCCTTTCTACGAATACGAATGCTCGAACTGCAAGTTCTACAGTGAGGTGATGCAGAAGATCACCGATCCGCCGCTCAAGAAGTGTCCCTCCTGCGGGAAGAGCACTCTGAAGAAGCTCGTGTCCATACCCAATTTCCGCCTGAAGGGCGCCGGCTGGTACGAGACGGACTTCAAGTCGGAGAAGGAAGCCAAGCGCAATCTCGCGGAGAGCGAGCGGGGCGAGGCGAAGGAGGGTGAGGGGAAGGAGACCAAGCCCGAGGCGGCCGCAGCCAAGGCGCCGGAGGCGAAGCCCGCCGACAGCAAGGCGGAGCCGAAACCGGCGACGATCGCATCCACCGCGCGCAAGAGCGCCGGTGCCTCGCGCAAGCCCGCATCCCATCGCCCGGTCAAGGCGAAAGGTACGCGCCCGGGCGGCCGAGCCAAGGCCCGCACCGTGCGCAAGGCACGGCGTAGGTGACCCGGCCGCTCGAGAGCCCGACGGAGGAGAGGCCGGTCATCGGAGAGCTGTTTCCGAGAGAACCCGAGCCGCGGGAGGAGAGCACGCAAGCGCGTATCGGGGGCGAGCGCGCCGAGGAGCAGCCAGTACCGGGTCCACGGGGCGCGGCCAAGCGCAATTGGAGCCTGAGGCGCTATCTCGTCGCGGGCATTCTCGTGTGGGTGCCGATCCTCGCCACGATCTGGGTCGTCGGATTCATCGTGGACGTGATGGATCGCACCCTGCTCCTGCTTCCCGAGCACTTTCGTCCCAAGGCGCTCTTCGGGTTCTCCATTCCCGGGTTCGGGATCGTCTTCGCCTTCGTCGTCGTGTTGCTGACGGGCCTCGCCGTGACAAACCTCGTCGGGCGCCAGCTCGTTGCGTACTGGGAAGAGCTCCTGCAGCGCATCCCGCTCGTGCGCTCCGTGTACAGCGGGGTGAAGAGCTTCGCAGAAAGCGTGCTCACCTCCAGTCACTCCTTCCGCCAGGTCGTCGCGGTCGAGTATCCGCGGCCCGGCATCTGGAGCATCGGCTTCGTCACCGCGGAGGATGTCGCCGAGGTGAGCGCCAAGACGGGAGAGGCACTCCTCTGCGTCTTCATTTCGCCGGCCCCGAACCCCACCGCGGGCTTCATCATCCTCGTGCCGCGCTCGCAGGTGATCCCACTCGATATGAGCGTCGATGCGGCGATGCGGATGATCGTCACGTGCGGGGTCGTCACGCCGCCCTTCGTTCCCGCACAGCGCCCCGCCGAGCCCCGCCGGACATAGCGCCGGATCCGATCGCCGTCACCGCGCGCCTCACGGGGAATGGCTCTCGCGACGCGGGACCCGTAAGCTCAGCGGGTGCTCCCCGTCTGGTAACATTTCCAAGCTCATGCGCACCCACTACTGCGGCAACGTCAACGAGAAGCTCGCCGGCGAGGAGATCACGGTCGCGGGCTGGGTGCACCGGCGCCGCGACCACGGCGGGGTGATCTTCGTCGATCTGCGCGACCGCGAGGGCCTCTTGCAGGTCGTCTTCGATCCGGATCGGCCCGAGCTCTTCCGCGAGGCCGAGCGGTTGCGCAACGAGTTCGTCCTTTCCGTGAAGGGACGCGTTCGCGAGCGGCCCGCGGGCACCGTCAATCCGAACCTGGCCTCGGGGCGCATCGAGCTGCTCGCGACCACACTCGAGGTGCTCAACCGCTCCGACCCGCTTCCCTTTCAGCTCGATGAGCAGGTGAGCGAGGAGGTGCGTCTCAAATACCGCTACCTCGATCTGCGCCGCGAGGTGATGAGCGAGCGGCTGCGGCTGCGGCACCGCATCACGCGCGCGATGCGCGCGTACCTCGATGCGCACGGCTTCGTCGACATCGAGACTCCGATGCTCACCAAGGCCACCCCGGAGGGCGCGCGCGACTACCTCGTGCCGAGCCGCACGCATCCGGGGAAGTTCTTCGCATTGCCCCAGTCTCCGCAGCTCTTCAAGCAGCTGCTGATGATGTCGGGTTTCGACCGCTACTACCAGATCGTGCGCTGCTTTCGCGACGAGGACCTGCGCGCCGACCGGCAGCCGGAGTTCACGCAGCTCGATATCGAGACGTCCTTCCTCACGGAGGACGAGATCATGCGGCTCATGGAGGGGCTGGTTCGCGCGGTGTTCCGCGAGGTGCTGGCGGTCGCGCTTCCCGATCCCTTCCCGCGCATGAGCTTCGCCGAGGCGCTGCGGCGGTTCGGCTCCGACAAGCCCGACCTGCGCATTGCGCTCGAGCTCGTGGATGTGGCCGATCTCGTCAAAGACAGTGATTTCAAGGTCTTTGCGGCTCCTGCGGGCGATCCCGGCGGGCGGGTCGCGGCGCTGCGGGTTCCGGCGGGCGGTGCGCTCTCGCGCAAGGAGATCGACGACTACACCGCGTACGTCGCCCGCTACGGAGCGAAGGGCCTCGCGTACGTGAAGGTCAACGAGCGCTCCAAAGGGCGCGACGGCCTGCAATCGCCGATCATCAAGTTCCTGAGCGACGGCGCCGTGAGCGGCATCCTCGAGCGCACCGGCGCGCACGATGGCGATCTCATTTTCTTCGGGGCGGGCACGGCCAAGGTCGTCAACGACTCACTCGGGGCGCTGCGGATCAAGATCGGTCAGGACACGGGCCGGGTCGAGCCGGGCTGGTGCCCGCTCTGGGTCACGGACTTTCCGATGTTTGAGTGGGATGTGGACGCGAAGCGCTGGGTCGCGATGCATCATCCGTTCACCTCGCCGAAGAGCGAGGATCCGGAGGCGCTGCGTGCGAGCCCGGGTACCGCGCTCGCGAAGGCCTACGATCTCGCGCTCAACGGCTCCGAGGTGGGGGGCGGCTCCGTGCGCATCCATCTCCAGGCGATGCAGTCGGCGGTGTTCGCGCTGCTCGGCATCGATGCCGAGGAGGCCCGCCGCAAGTTCGGCTTTCTGCTCGATGCGCTCAAGTACGGCGCACCGCCCCACGGCGGCATCGCCTTCGGTCTCGACCGGCTCGCGATGCTCATGGCCGGGGCCGAGAGCATCCGCGATGTGATCGCGTTTCCGAAGACCCAGACCGCCGCCGACCCACTCACCGATGCACCGACCGAGGTGGGCGAGGCGCAGCTCAAGGAGCTGCACATCCGCGTGCGGCCGCCGCCGCAGCCCTAGCTCCTCCGGTGAGCGCTCCTCGCGCGCGCAAGACCGCAAGCACCGAGACGCTCGTGTACGTCCACGGCCTGTGGTCGTACCACGCGGACTCTCTGCTTCTGCGCCAGCGACTGAGCCGCGCGTTCCACTTCGACGTGCGCACCTTTCGCTACCCGACAGCCTCGAGCTCCATGGCGGTGATCGTCGATCGGCTCAACCGGTTCGTGGCGGAGCAGCGGCCGAGCGTGCTGCATCTGGTCGGCCACAGTCTCGGCGGATTGGTGATCTACCGCTTCCTCGAGCGCTTTCCCGATCAGCCCCCGGGGCGAGTGGTGTTCCTCGGGACCCCGGCCGTGCGCTGCGGGGCGGCGTTGGGCATGGCTCGGCTGCCGTGGGGGGCTTCGATCCTCGGCAAGTGCGTCGCGGAGGAGCTCCTCGTTGAGCGCGACCGGCGCTGGCGATGGTCGCGTGCGCTCGGAATCATTGCCGGCACGCGCCCTCTGGGTCTCGGTCATCTCGTCGCGCGCTACCGGGGCGAGAACGACGGCACGATCGGCGTGAGTGAGACTCGCCTGCCCGGGGCGACCGAGCACATCACTGTGCACTCAAGTCACATGGGGATGCTGCTCTCGGCACGCGTCGCTCGCGAGACGGGCACATTCCTGCGCGACGGTCATTTCGCAGGTTCGGATCAGCCGTCCCCGCGTTCGAGCAGAGCCCGAAGCTTGTAGATCGCATCGAGCGCCTCGCGCGGCGAGAGCTCGTTGGGGTCGAGGGCCTCGATCGCGGTGCGCAACGTTTCGGCGAGCTCATCGCGCGATGCCGCGGCCGTGCCAGCGCCGACCGCCTCGCCCGTGCCGGCGTACGCCGTGATCGCCGGCTCGTCATAGATCGATTCGCGATCTCCAAACAAGGGCAGCTCGCCCTGGGCGCCCTGCATCCGTCGCGCGTCGCGCTGCGACTCGAGCGCTGCAAGGTACTCCCGCGCCCGCGAGATGACCTCCCGTGGCACCCCCGCAAGCTGCGCGACTTGAAGCCCGTAGCTGCGGTTCGCCGGGCCCTCCTTGAGGGCATGCAGAAAAACGACCTGATCGGCGTGCTCGGTCGCATCGAGGTGCACGTTGACGCACGCCTCCACCTCCGAGGCGAGTGCGGTGAGCTCGAAGTAGTGGGTCGCAAAGAGCGTGAACGCCTTGATCCGCGTCGCAATGTGCAGGGCCATGGCCCAGGCGAGGGAGAGCCCGTCGAAGGTGCTCGTCCCGCGTCCGATCTCGTCCATCAGGATGAGGCTGCGTGCGGTCGCGTTGTTGAGAATGTTCGCAGCCTCCGTCATCTCGACCATGAAGGTCGAGCGCCCGCCGGCCAGGTCATCGGCGGCTCCGATGCGCGTGAAGATCCGGTCGAGTGGACCGATCACGGCGCGATCGGCCGGAACGAAGCTGCCGATGTGCGCGAGAATCACGATGAGCGCTGCCTGACGCATGTAGGTCGATTTTCCACCCATGTTCGGTCCGGTGATGATGAGCATCCGCCGGTCACCATCGAGCTCGAGGTCGTTCGGCACGAACGAGCCCGAGAGAAAGCGCTCGACGACCGGGTGGCGTCCCCCCTCGATCGAGAGCACGGAGCGGTCCACGAGCTCAGGCGGCGTCCACTCGAGAGTGCATGCCTGCCTCGCGAGACTTGCGAGCGCATCGAGCTCGGCGACCGCCGCCGCCGTCGCCTGCATCGGGCCGAGGCGATCGGTGAGCGCTGTCAGTACCTCCTCGTAGAGCTCCTTCTCCCGCGCCAGGGCTCGCTCGCGTGCGCTCAGCACCCGGTCCTCGAAACCCTTGAGCTCCGGCGTGATGAAGCGCTCGGCGGATTTGACGGTCTGGCGACGCAGATAGTCCTTCGGCACGCGATCGGCATCGCGGCGCGAGACCTCGATGAAGAACCCCTGGACGCGATTGAAACCGAGCTTCAGGCCCGGGATGCCGGAGCGCTCGCGCTCGCGCCGCTCGAGCTCGAGGAGGAACTCATCGGTGTGGGTTGCAATGCGGCGCAGCTCATCGAGCTCGCGATCGTGGCCCTGCGCGATGACATCCCCGTCGCGCAGGAGCGCCGCGGGCTCGGCCGCGATCGCCTGCTCGAGGAGCTGCAGCGAGTCGGGGTGCTCGCTCATCCGCTCGCGCAAGCTCTGCAACAGCGGGGAATCGAGCGCGGCCACCGCACGCCGTAGCCCCGGCAGCGCCCCGAGCGCGGCGCGCAGCTGCACGAGGTCGCGCGGCTTCGCGGAGCGCAGCGCGACGCGAGCGAGGACGCGCTCGATGTCACCGACCGCTCGCAGCTGCTCGGCCAGCGCCTCGAAGCGCCGCCGATCGACGAGCGCCGCGAGCGCGTGGTAGCGGGTGCGCAGGACGAGGGCATCCCGTATCGGGCGATTGACCCAGCGCCGCAGCTCCCGCGAGCCCATTGCGGTTGCGCACTGATCGATCAGGGCGAGTAGCGTCGCATCCGGCCGGCCGGCAAGACTCGCATCGAGCTCGAGGTTGCGCCGCGTGGCGGCATCGAGCGCGAGCGCATCGGATCGCTCCTCGACGGTGAGGCCGCGAATGTGCGGCACGGCGGCCTTCTGGGTATCGCGCACGTACTGCAGCAGCGCGCCGCCAGCGCGGATCGCGAGCGGCACCTCATCCACTCCGAAGCCTTTGAGGTCGAGCGTTCCGAGCTGGTCGGTGAGGAGTCGCGAGGCGCTCGCGAGCTCGAAATGCCAAGGGGGGCGAGCGCGCAGCGCCGTCCCGTTGCGCGCGGGGACCCGTGCAAGCGCATCCTCGGGGATCAGCAACTCCGCAGGCTTCAGCCGCTCGAGCTCGGCGCCGAGGGCGTGGTCTCCTTCGGATTGAAGCAGCGTGAAGCGTCCCGCCGCGAGATCGAGCCATGCGAGTCCGAAGCGCTCGCCCTCGCAGGCGAGTGCCGCGAGGAGCGTTGCGCTGCGCTCATCGAGCAGCGCATCGTCCGTGACCGTCCCGGGGGTGACGACGCGTACCACCTGCCGCTCGAGCGGTCCCTTCGATTTTGCGGGGTCGCCGAGCTGCTCGCAGATCGCGACGCATTCCCCCTTGCGCACGAGCCGGGCGAGGTAGCTCTCGACAGCGTGCACGGGCACGCCCGCCATCGGGATCGGCTGGCCCGCGGACTGGCCGCGCGCGGTGAGGGTGATGTCGAGCAGCGCCGCGGCGCGGCGCGCATCCTCATAGAAGAGCTCGTAGAAGTCGCCCATCCGGTAGAAGAGCAGCGTGTCGGGGTACTGCGCCTTGATGCGCAGGTACTGCTGCATCATGGGCGTATGGGCTAACTCGTTGTTTGACAAAGGCCTGTGCATCTCCTCTTCCCGCGCCTCACCCATCATACGGGGCCGCTCGACAACTCGCCCTGCCGGGGCACGCAGGGTTATCCTGCCACTCGTCTCGGCCCGATCGTCGCCGACCCTCGAGGACCGCCCTCATGCTGTCAAACGCGCAGCCGCCCCCCTCACCGCAGACACTCGTGAAGGCGGCACGGCGGCATTCCATCGAGGGCCGGGAGGTGCGGATCTACGACGGGTTGCTCAAGGCAAACGAAATCCAGGGGCTCGCGGCGGCGCTCCAGAATGGCGGATTCACGCGGACTGAGTTTGCACGCCCGGAGACCGCGGCCTTTCGGCACTGGGTGCTGAATATCGCGATCGAGGCCGCCGCGCAGCTACCGGTGTATCAACCCACCCTCGCGGCTGCCGGGGAGTTCGCCGCCGAGACGGCCTGGCGCATCTACCGCTCCTATTGCAACTATGCCGCGTACGGCGACATGCTGTTCACCCACACGGACTGTGCGCCGGGTGCCGGGGAATTGACTGCTTTGTGGTTCATCGCGCCGGAGTGGAACGTCGAATGGGGCGGTGAGACGCTGTTCTTCGATTCGAGCATGGACGCGCAGGTGGCCGTGAGTCCGCGCCCGGGCAGGCTCGTGCTCTTCGACGGCAGCCTGCCTCACGTGGGACGACCGCCGAACCGCATCTGCTACGTGCCGCGCTATACCCTCGCCTACAAGCTTCAACCGCAGAAACCCGGGACGGCAACATGATCCGCCGCGCGCGCGGCCGCGGGGACCCCGCGCAGTCTCCTCGCAGCACATAGGAGCCGGGCATGGACGATGTGGCGCTGGCGCGGCTCGCTACGAGGGTGGGCCGGGCGCTCGCACGGGCGGGGTTGCGCGTCGTGACGGCCGAGTCGTGCACGGCGGGCTGGATCGCAAAAGTGCTCACCGACACGCCGGGCAGCTCGGTATGGCTCGACAGCGGCTACGTCACCTACTCGAACGAGGCCAAGGTGCGGGCGCTCGGCGTGTCGCGGCGCACGCTTGCGCGCTTCGGCGCCGTGAGCAAGCAGACCGTTCGGGAGATGGCGCGCGGGGGCCTGCGTCTCTCCGGAGTGGAGGTATCGATCGCAGTGAGTGGAATCGCGGGGCCCGACGGCGGCACGCCCGCAAAGCCGGTCGGCACGGTCTGGTTCTGCGTTGCCCGAAGGCATGGGCGATCGGTCACCGCGAGCACGATGCACGCGAGACTCGGAGGGGATCGGGATGCCGTGCGCCGCAAATCCGTCGCGCGAGCGCTGCGGCTGATCTTGCGACAGCTCGCGCGATGAGCCTGCCGAAGGAGGCCCGCCGCCGGCTGTTCTTTGCGCTGTGGCCGAGCGCGGCGATGCAGGAAGCGCTCGCGTCGGCCGCGCGCCGCACCATCGAGTCCCTGCGAAGCGGCCGGCCGGTTCCCCGTGGGAACCTGCACCTGACCCTTGCGTTCCTCGGGTCCGTCCCCGAGTCCTCCGTGGAGGTGCTCGAGGATGCCGCTCGCCGCCTCGATCGAGCAGGCGCCGTGACGATCACCTTCGATGCGATCGAGTACTGGGCGCGCGCCGAGATCCTCTGCGCCGCGGCGCGCAGCGCGCCGCAGGTGGCGGCGGCGTTTGCGCAGACGCTCAAGCAGGCGTTGCTCTCGAACGGTTTTGCTCCGGATCTCAAGCCTTTCCGTCCGCACGTGACGCTTGCACGTCAAGTGCGGCAGCGCCCGAGCGAGTGCGCCCTTGCGCAAGTGAGCTGGACGTTCGGCGAGTTCGCGCTCATGGAGAGCCGTAGCAGCCCCGAAGGCTCGCTATACAGTGTCGTTGCGTCGTGGCCGCTGTACGGGGATGAGGGCAGCTGAAAAATCACCCGAAGTCACCTCCTTCACTGGTCCTGCGACGTTCTCGTTGTGGGATAATCGCAGCGAGAGAATCGCGAGGACTTTGCAGAATGGACGACAACCGCAAGAAGGCGCTCGCCGCCGCATTGGGACAGATCGAGAAGCAGTTCGGCAAGGGCACCGTCATGCGTCTCGGCGATGCCCCCTCGTCGTGGGATGTCGAGGCCACCTCGACGGGCTCGCTAGGACTCGATATCGCACTCGGCGTCGGCGGTCTGCCGCGCGGGCGCGTCGTCGAGATCTTCGGCCCCGAGGCCTCGGGCAAGACCACTCTCACGCTGCAGGTCGTGGCGGAGGTGCAGCGCAATGGCGGCACCGCCGCATTCGTCGATGCCGAGCACGCGCTCGATCCGAGCTACGCCGAGAAGCTTGGCGTCAATGTGGGGGAGCTGCTGGTCTCGCAGCCAGATACGGGGGAGCAGGCGCTCGAGATCACGGACATGCTGGTGCGTTCGGGCGCTGTGGATCTCGTCGTGATCGACTCCGTCGCTGCCCTGACGCCCAAGGCGGAGATCGAAGGGGAGATGGGCGAGATGCAGGTCGGGCTGCAGGCGCGCCTGATGTCCCAGGCGCTGCGCAAGCTCACCGGCAACATCAAGCGCTCCAACACGATCGTCATCTTCATCAACCAAATCCGTATGAAGATCGGCATCATGTTCGGCAACCCCGAGACGACCACCGGTGGCAATGCGCTCAAGTTCTACTCCTCCGTGCGGCTCGACATCCGCCGCATCGGGGCGATCAAGAACGGCGAGGAAGTCGTCGGCAACATGACGCGCGTCAAGGTCGTCAAGAACAAGGTCTCCCCGCCCTTCCGCGAGGCGGAGTTCGAGATCATGTACGGCCAGGGCATCTCCCGCGAAGGTGAGATCATCGAGCTCGGCAGCCGCGAGGGCATCATCGAGAAGTCCGGCACCTGGTACAGCTATCGCGGCGAGCGCATCGGACAGGGCAAGGACAACGCGCGCGCGTATCTGCAGCAGCACAAGGAGGTCGCGCGCGAGATCGAGGAGCAGATCCGATCGCGGCTGCTGCCCGTCCGTCAGCCGCGCAACGGCGATCAGGCCAACACCGCCTGAGGTCCCCCCGCCCCGGGCGCGGTGGTCGCGCCCGCTGCGCGAGTGCTCGATGAGAGGGGCTACGGGTTCTCGAGGGGTACGCGCGGCCGCGCTCGCGCTGCTTGCGCGCCGCGACTTCGCAACCGCCGAGCTACGCGAGAAGCTCGAGCAGCGAGGCTTCGAGCGCTCCGAAGTCGCCGCCGCGATCGCCGAGCTCCTCGCGGAGCACTCCCTCGACGATGCGCGCTTCGCGCAAGCGTTCGTCATGTACCACGCGCAGCGCGGCCAAGGGCCGGTACGCATCGCGGCCGACCTCAAGGCACGCGGGCTCACGGGCGCGCTCATCGAGGCGGCACTCGCCGATGGTCCGGACTGGAACGCACTCGCCCGCGAGGTGCGGCGGCGGCGGTTTGGCCCGCAAGACCCTGCCGCGTCGGTGCAGAAGCGCCGCCAAGCGCGCTTTTTGCAGTATCGGGGCTTTTCGTCGGATCATATCCGCCGGGCACTCGGCCCAGAGTTCGATCCGGACGACCCATCTTGAGTGCAACGCCTCCGACCCGCGCAGCGGATCTGCGCCGCGCATTTCTCGAGTTCTTCCGCCATCGCGGACACACCGTCGTGCCCTCGAGCCCGCTCGTGCCTGCGAACGATCCGACGCTGCTCTTCACCAATGCCGGCATGGTCCAGTTCAAGGATGTGTTTCTCGGCAAGGAGCAGCGCCCCTACGTGCGGGCCGTGTCGAGCCAGCGCTGCGTGCGCGCTGGAGGCAAGCACAACGATCTCGAGAACGTCGGCTACACGGCGCGCCATCTCACCTTCTTCGAGATGCTCGGCAATTTCTCGTTCGGCGATTATTTCAAGCGCGATGCCATCCGCTACGCCTGGGAGTTCATCACCCGCGATCTGAGCATCGACCCGCAACGGCTCTGGGTGACGGTGTACCACGACGATGAGGAGGCCGCGCGGATCTGGCTCGATGAGATCGGCGTTCCCGCCGCACGGTTCTCCCGGCTCGGCGAGCGCTCGAACTTCTGGGCGATGGGCGATACCGGTCCCTGCGGACCGTGCAGCGAGATCTTCTACGATCATGGACCGCAGGTGGCGGGCGGACCGCCCGGCTCGCCGGACGAGGATGGCGATCGCTACGTCGAGCTCTGGAATCTCGTCTTCATGCAGTTCGACCGCTCCTCCGACGGCAAGCTCTCGCCTTTGCCGAAACCCTCGGTGGACACCGGGATGGGACTGGAACGGGCGGCTACGGTTCTGCAGGGGGTCCACTCGGTCTTCGAGATCGATCTGTTCAAGGCGCTGATCGAGGCGGCAGCCGAGCTCGCGCGCACCGCGGATCGAGACTCGAGCTCCCTGCGGGTGATCGCCGACCACATCCGCTCGTGCGCATTCCTGATCGTCGATGGTGTGCTGCCGTCGAACGAAGGTCGCGGCTATGTCCTGCGGCGCATCATCCGTCGGGCCATCCGTCACGGCTACAAGCTCGGCATCGAGGAGCCGTTCTTCCACAAGCTCGTCCCCGTGCTCGAGGAGCTGATGGGCACGGCCTTTCCGGAGCTCGGCCGCTCCCGCCTGCACGTCGAGCGCGTGCTCAAGCAGGAGGAGGAGCGCTTTGCAGAGACGCTCGCCAAGGGCATGGGGTTGCTCGATGCGACGATCCGCGCCCTGCGCGAGTCGGTGATCGATGGGGCGACCGTGTTCAAGCTCTACGACACGTACGGCTTTCCGGTCGATCTGACGGCCGACATCGCGCGGGAGCGCGGACTCACGATCGATCAGGCAGGCTTCGACTCCGCGATGGAGGCGCAGCGCGAGCGCGCCCGCGCCGCGAGCCGCTTCGGCGTCGATCTGCGAGGTGCTCCAGCGCTCGAGGCGCGAACGCGGTTCCAGGGCTACGAAGCCTTGAGCACCGACGGTCAGGTCGTGACGGTGCTCAAGGACGGTGCTCCGGCCCGGTCGCTGGTTGCGGGCGAGCGGGGCGAGGTGGTGCTCGATCAAACGCCCTTCTACGCCGAGGCTGGCGGGCAAGTTGGAGATGCCGGGGAGCTGTCCGGCCCGGGAGTGCGGTTCGTCGTCGAGGACACCGTGAAGCGCGGCGCGGCCCACGCGCACATCGGCCACCTCGTCGAGGGCGAGATCGAGCCCGGCGACGTTCTCGTCGCCAGCGTCGATGCGCCACGCCGCCACGCAGTCGCGCTCAATCACACGGCGACCCACTTGCTGCACGCGGCGCTGCGCGAGCGGCTGGGCAAGCACGTCCAGCAGAAGGGCTCGCTCGTCGCCCCCGATCGGCTGCGCTTCGACTTCTCCCACTTCCAGCCCGTGACGGCTGAGGAGCTCACCGACATCGAGCGGCTCGTGAATGCCGAGATCCGGCGCAACGCCCCCGCCGAGACACGCGTGATGGATTACGAGCAAGCCGTCGGCGCGGGGGCCATGGCGCTTTTCGGCGAGAAGT
>Ga0335074_10007432_pt1 | contig 15195 bp, 14 predicted proteins | sample Lox_Sample_23_FD_206715 | JGI IMG/M metagenome (GOLD analysis project Ga0335074, IMG submission 206715) | Soil microbial communities from Loxahatchee National Wildlife Refuge, Florida, United States - Lox_Sample_2.3 | ecosystem: Environmental > Terrestrial > Soil > Wetlands | place: USA...
CTCCTTCAAGAAGTCGTCGATCTTGACGTACAGTGCAGTCGCGAGGGTTTCTATGTCGTTGTCCACAACTCGATCATGGAGACCCTCGCTTCTTCACGCAGGCGATCCCCTGGAATCATCCATCTAGCGATCAGCTTCGGGCGACCCAGCGCCACATGGTGATGTCCTCCCCCGGGATGTCCTGGTAGGCGATCGTAACGGGCATCCCGACCCGGATGTCCTCGATCGCGCTGCCCACCAGGTTGCCGAGGACCAGGCACGGGCGCGGCTGCTCGGCCAGCTCGCCTAGCGCGATCACGTAGGGCACGTCGGCGTTGAACGCCCCGGGACCGCGGTGGCACACGGTGTAGGTGTAGACGGTGGCGTCACCGGAGACCGGGGTCCAGGTCAGGTGCTCCGACAGGCAGCTGCGGCAGGCCGGGTAGGGCACCCAGTTGTAGTCTCCGCAGTCGTCGCACCGGGGGACCACGAACTGGTGGGCCCGCAGGGCGTCGAAGAACGGCTTGTTCTCCGGCCGCACTTCGGGCAGCGGCTTGAGGTAGGGCGCGGGAGCCGGGTCGAGGATGGTCATCTGGAGTTCTCCTTAATCGGCGGCCATGACGAGGGTGCTGGCCATGCCGTGGACGGCCCAGCCCTGCTGGAGGGAGACCCCGATCCGGGCATCGGGGACCTGTCGGGCGCCGCACTCACCGCGTAGCTGCCTGACGACTTCGATCGTGTGCATGCCGGACGGATCGCCGCAGTGGCTGTTGGAGAGCAGCCCGCCGTCGGTGTTGGTCGGCATCGACCCGCCCAGGCGGAGGTGGCCTTCCTTCACGTAGTCGGCTCCCTCGCCGAGCTTGCAGAAGCCCATCTCCTCCAGGTCACGGATGGTCGTGATCGTGAAGCAGTCGTACAGGCCCGCCACGTCGATCTCGTCGCGGGATATCCCGGCCAGGCCGAAGGCCCGGTCGGTCGCCTTGCGCACGGCCTTGCCCTGATTCGGGAACCACGGGTCGTTGATGGTCGCGTAGAAGTCGGTGTAGTACGCCTCCGCGCCCCCGAGCACCCAGACCGGCTTCTTGCGGCAGTTCCGCGCAACCTCGGCCGACGCGATCACCACGGCGTAGCCGCCGTCGTTGTCGATGGAGCAGTCAAGCAGGTGCAGGGGCTCGCACACGTACCGCGACGCCAGCACGTCCTCGACGGTGATCTCGCCGCGGCTGCCCATCACCGAATCGGGATTGAGGGTGGCGTGGTAGCGGGTGAACACCGCGACCTGCGCCAGGTCGGCGTTGGTCACGTTGAACTCGTGCATGTACCGCTGCGCCCACATCGCGTACCACGCGGTCATGTATCCGCCCGCGGTGGCGAAGCTCCAGTCGTCCGCCACCCGCGGCGCCCGCTCCACCGCCGCCGCCGTCCCGCCCGGCCCGGTCCGCCCGCCCGCGCGCCCGAAGAACAGCACCGCGACGTCGGTAAGGCCGGCCGCGATCGAGGCCGCGGCCTTGGCCAGCTGACCGGACGCGCCGCCGACCTCGACCAGGCCGAGCGGGCGCTCGCCGAGCTGTTCGGCCCAGAACTGGTGCGCCGTCGTGCCGGGAATGTGCGCCGTGCCGCTCATCGGCAGCAGGCCGTCGACGTCGGCGGTGGTCAGCCCCGCGTCATCCAGCGCGCCCCTGATGGCCTCCAGCTGGAGCGAGAACGAGGTCCGGTCCGGGAGCTTGCCCTGCTTGGTGGTGTACACGCCGACGATCGCCGCCTGGCGCTGCGGAAACGACATTGTGGCCTCCTTAACCGACGACGATCAGGGCGTCGACCGCCTTGATCACGTCGCCGTCGACCCTGATCGGGTTGATGTCGACCGATTCCACCTCGGGAATCTCGAGCCCCATCGCGCCAAGGCCGGTCATCGCCGTGGCGATCACCGACGCCTGCGCCTGCGACAGGCCGCGGCTGGCGGTGCGCAGCCGTCCCCCGGCGATCCGGGCCACGGCGTCTTCGGCCATCCGCTGCGTGAAAGGCGGGCGCAGCAGCACCGTCCCGCCGACGATCTCGATCAGCACGCCGCCGATGCCCACGGCGACCATCGGCCCGAAGACGGGGTCGCGCTGGAGACCGCAGGAGATCTCCACCGAGGCGGGGACCATCTCCTGGACCAGCACGCCCTCGATCTTGATGTCGGGGTTGGCGCCGCGGATGGCGTCGAGCATCTCCTCGTAGGCGTCCCTGACCGCCTGGCCGCCGAGCAGGCCCAGCCGCAGGGCGCCCGAGTCCGACTTGTGCGGCAAGCCGTAGGACAGGACCTTCAGCGCGACCGGGCCGCCGAGGCCGCGCGCCGCGGCCACCGCGGCGTCGGCGGAGTCGGCGATGACCTCGCGGCTGACCGGGATCCCGTACTCGGCCAGCACCTGCTTGGCCACCGACTCCAGGACGAACGGCTGCCCGGCCTCACGGGCGAGTAGCGCGCGGACCCGCTCGGCGCGGGCGGCGTCCGGCGCCGGGCGCTCGACGTGCTCGCGCGCCCGCTGCGACGCGCTGAACGCGGCCACGGCGCCGAGCGCGCGGACCGCACGCGCCGGATCGGTGTAGACCGGGATGCCAGCCTCGGCGATGTCCGTCGCGGACAGGGTGGTCGCCACCACCAGCGGTTTGTCGGTGGCCGCCCAGACCTGCTTGGTCGCCTTGGTCTCGCGCTCGCCCACGTACCAGATGAGCGGCACGACCTGGTCCACCCCGGCCGAGGCGGCCAGGCCGCCGTAGACGGCGTCGAAGTTCTCCATGTTGAAGTTGCCCGTCGTGTCCACCGGGTTGGCCGCGCTGCCGAAGCTCGGCAGCAGCCCGGCCAGGTACTCGCGGTCCGCGTCGGGCAGGACCGGCACCGTCAGCCCTACCGTCTCGGCCACGTCGGCCATGAGCGCGCCGGAGCCCCCGGACTGGGTCAGGACGCCGAGCCGGCGGCCTGCGCTGGTGCGCCCGGTCTGCAGGGCCAGGCCGAAGTCGATCATCTGCTCCACGCTCGAGGCCTGGATCAGGCCGTACTGCCGGCAGATCGCGTCGTAGACGTCGCCCGAGCCCGCGATCGAGGCCGTGTGGCTCAGCGCGGCGCGCGACCCCTCCGCGGTGTAGCCGGCCTTGACCGCCACCACGGGCTTGCCGAGTTCGGCGGCGCGCTCCACGACCTCGACGAACACCTCCGGCGACCGCACCGCCTCGAAGAACGACAGCACCACGCGGACTTCGGGCTGCTCGATCAGGTGGCGCAGGCCGCGGGCCACGTTCATGTCGGCCTCGTTACCCGTGGACAGATACCAGCTGACGCGCACGCCGGCCGTGATGGCCTTGAGCAGGATGTAGGAGCCGAAGCCGCCGCTCTGCGAGACCACCGCCACCGGCCCCAGCTTGGGCCGGTCCATGTCCACCGGGATCGCGAAGGTGGCGGCGACCTTGCGCGCGCCGTTGTAGAACCCGTTGCAGTTCGGGCCGACGATCGGGAAGCCGTGGGCGCGCGCCGTGTCGGTCATCCGCTGCTGCCACTGACGGCCTTCCTGCCCGGCCTCGGCGAAGCCGGCGGCCAGGACGACCGCGCCGCCGATGCCGAGTGCCGCGCTGCGGTCGATGATGTCGGGCACGGTGGCCGCGGGGGTGAGGATCACCGCCATGTCCACGGCTTCGGGGAGGTCACCAACCGCCGGGTACGCGCGGACGCCGTGCACCTCAGTGCGCCTGGGGTTGACCGGGTAGAGCCGGCCGGGAAAATCCCGGTGCAGGTTCTGGAAGACCATGCTGCCCAGACCGGTCTCCGACGCCCCCACCACGGCGACCGACTCCGGCGAGAACAGCCGCTCCACACCAGCCTGGCTGGACGTCTCGTCTGCTGGACCGTCAGGGGATGCCGGGCGCTGCGGCAGGTTCATGTTCCGCCCTCCGGGTCTGGGGTGGCCGGGGCCGATGCGGGCTCGAACGGTAGGAAGGGTAGCAGAGGTGAAATACTTCCTTAACTATCTAATAATCTAGCCGCGGACCGCAACACCGAGCTCACCGGGGCAGGTAGTCACGCTGTGGGATGGTCCCGGTCGGGTATTGTTTCAAAGTCATCAATCCTAGCCTGCCGTCAGGTGATCGCTCGTTCTGGTGCCCTACTAATAGCAGGGTAACCGGGGCTGGCCAGCCAGGTGGGGACCGCCGAGCCAGGTGGGGACCGCCGAGCCAGGCGCGGACCGCCGAGCCAGGCGCGGACCGCCGAGCCAGGTGGGGACCGCAGACGGCCAGGCGCGGACCGCGCGCAGCCAGGCCGGCGACTGGTCCAGTTCCCGGTGCAGGAAATCGCGGTGCTGGTCGGCGCGGGCGATCACGGCAGGCAGCGAGGCCTGGATCGGACGCAGCCGGGCTGGGACCGCAGACAGTGAGGATGCAGTGACCGGAAGCCAAAGCTCCCCCGCCCTGTGGGATCTGGCCGAACTGGCCGCCGCGCTACACGACCGGCGCATCTCCAGCCGGGAACTGCTCGGCGAATACCTGCGACGGGTCGAGGCGATCAACCCGTCTCTCAACGCGATCGTCACCATCGACGCCGAGGGCGCCCGGGACGCGGCCTACCGCGCCGACGAGGCGACCGCGCACGCCGAGCCGGTCGGCCCGCTGCACGGGCTCCCGGTGACGATCAAGGACGCCATCGCCACGGCGGGAATCCGTTCTACCGGCGGGGCCACGGAACTGGCGGATCATGTACCGGCGGCCGACCCGCCCGCTGTCCAGCGCCTCAAGCGGGCCGGCGCGATCGTCTACGGCAAGACGAATCTGCCCCGGTTGTCCGGCGACATCCAGACCTACAACGACCTGTTCGGCACGACACGCAACCCGTGGGACACCGAGCGCACCCCGGGCGGTTCCTCGGGTGGCTCGGCAGCGGCGGTCGCGGCCGGCCTGACCTCCTTCAAGCTGGGCACTGACATCGGCGGCTCGGTCCGCAGCCCGGCCGGGTTCTGCGGTGTCTTCGGGCACAAGCCGAGTTTCGGGATCGTTCCGCAGCACGGCTACCTGGACCGGGTAGACGGCGGTGGGAACGAGCCCGACATCAACGTCTTCGGCCGCTGGCCCGCAGCGCCAGGGACCTGGCCACCCTCCTTGAGGTGCTCGCCGGCCCGGCCGGCGACGAGGCCAAGGCCTGGCGCCTGAGCCTCCCGCCGCCACGCCATCGCGAGCTAAGGGACTACCGGGTCGGGCTGTGGCTGGACGATCCCGCGGCGGAGGTCGCGGCTGACGTCGGCGATGTTCTTTCCGCCGCCGCCGACGCACTGGCCCGCGCGGGCGTACACGTGAGCATCGCGCGCCCGGCTGTAGACCTGGCCGACGCGCGGGCCTTGTACATGTCCCTGATGCTTCCGAACACGCCGGTGGCCGCCGACGCGGGTATCGCGGAGGCCATCAGCAGCAGCCATAGCGCATGGCTTGACCACCACCGGGCCCGGATCGCCATGCGGGCGGCCTGGGCGGACTGGTTCCGCGACTTCGACGTGCTGCTGTGCCCGGTCTTTCCCACGGTGGCGTTCCGGCACGACCACGCGGGAACGATCGCCGACCGGATCCTGATCGTCAACGGCCGGCCACGGACGCACCTGGACGCAACGACCTGGACGGTGAGCATCAGCGTGGCCTACCTGCCTTCGACGGTGGTGCCGGTCGGCTTCACCCCGGACGGCCTGCCGGTGGGAGTACAGGTGGTGGGTGCCTACACCGAGGACCGCACCTGCTTGTTCGCCGCGGCCGGACTGGCCTCGCTCACGTGCGGCTACGTCGTGCCTCCTGGCGCATGGCCTCTGCCGGCCTGACGTGATATAGATATTTTGTTAATCATCGAATATCCATGGGCGGGCTGATGGACAGGTTCGAACTGCGCTACGCCGACTACTCCCTGAGCGCCGACCAGGAAGCCGTGCGCGACGCCTTCCACGGGTTCTTCGCAAACGAGTGCCCGACCGAGCGCGTGCGGGCCGCCGAGCCGATGGGTTACGACGAGAAGCTGTGGCGGCAGCTCGCCGACATGGGTGCGGCCTCCATGGGACTGCCGGAATCGGCCGGGGGCGACGGCGCGGGGCTCATCGACCTGCTGCTCGTCGCGGAAGAGGCCGGGGCGGCCCTGGCGCCGGTGCCGTTCATCGAGCACACCTCCGCGTCGCGAGCGCTGGCAGGCTCGCCCGGGGCGCCCGCCGAGCTCATGGCGGACGCGGCCCGCGGCCGGCGGATCCTGGCCCTGGCCATGGCGCCGGCCGGCGCGCAGGCCCGCCAGCTCGTACCCGGCGGCGCCGTCGCGCGCAGCGTGCTTGCCCTGGACGGGAACACGCTGGTCGTGGTGCACGCCGAGGAGCCGCCGCCGCTCGCACCCAACCAGGGCCACACGCCGCTGGCCTGGTGGGACCTGGCCCAGGGTCGGCGCGAGGTGGTGGCGGACGGGCCGGAGGCGCGAGCCCGCTACGACCGCGCCCGGGCGGAGTGGAAGCTGCTGACCGCGGCGGCGCTGGTCGGCCTCACCGAGCGCGCGCTCGGCGTCGCCGTGGAATTCGCCAAGACCCGCGAGACGCTGGGCGTGCCGATCGGCTCGCTGCAGGGCGTCGCCTTCCCGCTCGCCGACGTGGCGATCGGGGTCGCGGGCGCGCGGAACCTGATCTGGCGCGCCGGCTGGATGTGCGAGCACGAGCCCGACGAGGCCCGGCGTCTGGTCCCGGCCGCGTTCGCCTACGCGGCCCAGGTGGCCACGCACGGCGCGACCACATCGGCGCACATGCAGGGCGGCTTGGGCTTCACGATCGAGGCCGACGCCAGCCTTTACTTCCTGCGGGCCAAGGGCTGGAGCCTGCTGGCGGGCGACCCGGCGCAAGACGTGATCGCCGTCGCGGACGCGCTGGTGTCCGCGGGCGGCTGGTAGGCGCGGGCGGCTGGTAGGCGCGGGCGGCTGGTAGGCGCGGGCGGCTGGTAGGCGCGGGCGGCTGGTAGGCGCGGGCACGAACTAGGTCAGCGCGCAGATAAGGGAGACGAGAAATGGACTTCAGCCGGGTGCCGCTGGACGGGCAGCAGCAGGAATTCCTCGACGAGGTGCGGTCGTTCATGGCCGAGCACGTCACCGAGGAGGTACACGAGGAGGAGCGGCGCACCGGCAGCGGCTTCAACGAGCGGGTGCACCTGGCCCTGGGCGAGAAGGGCTGGATCATGCCCACCTGGCCGGCCGAGCGCGGCGGGGCGGGGCTGGACCCGATCCGGGCGCGGATCCTCGAGCTGGAGATGCGCCGCGCCGGCGTGCCCGCCATCACGTCGGGCACGACCAGGCTCGTGCTCTCGGCGGTGGAGAAGTTCGCCCGGCCCGAGGTGGCCGCCGAGCTGCTGCCCGGGGTCGCCGCGGGAACGGTCAGGTTCTGCCTCGGTTACACCGAGCCGGACGGCGGATCGGACATCGCCGCCGCCAAGACCCGCGCTGTCCGTGACGGGGACGAGTGGGTGATCAACGGGTCCAAGATCTTCACCACCGGCGCGCAGAACTGCCAGTACACGTTCCTCATCACCCGCACCGACCCCGAACTGCCCAAGCACCGCGGGCTGACCATGTTCCTCGTCCCGCTGGCCACTCCGGGCGTCGAGATCCAGGCCATCAGGACCTATGGCGGCGAGCGGACCAACATCGTCTACTACAGCGACGTGCGGATCAGCGACCGGTGGCGGCTCGGCGGCGTGAACGACGGCTGGACGGTACTGCACGGGCCGCTCGACGAGGAGCACGGCGTGGGACGCGACACGGTCAAGATCGCCGACCCGTCCATCGGCTCGTCGTTCCTGGCGACCCTGGGCCGGGCCATCGACAGCGCCGTGGCCTGGGCCTGCACCACCAACCGCGGCGACGGCAGCCGGCCGATCGACGACCGGCTCGTGCGGTACCGGCTGGGCGCGGTAGCCATGCACATGGAGGCGGGCCTTAACACGCCGGGCCCGATGGGCCGGGTGAAGGGCTCGGAGGCACTGGTGCGCGGCGCGGCCGAGCTGATGGACCTGGTCGGGCCCCTCTCGCTGCTCTCTGAAGGCACCCCAGACGCCGAGGCCACCGGCGCGATCGACTACGCGCACCGGTTCGCCCAGGGCACCGCTACCTACGGCGGGACCGTTGAGGTCTTCCACGGGATCATCGCCCAGCACGTCCTCGGGCTGCCCCGGCCGAGCTACCCGGGGTCGAAGGTGCTGGTGAGCCGCAAGCGCGAGCAGGCCGCCGCGTAGGCAGCACCGGGTAGGCAGCACCGGGTAGGCAGCACCGGGTAGGCAGCACCGGGTAGGCGGACCTCCGCCAGGCGGCCGGGACCTAGGCAGACGCCACGCTGATGCCGATGAGCTTGGTCTCGAGGTACTCGACGATGCCCTCCTGGCCGCCCTCACGGCCGAGGCCGCTCTCCTTCATCCCGCCGAACGGCGCGGCCGCGGAGGTCGGGTTGATGTCGTTGATCCCGACGATGGCGAACCGGAGCGCCTCGCTGACCCGCAGGGCGCGGGACAGGTCCTTGGTGTACAGGTAGGCGGCCAGGCCGTACTCGGTGTCGTTGGCCATCTTGACCACCTCGTCCTCGTCGTCGAACACGATGACGGGGGCGATCGGCCCGAAGGTCTCGTCGCGGTAGATCAGCATGTCGGGGGTGACGTCGGCCAGCACGGTCGGCGCGTAGAAGGTCCCGGCGTCGTACTGCTCGCCGGTCAGGCGCTCGCCGCCGAGCACCAGGCTCGCTCCCTTGCCGACCGCGTCGGTGACGTGCTCGTCCATCTTGGCCAGCGCGCCCTCGTCGATCAGCGGGCCGATCGTGACGCCCTCGTCGAGGCCGTTGCCCGCCTTCAGCTTGCCGACCCGGTCGCGGAGCACCTCGAGGAACTGGTCCGCGATCGAGCGGTGCACGAAGATCCGGTTGGGGGAGATGCAGGCCTGCCCGGTGTTGAGGAACTTCACCAGCGACACGCCGCGCGCGGCGTGCGCGGGGTCGGCGTCGGGGAACACGATGAACGGCGCGTGCCCGCCGAGCTCGAGCGACACCCGCTTGATCTGCCCGGCCGCCCCCTGGGCCAGGCGCTTGCCCACTTCCGTCGATCCGGTGAAGGTCAGCTTGCGCACCGCCGGGTTGGACAGGAACTCATCGCCCACGATCCTGGCCCGGGAGGCGGTGACCAGGTTCACGACGCCGGCCGGGACCCCGACCTCGTGCAGGATCCGGAACACCTCGATCGCGCAGAGCGGCGTCTGCTGCGCGGGCTTGAGCACGACCGTGCAGCCAGCCGCGAGGGCGGGCCCCATCTTCCTGGTCAGCATGGAGATGGGATAGTTCCACGGGGTCACCGCGCCGACCACGCCCACCGGCTGGTGCAGCACCATGAACCGCTGGTCCGCCCGGGCCGACGGGATCGTCTGCCCGTAGACGCGCTTGGCCTCCTCGGCGAACCAGATCAGGAAGTCCGCCGCGTACTGCACCTCGATCCGCGCCGTCCGCAGCGGCTTGCCCTGCTCGGTGGTCATCACCCAGGCCAGCTCGTCCGCCCGCTCCAGCATCAGCCGGTACGCCTCGTAGAGGTAGCCGGCCCGCTCGTACGCGGTCCGGGCGGCCCAGGCCGGGAACGCCGCCTCCGCGGCGGCCACGGCGTCGCGGACGTCCTGGGTCTCCGCGGCGCTGATCTGGGCTAGGACCTCGGAGGTCGCGGGGTTCGTTACGGGGAAGGTCTGCCCGGAGGCCGCATGCCGCCACTTACCGTCGATGTACAGCGTTCCTGAGCTGGTGTCCGGCGTTGCCATACGGGCCCCTCGGTTGCGGAGACTGATAATAATTTGGTAGTTGTCCAAGTATAGACTAAAGCGCCATGCCGTGCACCAGTCCCGGCGCCCGGGCCAGCGACCGGCCGGTGCAATCGTTCCGCGCATGGAACTCGCCGTCGCCCGGGTCCCCAGCCGGGCGAGCCCGGGCGAGAGATGGCGCTGCGGCCACGAGCCTCCTTTGCCGGCCTGGTCTATACGTTGATCAATTGACAAACATCAACTTATGCGACACGCTAACGCATGGACCAGCTGAGGTCAACGGCGCTCGGAGGGCCGGACCCCAGCTAAGCGACAAGAGCTAAGGGACAGCACAACCGGACGCGGCGGACGAAAGGCGGCGACCAGGTGCCGATGCCAACCGAGCCGACCGCCGATAGCGGTACGGCCAACCCCGTGAGCCTGGAGGGCGGCGCCGCGCTCTACCGCTGCGCGGGCGGCCTGGCCGAGATCACGCTGAACCGGCCCGAGGTACTCAACGCCATCAACGGGGCCATGCACCGGGGCATCCTGGGGGCGCTGGAGCGGGCGGCCGGCGACGACGCCATCCGCGCGGTGGTCATCCGCGGCAACGGGCGGGCCTTCAGCGCGGGCGGGGACCTGAAGGCGGTGGCCGCGGGCGAGGACGTCGGTCACCCGCTGGTGCTGGGCCGGGCCATCTGGGAGCTGCCGAAACCGGTCATCGCGGCCGTGCACGGGTATTGCCTGGGGCAGGCCTTCGAACTGGCCGCCGTCTGCGATCTCACGGTGGCGGCGCGCAGCGCCCGGTTCGGCGAGGCGGAGGTCAACCACGGCTGGGGGCCGCCCCTGCCGGTCACGCCGTTCGCCCTGGGCCTCAAGCGGGCCAAGGAACTGCTCCTGCTCGGCGAGATGATCGACGCCGAGCTCGCGGCGCAGATCGGCCTGGTCAACCGGGTGGTGGACGATACCGAACTGGACGCCGAGGTCACCAGGATCGCGGACCGGATCGCGGGCCTGAAGCCTGAAGCGCTGGCGGCCAACAAGAAGCTCGTCAACCGCCGCTACGAAGACGCCGGCTTCCTGCCCGCGACCTCTTAAACGGCGGGCCCCCGGAGGACTCCGGGGGCCCGCGTTCCATCAGTACTCAAGGGACTCGACGGCGCTGTGCAGCTCCGCGGTCCGGCGCCAGGCCTCCACCATCCGGCGTTCCGCCTTCAGCTCGTGCCGCCTGGCCTTGCGCAGGGCGCAAACCCGGCGCCCGTACCGCATCTGTTCCGCCTGTTCCTGGATGCTGCGAGCCCGCTGGCTCGCGAGCAGTTCGGTGCGCATGCTGATCACTCCTGGTGTGTGTGCATCGTGTGCCGCCCGGCCGCGCGGCTCATGTTCACCGCGCGGCCCATCTGGTGGTGCTCGGCCGCGCCCCGACGCGGCGGCCGTGCCTCTCGTGGCCGGTTCGGCGGCCACTGTGCTTTCCCGTGGCCGGTAAGGCGGCCACTGTGCTGCCGGTGGCCACTACGCGGCCACTTCGGTCTTGCGCGGACGTCCGCGGGGGCGCTTGCGCGGGACGATCGCCCCGCGCATCAGCAGCTCGCCGCCCCAGACGCCCCAGGGCTCCCTGCGCTCAAGCGCACCGGTCAGGCAGGCCGTCCTCGCCCGGCATCCCCGGCACAGGGCCTTCGCGGTCTCCACATCCTCGGGAGACTCGGCGAAGAACAGTTCCGGGTCCTCCGTGCACGGAAGATCCAGCCCCACGGGAAGCATCGTGGCCGTACCGTTCACCACGCCGAATCCCTGCCTGACGTCTGGCTCCTGCCCCGCCGCCTCGGCCATGGACGCCTCGAACCCCGTTACGTCCATCCTGTCGGCGGTGGCACTGCGCCATTGCATCGGTGCCATCCCCTCTCGCTAGCCGGTCCTAGTTGTCATCCAGCGCGATTTCTCGCCCGTCCTGGGACCTAGGCCCAAATAACTAGGCCGCGGACCCTGTGTGCGGGTCCGCGGCCTCAAGGGGAGCTCTGGCCGGTCTTCTAGACCGGTTCCCTATGTTGAGGCGGACCCGCCGCGCCGACGCCGATGGCGTTGGCGCTGGTCATGTAGTTGTCGGAATTCGGCTGCCCGAGCTGGGCCGCGGGCGCGGCCTTCGGCGTGACCGGGACGCGGAACGCGACGATGTCCCGGACGCGCGGAACGGACTGCACCTGGGTGGCGCACGGCCCTGTGCCGATACCGGCACCAGGCACACTCGTCCCCGGGAAGTCCGACGGCAGGCCGAAGGCACCCGCATGCGAGCGCCGTAGCGCTGCAGGCAGAGCGCCTGAGTTGGTCTTGATCACGCGGGACACCTCCTTCCAGGAGCGTCGACAGCTATCCCACGGACATGTAGGCAGCCTAAGTGCTACCCCCGAACGGGGCAACACCTTTTTGACCGGGGATTTCAGCCGGGATTCCGGCTGGTCCGGATCAGGCCCTCCTGCACCACGGATACCACGAGGTCGCCCTCGGCGGTGAACACCTCGCCGCGGGCCAGGCCCCGGGCGCCGAAGGCCACCGGCGAGTCCTGCGCGTACAGCAGCCAACGGTCGGCCCGGAACGGGCGGTGGAACCACATGGCGTGGTCCAGGCTGGCGCCGCTGGTGCGGCCGTCCGACCAGGACAGCCCGTGCCCGATCAGCAGCGAGTTCAGCAGGGTCATGTCCGAGGCGTAGGTCATCAGGCACACGTGCAGCAGCGGGTCGTCGGGCAGTTCCCCGTCCACCCGCAGCCAGACCTGGCCCTTGGTGGTCCGCAGCGACGGGTCGCGCACCGCCTCGACCGGCAGCGGGCCGACCGAGCGCACGTCGAACGGGCTGTCCAGCGCCTGCTCCGGCACCTCGCCGAGCACGCGGGCCAGCCGGTCCTGCGACCGCTCGACCGCCTCGGGCGGCGGCACGCCGGGCATCGGGTCGGCGTGCACGGGTCCGGGCTCGGGCCGGTGGAACGACGCGGACAGGGCGAAGATCGTCTCGCCGTGCTGGACCGCGGACACCCGGCGGGTGGTGAACGACCGCCCGTCCCGCACCCGGTCGACCAGGTACACCAGCGGGGCCGCCGGATCGCCCGGCCGGATGAAGTAGGCGTGCAGGGAGTGCACGGGCCGCTCCTGCGGAACGGTCCGCCCGGCGGCGACCAGCGCCTGCCCGGCCACCTGGCCGCCGAACACCCGCTGCCGGCGCTCGTCCGGGCTGCGCCCGCGGAAGATGTTGACCTCGATCTGCTCCAGGTCGAGCAGGTCGAGGAGCGCGTCGAGCGCCTTACCCATGGACCCTCCGGCCGATCCGCACGTCATCGAGGAAACGCGACCGCGGCCTGGCCGGGCCGCGGTTCCGGCCGCCCGGCGCGCGGGACGGGGACCAGGATAGGTACAGGTGCTCGCGGGCCCTGGTCACCGCCACATACAGTAGCCGCCTCTCCTCCTCGATCGCGCTGGCGGTCCTGGCGTGGACGATCGGCATGAGCCCGTCGACGAGGCCGGGCAGCAGCACCGCGTCCCACTCCAGCCCCTTGGCCGCGTGCATCGAGGCCAGCGTCACGCCCTCGACGGCCGGCGCGTGCCCCAGTTCGGCCCGCAGGGTCAGCTCAGCCGAGAAGTCCTCCAGGCCGGCACCAGGACGCGCGGCGTGCAGGTCGTCGGCGAGCTGGGCGATCGCGGCGAGCGACTCCCACCGCTCCCGCGCCGCCGTCCCGCCCGCCGGAGGAACCGCGGTGAAACCGACCCCGGTCAGCACGTGCCGGACCGAGGCGGGCAGCGGGTCCCGGTCGGCGGGCGGCGTCCCGGCCTCGCCGCGCGCGGCCCCGCGGAGCAGCACCAGCGTCTGCCGGACCACGGGCCGCTCGTAGAACCGCTCGGCGCCGCGCAACACGTACGGTACCCCGGCCGCCGCGAGCGCCTGCTCGAACCGTTCGGTGTCGGCGTTGATCCGGACCAGCACCGCGATCTCCCGGGCGGGAACGCCTGCCGCAAGGAGCGCCCGGACGCGTGCGGCCAGCCCGGCCGCCTCGCTGGCGTCGTCGGGGTATTCGGTGAGGACCGGCGCCGGGCCCGGCGGCCGCTGCGCGATGAGCGCCCGGTCGGCGGGCAGGAACTGGTTAGCCAGCGCGACCACCTGCGGCGTGGACCGGTAGTCGCGCACCAGCCTGACCACCGTCGCACCGGGGAACTCCGCGGCGAAACCGGTCAGGTAGGCGGGGGTGGCGCCGGTGAACGAGTAGATGACCTGCTGCGGGTCCCCCACCACGCACACGTCGTCCCTGCCGCCAAGCCAGGCGTCGAGCAGCAGCTTCTGCAGCGGGTTCACGTCCTGGTACTCGTCGACGACGAAGTGCCTGAACGCGTCGCGCACCCGGTCGGCCGCCTCGCGGTGCTCCAGCACGATCGCGGCGGTCAGCTCGAGGACCGACTCGAAGTCGACGAGGTTCCGCTCCCGCCGCAGCCGCTCGTACCCGGCGAACACCGCGGCCATCTGCTCCGCCCCGGCCGCGGGCGACCGGCCGGACCGCACCGCGGCGCCGGCGTAGCCGTCCGGGCGGACCTGGGTGACCTTGGCCCACTCGATCTCGGCCGCGGCGTCGGCGACCCCCGCCCCGGCGCCCGCGGCCCTCGCGTCGGCGTCGAGCCTGACGTGCGCCAGCTTGGCCGCCTCGCGGACCAGGCTGACCTTCGAGTCGATCAGCCCCGGCGGGCGCCCGCCGACGATCTTCGGCCAGAAGTAGTTGAGCTGGCGCAGCGCGGCGGCGTGGAAGGTCGACGCGCGCACCCGCCCGGTGCCGGACCCGCCCGCGTCGAGTTGCCTGAGCCTGCCGCGCAGTTCCCCGGCGGCGCGCACGGTGAAGGTGAGGGCCAGCACGTGCGCCGGGTTCACGATCCCCGAGCCGACCGCGTACGCGATCCGGTGCGTGATCGCGCGCGTCTTGCCGGTCCCCGCGCCGGCCAGCACGCAGACCGGTCCGCGCGCGGCCAGGGCGACCTCGCGCTGCTCCGGGTCCAGCCCGGCCAGCAGCGCGTCGCAGGTTAGCTGCCCGGCGTCGGCCACGCGCCCATCCTGCCTTATCGGGAATGGTCGCGCCGCCCGCGGGAAGGCAACGGGTCGCGCCGGCGTTACACCAGCCGGGAACGACCAACCTTGAGGAGGCGGCGGGTGTCCGGCCAGCTGACGATGTACACCACCCAATGGTGCGGCTACTGCCGGAACCTGAAGAACCAGCTCGCCCGGGCCGGGATCGAGATGGCCGAGGTCGACATCGAGCGCGACGAGGCCGCGGCCGAGTACGTGATGTCGGTCAACGGCGGCAACCGGACCGTGCCCACCGTCGTGTTCCCCGACGGAAGCGTGGTGACCAATCCGTCGGCGGCGCAGGTCCGCGCCCGGCTGGAGGCCCTCACCCCCGGACCG
>Ga0335074_10007433_pt1 | contig 15192 bp, 16 predicted proteins | sample Lox_Sample_23_FD_206715 | JGI IMG/M metagenome (GOLD analysis project Ga0335074, IMG submission 206715) | Soil microbial communities from Loxahatchee National Wildlife Refuge, Florida, United States - Lox_Sample_2.3 | ecosystem: Environmental > Terrestrial > Soil > Wetlands | place: USA...
CGGCGCAGGTCCTGGGTGTGGAGGTGGTCGAACAGGATGAAGTCGACCTCCTCCGGCGCGATCCCCAGCCGGGCGAGGTGACCGAGCACCGTGCCGTGCTCGTGGACCATCTGCCGCTCGATCACCCCGGGTGTCCTCTTGATGAGGCTGTCGAAGTACGGCGTGTAACGGCCCAGCTCGACGTCACTCGGCTCGAACAGCAGCACCCGGCGGCGTCCGTCGGACTCATGCCAGCGGATCACCAGCATCCGGTTGGTGATCGACAGGAACGGCGCGATCGCCCGCGACGCCCGGAACAGCCCGAACCGGGTCGGATAGGGCAGCGTGACCAGGTCGCAGGTAGTGATCGAGTCCGGTGCGCCCGTCGCCGCGAACTCGCGGCGGAACGCCTCCCCCTGCTGCCGGGCGGCCCGCAGCCGGGCACCGGGCGGCTCCCCGGAGCGGGACAGATCGGTCAGCACGTCGACCCCGGCCCCCACGGTCGGAAGGCCGGGCACGTCGGCGGCTCCCCACGGAAAGAGCATCGTCGCTCCTCATCTTTACCCACGGCGTGGGTATTCATGAGATCATACCCACGTTGTGGGTTTATGCAAGCACGAGCATTATTGGGCCATGACCGCCGCACACCGACCCCGGCGAGGACGCCCGCCCAGGGGCGCGCCGCAGCTCTCCCGGGACGCGATCGTTGAGGCGACACTCAAGGTCATCGACGTCGACGGGACCGACGCGGTGAGCATGCGCTCAGTCGCACGGGTTCTCGGCGTCGACGCTAAGAGCCTCTACAACCACGTCGCCGACAAGGACGACCTCCTCGACGCCGTCGCCGAGCAGCTCCTCGGGTCCATGCGCCTGCCCGAGCCGACCGGCGATGTGCGAGCAGACCTGCTCGGCATGGGCCACGCCTTCCGCCGCCGCGCGCTCGAGCACCCCAGAGCAGCTCCCCTCGTGCTCACCCGCCAGCTCGCCTCGTTCGAGGGACTCGCACCCATCGAGGCCACGCTTAACATCCTGCGCGCAGCGGGGTGCCCGACCCGGGAAGCCGTCCACCTGCTGCGGGGCCTAGTCGCCACCCTGACCGGCACCCTGCTGCGCGAGGTCCAGGCCGGACCCACCTACGGCACCGCCGACGCGGCCGGCATCGCACAACGCCAGGCCGCCCTCGAACACTCAGGCCTCGCCCGGGTCGCAGAAGCCGCAGCCGAGCTGGCCCGGTTCGACAGCACCGCGGAGTACGACTACACCCTCGACCTCATCCTCGACGCTGTCACGGCCAGGCTCGCGGCATACCGTAACGACGACGGAGCGGGTCAGACCGAGCGGTTATCAGAGACCCCGCAAGGCTGAAACTAGAGCCCAGCTTCCCGTAGTTGCAGGATCTCCTGCTCGCTCAGCTGGAGAATCTCGCTCAAGACATGGACGGTGTCCTCGCCGTAGTTCGGACCGGAGCGGTTGAGGCGGCCGCCGATGTATGTGGGCGTAGCGGACATCTTCACGGGATGTTCTGTACGTGCTGTTCTTCATCGAGCACGGGACCCGGCGCGCGCACCTGGCGGGGATCACCGCACATCCCACGGCGGAGTGGGTGGCCCAGCAAGCCCGTAACCTGCATATGGACCTCGGTGATCACGCTGACGGCGTGAAGTTCCTGATCCGGGACCGGGACACCGAGTTCACGGCGGCGTTCGACGCCGTATTCGCCGCGGTCGGCATACGGATCATCAAGACCCCGGTCCAGGCTCCGCGGACGAACGCGATCGCGGAACGCTGGGTGGGCAGTGCCCGCCGCGAGTGCCTGGACCGGATGCTGATCACCGGCGAGCGGCACCTGCGGCTGGTCCTCGGCGAGTATGCCAGTCACTACAATTCGCACCGGCCGCACCGATCACTGCACCAGGAGCCGCCCGCCGGACATGCGCATCCGCCTGCCGAAGTGACACATATGCGCGTTCTGTGCCGGGACCGGCTCGGCGGCCTGATCCATGAATATTCCCAGGTCGCATAAGGTGACATGATTTCCGGCACCCCACAGGCTGATGACCGGTGGCCACTGGGCGTAGAGCAAGACGAGGAGCCCGGCGACCCGGTCTTCGGGGTTAAGGCTCGCGTCGTTGATATCCCCGGCTCAAGCAAGTCTCCGCTTAACGAGCTATATTTACCGTTAATCGGACGTATAGATCGATTAACGGTACGTGGCAGGGTTGGAGTGGAGACGAAAAGTGACAGTGCGTTACTTGGCCGGGTTCGGCAACCAGCACGTGACGGAAGCCGTCCCCGGAGCGCTGCCCGAAGGCCGCAACTCGCCGCAGCAGGCCCCTCTGGGATTGTATACGGAGCAGGTCAGCGGCACGGCGTTCACCGCGCCGCGGGCAGGCAACCGGCGATCCTGGACCTACCGGATCCGGCCGTCGGCGTCGCACGAGGGGTTCGTCCCCGTCGATTCGGGGCTGCTGCGCGGTGCCCCGGTGCGCGACCGGCCGCTCGACCCCAATAGGTACCGCTGGGACCCGCTGCCCTGGCCGGGTGCCGAGATGCCCGCTGACTTCGTGTCCGGGCTGTTCACTGTGGCCGCCAACGGCTCGGTCGATGACCAGACGGGCATCGCGATCCACCTGTACGCGGCCACCGTTGACATGACGGACAAGTACTTTGTCGATGCCGACGGCGAGCTGCTGCTCGTGCCCGAGCACGGCGCGCTGCTGCTGCATACCGAGATGGGCCGGCTGGACCTCACCCCAGGCGAAATCGCGGTCATCCCGCGCGGCATCAGGTTCAGGGTGACGCTCCCCGACGGCCGGGCGCGCGGCTACGTCATGGAGAACTACGGCGCCATGCTCACCCTCCCAGAACTCGGCCCGATCGGCGCGAACGGCCTGGCCAACCAACGCGACTTCCTCGCCCCCGTCGCCGCCTACGAAGACCGCGACGAGCCGGTCGAGATGGTGCAGAAATACGGCGGCTCGCTCTGGTCGGCCACCTACGACCATTCGCCACTGGATGTGGTCGCCTGGCACGGAAACTATTATCCCTACAAATACGACCTGGCGAAGTTCATGGTGATCGGGACGGTCAGCTTCGACCACCCGGACCCTTCCATCTACACCGTGCTCACCTCGCAGAGCAGCAGCCCGGGCACCGCCAATGCCGACTTCGTCGTCTTCGCGCCGCGCTGGCTCGTCGGCGAGAACACGTTCCGCCCGCCGTGGTATCACCGCAACATCATGACCGAGTTCATGGGCCTTGTCCGCGGTGTGTACGACGCGAAGGCTGAGGGATTCGTGCCAGGCGGCGCTAGCCTGCACAACTCCTTCAGCGCGCACGGCCCGGACGCCACCACCTACAAGGAGGCGTCGACCCGCGACCTGGTGCCGCAGAAGCTGACCGACACCCTCGCGTTCATGTTCGAGACCCGGCTGCCGCTGCGGATAACCGAGGCCGCCATGGCCGCAGCGCATCTTCAGCCCAACTACGACGCCGTGTGGTCCGACATCACCAAGGGCTACGTCGGCCTGCCCGCTGACGAGGCGCCACCCCGCTAGCGCGGCTGGCCACCGCTGGTTCACCAAGCCCGGAGCCCCGCCGCTCCATTCCCGCGAGAAGCGCTCCCCGGCCAGCTCGGCGAACTCCGCGCCGTCGATCAGTTTCGCGTGCAGTTCGCAGCGGCAGCCACTGCCGGGTTAGCTCGGCCCCGAGCAGGTAAAGCAGGGGTCGCCGACGCCCTCGCCGCAGTACCCGATGCGGACACCTCAGCGGTCAGCCACGACGACTCGATCCAGTACCGCCAGGCCCGGCTGCTGCCGATGGTGCCGCCGCAGAGGTTTCAGCCGTCATTTCAAACCCTTTCATCCTGAACGAACCGTGGTTTTGCGTCCCCCCGCCCCGCCGGCCCTACGGCGGCACCGGCTTGCGCCGCTTGGTGAGTATGGCCGACTATAGACGGTCACATAAGTTCGAATAACGGTATCGTCGGACTATGCCTGAGATCGCGCAGACCGCGGACCACGCTCTCCTCATCCTGAACGAGCTCGGGGAGGGGATCCCGCTGAGCCCGGCCGAGCTTGCCGTGAGGCTCGGTCTCAACAGGACGGTCGTACACCGCCTCTTGGTCACTCTCAATGCGCGCGGCTACGTGCTGCGCCAGGGGGCGCTGTACCGGCCAGGGGTGGCCATATTGCAGCTCGCCCAGGTCATCGAGCCCGACTTGCGGGCGATCGCGGGGCCAGTGATGCGCAAGCTTGCGGTCACTACCGAGGAGTCGATCGTGCTGCACATCCCCGACGGCACGGAAGCCGTCGTGCTGCACCAAGCGATCGCGGACCGCCACGTCCTGCAGGTCAGCCACCGCATCGGTGCGCGGCACTCGCTTGCGGTAAGCGCCAGTGGCAGGGTCATCCTCGCGTTCTCGGCCGAGCCCCTGATCGGACAGGTTCTCGCGACCGCAGAGGATCCGGCGACGCTGCGGCGCGGCCTGGAGGCGGTGCGCACACTCGGCTACTCGCTTTCCCACGACGAGCTGCAGCAGGGCGTCCACGGGGTCGCGGTGCCGATCCGCGCTGGGGCCGGCGGCACCGCAACCGCCTGCCTCGCGGCGCTCATGCCGACGATGCGCGCCGTCGGCATCGAGCGTCACGTCGACGCTTTGCTCGATGGCGCCGCACAGATCGCCGCGGAACTAAGCGTGTCGCGCCCGGACAGCGGCGCGCTTCCACCGAACGAAGGGATGACCGACGATGACTGACGCCGCGATCCTCAAGCCAGTGCCGCGAGCGGAGCCGGTGGGAAGCCTGATCAGGCCCGCCGAGATCACCGAACGGATCAACGCGATCTTCGCTGGACTCGCCTGCGCCAGCCCGAGATTCGCCCCGGCCTCGAAGGCGCCGGAATTCGGCGAACTGGCCCGGCTCGCGGACCGCCACGTCGCACGTTTCGTGCGCCGCCAGGCCGAGGCCGGCCTCGACGTGGTGACCGACGGAGAGATCCGCCGTTCCACTTTCCTCAGCTCCTTCTACGACGCGGTGGACGGCTTCTCCGCGCCGGACGCGCGGTTCGCGGTCACCGACGCCAACGGGAATATCTATGAGGGCTACAACGACCCCCAGGTCAGCGGACGGATCAGGAAGGCGGGCAGCCCGGCCGCCGCCGAGGCGGCCGTGCTGCGCTTGCTGGAGACACCCGTCCCCTTCAAGATCACCTTCCCGGCCCCCTCCTACTTCTACGACACCACGATCGTGCAGGAGACATCAGACTCGCAGTACGCCGACCGGCAGTCGTTCGTCGATGACGTCATCGAAGTGGAGCGTCAACTGGTCACAGAGGCGATCGCGGCTGGCGCCCACTGGATCCAGTTCGACTTCCCGCTCTACCCGGGCATCGCTGACCCCGCGTACGCGCCACCGGTCGCCGCCCAGCACGGCTGGACCGTAGACGAGCTGCTGACCAGGGCGCTCGATGCCGACACCCGGGTCACCGCCGATATCCCCGATGGCGTCACGATCGGGATGCACATCTGCCGTGGCAACTTCGCAGGTGGGTTCTGGCAGGGCTCGCTCGAGCCTGTTGCCGAGCACCTCTTCGCAGAGCTGCCGCACCACCGGTTCCTCATCGAGTGGGAGGACGTGGCGCGAGATGGCGACTACTCGCCGCTGCGGCACGTGCCGACAGGCAAGACCGTCGCTCTCGGCCTGGTCTCCACCAAGACGCCCGAGGTCGAGACCTGCGACGACATCCTGCGCCGTCTGGACGACGCAACACGGTACCTGCCGCTCGACCAGCTGGCGCTGAGCCCGCAGTGTGGTTTCGCCTCGCTGATGATGGATCGCCTCGTCCAGGCCGAGGACGCTCAGTGGCGCAAGCTCGACTTGGTCGGTCGCGTCGCTGCGCGCGTCTGGGGCTAACCGAGGCCCTCATCCTCACCGGCCGCCTGGCTCCGCGGCTGCGGCTGGTTCCGGTACGGGTCGCCTACGGCGAAGTCGTAGTCTCCGTCTATGGATCAAGCTAGCCTGCCGCTCCCGCTCGGCGTCTACTCGGTTGACGGCGGCGCGCCGCGCGTCGGCACTGCGATCGGGGATAGTGTCCTCGACCTCGCCGCCGCGCTCGGCGACCCGGTGTTCGCCACGGCGTCGCTCAACGGTTTCCTGTCGCGCGGCGCGCGGCACTGGGCCGACACCAGGGCCAGGCTCGCGGAGCAGTGCGCCGCCGGGCCCAGATCCGAGCACCTGGTGCCGGCGGACACAGTCACCATGCACCTGCCCGTAGAGGTTGCTGACTTCGTTGACTTCTACTCGTCGCTTGAGCATGCCTCCAACGCGGGAAAGATCCTTCGCCCTGGCGAGGAGGCACTGAACCCGAACTGGCGGCACCTGCCGGTCGGCTATCACGGGCGGGCCGGCACGGTCGTGGTCTCCGGGGCCGATATCCGTCGGCCGAGCGGGCAGTGGAAGAACGCCGGCACCGGCGCGGTCGAGTTCGGGCCGTCCCGCAAGCTGGACGTCGAGGTCGAACTCGGGTTCGTCGTAGGGGCGAGCTCGGAACTCGGCATGCCCGTCTCCATAGACGCCTTCAAGGAGCATGTCTTCGGCGCGGTCGTACTGGTCGACTGGAGTGCCCGCGACATCCAGGGGTGGGAGTACGTGCCGCTCGGCCCGTTCCTCGGCAAGTCGTTCGGCACCACCATCAGCCCGTGGGTGATTCCGCTTGCGGCACTCGAGCGCGCCGAGATCCCGGCGCCCGTCCATGATCCGGCACCTCTGCCGTACCTGCGGGCAGCGGGCGGCGGGTTCGGCTACGACATCAGCCTGGAGCTGCGGGTGAATGGCCAGCCGGTCTCATCTCCGTCGTTCAATTCGATGTACTGGAGCTGACCTAGAACGGCACCGAGCCGGTCAAGCTCCCGGACGGCAGCATGCGCGGCTACCTTGAAGACGGCGACCTCGTGACCGTAACCGCCACCGCGCCGGGCCCCGGCGGGCGGCCGCTGAACTTCGGCGAGGCGTCCGGTCGCATACTGCCAGCCCGGTAGCGAGAAAGCGTGAGACACGGGACTGTCCGGGATGAACGGAACCCCGCCCAACGCCCTCGCTCACCTTTGCCGTTGCCGTCAGGCAGGTCTCGTTATGGCGGTGGTTACCTGCGGCGCGGCGCGCCGGGCGACGTCGCTGCCGCGGTGGATAGGGCCGCGGCGGCGCAGCCAGCCTGGGCCGCGCTCGGCGCGCAGGAGCGCGCCGGATACTTGCTGCGGGCTGCTGACGCCATCGAGGCGAATGCCGAGGAACTGACGGAAGTGATCACCATTTCGCCGGGTTCTCATTAGCCGGAGTTTTCCTTGGCGGCAAACGTGCCGCTTGGTTATCTGAGGATGTGAGCACTACGGACACAGGGACCGCCTACGGGCGGCCGGCGGGAACGTCGCTACTCGAACTCGCCCAGGTCGGGCCAGGCACGCCGTACGGGGAAGTGCTGCGCAGGTACTGGCAGCCGGTCGCGCTGTCCACCGACGCGACCACGACGCCGAAGCGGCTGCGTGTCCTCGGAGAGGACCTGATCCTCTTCAGGACCAGGCGCGGCAAGGCGGGGCTCATCGTGCCGGACTGCGCACACCGCGGCGCGTCGCTGTTCTTCGGCAAGGTGGAGGATGAGGGCATCCGCTGCTGCTACCACGGCTGGGTCTTCGACACCGAGGGCCGTTGCCTGGAGCAGCCTTGTGAGCCGGACCTCGGCAGGCACCGGGACCGGGTGCGCCAGCCGTGGTACCCGGTTCGCGAGTATCACGGGCTGGTCTTCGCGTACATGGGCCCGGCGGACCGCAAGCCCGCGTTCCCGCTCTACGACATCCTGGAGAACCTCGGCCAGGGTGAGTTCGTGCTGGCCGACGACAGCAGTTTCGGCGGCGGCGGGCCGGCCGATCTGGACTTCTCCTGGCTGTCGCACTGGGAGAATGTGGTCGACCCGTTCCACGTGCCGATCCTGCACGCCCGGTTCTCCGGAAATCAGTTCGTCCCGGAGATGGCGATCATGCCCGAGTGCGAGTTTTCCTACACCAGCGCGGGAGTGCGTGTCACGTCGCTGCGGCACTTCGACGACGGTCGGCTCTTGACCCGAATCACCGAGGTGCTTTTCCCCAACATCCGGCTGGTTGCCGGGCCGAAGCTGAGCGCGACGGGACAGGCGCGATTCATCGGGTGGGTCGTCCCGTTCGACGACACCAACTTCCGGGTGTTTACCCTCGCCAGGGCGGACCGGCCAGACTACCTGCTCGGCGAGAGGTCGAAGATGGCCGGTGGCAAGTGGTGGCATGAGCTCACCGAGACCGAGCACCAGAGCTACCCGGGCGACTACGAGTCGCAGAAGTCCCAGGGCGCCATCCCGGTGCACTCCAGGGAGTTCCTCACGACGACCGACCAGGGCATCGCCATGCTGCGGCGGATGATGGCCAAGCAGATTAAGGTCGTCGCGGACGGCGGCGACCCCGTCGGCGTCACGCTCGGCGCAGACACCGTGGCTTACCGCGTCGTCCCGGGCAATTACTTCGATGGTGTCCCCGTTGGTGCCTGATCGGGTCCGCGTTCTAACCGTGACATGGGAGGCGGAGGGCGTGCTCTCGCTGGTCCTCGCCGACCCGGCGGGCGGCCCGCTGCCATCGTGGACACCCGGCGCGCACGTCGACCTCGACCTCGCGCCGGGACTGCGCCGTTCGTACTCGCTATGCGGCGACCCGGCCGACGAGCGACAGTGGAAGGTCGCGGTGCTGCGGGAGCAGGCCGGGCGGGGCGGCTCTGAGCACGTTCACACGAAGCTCCGGCCCGGTGACCTGCTGCCGGTCGTCGGCCTGCGGAACAACTTCGAATTGCGGCCGGCCGGGGAATACCTGTTCATCGCCGGCGGGATCGGGATCACCCCGCTCCTGCCGATGATCGCAGCGGCGCAGGCAGCGGGGACGCCGTGGCGGCTGCTCTATGGCGGCAGACGGCGCCCGTCCATGGCCTTCCTTGGCGCGCTGTCTGCCTACGGCCAGGCGGGCACCGAGGCGCAGTCGCGAATCCGGGTGCTGCCGCAGGATGAAGCCGGCTTGCTGCCGCTCGCTGAGGCGGTGGCCGCGACCGGCCCCGGCGCAATCGTGTACTGCTGCGGTCCGGAGCCGCTGCTCGCCGCGGCGGAGAAGTGCTGCGCCGACGCGGGCCGCGAGTTGCGCCTCGAGCGGTTCGCGGCCAGACCCGCCACTGAACCAGCCGGGCCGGATACCGAGTTCGACGTTATCTGCCAGCGCTCCGGCGTCACGGTCACCGTGGCGGTGGGCCAGACGGTGCTCGAGGCCCTTGAGAATGCCGGACTGCCTGTGGTGTCCTCCTGTCAGGAGGGCGTGTGCGGCACCTGCGAGACCGCGGTCCTGGAGGGTGACGTCGACCACCGGGACTCACTGCTGACGCCAGCGGAGCAGGCGGCGGGGGACACGATGTTCATCTGCGTGTCCCGCAGCCGCTCACCGCGGCTGGTCATCGACTTGTAACCGGACGGACCCCAGGTGAAGTGACCTTGAGCGAAGACACCGACGCGCGTCCGATCGCAGTCCTCGAAGTCGACGGGGTTCTCGTGCTCGAAGACCCAGTCGTCCCCGTGACCAGGGTGACGGTACATGCCTACGGCAACAAGTGGGCGCGCCCCGTGCAGGTGCCAACCGCGGCGCCGGTCCTCGTCGCACGGCTGGCGGAGCGCTTCGACATCGTGTGGGGGAGCGCCTGGTCGCACAACGCGCACCCCGCGCTGCGTGAGGTGCTCGGCCTGCCCGAGCAGCCGTGGCCATTCCTGCCGGTCCAGTTCCGCAAGATCCCGGCGATCAGGGCCTACGCGGGCGGTCGGCCGTGGGTATTGATCGACGACAGCATCCACGACTTCGGACCAGTTGCGGTTCAGCCAGACGGGCTCCTCGTCCCGGTGGACCCGGGCAGGGGAATCACCGCGATAGACCCAGACGCCCTGCGCGCTGAGCTCGACCGCCACCGCCTGACCACGGTGCCGCGGCGATGATCGGTGATCAGCGGGCTGCGAAGGACGCCGCCCGCTGCGGCGTGAGCGCGCGGGTTATGCCGCGCCCCGCCGCCAGCAGGACGGGGAGATGCGCTGTAGGCTCCCCTCCCGAGCTCGGCAAGAGCAGCCCTAGCGCCGCTACGACCTCGCCGCCTGGGCCGCGGACCGGAATGGCGATGCTCGTGACATGCGGCTCCACCCAGCCGTCGCAGGTGGCGTACCCGTCTAGTAGCGCCGCCCGCCAGCACGCGCGGACCTGCTCCGGCGTGGTCGGCGCGCGCGGAGTGTAATGGCGCAGCGGCTGCTCCAGCAGGGCGTCTTGAAGGTCTGGGGCGGCATGGGCGAACAGCACGAGGCCGCCGGCAGTCGCGTGCGCTGCAACCTTCTTGCCGACCTTCAGCCGCAGGTTGCTTACCGCGTTCCGCGCTCGCAGGCGCTCGATGACCAGCACATCCAGCCCATCACGCGCGTACAGCCAGATGTGCTGGCGGGTCACCGCGTGTGCGTCCTCCAGGTAGGGCATTGCCGCCTCCCGTAGTCGCAAGGCGCGGGTGCCGCACGCGCCAAGTGCCCACAGCCGGTTCCCGATCTGCACGCAGTGGCCGTCGCTGCGCTCAAGCAGCCCCTCCGCCACCAACTGGGCGACGATCCGGTGCGCGGTCGGCACTGCCAGGTGCGCGCGGCGCGCGATCTCGGCCACGGTCAGCACGGTGTTGTCCTGGTCGAAGGCGCTGAGGACCCGGGCAACCCGGGTTACCACGGACTCACCCGCCATTGCCCTCGCCAATTGGTTCCTCCTCGCGCCGCCTATGGACCCGCGGTGGTAACGCGCCACGCCCGCCAGGCGACGCGGGCGACTTCTCACTGAATGAACTACGCCCTAGATCACTATGGAGCCTCCACGTAAGTTCCACAACACTTGGCAGCCGCCGTTGCGATGAGACCCGAGTTCCGGGCAGGCATAGCCGCTGGTCATGTTCCGATAATCGGATATTACTACACGATAGTAGACGTGGCGTTCCTTCTCGTGGGATGCTTACCCTGGTGGCCCGCACCGTCGGGGAGCATCTGCCGGGACCGCGCGGCCGTACCCCTGTGCCGGATTGAGGAAAGCTAGAGGTGGTATGGCTCTGGAAACCGGAGCGGTTGTCGAGAAACTGGATGTTCGCGGCACTGAGATTGCCTATCGCCGCGCGGGCGACGGTTCTTCCCTGCTGTTCCTGCACGGCCTGGGCTTCAGCAAGCGGTGGTGGCCGCTGTATGACCGACTCGCCCAGCACTTCGACGTGATCGTTCCCGACCTGCCGGGATTCGGTGACTCGCCGCAGGCCCCGTGGATGTCAGACTTCGACGACATGGTGCTCGTCCTCGCGGAGTTCGCGGACGCTATCGGTGCAGGGAGGTTCCACCTCGTCGGCCACTCCTTCGGCGGCTGGGTGGCGGCGGAGTTCGCGGCGTTCTATCCGGAGCGTGTCGCGAGCCTCGTCCTGATCACCCCGCTTGGCGCCCGGGTGCCCGGTGACATGCCAGTGGACCTCTTCCGGCGCGGTGCGCAGGGGCGGCTGGAGCTCATGGTCGGCGACCGCGCCGCGGGGCTCTTCCCCTCCGCGACGCAGGAGGATCGGATCGAGCGCCTCACCCGTGACTACCTCGACCTCACCGGATTCGGTCGGCTGGCCTGGAACCCGCGCTACGACATCCGACTCGAGCGCCGCCTCGGCCGCGTGAACGTTCCCTCGCTCGTGGTCGGGGTCGAGGACGACAAGGTCCTTCCCGCTTCCCACATCGACGCCTACGCGAAGATGCTGCCGAACTCGACGGTGACGATCGTCCGCGCCGCCGCCGGCGAGCCCACCGGCCACGGCGTCGTCGTCCAGGAGCCCGAGGCTCTCGCGGCTAAGCTCATGAGCTTCATCGGAGAGAAGTAGCCCATGCCAGACGTTGAGTTCATTACCCTGATCGACCGTACCTACCGCTGGTTCCCCCCGGCGCACGAGCGCGACTCGATCGGCATCGACCTGCCCAACTCCCACTACGACCCTGACCTTGGCCAGCAGATTCTCGAGGAGGTGGTCGCGGGAGCACAGCGCGCGGAGCGCTTGGGCTTCGACGCCGTCTCCTTCTTCGAGCAGCACAACACGCCGCTCGCGCTGATCCCCAACGCGCTGACCGGCGCGGCCTGGGTGGCGGCCAAGACCAGCGGCATCAAGGTCGCCGCGATCGGCCCGCTGCTCAACGCCTACCAGAGCCCGATCCGCCTCGCCGAGGAAGTCGCCATGATCGACACCCTCTCCGGAGGCCGGCTGATCCTGGGCCTGCCGCTCGGCATCGGGGCCCAATACCACTCGATGGGCACTATGTCGCCGATCACGGCGCGCGCCAGGTACCGAGAGGCCGTGGCTCTGCTCGACAAGAGCTGGAAGACGGAGGGGCCGTTCGCCTGGGAGGGCGACTTCTTCAACATTCCCTACGTGAACCCGTGGCCAAAGCCTCGCCAGAGCCCGCACCCCGAAATATTCATCCCCGCGGCAGGCTCGCGAGAGACGATCGAGCTGGCCGCCCGGTACAACTACACGTACCAGGCGGTCCTCACACCGATGCCGGTCCTGTTGAAGAACTGCCAGCTCTTCCGCGACCTGCGCGCCGAGCACGGTTACCCGGACGATCCGAGAAAGATCGCTGCGGTCGTCAGCGTCCACGTATCGGAGACCGACGAGAAGGCGCGCGAGGAGCTTGAGCGGTACGCGCTGTGGGGAGTCCAGAACATCATCAGGTTCCAGTTCCACGAGTCCTTCCCGCCCGGTCACGTCACCGAGACATCGTTCCGCGCCATGATGGATGGCGGCTACCGCTCGTCCGACCCGTCTACGCTCACGTGGGATCAGCTCAATGCCGGGGGCCTGAATGGCTCGGCGGCGACGGTCACGGAGAACCTGGAGAAGCTCGTCAGCGCGATGGGGGCGGGCCGTGTAATCATCGCCCAGGAGTTCACGGTGCCGATGTGGCTCCAGGAGAAGTCGATGACGCTCTTCGCCGAGGAGGTCATCCCGCACTTCCGGCCCGCAGGCGCGTTGCCGACGTGGCAACGCGAGAGGTACCAGGGCTACCGGACCCAGACCGAGCTCATTGGGCGCAACCCGCGCCGTGCGGGCCACCTGACGGTGGGCATCGACGGCGTCTACGAGCCCGTCAGCGACCGTGATTTCGACTGACCGCACCGCCTGGAGCGGCACCTGATCAAGGCTTGCGCGTGACTGGGCCGTTGTCAGATCGCTGGGGTGAGGTCTCCGCTGAAGAAGAGCTTGCCGCCCAGGTAGATCATGGCGGGTGTGTCACTGTAGGCGACGGATACCACCTCGCCGATGAAGAGCGTGTGGGTGTACGCCGTGACCCGATGGGTCACCTTCAGCTCGAAGTGTCCTGTCGTGCCGGTGAGCACCGGGCTGCCCGTCACCCCCGGTTTCCAGCCGATGCCGGCGAACTTGTCCCCGCCGGACTTGGCGAAGGTGGCTACGACCTCGGGCTGGCTCTGAGCCACGATATTGACCGCGATGTAGTCCGTCGCGAACAGCCACGGATACGTGGCACTCGTCGCGTTGACGGCTACGAGGACCAGCGGCGGCTCAAGCGACACGGAGGAGAAAGCGTTCACCGCCAGCCCGTGCGGCTTGCCCTCGTTGTCGGCCACCGTAACGACCGTCACCCCGGTCGGGTACCGGCGGTGAACCCCGCGAACGAGATCGCTGATGCTCGCGTCGTCACTCAAAGTTCGTTCCTTTGCGGCGAGATGCCAGATCGCGTGCGGGGGACCACGCTCACCGGTCAATCGGCAGAATACCCAGCTGGTGCAGGACGCTGACCTCGTTCCACGACGACCAGTCCTCAACGGCCCTGCCATCGGCGAGGCGGGTGATGGTGATGCCGCGCGCCACGATGGACTTGCCAGTCGCGGGGGCGCCGAGGTACTCGCCCTGGTGAGTCCCGCGCGACTCCCACCGGTACACCACCCGGTCGCCCTGCTCGATCACGTCGAGCGGGCGAGTCTCGAGGTCGGGGAAGGCGGTGTGCAGCGCGTGCATGATGAGCTTGAAACCCTCGCGATCGCTGTCAGTGGAGCCGTGGCGCACGTAGTCCTCAGCGAATAGCTGGTCTACGAGCGTGGCGTCGCCCTTCCGGATGAACGCCTCCCAGGCCTCCCCCATGGCCGCGATGAAGTCCACCGCTTGCCTCCCTTGAGTTTCGCGCCGCCGTCAGTAGCCGGATCAGGCGGGAGCCCGCCTGGTAGCGCCCGCCCGGTTAATACCGGTCACACGTTGACCGATTATCGGTTTTATCATGCCGGATATGATACAGATGTGGTGCCGCACCGGGCAACGGACCGGGAGGGCGCCACCCCTGGTGGCGGGAGAAGATAATCATGCAGCACTTCGCCTACGTAGCGACCGCGTCGATCACGACGGCACGAGGTGAGCGGTACGCGAAGCAGTTGATCAGTCACTGGGGAAGGCATGCGGCGGCAGTCACCGAGGTGTCGGGTCAGACAGTCCTGGAGTTCGCGGCGACCGAGCGCTGGCCGGCTACGGCTGTAGGCGTGTCGGTGACACCGCAGACCCTAGTCCTGACCTCGTATGCCCAGGACGCGGCGGGCCTTCAGGCGAACAACGACGCGCTTACTGGGCACCTGCGCCGGTGGGCGGGTGAGGCCGAAGAACTGGCTGTCGACTGGCAGCCGGCGCAGGAGTAAATGCGGCTGCTTGATTCGTCCGGCGATGCTGCGCGCCCGGACGAATCCCAGAAACTTAACCGACTAGTCGGTATCCGCCGGCGCCCGTAGCCTGGCTCAAGCAGCCCCTATGCCCGCCGCGGTCGCCGGAATGAAGGACGCCGGGGAGAGGATCTGTTCGTGGGACGTACCACTGGGCGCTATCCCGACGATACGCGCCGCCTGCTGCTGGACTCAGCCGGCCGGATGATCCGCGAACGCGGCCTTTCCGCAACCCTTGACGACATCGCCCGGCACGCTGGGGTGTCAAAAGGAGGGCTGATGTACCACTTACCTGTGCCGGCGCGGTGCTGCAAGAGGGTGTTTGCGTGCTGTTGGGGGGTGTTTGGGGCGTGCGCCAGTGTGCTCCCTGTTCCTGGTGGGTGCCGGGGGTCCTTCGGGCGGGGGGCTGG
>Ga0335074_10007434_pt1 | contig 15192 bp, 10 predicted proteins | sample Lox_Sample_23_FD_206715 | JGI IMG/M metagenome (GOLD analysis project Ga0335074, IMG submission 206715) | Soil microbial communities from Loxahatchee National Wildlife Refuge, Florida, United States - Lox_Sample_2.3 | ecosystem: Environmental > Terrestrial > Soil > Wetlands | place: USA...
CACGATCGCCGCGACACCCCACCGGGAAGGAACCGCCGATGGCCCTGCACATCGACTATTACGCCTCGCTCAATTCGCCCTGGACCCACCTGGGCGCCGCACGCATCGAGGCGATGGCCATGGCGCACGGCGCCACCCTGCGCATCTGGCCGGTCGATTTCGGCAGCATCTTCCCCGCCTCCGGCGGCCTGCCGCTGCCAAAGCGCGCACCGCAGCGCCAGGCCTATCGCCTGATGGAACTCCGCCGCTGGCGCGAGCATCTCGGCGTCCCGATCAACATCCAGCCCAAATACTTCCCCGCCAATGAGCAAGCCGCCGCCTGCTGCACGATCGCCCTACGCGAAACCCAGGGCGACACACCCGCCATCAGGCTCGCCCATCGCGTCCTGAAAGCCCTGTGGCAGGAGGAAAAGAACACCGGCGACCCGGACACCCTCGCCGGCCTGATCCGCGACATCGGCCAGGACCCCGACGCCGTCATGAAACTCGGCTCCGACCCACGCTGGGCCGAGAAGCGCATCGCCGATACCCAGGCCGCGCTCGATCGCGGCGTGTTCGGTGCTCCCAGCTACGTGATCGGCGACGAGATCTTCTGGGGCCAGGACCGCCTGCCCTTCGTCGAACGCCGCCTGGCGCGTGGCTGACCATGCGCGTCTTCACCATCCTCCCGCAGCACGACTGGCGCGCCGCCGCCCCCGCCGCACATGCCGCCGAGGACGCCGGCTTCGACGCTGTCATGACAGTGGAGCTGGGGCACGACTGGTACGCCCCCCTCGCCTTCGCCGCCACGGCAACGCAACGCGTCGAGCTGACGCCCTCCGTTGCCGTCGCATTCCCGCGCAGCCCCACAGTGATGGCGCAGCTTGCCTGGGACCTGCACGCCAATTCCAATGGCCGGCTCGTGCTGGGCCTGGGCAGCCAGGTGAAGGGCCACAACGAACGCCGCTTTGGCGTGGCCTGGACTCCCCCTGCGCCCCGCCTGCGCGATTACGTGCAAGCGCTGCGGGCCGTGTGGCGCTGCTGGGAAACCCGCGGCCCGCTCAACTTCGACAGCCCGAACTACAAGCTGTCGCTGATGACGCCGGACTTTTCGCCGGAGCCCACCGGCCTGCCGATGCCGCCGGTGGCGATCGCCGCCGTCGGTGAAGCCATGCTGCGCGTCGCCGGCCAGGTCGCCGATGGCGTGCGGCTGCATCCGCTGTGTTCCCGCCGCTATCTGGAGGAAGTGTGCCTGCCAAACCTGATGCAGGGCATGCGCCGCGCCGGCCGCAGCCGCCTGCATTTCGACATCCACGGCGGCGGCTTCATCGTCACTGGCCCGGATGACGCGGCAGTCGCCGCCGGCATGCAGAAGGTGCGCCGCCGCATCGGCTTCTACGGGTCCACGCGCACCTACCTGCCGATCCTGGCCCTGCACGGCTTGCAGGATCTGGGGCTGAAGCTGCACCGCATGTCGGTAGAGGGCCGCTGGGACGCGATGGCCGAAGCAGTGCCGGACGATGTCGTGCGCATCTTCGCCGCCTGCGGCACCTACGATCGGATCGCAGACGCAATACAGGAACGCTTCGGCGGCGTGGCGGATTCCATCGACCTGCACTTCCCGCCCGATACGCCGGCAGGGCAGCGACGCGAGTTGCTGAGCGACATCCGCCGCATCCCGCACAGTTTCGCGGGCTTCGACACCAACTGGCAGGAGTAATGCCATGACTGGTCTCACCTTCCGCTTCGATCCGGTGACGCTGCCGCCGGAAGCGATCGCACTGCGCGCGGAGGTGCGGGCGTTCATCAAAGAGCATGAGCACCTGATGGGTTTCACGCGCAGCGGCTTCAATCGCGACTTCAGCCGCGCGATGGGCAAGCGCGGCTGGATCGGCATGACCTGGCCGAAGCAATACGGCGGCCACGAACGCTCCTCGTTCGAACGCTATGTGCTGATCGAGGAAATGCTGGTCGCCGGCGCCCCGCTGTCGGCACATTACACCGGCGACCGCCAGAGCGGTCCCAACATATTACGATTCGGCACCGAGCAGCAGAAGCAACACTTTTTGCCGAAGATCGCCGCGGGAGAACTGACGTTCTGCATCGGCATGAGCGAGCCGAATTCCGGCTCCGATCTCGCCGGCACGCGTACCCGTGCGGTGAAGGTGGACGGCGGCTATCGCATCAATGGCAGCAAGCTCTGGACCTCCAACGCGCACCGATCAGACTTTGCAATTCTGTTCTGCAAGATGGCGCAGGAGGGCGGCGCCGAACCGGACCGTCATGCCGGCGCGACGCAATTCCTGCTGGACCTGAAATCGCCCGGCATCGACATCCGCCCCGTCCGCAACTTGCTTGGAGAGCACCATTTCAACGAGATCTTCCTGACCGATGTCTTCGTCCCGGACTGGCTGCTGCTGGGCAAGGAGGGCAATGGCTGGAACCAGGTCACCAGCGAACTCTCCTTCGAACGCAGCGCGCCGGACCGTTTCCTGGTGTTCTTTCAGGTGCTGCGCGAGATGCTGCGCATGGCAGGTCCTAACCCGGACCGAGCGACCGCCGCGGCGCTGGGCCGGCTGGTAGCGCAGCTTGCCACGTTGCGCAGCATGTCGCTGTCGATCGCGGGGATGCTGCAGGATGGGTTGCAGCCAAATAACGAATCGGCCGTCGTGAAGGACCTGGGCACGCGGTACGAGCAGGATATTCCGGTGGTGGCGAGGCAGTTGTTTCCGACCGAACCGGAATTGGAGGCGGCGGATCTCTATACCTCGATGATTGCCCGGGCGACGATGAATGCGCCGCGGCTTTCGATCCAGGGAGGCACCCGCGAGATCCTGCGCGGCATCATCGCCCGCGGCCTGGGCCTGCGCTAGAAAAACCCGTCCCGCACTGCGCTGTTCGCGCAGCGCGGGAGGGGTCGAGGTTCAAACGGGAGGCGTTCTTTCTCATGCCACTACGCGACGAAACCCGCATGCTCCTGGAAAGCATGGACCGCCTGTTCCAGGACAAATGCACCAAGCAACTGATCGACGACGCCGAGAAGGGCACCTTCCCCTCCGACCTCTGGCACGCGGTCACCGAAACCGGCGTCCCCCTCGCGGCACTCCCGGAATCCGCCGGCGGCGCCGACGCAGAATGGTCCGATCTCTACTACGTTCTTCGCGTCACCGGCCGTTACGCCGCCCCGATCCCGCTCGCAGAAACCATGCTGGCCGGCTGGATCGCCGCCTCATCCGGCCTCGAACTAACTGATGCCCCCATGACCGCCGGCCCGGTACGGACTGGCGACAAACTCACCCTCGAACGCGACGGCAACGGCTGGCGCCTCACCGGCCAAGCCACCCGCCTGCCCTACGCATGCTCTGCCGCCCGCATCATTCTCATCACCGACGGCCCCGACGGGGAAATGGCGGTCGCTCTCGACAGCACCGAAGGCGCGCAAACCACCGAAGGCCGCAACATGGCCGGCGAACCCCGCGACACCCTGACGTTCGACCACCTGCGCCTGGCCGCCGACGCGGCCGCCCCGGTGCGTGGCGGCACGACCCGGGAAACTCTTTACCGTCGAGGCGCCCTCGCCCGCGCCGCCATGATGTCCGGCGCGCTGGAGCGCGCCATGGACCTGGCGGTGACCTACGCGCAGGAACGCCAGCAGTTCGGCCGGCCGATCTCCAAGTTCCAGGCCGTGCAGCAGAACCTCGCGGTGCTGGCGGGGCAGACCGCTGCGGCCGTGGCAGCCGCGAATTTCGCCATCGAGACATTATCGCGCAACGACCCGGCGGCCGAGGAATTCGCGGTCGCCATCGCCAAGACGCGCGTCGGCGACGCCGCTACGCTGGCCGCTGAGATTGCCCATCAGGTGCACGGCGCGATCGGCTTTACCCAGGAATATGCGCTGCAACTTGCCACCCGCCGCCTGTGGTCCTGGCGCGAGGAATTCGGCGCTGATTCAGAATGGGCCGCGCGTCTGGGGCGCATGGTATGCGCCCGCGGCCCGGAAAATCTGTGGCCCGCCCTGACCGCGGCCTAGCGGCCAAAATTGCCCCACGTCATTGCGAAGAGCGGGGCGACGAAGCAATCACCAGCGGGAAAACGCACGGAACCATGGCCGTGTGATACCAGCCAACGTTGAGCCTGACTCATCCGTGTCATGGCCGGCGAAGGCCGGCCACCCACGTCTTTATCAGGTGCGGCTTGGAAAGACGTGGATGGCCGCGACAAACGCGGCCATGACACATGGGGCACATCGGTCAGTCTTTTCGCTACCTGGTATGACACACGCTTCTCTGGGACCGGGCATTCGGAAACGTCGTGCCTCACCGGCATCGGACCAGCAGCACCCGATCACCTGCCGCGTGCCAGGCGCAGAGCAGACTCACGACGTTGTGAATTCGACCCGAATGCCCCCGCGATTGCCGGTTCCACCGCGATGCCGCTTCTGATTCATGTCATTTCGAGCGCCACTTCGCTCTAGCAGCAAAACATCCTCACGCAGTCGTGAGCCCGGGAAACATAGATATCGAATTCGACGAACCTGGGAATTCGATACTATTAATGTCTGTCCCTGCCACGGCCCGACGGGTTTCAGTCTCTGCCGCGACAGTCGTTTCACGGATTCCCCAGGAGCAAGACGATGGATCTGGACCAAGCCGGCACTGATCTGCCCGCCCCCGAGAGTCCCGTGATGACAGTGCCCGACGGCAACGGTTCCATCAGGCCCACGAACGGCGAAGTGCACAACGGCGAGAGCCTGAACGGCCATGGCTCGCTACCATTGCACGAGCTGCTGCACGCCCTCCACGCGATACGCACCGGCAATTTCTCCATCCGCCTGCCCACCGACCGCACCGGCCTGGAAGGCAAGATCGCTGACACGTTCAATGAGATTGCCTCAGCCAATGAGCGCATGGCGCAGGAGCTGGAACATGTCGGCCAGGTGGTCGGCCGCGAAGGCAAGACCCGCACGCGTGTCCGCTTCGGTCTGTCCGGCGGCGCCTGGGGCGGCATGGAAACCTCCGTCAACCAGCTCATCGATGACTTGCTCTGGCCCACCACCGCGGTGACGCACGCCATCACCGCCGTCGCGCAAGGCGACCTGTTGCAAACCGTGCGCCTCGACGTCGATGGCCGTCCGCTAGAGGGCGAATTCCTGCGGCTCGCCACCATCGTCAACACCATGATCAAGCAATTGTCAGTTTTCACCTCGGAAGTGACGCGCGTCGCGCGCGAGGTCGGCACCGACGGCAAGCTGGGCGGACAGGCGCAGGTGCGCGAAGTGACCGGCGTGTGGAAGGACCTGACCGAGTCAGTGAACTCCATGGCCTCCAACCTCACAGCGCAGGTGCGCAACATCGCCGACGTGACGATCGCGGTGGCCAACGGCGACCTGTCGAAGAAGATTACCGTCGATGTGCGCGGCGAAATTCTGCAGCTCAAAGAAGCCATCAACACGATGGTGGACCAGTTGCGGTCCTTCGCTTCCGAAGTCACCCGCGTGGCGCGCGAAGTCGGGACGGAGGGAAAACTGGGCGGCCAGGCGGTGGTGCCCGGCGTCGCCGGCACCTGGAAGGACCTGACCGACTCCGTGAATGCGATGTGCGGCAACCTGACCGACCAGGTGCGCAATATCGCGCAAGTAACGACCGCAGTCGCGCGCGGCGACCTCAGCCGCAAGATCACCGTCGATGTGCGCGGCGAAATTCTGGAACTGAAAGACACCATCAACACGATGGTGGACCAGTTGAACTCCTTCGCCTCGGAAGTGACGCGTGTCGCCCGCGAGGTCGGCACCGAAGGCCGGTTGGGCGGACAGGCGCAGGTGACGGGCGTCGCTGGCACCTGGAAGGACCTGACCGACAGCGTGAACTCGATGGCGTCCAACCTCACCAGCCAGGTGCGCAACATCGCCGAGGTCGCCACCGCCATCGCCAACGGCGACCTGTCCAAGAAGATCACCGTGAACGTGTCGGGCGAGATCCTGCAGTTGAAGGAGACCATCAACACGATGGTCGATCAGCTCAACCGCTTTGCCGGCGAGGTGACACGCGTCGCACGCGAGGTCGGCACCGAAGGCCGTCTCGGCGGCCAGGCACAGGTCTCCGGCGTGGCCGGTACCTGGAAGGACCTGACCGACAGCGTGAACTCCATGGCCTCCAACCTGACCGGCCAGGTGCGCAACATCGCCGAGGTGTCCACCGCCATCGCCAACGGCGACCTGTCGAAGAAGATCACGGTGAACGTGTCCGGTGAAATCCTGCAGTTGAAGGAAACCATCAACACGATGGTGGATCAGCTCAACCGCTTCGCCGGCGAGGTGACGCGCGTCGCGCGCGAGGTGGGCACTGAGGGCCGCCTGGGCGGACAGGCGCAGGTGTCAGGCGTGGCGGGCACGTGGAAGGACCTGACCGACAGCGTGAATTCGATGGCGTCGAATTTGACCGGCCAGGTGCGCAACATCGCCGAGGTCGCGACCGCGGTGGCGCAGGGCGACCTGTCGAAGAAGATCACGGTGAATGTGTCGGGAGAGATCCTGCAGTTGAAGGAGACCATCAACACGATGGTCGATCAGCTCAACGCCTTCGCCGGCGAGGTGACGCGCGTCGCACGCGAGGTCGGCACCGAAGGCCGCCTGGGCGGCCAGGCCAACGTGCCGGGCGTGGCCGGTACCTGGAAAGACCTGACCGACAGCGTGAACTCCATGGCGTCGAACCTGACCAGCCAGGTGCGCAACATCGCCGAGGTCGCGACCGCGATCGCCAACGGCGACCTGTCGCGCAAGATCGCCGTGGATGTGCGCGGCGAAATCCTTCAGTTGAAGGAAACGCTGAACACGATGGTGGACCAGCTCAACCGCTTCGCCGGCGAGGTGACGCGCGTGGCGCGCGAGGTCGGCACCGAAGGCAAGCTGGGCGGACAGGCGAACGTGCCGGGCGTGGCCGGCACCTGGAAGGACCTGACCGATAACGTGAACTCCATGGCCGGCAACCTGACCGCCCAGGTGCGCAACATCGCCGAGGTGACCACCGCGGTGGCGCGCGGCGACCTGGGCCGCAAGATCACCGTGGATGTGAAGGGCGAGATTCTGGAACTCAAAAACACCATCAACACGATGGTGGACCAGTTGAACGCTTTTGCCAGCGAAGTCACCCGCGTGGCGCGCGAAGTCGGCACCGAAGGCAAACTGGGCGGACAGGCGCTGGTGCCGGGCGTCGGCGGCACCTGGAAAGACCTGACCGACAACGTGAACTTCATGGCCTCCAACCTGACCGGCCAGGTGCGCAACATCGCCGAGGTCGCCACCGCCATCGCCAACGGCGACCTGTCGAAGAAGATCACCGTGGACGTGCGCGGCGAAATCCTGCTGCTGAAGGAAACGCTGAACACGATGGTGGACCAGTTGCGTTCCTTCGCCGCGGAAGTGACGCGCGTGGCGCGCGAAGTGGGCACCGAAGGCCGGCTGGGCGGCCAGGCGGTGGTGCCCGGCGTCGGCGGCACCTGGAAGGACCTCACCGACAACGTGAACCTGCTGGCCGCCAACCTGACCACCCAAGTGCGCAACATCGCTGAAGTGACCACCGCCGTGGCGCGCGGCGACCTGTCCCGCAAGATCACCGTGGACGTGAAAGGCGAAATTCTCGAATTGAAGAACACCATCAACACGATGGTGGACCAGTTGAACGGCTTCGCTTCGGAAGTGACGCGCGTCGCCCGCGAGGTGGGCACCGACGGCAAGCTCGGCGGGCAGGCCGCAGTGCCGGGCGTGGCCGGCACCTGGAAGGACCTGACCGACACGGTCAACGTCATGGCCGCCAACCTCACCGAGCAAGTGCGCGGCATCGTCAAGGTGGTGACCGCCGTCGCCAATGGCGCGTTGAACCAGAAGCTGACGATGAATTCGAAGGGCGAGGTCGCGGCGCTGGCCGAAACCATCAACAACATGACCGACACGCTGGCCACCTTCGCAGATCAGGTGACCACGGTGGCGCGCGAAGTTGGCGTGGAAGGCCGCCTGGGCGGGCAGGCCAACGTGCCCGGCGCCTCCGGCACCTGGAAGGATCTGACCGGCAACGTGAACCTGCTGGCGGCAAACCTGACCACGCAGGTGCGCGCCATCGCCGAGGTGGCGACCGCCGTCACCAAGGGCGACCTGACGCGGTCGATCCAGGTGGAGGCGCGCGGCGAGGTCGCGGAACTGAAAGACAACATCAACACGATGATCGACAACCTCCGCCTGACGACGGAGACGAACACGCAGCAGGACTGGCTGAAAACCAACCTGGCGCGGTTCACCAACATGTTGCAGGGCCAGCGCGACCTGGCCACCGTGGGCCGCATGTTGCTCTCCGAGCTGGCGCCGCTGATCAACGCGCAGAACGGCGTGATCTACCTGGTGGACGCCGACAACGACACGATGCCGGATTTGAAATTGCTCGCGGCCTACGCCGACGCCGGCGAGCTTGGGCATCCGGAAAACCTGCGCATCGGCGAAGGCCTGGTCGGGCAATGCGCTGCCGACGGAAGGCGCATGCTGCTGACACAGATTCCCGATAGCGCCGTGCCCATCCGTTCCGGCTTGTTCAAGGCGCGCCCGAGCAATATCGTGGTGCTGCCGGTGTTGTTCGAAGGCCAGGTGAAGGCGGTGATCGAACTGGCCTCCGCGGGCTCCTTCGGCGACCTGCAGACGTCGTTCCTGGAGCAACTCACGGCCAATATCGGGATCGTGCTGAACTCGATCGAGGCGACGATGCAGACCGAAGGCCTACTGAAACAGTCGCAGCAGTTGGCCACCGAACTGCAGATGCAGCAGCGCGAACTGCAGCAGACCAACGAGCAATTGGAGCAAAAGGCGCAGCAGCTTGCGGAACGCAATGTGGAGGTGGAGCGGAAGAATCAGGAAATCGAACAAGCCCGGCGCGCGGTGGAAGACAAGGCGGCCGAACTCGCGCTGACGTCCAAGTACAAGTCCGAATTCCTGGCCAACATGTCGCACGAGCTGCGCACGCCGCTGAACTCGATCCTGATCCTCGGCCAGCAGCTTACCGACAACCCGGAAGGCAATCTGACGCCGCGTCAAGTGGAATTCTCCCGCACCATTCACGCCGCGGGCACGGATTTGTTGAACCTGATCTCCGACATCCTCGACCTGTCGAAGATCGAATCCGGCACGGTGTCCGTCGACGCGGAGGAAATCTCCTTCTCTTCGCTGACGGAAACCATCACCCGCCCGTTCCGCCACGAAGCGGAAAGCCGCGGCTTGTTCTTCGACGCGCAGGTCGATACCACGCTGCGCACCATCATCACCGACAGCAAGCGCCTGCAACAGGTGCTGAAGAACCTGCTGTCCAACGCCTTCAAGTTCACAGAGCATGGCGGTGTGCGGCTGAACATTTCCACGGTGGTCGGCGGCTGGACCGGCAGCCATCCGGTGCTGAAGAACGCGCCCACCGTGGTTGCGTTCGAGGTCACCGATACCGGCATCGGCATCCCGCCGGAGAAGCAGCGTATCATCTTCGAAGCGTTCCAGCAGGCGGACAACAGCACCAGCCGCAAATACGGCGGCACCGGCCTCGGCCTCGCGATCTCGCGCGAACTCTCCAACCTGCTCGGCGGCGAAATCCAGCTGCGCAGCCAGGTGGGCGCCGGCAGCACGTTCACACTGTACCTCCCGTTGAACTATGTCGGGCCTTCCGCCTCGCGCGCGCCAACCATCGACGCGACCCCGATCGCCACCATGCCGGTGCCGTCGCACGCGACCGTGCGCCTGGTGGAGCGGCCGATCGAGCAAGTGCCCGACGATCGCAACATGCTGGAGCCGAACGATACGGTGCTGCTGATCGTGGAGGACGATCCGCACTATGCCCGCGTCCTGGTGGACTTGGTGCACGATCACGGCATGAAGGCGCTGGTCGCCGGGCGCGGTGCCGACGCGCTGGCACTGGCCCGCGAGTACCAACCCACGGCCGTGTCGCTGGATGTGTTCCTGCCCGACATGCTTGGCTGGACCGTGTTGAGCCAGCTCAAGCAGAATTCGGCGACGCGGCACATCCCCGTACAGATCGTGACTCTGGACGAGGACAAGCAGCATGGGCTGGCGCGCGGTGCGTTCAGCTTCATCAACAAGCCGACCACCACGGAAGGGCTGGAACTGGCCCTGTCGAAACTGACTGCCTACGCAAAGCCGCGCCGCAAGCGGCTGCTGGTGGTGGAAGACAACCCGCTGGAGCAAGTGTCGATTTCGGAATTGCTGGGCCATGACGACATCGACATCGAGACAGTGGAAACCGGGAAGCACGCGATCGAACGCCTGCACGAGGAACCCGCCGACTGCGTGGTGCTGGACCTGCGCCTGCCCGATATGTCCGGCTTCGAAGTGCTGGAGAAGATCCGCGACGATGGTGCATTGTCCAACATTCCGGTGGTGGTGTTTACCGGCCGCGAGCTGTCGCCGGAGGAGGATGCGCGCCTGCACACCATGGCCCGCAGCGTGGTGGTGAAAGGCGTCGAATCACCCGAGCGCCTGCTGGACGAAACCGCATTGTTCCTGCACCGCGTGGTATCCGACCTGCCGCCGGAGAAGCAGCGGATGCTGGAACGGTTGCATAGCTCCGACGAAAACCTGGTCGGCCAAAAGGTGCTGTTGGTGGACGACGACGCCCGCAACATATTCGCGCTGTCGAGCGTGCTGGAGCGGCGTGGCATGCAGGTACTGACGGCGACGACCGGCCGCGAGGCGATCAGCACGCTTGAATCCGAGACTGGCGTGGCCATCGTGCTGATGGACATCATGATGCCGGAAATGGACGGCTATCAGACGATGGGGGTGATCCGTACCAATCCCGCCTTCCGCCGGCTGCCGATCATTGCGTTGACGGCGAAGGCAATGAAAGGCGACCGGGAGAAGTGCCTGGAGGCCGGTGCGTCCGACTACCTGGCGAAGCCGGTGAACACAGAGCAATTGCTTTCGGCGTTGCGAATCTGGCTGCATCGCTGAGAAGGGAAAGTGCCGTGAACGCGATCGGGCCCAGACCGTCCGACCAGGTTAACATCCTCCTGGTCGATGACCAACCGGGGAAGCTGATGAGCTACGAGGTGATTCTCGCCGAGCTTGGCGAGAATCTCATCAAGGCAAACTCGGCCAACGAAGCACTGCAGCACTTGCTGAAGAACGAGATCTCGGTCGTGCTGATCGATGTCTGCATGCCCGACCTGGACGGGTTCGAGCTGGCGGCGATGATCCGCGACCACCCGCGCTACCAGCGCACCGCGATCATCTTCGTCTCCGCGATCATGATGTCGGACCTGGACCGGCTGCGTGGATATGAACTCGGTGCAGTGGACTATGTGCCGGTGCCGTTCACGCCGGAACTGCTGCGCGCCAAGGTGCGCGTGTTCGCGGATCTGTATCGCAAGACGCGCCAGCTCGAGATCCTGAACGCGGAACTGGAGCACCGTGTGGAGGAGCGGACGGCGGAGCTGGCACAGACGAATGCCGATCTGGAGCGGCGGGTGGAAGAACGCACGCGCGAGCGCGAGGAAGCGCTGGCGCAGGTGCATGAAATGCAGAAGATGGAGAGCCTGGGCCAGCTGACCGGCGGCGTGGCGCACGATTTCAACAATCTTCTGATGGTTATCCTCGGCAACCTGCAGCTTCTTCGCAAACGCGTATCGGATGATGCGCGGCTGACACGGCTGATCGATGGCGCGATCAAGGGCGCCGAACGGGGTGCAACGCTGACCAAGCGGATGCTTGCCTTTGCTCGCAGGCAAGAGCTGAAGCCGGAGACGCTCGAGGTGATGCGCCTGATCTCCGGCATGGAAGAGATGTTGCGCCGCACGTTGGGCACAACGATCCAGATCAACATCGACATGCAGAAGGGGCTGCCCGCGATCCGCGTCGATCCGAACCAGCTCGAGCTTGCGTTGTTGAACCTGACCTTGAACGCGCGCGATGCGATGCCGCTCGGCGGCCAGTTGGAAATCTCCGCGCGCTGCATGCCGGCGGCCAAGGGGCCGACCAGTCTGGCGGCGGGTAATTACGTCTGCCTGGCCGTGGCGGATTCGGGTACGGGCATGGACGAAGCAACGGCGAAGCGTGCAACCGAGCCCTTCTTCACCACGAAGGGTGCTGGCAAAGGAACCGGGCTTGGGCTGTCGATGGTGCACGGGCTTGCCGCCCAATCGGGCGGCGCCATGCGCATCAGAAGCCGTGTGGGCCGCGGCACGACGGTGGAACTGTGGTTGCCGACTGCAGAAGAGCCGGCGGCGGAGCCGGTCGGGCCGCTGGCGGCACGCAGCATCGCCGCACTATGCTGCCGCATCCTGGTGGTGGACGACGACCCGCTGATCAGCGCCGCAACGGTCGCGATGCTGGAGGATCTTGGGCATCTCGCGAGCGAGGCACCGTCCGGCACGCGTGCGCTGGAAGCGTTGCGCGACGGGCTGGCGGTGGATCTGGTGATCACAGATCAGGCGATGCCCGGCATGACAGGGGCCGAACTGTCACGGCAGATTCAACAGGATTGGCCGGAGCTTCCGATCATCCTGGCGACCGGCTATGCGGACCTGCCGCAGGGCGATGATCCGGGACTGCCGCGCCTGTCGAAACCGTATCAGCAGGATGAGCTGGCAGCGATGATCGCGCAGGTGCTGGGGACAGTCGAACTGCCCCCGGACAATGTGATTTCGCTGGATACCGTACGGCGCGCGTAGTGGCGCGCCCGGCCCTGCATGTCATTGCGAGAGGCGGAGCGACCAGGCAAGATCGGTCATAAGTGCGGTACTCATGACCGGGGTTGCTTCGTCGCTGCGCTCCTCGCACTGACATGAGGGTGCTGCAATGACATCGGGGTTTGCAAGCCGCCCTGCGTTTCTATGAATGCGGCGATTTCTGCCAGGCCCTGACCGGCGCGGATATTGGCAAACACGAACGGCCGCGCACCGCGCATCTTGCGGGCGTCCCGGTCCATCACCTCCAGGCTGGCGCCGACGAAGGGGGCTAGGTCGATCTTGTTGATCACCAGCAGGTCGCTGCGCGTGATGCCGGGGCCACCCTTGCGCGGGATCTTATCGCCGGCGGAAACATCGATGACATAGATCGTCAGGTCGGCAAGTTCCGGACTGAAGGTGGCGGCGAGGTTGTCGCCGCCGCTTTCGATCAAGATCAGGTCAAGGCCGGGAAAACGCCGCCGCAGATCAGCGACTCCCGCCAAGTTGATCGATGCGTCCTCGCGGATCGCGGTGTGCGGACAGCCGCCGGTTTCGATGCCAAGGATGCGCTCCGGCGGCAGCGAGCCGGCGCGGGTGAGAAATTCCGCGTCCTCCTTGGTGTAGATGTCGTTGGTGATGGCGGCGAGGTCGTAGCGGCCGCGCAGGTGCTTGCACAGCGCGTCCATCAGCGCGGTCTTGCCGGTGCCGACGGGGCCGCCGATGCCGACGCGCAGCGGACCGTTGGGCGATTGAGTCATGAGCGGAAGAGCCTTGTGTACTGCGTTTCGTGTCGCATGGCGGCAAGGTCGGCGCGGAAGGCGCACCCGCCGATGTCGTCAAGCGTTGCGGCCGCGGTTTCGCCGGCGATGCGCAAGACCGTGGGCTGAATGGCGGCCAGGACTTGCAAGCCGGCGGTCTGGCCCAGAGGAACGAGGCGCACCGCGGCCGAGATCAGGTTCGCCGCAAACGCCTGCAAATACGCGGCGGTCGTCGCATTTCCTTCGATGCAGTGCCAGCCGGCAAGAGCACCGACCGCGACCGGATAGGCGATCGGATCCGGCATGCCGGGGCAGTCCCAGGCCTGTGCAGCGCGTAGGAAAGCCGAGCCCTGGTCGAGGGTTTCCGCGAGGCGCTCGCGGCCGGGCGCGACCGCAGCGGCGAGCGCAGCGAGTTCGTCCAGCGCGGCACGATCGCGTGCGGCGCGATGGGCATGGCGCAGCAGGATGGCGTCGTTGCGGCCTGAGCCGTTGGCGAGGATGCCGGCCACCCAGGCGAGGAGCGTGCCGGCATCGCTGATGTCGCCCGACTCCACGGCCCATTCCAGGCCATGGGAATAGGCGAATGCTCCGGTGGGAAAGCCAGGTGAGAGCCAGGCAAGCAGGTACAGCAAGCCCTGGTGTTGGGGCGGATGAGTGCGCTCCCGCATGGCCGCATGCATGGGAGCCGGCGACGGTTCAAACATCATCGTCGTGATGGTGATGATGGCTGCCGGCATAGGCGCCGGCTTCGGGATCGAACGGTGCCTCAATCTCCTCGACATGGCCACCGAGGCCTTCCACCATGTCGCGGATAACGTGATCCGCACGGATGCGGATGCGATCGTCCAGCAACTGCACTTGCAGGTGGCGGTTGCCGAGATGCCAGGCGATGCGCACCAACGCGCCTTCCTCGTGCGCGTGGATTTCCAGCACCCGTTCTGGTTTGGCGCGCACCAGCACAATACCACCGTCATCCAGCAGCAGCCCGTCGCCATGGCGCAGCCGCACCGCCTGCGGCAGGTCGATCAGAACCTCATTGCCTTGCTCCGTGACAAGCCTGAAGCGGCGCCTGTGCCGGTCATCGAATTCGAGCGATACGCGATCGCTCTCGCTTTTTCCGTCCCACGAACCTGCCGCGAGCACTTGCACCACGCCCATCATGGTGTCAGTTCCTTCTGCAAGAACACGCTCAAAGGATCGACGGCATACGTGCCGAACGGGCCGCACGCGCGGTAGCCGGCGGCACGGTAAGTACGCAAGGCAGCGTCGTTGTAAATGCCCGTCTCGAGATGGATGATCCGCACATGTTCCCGCCGGGCCGTGGCCTCCAGTTGTTCAAGGATCGTGCGGCCGACGCCCTGGCCGCGCGCCGTCTCGGCGACGATCATACGTTTCAGCTCGGCGGAACAATCTCCCGTCAGCACCAGAGCGCCGCAGCCGACCGCACGCCCACATTGGCGCGCCACGAGGAACCGCACATCCGGCCGCGACAGCGCCGCAGGATCGATCAGGTGTTGCGACTCCGGCGGGTAGCGCGCGGCTGAGTACGCATCCGACTCGTGCAGCAGTGCCAGCACGTCGGGCTGATTCGGATTTTCCCTAGCAATCGCCAACATGATTCAGAACAGAAAATAGCGCTGGGCCATGGGGAGCAGTGTGGCGGGCTCGCAGGTCAACAGCACGCCATCAGCACGGACTTCGTAAGTTTCGGGGTCTACTTCGATGACCGGCGTCGCGTCATTATGAATCA
>Ga0335074_10007436_pt1 | contig 15190 bp, 16 predicted proteins | sample Lox_Sample_23_FD_206715 | JGI IMG/M metagenome (GOLD analysis project Ga0335074, IMG submission 206715) | Soil microbial communities from Loxahatchee National Wildlife Refuge, Florida, United States - Lox_Sample_2.3 | ecosystem: Environmental > Terrestrial > Soil > Wetlands | place: USA...
TTGTCAGCACGTCCGCGGGCGCCGGCACGTAAGTCGGGTCGTAGTACCTCTCCCCGGCCAACAATGCTCCCACGGCCTCTTGGGCTCGCAGCGGGTCGAGCGGCTTGAGGAGCCATCCTGCCACGCCTGTTCGCTTGGCCAAGAAAACATCGGCCCTGCGGTCGAGCAGCAAGAGCACCGGCGTCGGGTCGAGGCGGCCGGCAGCGGCCTCCAAAGCGATGTCCATCGCGATCGCGTAGCCGCCCATCGTCCCGATCTGGAGATCGGCGATCACCAGGTCAGCGCGCCGCTCCTGGAGCGCAGGAACGACCAACCGCCCTGACCGCGCCCAGCGGATGGTGGTCCCCGGCTCCTCGACGGCCGAGCGGACCTGTTCAAAAACTAGGGGCGAATCTGCAGCTATCACCAGGTCTGGCACTCCCCGAGGGTACCTCTGACGGGAACGGGGTAGCATCTTCGAGAACCCGTCGTGGCCTACGGCGCGTCTGGGCGGGCTATGGGAGGTGGCGTGCTCAACATCGAGCAGGAACGCACTGAGGACGGTTACACGATCTGCCGGCCTGTCGGCGAGCTCGATGCCTTCACCGTAAGCCAGTTCCGCCAAGCTCTAGCCGAGATCGCCTCTCACCCTCGGCTGATCATTGACATGAGCGGCGTACCGTTCGTCGACTCGGCCGGGCTTGGTGCTCTCATTGGCGGCATCCGTCGGGCTAGGGAGCTTGGCGGTGACGTCGTGGTCGTGTGTAACCGTCCCAGCCTGGTGCGGACGCTACGCACAACTGGTTTCGACCGGATCGTCACGCTGACTGACAACATCGAAGACGCGAAGGCAGCCTTCGAGAAGCAACCCGACAGTGGGAGCCCTGCCGAGCGCTGAGCAGCAACATCGGCCTCAGCTAGCGTCCTCGACCCATTTGCTCCTCAAGGTGCCCGGCAACCTCAGCGAGCGCTTCGAGGTCTGACACGTCCCTGGTCAAAAGGGGCACCCGGACCATGAGGGCCCCAGTCAACTCGACAGAGACGCGGGCCAACTGGTCCTCCTCTCTCAGCGCGACCATCGAGAGCTGCTCGAGGTTGGCGACAAGAGGCTCCAGGCTCGTCCCCTCCAGGCCCTGCTTGGCGCCCGGGCTCAGCGGGTAGTAGTTGGCGTGGCAGCGGTTGACGACGACGAAAGCTGCCTCGAGGCCGGCGTGAGAGAGCTGGCTAGCGAGAAAGAGCGCCTCGTCGACAGTGTCACGCCTCGGAGAGCAAACGAGGCAAAAGGAAGTCCGCTCGGAGTGGAGCAGTTCGTCCGCTCGCCTCGCTCGCGTCCTGAACCCCTCCTCCATCCCCTCGAAGGACGTAAAAAACTGCACCGTGTCAGCGACTACCTGGCCCCCGGCGACTTTCGCGATCGTACGCAGCATGAGCTGAGTGCCCAGCTCGATGGCCCGTAGGCCGGCCCGCGTCGGGGTCATGAGGATCCGGAAGACGCGGTTGTCGAGCAGTCGCGCGAGGTGCTTGGGAGCTTCCATGAAATCGAGGGCGTGCTGGGCAGGCGGGGTGTCGACGACGATCAAGTCGAAGCTGCCGCTCTCCTGCAGTTCGTAGAGCTTTTCCACGGCCATGTACTCCTGCGTCCCGGAGAGCGCGCTCGCGATATTGCGGTACACAGGGTTGCCAAGGATCGCCTCCGCTTGGCTGCGGCTAGTGGCGTAACGCCCCACCAGGTCGTCGAAGGTGCTCTGAGCGTCGAGCATGACGGCCCAGAGCCCCCCCGACCAGGTGTGCCGACCCGTAGGCAGCACGAGGTGCGGCTCGTTGCCCACATCGCTTATCCCGAGGGCATCCGCCAGCCGGCGAGCGGGGTCGATCGTAACCACGCACGCCCGGCGGCCTTGTCGAGCAGCGAGCAGGGCCAAGGCGGCCGCGGTCGTGGTCTTGCCTGCTCCACCTGGGCCTACGCAGACGACTACCTCGCTCTCTGTCTCCCCAGGGGTGCCCTCGCACGCTTCGGTGCTCACGACCCAACCGGTACCCATTGCTCGACGCTTTCACCAAGGGCATCGGTGAGAGCCTCGAGCTGCTCCAGACCCAGCTCGGCACTGAAACAGAACGGCAGCTCCAACTGCGGCAGGGGCAGCTCCGTCGCAAGCCGGGCCAGTTGGGCCGCCTGGGAACTCTGCCGCTGCAGCCTGACAGATGCGGCGTTGACGAGGCTGTCCTGCTCGCCCGGCGAGAGCCGGGCACCGGCGACCTCGGCGAGAGCGGACAGCTCCGCCACGGTCATCCCAGCAGGCAGCGAAAGGACTGGGAAGCGAGCGTTCACGAGCACACCACAAAGTTTTACGCCGGTCCGGTCCTCCAGGACCGCCGCCGTCTCGATGGTCTCGCTGACAGGCGTGTCCTCTGGCGTGGTCACGAGGAGCACTTGGCAGCGGGTCGGCTCAGAAAGCATTTGAACGACTTCTTCTGCTTGTTGGCGGACAGGCCCTCCCGCGGCGGCCTCGAGCAGGCCGTAGGGGCTTTGGAGAAACCTCACGGCATGACCTGCTGCGGGCGCGTCCAGCACGATCACGTCGGCGGCCCCCGGTGAGCCCACAGCGGCAGCCCTTTCCATTTGTTTGACCTTGCCGAGCACGAGTATGTCGGGCATCCCAGGAACGGCGGTCGCGACTACGTCGATCGCACCAGTGGTGACCAGCCTGCGGGACAAGCGCCGCATCCCGTGTAGGTGCAGGTACTCGACCAGGACCGTGTCCGGTCGCAAAGCACGCGCTTCCACTCCACCGTCGCCCGGTCCCGAGCGCAGCGGCACCTGCTCGTAGTCCAAGCCGAGCTCATGACCAAAAAGCCTTGCCAAATGAGCCACTTCTGGCTGACGACGCACGCCGGGAGTGCCGAGCTCCACGACCAATGCCCGCAGGCCCTCACGAGCCGCCAGGTTCGCCAAGACCCCACTCACCGTGGTCTTACCGACCCCGCCTTTGCCTGTGATGATGAACACCCGTACTTGGGCAAAGAAGTTCAGCGGGCCCATCCGGGCTCCTTGTGAACGGCGCTCATGTGACAGCCGCAGGCTAGCCGGGCGGAGCGCCAGGACGCATTACCGCGCCGCTCTCTGGGCACCGCGGTTCATTTTGCCTATTGTCAAAGCCCCTAGTCAGGAGTACCTTCGGGGTAGAGGAAACCGGGAATGACAGCGCTTCACGTACCCGAAGACTGGCAGGCCAGAGCGGCTTGCCGCGGCCAGTCTGCGGCCATCTTTTTTGCCCCCACCCATTTTGAACGCAAAGAGGCGCGTGCGTCGCGGGAAAGGCAAGCAAAAGCGGTTTGCGCAGCTTGTCCTGTTCGCAAAGATTGCCTCGACTACGCTCTCCGCATACGGGAGCCGCACGGCATCTGGGGCGGGCTGAGCGAGCTCGAGCGCCGGGCTATCAACGGCTAGTCGCGCCGGCACTGTTCGCACCCTTACCCGCAGCGTTGAGCGACGATCGCTGAGCGTGGTCGTCTCGCTCGTTGCTTTCGGCCCCCTGGGGCGGGGGTTAGGATGCCTCGCCAGCGGCGGAGGAACCGTCTGGGCGTTCAGCCGTGCGAACTGCAGTCGTCCTGATCGATGCCGCTGTCGTCGTAGGAGCGGGCGCCTCGGCGGGGGGCGCGTGGCGCGCAGCTTCGGTTGCCAGGCGCAAGGCGTCCATCGCCTTGGCCGTCGGCAGTTTCGTCGCCGATCCGTGCAGCAGCAGCGGGCGTGATGGCCTCTTGGCAACACGCGAGACGGCGAGCCAGCCGAACGGGCCGGCGGCGATGCTTTCGATGACCGGTGCTAAGAGCCAGGAGCCGAGAGGCCAAAGGACTAATGCCACAACGGCCCCGAACCCGGCGCCCGCAGCGACGTCCGAAGGGTAGTTGGACCCGACATAGACCCCGCTGAAGAGCAGCAGCAAAGTAGCTACGAACGCGACCAGCGCAAGCCGCCAGCGCCAAGCAAGCAAAAGCCCGCAAACAACTGCGCCCGCAATGACTGCGTGGCTGTTGGGCATCGCGTACGACCTTGCCGAGCCCCTCGGGACCAGCACTTCCACATGGCTGAGCACTTGGTACGGTCGAGGCCGTGCGAGGACCTGGAGGAGGATCTGAGCGAGCCCGAAGGACACGACGGCCGCGAGAGCCGACCACACCACGGCGGCCAAGCGTTGCGGCTGGCGCCGAGCGCTCCACCACGCGAGCGCGATGAGGCCCGCGAGAACGAGCAGGCCCGCACCTACCGGGGAAACAGCCCGCTGGTAGTAGGCGGTCATGAAACCATGTGCCCAGGACGTGTTGCGGGCGAACCGGTTCACATCCATGTACCACTGCTTGTCCACGGTGACCACCTCCCCCGTTGCCCAAAAATGCTAATGGGCCCTGTGCTGCCTGCCGGAACTAAGCCCCCCGAGCGCCTGCCTTCTCCTGCATGAGGTGCCAGAGCTGCTCCACGTGGGGCCATTCCGTTGGCTCAGCTCCGATTGACACGCGTACCATCCACCGCCCGTCGAGGAGCGCAGGTGTGAGGTGGGCGGCGCCCGATTGGTTGACGGCTTCGCACCAGGCAAGGGTGTGGTCGTCGAGGCGGTCGCCGGCGATGCCGGGGGGCCCGTGCCGCACGCAGAGCGTCTGCAGTTTTACGGGTGCCAACAGTGCCCAGTTGGGCGCCTCCTGGACCAACCCGGCCAAGCGCTGAGCGTTGGCGAGGTCGCGCCGCAAGCGGGCGCGGAGCGCCTCGGCCCCTTCGAGCCTCAGCAATGCCCATAGCCGCAACGCCCGGAAGCGCCGTCCGAGCGGAAGCCCCCAGTCCCGGTACTGGACGACGCTGCCGTCGCGCGAGGAGCGGAGGTAGCTAGGGTCCGTCGCCATAACAGACACCAGCGCGTCGGGGTCTTTCACGTAGAGGAGGGAAGTCTCCAGGACAGAGCCGAGCCACTTGTGCGGGTTCCAACAGAGCGAGCTCGCCGCCTCGATACCGGCGAAAAGGTGCCGGCACTCGGGCAGCAGCATCGCTGAGCCTGCCATTGCGGCGTCCACGTGCACGTAAGCATCGTGACGCCCGGCGAGCTCGCAGATCTCTGAAAGAGGGTCGAACGCAGTTGTCGCGGTCGTGCCCGCAGTAGCGACAACCGCAGCAGGCCGGCGCCCTTCCGAAACGTCCTGTTCCATGAGCACCTCGAGCACGCCGACGTCAAGCTCGCGCCCCGGCGCCCGCGTTGGGACCAGGCGCAGGTTGTCGGCGCCAAACCCCGCGAGAAGGGCGGCCTTGGTAACCGAGGAATGGGCTTCAGCAGAGCAATAGACGGTGAGAGGCTCATCTTGCGCCTGAAGGCCGCCCCGGCGCTGGGATCCTCCGCTCGCTTTCTCGCGGGCCACCAAGAGAGCGACCAAGGTGGCAGTCGAGGCGCCGTCCCCGATAGTGCCGCGCCACGCGGGGGAGAGCCCGCAGAGCTGGCGGGCCCAGTCACAGACGACCTCTTCCAGCTCCGTCAGTGCCGGCGCCGATTGCCAACTGATCCCGAGCGCGCCGAGGCCACCAGCCACGATGTCTCCAAGGACGGAGGAGAGCGAAGCGTTCGAAGGGAACCACGCGAAATTGCTGGGGTGTTGGATCTGCGTCAAGCCTGGCACGATGACCCGGTCGAGGTCCTGGACCAGGTCCTCCACGCTTCCTGCGGTTTCCGGCGCAACCTTTGGGAAGCCACTCGCGACTTCGCCAGGTGCGGCTCGGGAACGCACGGGCAGTTCGCCGACGCGCAGGCGGTAGTCGGCAACCCAGTCCACGAGCTCGTGCGCAGCCCGCCGAAATTGTTCCGGTCCCATGCAGCAAGTGTCACCTGGCGCAACTGGAGCCGACAAGTCGCCCGCGTCCGCCCAGGTGGGCCACGCACTCTCGCCACCGGGCCGCAAAGTGGCTAAGAATTCTTCCATGGCCCTCGCTCCAGCCGCGCGTGGCTGACTACGACCTCCTCGTCATCGGGTGCGGGCCCGGTGGTCAAAAGGCTGCCATCGCTGCGGCAAAATTGGGTTACAACGCGGCCGTCGTAGAAAAACGCGACGTCGTTGGAGGCGTGTGCGTCAACACCGGGACCATCCCCTCCAAATCTCTGAGAGAAGCCGTGCTCTACCTGACGGGCCTTTCCCAACGCGACCTCTACGGCCAGAGCTATCGCGTCAAGCAGGACATCACGATGGAGGACCTGTCGCGCCGGACTCATCACGTCGTAGCGCGCGAGATCGAGGTTGTGCGCGACCAGCTTGCGCGCAACCGGGTATCGCTCGTGCAAGGAAGTGCGCAGTTCGTGGACAGCCACACGCTCGCCGTCTCTTCGGCCCGCGGAGAACAGCGGGTGAGCGCAGACCGCGTGATCATTGCCACCGGGACCCGGCCGGCCCGCCCGCCAAGGGTTGCCTTTGACGAAGAGCACATCTTTGACTCTGACGGGATCCTCGCCCTTCACCAGATCCCAAGGAGCATGGCAATTGTTGGCGCCGGTGTGATCGGCATCGAGTACGCCTCGATTTTTGCTGCGCTCGGCACCAAGGTCACTGTTATCGAGCAGCGCGACAGGATGCTCGAATTTTGCGACGACGAGGTGGTGGAGGCCCTCCAGTTCCACTTGCGCAGCCTTGCCGTGACGTTCCGCTTCCGGGAAGTGGTAGAGGCGGTGGAACCACACGAGGGCGGCACCATCTCACAGCTCGCGAGCGGAAAGGTCGTGGCTGCCGACGTAGTCATGTACTCGGCAGGCCGCCAGGGCGCCACCGACGGCCTCGGCCTCGAGGCGGTTGGGATCACCCCCGACAAGCGCGGCCGGGTAAACGTAGACGAGTACTTCAGGACCCACGTCGAGCACATATATGCGGTGGGCGACGTGATCGGCTTCCCCGCTCTCGCTTCGACGTCCATGGAGCAGGGGCGTCTGGCTGCCCTTCATGCCTTTGGGGAACCAACGGGTCCCATCGGCAAGACGATGCCGATCGGGATTTACACGATCCCCGAGATCAGCTACGTCGGCCGGACCGAAACTGAGCTCACCGGGGCCTCAGTGCCTTACGAGGTCGGCATATCCCGCTACAAGGAACTCGCGCGGGGCCAGATCTGTGGAGATTCGTACGGGATGCTGAAACTGCTGGTTTCGCAGCTCGACCGCAAACTGCTCGGGGTCCACCTGTTCGGCACCGGGGCAACCGAGATCGTCCACATCGGGCAGGCAGTAATGGGGTGCGGGGGTACGGTTGACTACCTGATGGAGGCGGTCTTCAATTACCCGACCCTGGCTGAAGCCTACAAAGTGGCGGCCCTCGATGTCACGAACAAGCTTCGCACCGTAGAGCGCCTGCGCAGCTGAGCCCGCGCTCGGCAACGCACGCTGGGCCGCGCGCGCTGCCGGCATGGCCACATCGCCCTGAGCGAGCTGCTCAAGCCCCGTTGGCGGAGGACCTCACAAATATCGGTTCGACGATCCCCGTCGTACGCCTCCAGCTCGCCATGTGGTCCGTCAGCGCCGCTGTGACGGCGGTACCTCTTGCCACGAGAAGGCGCCCGGCAGGGTCGGACACGTCGCTCGCGATGACCATTCCCGGCTGAAGGTCCTCAGAGCGCCGCGACGTTGCCGTCGACGCGTCCCCGTGCTCGCCCAGGCTGCTCAGGGCCTCGAGCAAGAGGGGGTCGTAGGCTCCTTTGCGCGTCTGCATCACCCTCACTGCCGCGTCACGGGTAAGGCCACTCGCCTCAAGGCTGTCCAGGTCCAGGGCAAGCCGCAGCAGGCGTGCCCCGATCGGGATCCGGCTCCCCGGCCCGCCGGGGCCACCAAGCGTGTCGCCGAAGTCGGTGTCGGCAAGGCGGATGACCTGACGGACCGCCTCGAGGCGGGGGATGCCAGACAGGACTCGGTCTGCGATGCCGGGCAAGTCGTCCACCAGCTCCTGCTCGAGCGGGCTGAGCGGAGCGCCATCGTGGAGCTTGGAGACGACCGCGGGCGGGAGGACGACGCTGCCCAACTGGGACAGCACCACGGCAACCTCGACGCACCACCGGTCCGGCACGTCGATAAGCCCCATGAGGTCGACGACGAGGCGGCGGACACGAGTGGCGCGGGCAAACGCAGGTGGGTTTGCGAGCGAAAGAGTCTCGCAGAGCGCGTTGACCGCGCCGCGCAGGGTTTGCTCGAAGAACTGCCGCTCCGCTGTGACGAGGCGGTACTGCTCACTGGCCGCGTCGAGAGCCGCGACCATGTCCTCCTTGCTGCAGGGTTTGACGAGGAACCGGAAGATGTTGCCGCGGTTTACGGCCTCCAAGGCAAGCTCGAGCGCCGCATAGCCGGTGAGGAGGATCCGCGACGTGTCGGGCGCGATATGGCGCGCTCGGCTCAGTACCTGCACACCGTCCATCCCGGGCATGTTCATGTCGGAAATGATTACGGCAAAGGGCCCGTCCTCCCGGAGCGCCTGCAACGCAAGCTCGCCTGTCGTGCGTCCTGTTATGTCAAATTCCTTGTGCAGTTGGCGCTTCAACCCCGCGAGGAGGAGCTCGTCGTCGTCAACGCAAAGCACTCGTGGGCGCTCTACGTGCTCCGGCACTATCGAGCGGCCCCACCGCTCGTACCTGACCTCAGTTGATGTCACGGGCGCAATCTCCTACGAGGACGCAATGGCCCCCAAAGCAGCGTCGGCTCAGAACGCACTGAGATTGAGCCCTTCCGTGACGGGCCGTGGGCGAGGGGGGACTTGAACCCCCACGAGGTTGCCCTCACAGGAACCTGAAAGGTGTCGACATGGGTGCAAGGGGGCTCAGGTCGTCGCCCGCGGTCGCTCCTCGACGCCCTGACCCGGGCCCTTATCGGGAAACGCCGATGCAGTGCAACAAGGAGCAACCAGACGAACGGGTGAATGTTGGGATGGTTGTTGGGATCGACTCGGGGTCAACCACGGGAGATAAGACAGCCTTCAGCACCCTGGTGGCCACAGCCAACAGCGGCTGTCCGATCACAGCGGAGCTGGTGCCGTAGACACGGGCACGCCGAAGATGCCCGGCGGGTTTTGGGCCAGCGCCCGCGCGTCGTGTCCTCCATCACCGTCACAGAGCTGGCGTTACGGAGCTCGCCGAGGCGGTTAGGGCGAGCTATGCCTGAGGGGGCCCGAAAGGTCCCTGGCGAACTTCGAGGTGATGCGCAGGTGACAGCAGGCGACGCAGGTCAGGCGGCCTAGAGGCCACCTCTGAAGCAGTGTTGGCGGAGCTGGACGAACAACAAGACACAGTCACCAAGCAGCGTGAACGTTGCGAGCGACGCTTAAAGGCGCTGGAGGCAGTAGGGTCCTTCTGCTGGCAACCAAGGGACTGACCGCCCTACTCAGCCAGCTCGTTGGGCCGAGAGGCTGAGGGCGATGGCCCCCCGACTGGCACCCGGGCAACGTGACCGTTACCATCGTCATCTTTTGCTGCCCGAGGTCGGTGTGGCGGGCCAGGCGAAGCTGCTTGCTTCCAGGGTGCTCGTTGTCGGCGCTGGTGGCCTCGGCTCGCCGATTGCTCTCTACCTGGCAGCCGCCGGAGTGGGGACGCTAGGGATAGTGGACATGGACGTCGTGGAGACCTCCAACCTCCAGCGTCAGGTCCTGCACAGCACCGACCGGGTCGGCGAGCCCAAGGTCATGTCGGCCAAGAAGGCGCTGGCCGGCTTGAACCCCGACGTCGAAGTGGTCCCCTACCAAGCCCGTTTGAGCGCCGGCAACGTCCTTGAGATCGTCTCCGGTTACGAGGTCGTCGTGGTGGGCGTCGACAACTTCTCGGCTCGCTATTTGATCAACGACGCTTCTTTGAAGCTCGCAGTGCCGGTCGTGCACGGCGGGGTCTACCGCTTCGAGGGCCAGGTGAGCGTCTGCGTTCCCTACCGAGGTCCTTGCTACCGGTGCCTCGTGCCCGAGCCCCCACCGCCCGCGGCCCAGCCCGTGGCCGGGCCTTTAGGAGTCCTGCCTGGGGTGATCGGTTGCGTCCAGGCCACGGAGGCACTCAAAGTGCTGCTGGGCATCGGTCGGCCCATGGTAGGACGTCTCCTCGCGTACAACGCGCTCGACGGGGACTTCGCCACCTTCCGTGTCAGGCGCAACCCCGACTGCCCAGCCTGCTCGGTCTCGCCCGAGGAACTGGTGATCGCTGAGTACGACCAGCTGGGCTGTCCAGTCGGCAGCAGCGTTTGTGGCTGAGCAGACGGCAACGACAGGTCGGTCCCGTCAGGTTCCGCAGCGCCTCAGCCTGGCGCCGGCCGGCACCGGTCGAGCCGCCAGGGAAGAGGGACCGGGCCGCCCTCGAGGAGCCGTCGAAAGGCGAGCCGCTGGGAAACCGGGGCTGGAGAGCTGCGGACCTGTCCCCCTCCCTGCCTGGACAGCTGTCGCTGTCTCTGGGCTGGGCTGGGTTTGTCCCCCTTGTTGCCCCCCTTTCCCTATCCTTCTCTTCTCTCCCTTATCCAGGCAGCGGGGAGAGAGAGGGAGAACGGTAGGGACGGCGCAAAAGCGCAACGCGCAAGCCCACGACCAGCCACGACGCGAGGGAGCGCCAGCCGAGAAGCCGGACCGGGTGGACGGCCGCCCGAGGCAGACGGACGGACGGACGGGACGGCGGGGAGAGGTTGAGGGGGAGGGGCCTCGTGCCCTTCTTATACGATCCAATTCAGTGGCCGATAAAGGCGACCGCCTCTTGGCTGGAGCGCCCAGGTTCGCAGAGGGCTGCCTACAAGGAATTTCTGTCACTGCTAGTCGGCGAGTTCGGCAGCATCTGGTACGTCAAGACGATCTACGTTGGCTCTGAAGTCGGTGGTCAGATGGTAGCTTCTGCCTACCCGCATCCGAACCGACTTGAGGTTGCATTACCACTTCCTGTGGAGCATCCGGCCGTTGCCCTGATCGAGCCGGCACCGACCATCGAGCTGAGGCGTGGTCACGGGGGTCGAATGCCGGCGCAACGCCATGTGACCTAACTTGCTCGATGCGACGACTGCTGGTCCAAGAACGAAGTCGCTTTTAGGCGGCCTGCGCCGCGGCGCGGACGTGATCCAGAACCGCCAGAAGTCGGTCTCCACCTCGTCCGACGTAAACAGGTCGTCCGGGCCATGTGGGGCGATATCCGTGAACGGTGACTCGTACAGCAGCGCAGCACCCATCACACCGTGTTCGGTGAGGTGGTTGATGATCAGGTCGATGAACTCGATCTGATTTCCGGTGAGCGTCCGTGCTTCGAGGAAGTCGGCGAACCCCTCCTTTGCTGCTCCTCGGTCCAATCCGATCAGGGATCGGACGAACAGCCCGAGCCCCTGGCTCTCCTCCTTCGCCCTGGCGATGGTGGCCGCATCGACGATGCCGTTCTCCGCCAGCATGCTCTCGAGGGCCCCCAAGTCGCGCGGCGTCAACGGCTTGCTCATCCGGAGCCGGTGAATGGCGATGTGGTCCTGGTGATTGATGGTGGCCTCCCCCTGGGCCGCCTCCCAGGCATGCCAGCCGAAGAGCTGGAGGTAGTAGGGATGGCCCGCTGAGCGGCGCACGAGGAGCTCCAGGGCCTCGTCTTCCCAGGCGACGTGGCGGCGGGCCGCCGGTCCGACAAGGGCCAGGCGCGCAGCGGTCGCGTCCAAGCTGCCCACCTCTTCTACCGGCAGGCGGCTCGCGTAGGTGCCGGCTCCGGCGAGGCGTTCCCTGAAGGTCGGGAGCGCGCTGAAAACGACCGCGACCGGTTGGAGCCGGCGTGCCACGACGGTCTGGAGGGCGCGGGCAAGCGCCGAGAGGTCCCGCTCGGGGGCGGCTCGTGCCTCGTCGACGCCGGACAGCTCGGGTCGGTTCGCGCCCCATGTCAATGGCCGGCCGCCCCGAGCGTCCTTGGGCCCTCATACCCATCCGAAAGTGGCGGGCACCATGTAGAGCCCGAAGCCGATCACGAGCACGCACAAGCCGGTGGCAACCAGGCGCCTGGCCCCGTGCATACGCTGCGCCCAGGGGAGCGCCCTTGCTTCGAGGACTAGCAGCAGGCCGAGCACGATCGGAAGGAGGAGCGCGTTCATCACCATCACGTCCACGGCCACGTTGACGAGGTTGAGGCCCGACAGGACGATGGCGCCCCCCAGCACGTGGGCGAGCGCGTAACAGATGTAGAACTTGGTACTTCGGCGACTCGGGGGCTCGTTGAGGGTGTGGGACCACCCGAAGACCTCGCTTATCCCCCAGGCCCCGGCCAGGGAAGCGACCAGTGCCGCTACCAACGCGGCGCCGAGCATGGTGGCGGCCAGGAGGACCTTGGCCCAGGCCGGGCCGAGGAAGGGGCCGAGCGCCCGGGACATCTCCCCGACCGTGTTCAACGCCGCCCCTCGGTCGCCCGCCCCGACGGTGGCGGCGAAGGCGACGACGACCACGATCATGATGAGCTGGGTAAGCACCGCTCCCACAGCTGTGTCGCGCCGTTCGCTGCGCAGGTCCTTCGCCCGCAGCCCTTTGTCGATCACCGCCGCCTGCTGGTAGAAGATCATCCAGGGCATGATCACCGCGCCGACGTTGGCCGCCAGCAGCTCCAAGTAGGAGTGGTCCCCGAGGGGGAACTGGTGCAGCCCCGAAGCCAGCGCGCCGAGGTGGGGGCCGGCCATCACCATGGCGGCGACGAAGGCGAGCTCGGCGAGCCCGAGGGCGATGCCGATGCGCTCGGCCCTGCGGTAACTACCCGTCAGAGCGATGCCTATCAAGAAGGCGACGGCGACGGGGACGGTGAGCCTCGGCGGGACGCCAAAGAGCTCACCTACGCCTGCGACGCCGGCGAGCTCGGTGAGCAGGGCGCCGACCCCCGACGCGAAAAGGGTGCTGACAGACAAGAGCGCCCAGCCCCGCCCGAAGTGCTCCCGGATGAGCGCCCCGTGCCCCTTGCCACTGTAAAGCCCGAGCCTGACGGTCATCTCCTGGACGACGTAGAGGATGGGGACCAGGACCACCTGGGGTAGGACCATCCGGTACTGCCACTGCGCCCCGGACTGGGCCGCGGTGATGAGGCTCCCGGCGTCTGTGTCAGCGAGCATGACGACTAGGCCCGGGCCCCAGATCGCCAAGAGCCCCAGGGGGAACAGACGTGCCCCGGCGCGCACCCGCGTCACGGCGGTGGGCATGTCCTCGACGGCTGCGGCAACCGCGTCGTCGGTCATCGTTCTCCTCCGCAGCTCGGGCGCCAGGCGGGCTGGCTGGGGATGGCGGACGAGAGTTAGGTTAGACTAATCTAAGGAGATAGGTCAACCCAGACTGCCTTGGCAGCACCGCGGTCGATGTTCACCAGGTTGCGGTCGACTTGAAGGCCGATCTCGACGCCCTCAGAGCGCACGACCAAGTGCCGTCCCGGTGTGAGGCCGAGGCGGTGGAGGAGCATGAGCACCTGGGGGGCCTCGTGCTCGGCGAGCTCGGAGATCCGCACGACCTTGGCCGGCCGGCCCTCGCCCAGCAGGTCGAGCCGCACCCCCTCAGGTACCTCGCCGCGACCAGGGACGGGGTTGCCGTGGGGGCAAGAGCGAGGGCGGCCGAGGACCTGGTCGAGGTGCTCCAGGACCTCGTCGGAGGCTCCAGGCGCAAGCGAGGCGGCTTCCTTGTCAGCAGCAGCCCAGTCGAAGCCGAGGACATCGACGAGCCAGCGCTCCAGTAGGCGGTGCCGGCGGACAACGGCAGAGGCGGCGGCTTCGCCCGCGGGGCTGAGGGAGATGCCGTGCTCGGCACCCACGGCGAGCCAACCGGCCCGGGCCAGCTTCTGGAGGGTCACGGTGACGGTGGGGTGGCTGACGCCCAGCCACTCGGCCAACCGCCCGGGGCGGGGCACCTCGCCTTCGTGGGCAATGTAGTAGATGGCCTCGAGGTAGTGGGCCGCCGTCGCGCTGAGAGGCGATGAGCCAGGCCCGCTGGCTGCCATCACGAGCCGCCGGGGCTAGGGCCCACTGCCACCTCGTGCTCTCGGAAGGTTAGGGCCCCTCCGTCGGCGGCGCAGGCCGGGCACAGGCCGCGGAATATCACCTGGGCTTGGTCGACCACGGCGCCGGCCAGCTCAGCCTCCAGGCATGGCATGGTGCCAGTCACGCAGGGGACATCGCTCACCTCCCTACAACTGCGGCAGACGAAATGGTGGTGCCAGGTCCCCGAGGCCTCATATAGCGCCCGGCCGGGCCCGGCGTCGGCCACGATCACGAGCCCTGCCGCCACCAAGGACCCGAGGACGTTGTAAACCGAGCCACGCAACAGCGCCTCGCCGGCCTCGGCCAAGCCCGCCGTGACCTGTTCGGCCGAGAGGTGACAGCCCCAGTTCTGGCGCAGGAAGCCGAGGACGGCCAGGCGTGGCCGCGTCGCCCGCAGCCCCGCGGACCGCAGTTCCTGGGCGGGTTGGCTGTCGGTCAGGAGACCTGCTCGCGCAGTATCCACACCTGCTTCTCCAGGCCTCGCCCCATCTCGACAAAGAAGTCCTGGCTCAGCAGGTCGGCACCGCCGACGCGCCGAGCACGCTCGTGTACCCGCTCGGCGACCTGGGACATCCGCTCGGCGACGAGCCGGGCCGCCGCCGGCCCGTCGATCTTGCCCTCAGGCATCGAGGCGAGACCGGAGCCCCCAGCCACCGAAGCCGCCCGCCCGTCGGCTGCTGCACCGATCGCCTCGAGCCGCTCGGCAACGTCGTCCGCCCACCCCCGCGTATCCTCGGCGATCTCGTCGAACTCGCCGTGCAGCGGACGGAACAGGGCACCGCTCACGTTCCAGTGAGCCTGCTTGGCTATCAAGCTGAGGTCGATCAGCTCCAAAAGGGCCGCCTGGAGCTCGTCCACCGGGCGGGCCGGGGTCGTTTTGGCGGGGTTATCGACCAACGTGCTGCTCACAGCATTACTTCCTAGGTGCTTCAGGCCGGGTCGCTCCCGGTCGAGACTATTCATGACGGTGTCATAATAACAGAGAAAGCCACAAAGCCGCTCGCTCGCGGCCCACGCTCAAGTGCGGCCGCATCCCTCGATAGCGCTGGCTTTGAGATCCTCGGAGAGGACGAGTGCTACGAGCTGTTGGCTCACACCACGCTCTGTCGCTTGGCGGTGACCGTGGACGCGATGCCGGCGATCTTCCCGGTCTGCTTCGCCCTCATCGACCGCCAGATCGTCTTTTCGACCGGGCAGGGCACCAAGCTCAGTGCTGCCGTCGCGGGCAAAGT
>Ga0335074_10007439_pt1 | contig 15189 bp, 12 predicted proteins | sample Lox_Sample_23_FD_206715 | JGI IMG/M metagenome (GOLD analysis project Ga0335074, IMG submission 206715) | Soil microbial communities from Loxahatchee National Wildlife Refuge, Florida, United States - Lox_Sample_2.3 | ecosystem: Environmental > Terrestrial > Soil > Wetlands | place: USA...
CCTGGCCTGGCCGCCCCAGCCTCAGACGACCCGGCTCTGGTTGAGCCGATCCTGGCCGACCCCGGCCTGGCCGACCCTGTCCTCGCCTGACCAGTCGTCTGCGGGGCCGCAAACGGCGGGGCCGCGAACGACTGGGCCCCGGACGGCGGGGCCGCGGATGGCAGGGCACTGGACCTGGGCAGGCCCGCCGGGGGCGTTATCCCCCTGTCGAGCGATCCGGGGTCGTAGGCCGAGGTGGTACTTGACCGCGGGCGTGACTGGTCCAGGTCCGGCGCAGCGGGAGGCGGCGTTCCCGCGATGCTCGGCGGGATTCCGCGCCGCGACGCGGCCGTTCGCGGCTCATCAGTGCCGCGGCGCGGGGACTGGCCGGCGCCGGTGTCCTGGCTGTCGCGCCGGCGGCGACCTGGCGAGCCGGTCAGGGGGCCGGTGTTCTCCGGGGGATAGAGCGGACTGGCGTACTCCATCGAGTCCAGCCAGGGCTCATCTGCGGTCACTGTGCCAAGAGCAGGAAAGGCACTCGCCTCCGGGCTTACCGGCCACACCAAACGCGGGTCGCCGTCCTCTCCCTGGTAAAGCGGCTCGGCGTATTCTTCCCTGCCCGACACGCGGCTTGTCCTGCGACCATCGCCGGGAGGACCGGCCCGGCCAGGGTCAGCGACCGGCCTGCGCGCGTCAGGATCGGTCCGGTCCCCCGCAGGGCCGCGTGATACCTGAGGCTCAGCTTGCGTGCGCCGCTCGCGGCGCGGGAGCGCAGCCGCCTGGCCAGGCAGGCCGCCGCGCTGCCGCTCGGGCTTGGCTGCCGGCCGGCCAGGCGCGGAGGAAGCCGAGCCGCCTGTGCCGCCGGTTCGCCCCTCCCCCAGGTACTTGATCCAGTCGTAGTCCTCGTCTGGAGCTTCGGCAGCGGGCGCCTGGCCTGGTCCGTTACTCGCGCGGTCGCGACCGGCGGGCCGCCGGTCCTTTCCGCGCCTGATCGCGCCTAGCCGGCCGGTGTGCCCGTCGTCGGCTTGCCGCTCCGTGCCACGGCGCCGTCCCTGATCGCGTTCCTCGTACCGGCTGTAATCAGCGTCATCGGCGCCGTACAGGTCGTCCACATCCCAGCCATCATCGGCGGCACCGTACCCACCTGGCCAGGAATCCGGCATCGGCTGCCCGTAATCGCCTTGCGGCCGGCCTCTGCTCATGCGACGCGATTCCCCTGACGATGGCGACTTTCCGACGGGCTACCGGATCGGCCTGCCGATGCGGCCGGCACCGCTGAACAGTGCCGAGATTTCTACATCATGCGTCATGTTCGAGACCGCCGCTACACGATCGGACCGGCTGACCGTACGCGACGATCCGTCGCTAAACGGTCTTGCGGTCCGGCTTGCCTCAGATGCACGATCTGATCAGCGCTTGATGATCAGGCGCGAAGTGATCGGGCGCGAGGAGCTGGCCATGCTCGAAGGTGTCTCCGTACCTGTTGCTGGCCCGTCGGTGATCTTTCCTCGCGGCTACCTGTGGTTCGCACCGCTCTGGAGCGCGGTCGCGCTCGGCTATATCGCGCTCAGCCACTGGCCCCTATGGTTCCGCGCCGACCTCGCGGGCGCGCTGCTGATCGGCTTGACCACCATCGTCATCACCATTGCCAGCCTGACCTTCCGCGCCTTTTCCGCCGACCAGGACGGTGTCCGGCTCGGCCTGCCCTCATCGACGAAGCGGCGCGGGCGCAGGCGCCGTACGGTCAGGTACCTGCCCTGGCAGCAGCTCGAGAGGGTCAGGATCGCTCGCCGGCCTGGCGGTGTCCGGCTTGAGTTCATCCTCGGCGACAACGCCACGCTGGCTGTCCGCGGTTACCATCCGAATCCGGCACTGGCCGTGATCAACCGGATCTTGCTGCTGGTCATCCCCTTCTGGTATCTGGTCAGGTCCACCGGCCTAACCTCACCGCTTGAGGGACCGGCCCGGTACCGGGTGATCCTGCGCGACACCACGGTCGAGGAGATGCGCCACGCGCTGAGGACGCTCGCGCCGCCTGACGTGACGATCGCCGTGCTTGTACGCCGGCGTACCTCCGTATCATCGGCGAGAGCGGTGTTGCCAGACTGACCGCGTGTGACAGTCTGGCCTGCGGCCTGGAGCCGCGGGCTGCTTACTGGCCGAAGAAGATCTTGAAAGGGCGGGGACCGCGATGGCACATGAGGTATCCGGCGTGATCGCGCGGGGCAAGGGCGCTCCTGTCGAGCTGACCACGATCGTGGTTCCCGATCCAGGCCCAGGCGAGGCGCTGGTGAAGGTGCAGGCCTGCGGTGTCTGTCACACCGACCTTCACTACCGCGAGGGCGGGATTGGCGAGGACTTCCCTTACCTGCTCGGGCATGAGGCAGCGGGGGTGGTCGAGGCGGTCGGCTCGGACGTGACGGGGCTGGAACCAGGCGATTTCGTCATCCTGAACTGGCGGGCGGTATGCGGGCAGTGCCGTGCCTGCAGGCGCGGCCGGCCCTGGTACTGCTTCAACACGCACAACGCCAGGCAGAAGATGACGCTGGCCGACGGCACCGTGTTGTCCGCCGCCCTCGGCATCGGGGCGTTCACGGAGAAGACGCTCGTCGCCGCCGGGCAGTGCACCAAGGTCAACCCAGAGGTGAAGCCGCAGGTGGCTGGGCTGCTCGGGTGCGGGGTGATGGCAGGCCTCGGTGCGGCACTGAACACCGGCGAGGTCGGGCGCGGCGACTCGGTCGCGGTCATCGGCTGCGGCGGCGTCGGCTGTGCCGCGATCCTCGGTGCCAGGCTCGCGGGTGCGCGGAAGATCATCGCGGTCGACATCGACGACAGGAAGCTGGAGTGGGCTCGCGAACTTGGCGCCACCGACACGGTCAACTCGACGAAGACCGACGCCGTAGAGGCCATCCAGTCGCTCACCGAGGGCAACGGCGCCGACGTCGTGATCGAGGCGGTCGGCCGGCCGGAGACGTACAAGCAGGCGTTCTACGGGCGCGACCTCGCAGGCACCGTGGTTCTTGTTGGCGTGCCGACTCCTGAGATGACGCTCGAGCTTCCGCTGATCGACGTGTTCGGACGGGGCGGCAGGCTGAAGTCGTCCTGGTACGGCGACTGCCTGCCGGACCGTGACTTCCCGATGCTGACCGACCTGCACTTGCAGGGGCGGCTGCCGCTCGACAAGTTCGTGTCGGAAACGATCGGCATCGGTGACGTGGAGGCGGCGTTCGCGAAGATGCAGCGCGGCGAGGTGCTGCGCAGCGTCGTGGTGTTCTGAGTCAGTGCGGGAGGACGTCAGCCGGATCGCGATGTGGTCGGGGCCAAGGACGCTGTCCACGGCACTGATGTACTCGTTCGGTAACCGCGCTGACACCGTGGTGGTTGACGAGCCGTTGTACGGCTACTACCTGGCGGCGACGGGAATCGAGCATCCGGGGCGGGACGAGATCATCGCCTCGATGCCTTCCGCGTGGGAGGACGTCGTGCGGCGGCTCGCTCACGGCGACCTGCCGCAAGGCAAGACCGTCTTCTACCAGAAGCACATGACGCACCACTTGCTGCCAGAGGTTGACAGGGGCGCGCTCGGCGGGCTGCGGCACGCGTTCCTGATCAGGGATCCTCGCCGGCTCCTCGCCTCGTACGCGAAGGTGCGGGAGACCCCGACGCTCGCCGATCTCGGGCTCGGGCAGCAGGCGGAGATCTTCCGGCTTTACGGCGGGCCGGTCGTGGACGCGGCGGACATCGCCGCGCGGCCAGGGGAGACGCTGACGGCGTTGTGCGACGCGCTGCGAATTCCCTTCGACGAGGCGATGCTGGCTTGGGCTGCCGGGCCGCGCGAGTTCGACGGGGTCTGGGCACCGTACTGGTATGCCAGCGTGCGGGCGTCCACGGGGTTCGCTCCCCGACCTGGCCCTGGCCAGGACTCCGTCGATCTGCCCGCGGAACTCGAGCCGCTCGCTGCCCGCTGCCAGGTTTTCTACGAGGAACTCGCCGCGCACCGGCTCAGGTAGGCACCGAGCCAGGTCAGCGGATCGCTGCCAGCGTGGTACCGCGCTAACGGGAAAGCCGAGTGGTACATTGCTGCCGCGCCACTATGGCCAGGCAAAAGCACCGTCGGGGGATTTCGTCATATCGGCGGCAAAACTCGGTGCGTTCCCTGGGCGGTCGCGATTCTTTACTTAAAATTCGATCACACATCACGGGGGAAGTGTGAGTATTCATAAAATAGCGGCGCGGGGCGTTGCTATCTTCGCTGGAGCGTCCGCCGCCATCGCACTTGCCGGAGCCGGGCTGGTCCCGGCCGAGGCGGCAGGCCCGATACCGGTGCCGTGCAGCGTCACGGCGCTCGCCACGGCCATCAACACGGCGCCGAACGGCTCGCTGCTCGTTTTGGCGCCGTACTGCACTTATCCGCTGACCTCGCGCCTGACCATCACCAATAACCTCAGCCTGCTTGGCTCATCGACCACGATAAGCCGGTCGACGTCGGCGACCAACCCCTTCTCGCTGCTCTCCGTGCAAGGCAACGTCTCGATCACCAACGTGAACTTCAGGGGCGGCAGCGGCGTCATCGGCGGCGCGATCAGCAACAGCGGCGCGCTCTCGATCAGCGGCGGCTTGTTCAGCGGCAACACCGCGAGCCTGTACGGCGGTGCGATCGGCAACATGGGCACGCTCGCGATATCCGGGGCGGTGTTCACCGGCAACACCGCCAACTCCGTGGGCGGCGCGATACTTGACCTGATGACGGCCACGCTGCTTAACTGCCGGTTCACCGGAAACTCGACGCCAGGCGATGGCGGCGCGATCGCGAGCGAGATGCCCAAGGACGGGCCGATCCAGTCAGGCAAGAAGACACCGGCTACCGCTGACGGGCCGCTCGCCCCTCCGATGGCACACCTGACCGTGAGCAACAGTTCGTTCACCGCCAACAACTCACAAGATGGCGGTGCCATCGACGCCGCGGGCTTTCTCACGCTTAGCGGTGACGGCTTTACCGGCAACGGCAGCCCGACGACGTACATGGGAGGGGCCGTCACGCTCGAAGTGGGCACGATGACGATGACTCACTCCACCTTGTCAGGCAATCAAGCAGGTAATGGCGGAGCCGTTTTTGACAACGAAACCGCGACCTTCATCAGCGACAACATCACGGGCAACACCGCCAATACCGCACTCAACGGCAACGGCGGCGGCATTTACTACGACGGTCAGATCACGGTCACGAACAGCAAGATCAGCAGCAACAACGCCGTTGATGACGGTGGCGGCATCTTCGCCGAGGGACCGGCCACGATCTCAGGTACCCAGATCTTCAAGAACCAGGCCGCGTACATGGGCGGCGGCATCTACAACAGGGGCAGCGCGATCACGCTCAGCCATTCCCCCGTTTACTCGAACACGCCGGACAACTGCTCGCCGGCTGGCAGCACTCCCGGCTGTATCGGATAGCCGGAGCGCAACCGTGGTCCTGGCCTGGCATGCCGGGCCAGGACCACGCTCGTTAGCATCGGTGCGCGGAGAGGAGCGCAGGATGCTGCAGCAGTTCGACGAGCGTAACCGTGACCTGATCGTCAGCGTGGGCGGGAAACTGGCCCACAGGGACGAGGCGGGCGTCAGCCCGTTCGACTCGGCCGTGCAAGGCGGAGACGCGGTGTGGGAAGGACTGCGGCTGCACCACGGCCGTATCTTCCGGCTCACCGAGCACCTGGCCAGGCTGCGCCGTTCGGCGCAGGCGCTCGCGTTCGCGTGCGTGCCACCCGACGAGGAGATCATCGCCGAGATCAGCAGGACGCTGGCCGCCAACGAGATGACCGACGGCGTGCACATCAGGCTGACCCTGACCAGGGGAGTCAAGATCACCAGCGGCATGGATCCGCGGCTGAACCAGAGCGGTCCTACGCTGATCGTGCTGCCCGAATTCAAGGCTCCGGTCTACGACCCGAGCGGGATCAGCCTCATTACCTCGAGCCTCAGGCGCCCGTCGCCTGACAGCCTCGACCCGAAGATCCATCACAACAACTTGCTCGCCTCGATCCTGGCGAAGATCGAGGCCAACGTGGCCGGAGCGGACGACGCGATCATGCTTGACCACCGGGGGTTCGTGGCCGAGACCAACGCGACTCACGTTTTCCTGGTGACCGGGGGCGTGCTCGGCACGCCGACGACGGCCGCCTGCCCGGAGGGAATCACGCGCGAGGCCGTGCTCGACCTCGCGGCCCGAGCCGGGGTCAAGTGCGTGACCGGCGACTACTCGATGACCCAGGTCTATAACGCCGACGAGGTCTTCGTCACCGGCACGATGGGCGGCATCGCCCCGGTCACGAAGGTCGACGGCCGTACGATCGGCGCCGGCCAGCCGGGACCAGTGACGGCCAGCCTCACCGACCTGCTCGCCGATCTCACCGCGACGACCGGCACGATCGTCTGCCCGCCAGGGAACGTCAGCCCTTGGCCAGGCTCGCACGCAGGGCCAGGATGCGCTCCACGGCTGCCTTGAACGCCTTCTGGTTCAGCGACTTGTGCGTGTAGTCGTAGGCCAGCGAGTTCATCGCGGTAGTTCCTTCTGACGGCGCCTGCTGCGCGCAGAGCAGCAGGTCCATGCCGGCGCGGGCGGCGAGCGTGGCACGGCGGGCGATCCCGCCGAACGGATTGAGCGCGCCGGCCTCGAGTGCGTCCGTGATGGTCACGCCGCCGAACTTGAGCCGCGTGCGCAGTTCGTTCTGCACGATCTTGGACGACAGGCCCGCCGGATAGGTCTTGTCAAGGGCCGGGTAGATCGCCCAGGACACCATGACGAGTTTGACCTTGGCCGCGATCGCCGACTTGTATGGCTTCTCATCGACGTTGCGTAGCTGCGACAACGGGACGTTAAGCGTGACCGGGCGCTCGTCCGTGTCCTGGTTCGTGGCGGCAGCGCCGAGGCCAGGGAAGTGCTTGACGGTGGCCGCGACCCCTTGCGCCTGCTCGGCCTGGGCGAACAGCGTGCCCAGCTTGGCGACCTTGCCCGCGTTGTTGCTGAACGAACGGCCGTATTCGTCGATGAAGTTCCCGGCCTGCCGGTACACGTCGAGCACGGGGGCCAGGTTGACGTTCAGGCCGGCATTGCGCATGTTCTGCGCGCCCAGCTTGCCTTCCGTGGTCGCGGTCGCCCAGGAATGCTTGGACTCGCCCATCTGCTTGGCCGACAGCACTGGTTCGCCTGGCAGTCGCCTGACCTCGCCGCCCTCCTGATCGGTCATCAGCAGCAACGGCAGGTGCACAGGGTCAGACGAGCTCATCGCTGCCTTCTGGAGTTCTGCGGATACCGACGCCATCTGAGAGATCGACTGCACGTTGTCAGAGAAGAAGATGACGCCGGCCACGTCGCCATGCTTGATCAGGCTGATGAGCTGCGCAGGCGGCGTCAGGCCGGTGTAGCTGTAGATCACGCGCTGGCCGGCGAGCTGGGTGGCGCTGAGCTTCGGAAGCGTTCTCTCGGCGGTCAGCAGGCCTGACGCGCTCGGCGAGGTCGCGCCTGGCGCGAGCCCGATGGTCGGCGGTACCGCTCCGGCAGGCAGCGTGGCGGCTGACCCGCCCGCGCCTGACCCGCCCGTACCCGAACCTGACGGCCCGCCAGAGCCAGACGCCCCACCCGTATGCGATGAAGCCGCCGTCGTACCGCCGCTTGCGGCCGGCCCTGTCGACCTGGTCGTCGGCTTCGCACCGCTCGTCGACGCGCTCGTCCTCACCGTCGTCGAGCGCGGCCACCACGCCACGTTAGCCGCCACCACGACGGCGATCACGGCCACGATCATGCTGATGAGGATGATCGTCAGGTTCCGCCCGCCGCCGAAAACCGAGCCGCGACGCGGCGCCGAACCCCGAGGCGATGCCGCGTGGCGGCCTCCAGCAGCACGAGGTGAGCGCAGTGCCCGGTTACTTTCCATGCCGCCATGCTACGAATAGATAGCGCTCAGCGCACGATTACGGATTCCCTCGGCATGCCGGCCAGGGAACCTACCTGCCTAGATAGCGGCATATTCGCATCTAAGGGCGGTACGGGATTAACGGCCGATCGCGTATTCGGCTGACCGGCCCACGCCGACTCGATACGCTGCGTAAGCGCAAGATTACAGCAATCCGCCGACCGTCGGCAGGGCCGAAACTCGGTAAGGCAGGTCCAGGAGGACAGAATGGTTCAGCGCGACACGCCCTGGCCGGCCGGCACCCCGTGCTGGGTTGATCTCGGCACTGAGGATGCGGGCAGGGCCAGGGTCTTTTACGAGACGCTTTTCGGGTGGGAAACAGTGGCCGGCCCGCCAGAATCTGGCGGGTACGTGATGTGCGAGGTCGGCGGAAGGCCGGTCGCGGGCCTCGGCCCCAAGATGGGCCCGGCAGAGGCACCATCGGCGTGGACCACCTACCTGGCCTCGGACGACGTCGACGCGACCGCGGCGAAGGTCAAATCGGCCGGCGGGCAGGTGCTCGCGGAGCCCTTTGACGTCATGGACGTCGGCCGGATGAGCGTCGCCGCCGATCCTGGCGGCGCGGTCTTCGGCATCTGGCAGCCAAGAGCCCACACCGGCATGAAACTCGCTAACGAGCCTAGCTCGGTGTGCTGGAACGAGAACATGAGCCGGAACTTCGACGAGAACAAGGCCTTTTACCAAGCCGTTTTCGGCTACGACTACGACGACATGAGCAGTGACGGCTTTCGCTACGCTTCCTTTAAGACCAGCGGGGACCCGATGGGCGGAATGGGCGACCTCGGCGACTTGGCGCCTGCGGAAACCCCGGCGCACTGGCGTACGTACTTCGGCGTGAGCGACACAGACGAGGCGGTCGAGACCGTCACCAAGCTCGGCGGCACCGTCATCGCCCCGGCCTGGGACACCCCGTACGGGCGCATGGCGATCCTGAGCGATGATCAGGGCGCCGCCTTCGCCGTGATGTCAGTCCCAGAGGAAAGCACGCAGGAGGGCAGCGAGGAAGCCGCAGGCTAGGAGCACGCCGGGCAGCGGGCTCAGACTGGCATGTTCTCCGCCGGCGCCAGTTCGGCACCGTCCTCCGCTGGCTCGAATTCGGCGGCTACTCGCTCCGCGGTCCGCCTCGCCCTCGTGCCTGACGTCATCAGCCCGAGTACGAGCACCGCGAGCCCGCACCCGGCAATCACCCACCAGCCCACATGCGACGCCATCGCGAACCCCGTCCGAAGGCTGGCGCCTCCCAGCGCGGACTCGACCACGGAGCCGACCACTGCGACGCCAAGAGCGGACCCGACCTGCCGGCTCGTCGACGCCACCGCCGCCGCCACCCCGGCCTGGGCCCTGGGCATGCCCGACATAGCGGTATTCGTGATCGGCGCGTTCACCAGGCCGAATCCGAGCCCGAAGATCAGGTAGCTGATCACCAGGCTGCCCGCGCTGGTTCCCGCCGAGAGCCTGGTCAGGCTCAGCGCGCTGACCAGGATCGCTATCCCGGCACCGAGCAGCGGCAGCCGGGGACCCCTGCTGCCCACGATCCTCCCTGACAGCGGACTGCAGATCGCCGTAGCGGCCGCCATCGGCAGCATGTAAAGCCCAGCGTGCAATGCGGACAAACCGCGCACATCCTGCAAATACAACGTGCTGACCAGCAGGAACCCGCCAAGCGCCGCGAACGAGGACACGGCGATCAGCGTCGCCCCTGAGAACGGCACACTGCGGAAGAACCTGGTATCAAGCAACGGTTCCTCACGCCGCCGCTCATACCAGACGAACCCGGCCGCGGCGAGCAGGGAAGCCGCGAAGCAGCCAAGGATCAGCGGCGACGTCCATCCGCGTCCTGGCCCCTCGATGATCCCGTACACCAGCGACCCGAGCGTGATGACGACAAGCAACTGCCCGGCCGGATCGAACCGCCGCGCACGCGGCGCCTTCGACTCGGGCACGAACAGCGCGGTAAGCAAGATCGCGGCCAGCCCGACAGGGATGTTGATCCAGAAGATCGACCGCCACCCGACCGACGTCACGAGCAGCCCGCCGACGACCGGCCCGAGTGCCATGCTCAGCCCGACGACCCCGCCCCAGATCCCGATGGCACGCGCCCGCTCTGCCCGCTCGGTAAACGTGTTCGTGATGATCGACATCGCGACGGGGTTGAGCATCGACCCGCCGATCGCCTGCATCATGCGGAACGCGACGAGGGCACCAAGCGAAGGAGCCAGGCTGCACAGCAGCGACCCGAGCGTGAACAGGGCGAGACCGACCTGGAAGGTACGCCGCCGCCCGACCCGGTCGGCGGTCGAGCCTGACAGCATCAGCAGGCTAGCGAGCACCAGCGAGTAAGCCGCCACCACCCACTGCAGCCCTGACACGCTGGCGTGCAGGTCATGCTGGATCGAGGGGAGCGCGACGTTCACGACCGTTACGTCGAGCCCGACGATAAACAGGCTCATGCAGCAGATCGCGAGTACAAGCATCCGGCGTGAGCGACTCAGCTCGCTTACTTGCACTAACTAACTATCCCCTCGTAGATGACCGCCTAACCGATGTCCCTCCTCCGCAGCCCGGCCAGGCCGGCGCCGGTCAGAGCCAGGGCAATCAGGCAAAGCAGCACCACCGGCAAGGCCGACACCGTGCCGCCTGGCAGCTTCGGCGAGTGCGTGAACGGCGAAACGTCAAGCAGCCAGTGCGACGCCCTGAGCAGCGGCCCGAGGAACAATATCAGTGCGAACAACCCGAACAGCGTCCAGCTTCCCGCGACGCTGCGCGAAGGCACGAGCCCGAACAGCGCCACCGCAAGCCCGCAGAGCACGAGCGCCGCCGGCGCGAGCGCGAGCCCGGCCCAGACGAGCGGACCGAACAGCGCGCCGTACCCGACCGCGGTCCCGAGGCCGGCCAGCAGCGACATCGCCGCCGTGCCGGCGGCGGCGATAAGCACATGCGCGGAAGCCCACGCCAGCCGCCCGGTCCCGGTCGCCAGCACCGGCTCGGCCAGCCCGCCGCTTTCCTCGGAACGAAGCCGCAGGACCGCAGAGACCGCGTACGCGGCGATGACGAGCCCGGTGAACCCGAGTATCGCCGCGAGGTAGATCTCGCTGAGGCCCCCTTGCCCGCTGCCGTAGTCAGAGACCGCCTTCCTGGTCGAGGCACTCTTGAGCAGCCCGCCTATCCCCCTGGCCGACGAGCCGATCAGCAGCCCGTAGATCAGCGCCCCGGCAAGCCAGGCGTACAGCGTCCCGCTCTGCAGCCGCCAGGCCAGCCCAAGCGGGCTCGACAGCGAGGCCGATGCCCGAGCGGGCCCTGGCCGCTGCGGCAGCAGCCCGGCGTCGTAGTCGCGCCTGCCCGCGAGCACTCCCCCGGCGATGACCAGCGCCGCGGCAAGCAAGATCCCGAGCGCGAGCACCCACCACCGGCCGCCGCCGAACGCGCGGTCGAGCACGGCCCACCCGACCGGTGACAGCCAGCTAAGGAGTCGCGGCCCTGAGGCGGAAGATGCGTCACCGACTGCCCTGAGCGCGAATGCCACCACCAGCGCGCCGATCGCCAGCCCGCGCGCCGCCCTGGCCGAGGCCGAGAGCTGCGCGGTGACCGCCGCTACCCCGGTGAACGCCAGGCCGCAGCAAGCGATCCCGGCCCCGAGCAGGAAAGAGCCGCCGGCCGGAAGCCCGAGCGCAAGCGCCACGACAGCAAGCACCGCTCCGATGACGAGGTTCGCGATCGCCGCGACGAGCACGCCGGTCGCCAGCGCCGCGTGCCGCCCGACAGGCTCGGAACCCGTCAGCTCGAGCCGGCCGCTCTCCTCATCGGCTCTCGTATGCCTGATAACGACGAAGATGCTGAACAGCGACCCCACGACGCTGAGCACGGCCGATACCCGCCAGGCGCTCACCGACCCGAGCGAGTCGCCGTAGAGCGGCCCGTACAGGGAGAGGAAGGCGGAGTTATGGCCGGCGCCTGCGGCGAAGCTGGCCAGGCTCGCCTGCGTCTTGTATAGCCCGCGGAAACCGACGACGGTCGCCGCGATGAACGCCGCGAACACGTACAGCCAGACGGCGAGCATGATCCGGTCCCGCCGCACCGCGAGCCGGGTAAGGGCACCGGTCCCGGTCAGCGTGCTCACGACGAGACCCCTGCGTGCTCGTTGTCAGAAGAGGTGTATTGCCTGAGGAAGAGTTCTTCCAGCGTGGGCGGCTGGCTGGTGAGACTTCGCACCCCCGCGGCGGCCAGAGCCTTAAGGAACGGGGTGAGCTTGTCAGAGTCGACCTCGCAGCGGACGCGGTCTCCTTCGACGTCCAGGTCATAGACGCCGGGAAGCTGGTCAAGCCCCTGCGGCGGGCCGTCGAGCTCGGCCGAGATCGAGGTCCTCGTCAGGTGCCGCAGGTCCGCCAGGCTTCCTGACTCGACGGTCTTGCCCGCCCTGATGATCGTGACCCGGTCGCACAGCGCTTCGACCTCAGACAGAATGTGACTGGAAAGCAGGACCGTACGACCCCGCTTGCGCTCTTCCTCGATGCACGACCTGAAGACCGCCTCCATGAGCGGATCGAGCCCCGCCGTCGGCTCGTCGAGCAACAGCAGCTCGACATCCGATGCGAGCGCAGCGATCAGCGCGACCTTCTGCCTGTTTCCCTTGGAGTACGCTGACGCGCGCTTGGTCGGGTCGAGTTCGAACCGCTGGATCAGGCTGGCCCTGCGCCCCTCGTCAAGCCCGCCACGCAGCCTCCCGAGCAGGTCGATCACCTGCCCGCCGGTAAAGCTGGGCCACAAGCTGACGTCGCCAGGCACGTAGGCGAGCCGACGGTGCAGTTCGGTCGCCTGCGACCACGGATCACCGCCGAGCATCCGCGCGGAACCGCCGTCCGCTCGCAGGAGGCCGAGCAGAATCCTGATTGTCGTGGTCTTACCCGCCCCGTTAGGTCCGAGGAACCCGTGCACCTCACCGCTCGCAACGGTCAGGTCGAGCCCGTCGAGCGCGATGGTACGGCCGTACGCCTTGCGCAGGCCGACGATCTCGATTGCCGCGGTCATGTTCCGGAGACTACAGTAAATTCATAAAAACGTGAAAGTCAGATCCGCCAAAAAGCACGGGGCGGCTCTAGACTGCCCCAACTAGCGCAAGGAGGTAGAAGTGACTCGCGATCCTGAGCCGGTCGAGCCCAGCTACCTGGACGGGCGTGATCGCGAGCGGGTACTGGCCTTCATCGAGCGGTTCGCTTCGCTCCAGATCGAGTCGGGGATTCCCCGCATGCCCGCGCGGGTGTTCGCCGCGCTGCTCGCGACGGACTCGGCCAGGATGTCGGCCGCCGAGCTTGCTGACCTGCTCGAGGCGAGCCCGGCCGCGATCTCTGGCGGAGTGCGGTACCTGACCATGGTCGGCCTGGCGGATCGCGAGGGGGAGCCTGGCTCGCGGCGGCAGTTCTACCGGGTGCCGGAGAACGTGTGGTCGGAACTCATGCGGATCAGGGACCGGCTGCTTGGCCGCTGGGCGGCGGTTTTCCGTGAAGGCGCGGACATCCTGGGCGCCGATACGCCAGCAGGGCTGAGAATGGCCGATTCTGTAGACTACTTCGAGTTCGTGAACAGTGAGTTGTCAGCGCTCACCGCCCGATGGCAGGAGCGTAAGGCCGGCCAAAGCGCTCCCTGAACGTCTGTAGCTTGGTTGTTAGCCAATTGAGGAGGCTGCGAAGGTGTCGCGCGACCCAGGAGACCTCTATCAGCTAACCGAGGCCGGGCATGAGCTGGAATCTGACCTGGTAATGCTCTACTACCTGGACGGGTTCATCGACGCCGGCGCCGCCGGCCGGCAACTCGCCGCTCACCTGCTTGCCTCGTTCGAGCACACCGAGATCGCCAGGTTCGACGTCGACTCCCTCATCGACTACCGTTCCCGCCGCCCGCCCATGTACTTCGTCAAGGACCACTGGGAGAGCGTCGAGGCCCCTGAGATCGTCGTGCACCTGCTCAAGGACGCCGCGGGCACCCGTTTCCTGCTGATGGACGGCCTCGAGCCCGACCGCGAGTGGGAGACGTTCACCAGGGCCGTGCTCAGGCTTTCCGCGGTGCTGAAGGTCAAGCTGATGGCCAGCTTCCACGGCATTCCGATGGGAGTACCCCACACCAGGCCGCTCGGCGTGACCGGTCACGCCACGGCGCCTGAGCTTGTCGACGGCTACCAGCCGCTCGTTGACCGGCTGCAGGTGCCAGGCAGCGCGATGGCGCTGATCGAGCTTCGCATGGGCGAGGCAAGCCGCCCGGCCGTCGGCTTCGCCGTCCACGTACCGCACTACCTCGCCCACGCCTCGTACCCCACCGCCGCCGTCGCCCTGCTCGCCGCCGTCGAACGGGCGACCGGCCTCGACCTGCCCTCCGACGCCCTCCGCGAAGCCGCGGAGATCACCGACGCCGAGATCGCCAGGCAAGTGGCAGGCTCCGATGAGGTGACCGAGGTGGTCAAGTCGCTGGAGGAGCAGTACGACGCCTTCAACGCCGACCGGCACAATCTCCTCGCCGAGCAGGCGGAGAACATGCCCACCGCCGACGAGCTAGGCGCCCAGTTCGAGCGCTTCCTAGCCGAACAGCAATACGGCAGCGAAGGCGAGCCCTAACCCCACACTCCGCGCCCGAGCCCCGCGCCCCTCGCCCCGCCCGAGCCCACTCCCGCCCCTCTGGCCCGACATGCCTCGAAAACCTCGTACGCCCCACGCGCCCCGACGCCGCCGGCGGGCAAAACGCCCATATCGTCAAGGCAGCAGCATCGGTGGCCCTCAGATGCTGCTGCCGGGTCTCCGCCAGGGACAACGTTGGAAGTTCGATGCTGCTGGCCCGACATCGAAGTTCCAACGTTGCGGTAGATGACCGCCGACTTAGAACATCGGGGAGCCAGCGATGCTGTCGCCGCCGGCAATACGGGCGATTTGTCCCCGGAGATGGATGCGTGCGGGTGGCCGGCCGGCGCCAATCGTACTCGGAATCCTGACCAGGATTTGATCTTGCGCGGGAGTGCGTATTGCCTGGCAGAGGGCATCATCGTGGCACCGGCTCGGCGGCGGACCGCACGGGGCAGCCGCTAGGCCGGGCCACATGTACGGGGGTCATGTGGCCACGGGGAACAGGGCGGCGATCGGGGTGATCCGCGGACCGCGACGCTCTGCTGGATCTGCCGCAGTGCTGCGGCACCGCCGCCTTGTTCCCCGCTTCCCCAGCGCGGCGGCCGCGTAATTCCGCTTGCGGGGCTGTGCCACATTTG
>Ga0335074_10007440_pt1 | contig 15188 bp, 12 predicted proteins | sample Lox_Sample_23_FD_206715 | JGI IMG/M metagenome (GOLD analysis project Ga0335074, IMG submission 206715) | Soil microbial communities from Loxahatchee National Wildlife Refuge, Florida, United States - Lox_Sample_2.3 | ecosystem: Environmental > Terrestrial > Soil > Wetlands | place: USA...
AGCAGCGTGAGCACGGACCAGACGTCGTAAAGCCGCACGACAGCTTCGGTGTTCTTTCCTGAGCGGGCCACCAGCAGGTCGTAGCACTCGGCCAGGCTCTCCAGAAAAGGCTCAGGACGGAACTTCGGCGGCTTAGCCTGCCGGGCAGCCAGCAAGCCGACCAGCACCGATGGCCGCAGCCGACGTTCGCGGCGCCGGTCGACCTCGACCGCCGCCTCGGAAGGCACCAGCCGCACGATCGACGGGTAGCACAGCAGCCGGTCGTCCTCCTCGAACATGGCGACGTCCCGCTCTGCCGCTATTGCCAGGACCTCCTTGGCATAGCCACCAGACGCGAGATACTCGCCTTCGTCGAAGTCATAACGTGCCCGCAGGTCGCCAGCGGCCTCGGCCAGGCTCGCGGCCTGTGTCGCAACAGCATCAAGGGCGCGGCGCAGTTCTTTGACCTGTCCGCTCGCAGCGGCCGCGCGCGCCTTGCGCAACTGGCCGGTGACACCCGCTGCGGACTTGAGTGCGGCCTCGGCACCGCTTTGCACCGCCGCAAGGGCAGACTCCATTCCTGACGGCGAGCCCGCCAGGTCGGCGTCAGGCTTCGTCATCGCAGGTTCCACGGCGTATCTCCCTCAGAATCGTTCACCTTAGGTAATCGGCCGTCGGCTATTCACACGGCGCGATCTGATACTGACAGCAACCTACGACAGGCAGAGCCCTCCGAGCGCACAAAGTGCCGCACGCCATCTCAAGAACGAGCTACCACTAGCCGGGGTCGGCTGGCTACGGGAGTCCGTAGTGCTGTCCGATTCCGTCAATCAGGGCGGTAAGGCCGATATCGAATTGCCTGTCCATGTGGACAAGGGGGCCGGTCTCGGTGCCGGTGTTTCTGGCGTGCTCTGCCAGCGCCGCAAGCTCGGGGAATTTGCCTGTGGACAGTAGTTCTTCGCCGTAGACCTGCGCCTCGCCGACCAGGCCGGGATTGCGGGCCACGGCGCGAACGCGCTCCCGTGTCTCGATCGTATGAGCGGCGTTGCCGCTGACGTAATCGTCGATGATCGCCGTTACCTCGGTTTTCTGCGGATAGCTGAGTGTTGTGCCAGCGAGCGCGGCGAGTGATTGCTCGTAGTGCTGGACGGCGTTCGGCCCGAACTGCGCCTGGTTGAGTGAGCTGACCGCCCAGGGGTGGCTGACGAGCACGTCCCTGGTGCGCCGGGCGATGAGCGCCACCGCGTCACGCCACCCCGCGGGGAACTCGCCCGCCGGGACGAGGACGTCCTCAAAGATGGCGTCCTGCATCAGGGCGACGATGTCGGCCTTGTTGCGGACGTAGTAGTACAGCGTCATCGTGCCTGCACCCAGTTCGGCCGCGATGCGCTTCATCGTGACCGCGGCGAACCCCTCGCTGTCGGCTATGCCGATCGCGGTCCGGGCGATCTCGGCACGGGTGTAGCGGGGCTTGCGTCCGGATGGCTCGGGACGCAGCCAGATCAGCGTGGTTTCTTCGCTATCGCTTGGCATTCGTATCGCGTACGATTATATTAGTCGTATCACGTACGACAAGTTCGCACGCCATACGAAAGGCACTCGTGGATCAAGTAGCGGCGGCGGCATCGCCTGCCATCTTCGCGTCGGGCCTGACGAAGGCCTACAGCGAGACGACCGGCATCTTCGATCTTGAACTTGAGGTCCCCCGCGGGACGGTCATGGCACTGCTCGGTCCGAACGGGGCAGGGAAGACGACCTCCTTGCGCATCCTGTCGACGCTGCTGCGTCCCGACCGCGGCACAGTGCGAGTCGGCGGCTTCGACGCGCTGACCCAGCCGGACCGCGTCCAGGCGCTCATCGGGGTGGCGAACCAGTCGTCGGCAGTCGACGAGAAACTCAGCGGGCGGGTGAACCTGAACATGTTCGCCAGGCTCCACCGCCTCTCCTGGCAAACCACCAGGCAGCGCACGGCCGAACTACTTGAGCGTTTCGACCTGACCGAAGCCGCGGGAAAGGTCGTGCGCAGTTACTCGGGCGGGATGCGCCGCAAGCTCGACCTCGCCGTCAGCCTGATCGGCCGGCCGTCCATCCTCTTCCTCGACGAGCCCACGACCGGACTCGACCCGGCAAGCCGCAACGCGCTATGGGACATCATCCGCGGGCTCCTCCAAGACGGCGCGACAGTACTGCTGACCACGCAGAACCTCAGCGAAGCCGACGCGGTGGCCGACCTGGTCACCTTCATTGACGGCGGCCGGACCATCGCCAGGGGCACGCCGGCCGAGCTGAAGGCCCGCACCGGCGGCCGTCATGCCGAGCTGACCCTGGCGTCCGCGGATCAGGCAGCGCGGCTTGCCCCTGAGCTCAGCGCGTTCGAGGCCGCCCTTGACGGCAGCCGGATGCGCATCGCTATCGGCGACCGTCCCGCTGACCTTACCCGGCTCATGCTGGCAGTAGAGCACTCCGGCATCGAGCCGGTCGACTACGAGGTGCGTACTCCGAGCCTCGACGACGTCTACTTCGCGCTCACCGGCCATGACCATGCAGGACAGCCGGCGGACACACAGGAGGCCACCCGATGACCGCCGACGTCGCGGAACGCCCGCTATCTCGCTGGTGGGTGCTCAGCGACTACTTCGAGATGGCCAAGCGCAGCCTGCGCCACATCGGAGGAGACCCCGACCAGCTCGTGACCGTCACGCTCCAGCCCGTGCTGACGCTGACGATCATGGATTTCTTCATTGGCGGCGCGATCAAAACAGGTACCAGGCAGGACTACCTCGACTTCGTGCTGCCAGGGATTTTCATCGTGATGGCCGGCTTCGCTGCCGTTACGACCGCGCTCGGCGTTGCCTCCGACATGCTGCAAGGCGTCGTCGACCGCTTCCGCACCCTCCCGATGGCAAAGTCCGCCGTTGTAGCCGGGCATGTCATCTCTGACCTGCCGCGTGCACTCATCGGGCTGGCCGCCACGATCGGCTTCGGCCTCCTCATCGGCTTCCGCAGCCCCGCCGGAGCCGCTGGGTGGGCAGCGGCCATCGGCATGACGCTGCTCGCGACCTTTGCGCTTTCCTGGATCGCCGCCGTCATCGGGCTGCTCGGCAAGAGCGTCGAGGTCGTCCAGCAAGTCGCGGCCGTCATCATCATCCCGGTTTTCCTCAGCAACGCACTCGTCCCCACCGACACCATGCCCGCCTGGCTGCGCATCGTGGTCGAGAATCAGCCGCTCAGCCAGGCCATCGACTGCATCCGCGCCTTCCTCGCCGGAACGTCAGCCGGTGATCACCTCATGCTGGCGATCGCTGAACTGGCCGGAATAATCGTGATCGCCCTCGCCGCCGAGACCTTGCTCTTCAAGCGAAAGACATCCTGACGAGACCCCGCTGCAGCAGGCTGGCACATTCTCGGGAAGGTTTGTTAATCTAAGTAACTATTGTCTTTATAGCGAGATATCAAGCCAAGGTCGGAGTGAAGCGGAATGACGTGCCTTTCCAGCTCCCTGGTACGGATGCGGGCCGCCCTGATCGCTGGCACGGTCGCCAGCGTGGCGCTGCTGGGTGCGGGCGTTACCACGTCGGCCGCGCAGGCCCAGACGACCGGCACGGCGGGTACTGCCGGCACCGCGGCTGGGTCTGGGTGGACCGCCGAGAAGCTGCCACTGCTGCGGGGATACACAGAGGACACCGCGCTGCCGGAGGCGAACACCATCGGCTGCGCGTCGGGCAAATGCGTGACGGCGGTCTCATTCAACGGCACCTACGGCGGCGAGTTGGTGGTCGGCTCGGGATCCTCATGGCGGGCGATCGTCCCGCCCGCCCCGTCAAATGCGGCCAGCGGCCCAGGCGGCGCTGACGAACAGTTCGCCGCCGCGGGTTGCGGCGACGGGCGCTGCGTCGCGGTTGGCAACTACTACGCGAAATCCGGGTCTGGCCTGCTCGCCGAGACAGGGAAGGGAACTTCGTGGAAGCCATACGAACTCCCCGACCGCACGGGCGAGGCTTCGCTGGCGCGCGTCGCGTGCGCAGACAAGTGCGCCGCGATCAGCACCAATTCCGTGTACTACCGCGCCGAGCTTGAACTCGGCTCCGGGACCTCCTGGAAGGCCACCGTGGCGCCTGTCCCGTCGAACGCGAGTTCCGACCCGAACGTCACGCTCACGTCAGTGGCCTGCGGCGGTAAGACCTGCGTGGCCACCGGCGGCTACTACACCAAGGCCGGCGGCGAGGATGGCCTGCTTGAAGTCACCACAGGCAGCACCTGGAAAGCCGTTTCCGTGGCCCTGCCGGGAATGCGAGCCGCAGACCAGGACGTCGCGCTGCCGGACATCGCCTGCGTCGCCTCGGGCACGTGCACGACCATCGGAGTCAGCGGCGGTGTCATCCCTGGTTCGGCGTTCATCACCGGCTCGGGGACGCACTGGACAATGACGAAGATCCCGCTCAAGCGAGGAGACTCCCTCCTGACCTCCTACGGGTTGTACATGGCCTGCGCCAGCGCCACCACGTGCACCGCCGTCAGCGAGTACGTCGGCAGCGGCGGCTTCGCCAACGGAGTGATCGCGGTCAAGTCAGGGAAGACGGTGAAGCTGGCCGCCATCCCCGCACTGGGGAAGGGCACGGTGCTGGTCGCGCCGATCGCGTGCCTGTCCGCGAAACTGTGCGCGTTCGCCGGTACCTACGAGGCTAAATCGGGCGCCGGCGAACCGATGCTAGTGACCGGTGCCGGGACCAAGTGGAAGGCACGCGAACTGCCCGAACCCAAGGGCGCGCCGAAGAACCTGGCCGCCGAGCCGGTCTGGCTCGCCTGTCCCCGCGCCTGCGACATCGTCGGCATCTACGACGGCGACGCCCCATACCTCTCAGCTGGCCCGGCGTAGGCTCCAGGCTGGTGAGCCCTGATGAAAGTATCCGCAAGTCTGGTCGCGTCCGCGGCCCTGGTCATATCGCTTTTTGCCATGCCGTCGTCGGAAGCGCGAGCCGACACCGCTCAGCAACTACTACACCGCCGCACCCCGGCCGGCGACGCCCTAGTCGTCGCGGCCGGCGACAACGACTCCGAGCAGGTGCGTGACCAGCATGGTCACCATGTTCTCGATCGGCGGCCAGGGGAAGGCGGGCCGGCTGGCCCTCAGCGTGACGAGGCCATGCAAGCAGGCCCACAGAGTTGACGCTGCCAGGAACGGATCCGTGTCGGCCTGCTGTTCGGTGAGCACCGCAGCGACAGCTTCCTGTAGCAGCGCGAAGGCTGGCGTCCCAGGCAGCGGCTGCCCGTTCCAGGCTTCGTGCACCTGGCCGCGGGTGCCGGTGAGCAGCCGGTAGCGTCCCGGGTGAGCGCGTGCGTAGTCGCAGTACGCATTGCAGACGGCCAGCAGCGAAGCGAGCGGGGCGGGAGCGGTGCCGGCTGCGCTCGCCATCGCCTGGCGCAGGTCCTCGAATTCCAAGGCGTAAACGGCGTACAGCAGTTCGTCGAGGTCCGCGAATTGCAGGTAGAAGCTTTGCGGGGCGGCTCCGGCCGTGCGAGTTACTGCCCGGATGCTTACGTCGGACTCTGCCTGCGCGGTCATCAGGAGTTGCCGTGCCGCCTGAATGAGCTCATCCCTGAGCAAACTGCCCTGGCCTCGCCGGTTCCGTGGCCTGTGCTTGCCGTCCCGCGTCTCCACTTGACTAACCATACACCCGTCTGCATAGTACTAAGAAGACAGATGTCTACTTAGGAGCGCGACATGCCAGAGCCAGTGACCATTACCCGGATCACGCATAGCTGCCACCTCATCAAGATCGGCGACCTGACCGTCCTGACCGACCCGTGGTTCTCCGAGCGGCCCGCCTACCATCCGGGCGAACCGATCGCGCTGAGTGTCAGCGCGCTGCCCCGCCTGGACGCCGTCCTGATCACCCATCACCATTACGATCACTGCGACCTGGCCGCGCTCGCCGGCTACCGGGATAAGAACGTTCCGATGTTCGTGGCAGGACCGGTCGTCCGGCGGGCCGCCGCGAAGGGATTCACCCAGGTCCGTGCCCTGCAGCCCTGGGAGGCCGCAACCGCAGGTGACCTGACCGTCACCGCCATACCGGGGAAGCACGCCGTCTACGAGATCACCTTCGTCATCAGCGGCGGTGACCGCAACATCTACTTCGCCGGCGACACCATGCTCATCCCTGAACTGCGCACTCTGCCCGACCGTTTCCCGCGGCTCGACGCCGCGCTGCTACCGGTCAACGGCCTGCGGATCCGGCCCCAGCTCAACAAGCAGATTGTCATGAACGCCGAGGAAGCAGCCGAACTCACCGCCGTCCTCGCCGCCGAGGTCACGGTGCCGCACCACTACGCCTTCACCAGCGGCAGCCTCGGAGACAGGCTGCTCACCAAAAGCGACCGCGATCCCAGCCATTTCGTGGCCGCCGCGCGACGGCTAGCCCCCGCAGCAGCCGTCAAGGTACTCCAGCCCGGCGAACCACTAGAACTCAAATCGCCGCGAGAAACGGTGGTTGCGGACTGAAGGTTTTCAACTGTGCCGGCTTCTAAGTTCGACCCGTATCGGGAAGTCACGGCTTGCGCTTCGGCTGCCCTCCTTGATCGCGGCTGCCACAAGCATTACCGCACCGCGTCAGTCGATCAGTTCGAAGTCGATCTGGAGAGCGCGGTAAGTCTCTGCGGCCCTGCGATCTCGCGTCGCAAGGGTGATGCCATGCTCTCCAGCCGCAGTCGCGATCAGCGCGTCATAGACAGAAAACTGACAGCAACCGTGGCCAGTTGATGCTGTTCGGCGGCTCACGACTACAGCAACGCTGGAATTTCGTTGTCACAGGAGCAGCATCTCTGAGCCATCGTTGTTGTCGCCGTTGCCTAGGCACCCGCATCGGTGGCACTTCGATGCGTCGATCAGGGGCGGGGCGGGATGGCAGGGTCAGCAGCATGATCAGGCACCCCGCGCACGTCACGACCGCAGCAGTGACCAAGGCGAGATCCATCCCGCTCGCAAACGATGCCTTGGCCAGGTTGCTCAGCTCATGGCCGAGGAGGCCTCCGACGCGTGCGGCCACTGCCAGCGCACCTCCTAGCGAACCGAGTATCGCGGTGAGCGCTACGTGCGGAACGTGGTACGGAGTCAGCGCGGCGGTGATGTGGTCCTGGTACCTAGTCGACAGCAGGCTGCCGAGGACCGCTACTCCGAGCGCGCCGCCGACTTGCATGAACGCTCCGTTGGTCGCGGATCCGACGCCTGTGTGCTCAAGCGGTACGGAGCCCATGACTGAGGCCGTAGCCGAGGGGATGACCAGGCCGGCACCGACGCCGAGCATGATCATTCCCGGGAGGATGCCGAGATAGGTCGTAGTCAGAGTCGCGCCGGAGACCTGCCACAGGCCGCCCGCGACGATCAGCATGCCCGCGGCGGCGGTGAATTTCGTCCCGATGAGCCGGACCATGGGCGCTGACAGCGGCGCCACGACTGCGATCGCGCCGGCGGCAGGCAGCACCCGCACCCCCGCCTGCAGGGGTGTATAGCCGAGGCTGAACTGCAGGAACTGAGTGAGCAGGAACAGCGCGCCGTAGAGCCCGAAAGTCATCAGGCCTACCGAGCCGATCGCGGCCGAGAACTGCCTGCGACGGAAGAACTCCAGGTTCAGCATCGGATGCTGGCTGGCCCGCTCCCAGAAGCCGAAACCGGTGAGCACCGCGAGCCCGGCCAGGGAACTTGCGATAACGAGACCGGAGGACCAGCCGTCCACCGGCGCCTCGATCAGTGCCCACAGTACGAGCCCGAGCCCGGTGATCGACAGCGCCGCGCCAGCGAGATCAGGCCTTGCGGTCTTGGCGTTGCGAGAATTCGGCACCAGCGGCAAAGCGAAGGCAAAGCCAAGGGCGGCCAACGGCACGTTGATCAGGAATACAGAACCCCACCAGAAATGCGCGAGCAGCAAGCCGCCGATTATCGGTCCGAGTGAGACTCCTGCCCCGGTTGTGCCCGCCCACAGGCCGATGGCTCGCTGCCGCTCGCCACGGTCGGTGAACATGTTCGTGATGATCGCCAGCGTCGAAGGCATGATCAGCGCGCCGCCGATGCCCATGCTCGCCCGCGCCGCGATCAGCATCCCGACCGATCCGGAGAAAGCTGCCCAGGTCGATCCGGCCGCGAACGCGAGGAGTCCGGCCAGGAAGGTTCGTTTCCTTCCGAGCCGGTCGGCGACGCTGCCCGCCGGCAACAGCAGGCCGGCGAACACCATGACGTAGGCGTCGATGATCCACTGCAGCTGGCTGGTCGTCGCGTGCAGTTCGCGGACCAAGGTCGGAAGCACGACGTTCAGGACCGTGTTGTCCAGCGTCACAATCAGGAGCGAGACGCAGAGCACCGCCAGGGCCGCCCACCGGCGCGAATATTGCACTTGCTTGCGGTGATCGCCCGCACTGGCCAGGGCCGGCTCGTATTGCCTGGGATCAGACCGAGTGGCAAGCCGGGACATGTGCCATCACCTCTTCATGGCGCGCTCTGGCCGAACGACCTGCCGCGCCTGCTACCAGCCTTCATGCCGTATCAAGTACCAGCCAGGGCCGATCGCCCTCGGGCCGCAGGACGTTTGGCCCTATAGGTGTGTTTTATGGATCGCTAAGACATGAGGTATGGAATGCGGCGCGACCCAGGTACTTGAGTGATCGGGGGTGAAGAAGAGCTTCGGCGGCAGGCTCGTTGTCGACGACGTCGGGTTTCGGATCGCCGAGGGCGAGGTATACGGACTTCTCGGACCAAACGGCGCCGGCGAGCCTATGGACAGCTCGCACCGATGATGCGCGAAGCGACAGTTGCGATCGAGGACGCCAGGTTCTGGCAGCACGGAGCCCTGGACGTGCGCGGCACGGCACGGGCGTGTCAGTGTTCAACCCGGTCGCCCCGACCGGGGAAGGTGCGATGGTCTACCCGAGGGCCGATTACCGCGAGGTTGACGGTTCGCTGGCGGCGCCGGGACAGATGTTCGGCGACAACGCTCCCTACGCCGAAGCCCACCATTACCGCGACACCAAGCCCGACTCCCGTGCATACGCCGCGTCCGTAGCTAGCCTGCAAATCATGAAATTGTTTTTCGACGATGCCGGGTTCGATGGCCAGCTACAACGTAGTGTCGGCAAGGCCGATTCAGGCATGGCTAATGTGGGCGAGTGCCTGGCGATCGCCGCGCAGATCGCGCCGGGCGACAGGGACAGCTGGTACCAAGCGTGGACGGCGTTCGGCTCGCGGCTCAAAGAGCAGGCAGACGCTGCCTTGCAAGCAGGCCATAAGGTCAGCGCGCGCGGTGCGTACCTGCGCGCAGCGGAGTACTTCAGGCAGGCGTTCTTCTTCCACCGCGACGACCTGGACTGCATCCAGCTTCGCAAGGCCTACCCCGCCAGCGTGCAGGCGTTCCGCGCCGCGCTGCCTCTGCTTGACCACCCGGCCCGTGTGCTGTCCGGTCAGTGGCCGGGATACCTGTTCACTCCCGCCGGGCCGCGCGTCTCGCGACCCGCGATCTTGCATATCGGCGGCTACGACGGCACGGCGGAGGAGCTATACGCCTCGGCCGGCCACGCGCTGCAGCGCGGATATGCCTTCGCTGCCATTGACGGCCCTGGCCAGGGCTCAGGGCTGTATGACCAGCGCATCCCGATGCGACCGGACTGGGAACACGTCGTCCCGCAGATGATGGACTGCCTGGTGCGCGAACCGGAGGTGGATGCCACGAAGATCGTGCTGGTCGGGAGGTCTTTCGGCGGGTTCCTGGCCCCGCGAGGTGCGGCAGGCGAACCCCGGCTCGCCGCCATGATCGCCGATCCTGGCCAGTACGACCTAGGGTCAGGGGCCGCCGCCAGGCTCGGCGACCTCGCGAAGCGGATCAACGATCCCGCCGCCGATGACCAGTTCAACTCGCTCCTGACACTGCCCGTCATCAAAGCGCTGCTCGCACCCCGCATGGTGACCAACGGCGCGGCAAGCGTGCGCGCCTACTTCGCCGACATGCTCCGCTACACCAACGCCCCGACCATCACGCAGGTGACTTGCCCAAGCTTCGTCACTGACAACGAAACCGACACGATCTCCACCGGCCAGGGCAGGCAGTTGTTTGATCACCTGTCCTGCCAGAAGGAGTTTCGCCTGTTTACCCGGGCCGAGGGCGCCGAAGGGCACTGCGAAGGGATGGCTCCCGTCGTGTTCTGGACCGCGGCCTTCGACTGGCTCGACGGCATTATCACGTGACTGCCAGCTGCTCAGCTTTAGCCTGAAGTACAGGTCCTCCCTGAGCCGCTGGTCCGGATGGTCACTTGTCAGCGGTCGATCATCTGCTGCATGGCCTCGGGATACCTGGCGCCGACCACGGTAATCTCGTCGGCGGCAGCGTCGATCGCGGCGAGGTCGCCGGGAGTCAGCTGAACTCTGAGAGCGCCGAGGTTTTCTTTCAGCCGCTCCAGCCGCCTGGTGCCGGGGATCGGGACGATCCACGGCCGCTGGGCCAGAAGCCAGGCCAGTGCGATCTGCCCGGGCGTGGCCTCCTTTTCCTTTGCGATACGGTCGAGCAAGTCGACAACGGCCTGGTTGGCCGCGCGGGCCTCGGCGGTGAACCGGGGAAGGGTGGCTCGGATGTCTCCCTGCCCGAACTCGGTGGCCTGGTCGATCCGGCCGGTAAGAAAGCCGCGGCCGAGCGGGCTGAACGGAACGAAGCCGATGCCGAGTTCGCCGAGAACCCCGAGGATTTCTTCCTCTGGCTCGCGCCAGAACAGCGAGTACTCGCTTTGCAGAGAGGTGACGGGCTGCACCGCGTTGGCGCGGCGAATGGTACGAGCGCCCGCCTCGGACAGCCCGAAGTACCGCACCTTCCCCGCCGCGATGAGTTCGCGGACCGTGCTGGCGACGTCCTCTATCGGGACCTGCGGGTCCACTCGGTGCTGATAAAGCAAATCGATCCGATCCGTGCCGAGTCGCCGCAGCGATCCGTCCACCGCCTGCCTGATCTGATCGGGACGACTGGACAGGCCGGCCTGCCGACCCTGCCCGTCGAACGCGAAGCCGAACTTGGTAGCGATGACGACCTGATCGCGCACCGGGGCGAGCGCCTCGCCGACAAGTTCCTCGTTGACGAACGGGCCGTAGACCTCGGCCGTGTCGAAGAACGTGACTCCCAGGTCGACCGCGGTCCGCAGCAAGTTCATCATCTGGGTGCGGTCGCCCGGGTTCGGGCCGAAGCTCTGGCTCATGCCCATGCAGCCGAAACCAAGGGCCGATACCTCCAGGCCACCTGAGCCCAGGACGCGCTTGTCCATGCCGTTTCTCCTCATGTTTTGGTGAACGACTACAGGAAACCACCGCCTGGCCGCTGCCGGGAGGCCCGGTCGTTCCGGGTACTGGCAGAACCTCCTTCCCGGTAACCTCCGGCACCGGTGACGCGAGGACTCCATGCTGAGGTCCTCCGTGCTTCGCCCCCGCGCGGGTCGTTAATCACTGCTGGTGCAGGTGGCCCCGCCTACGGTCACCGTGATGCGAGCACCAGGCTGGGGGCCGTTCAGGTAGATGAGGGCATAGCCGTCGCTATTTGTGTAATAGCTATGCGAATACCCGTCGGCGCTCGCCGTGGCGTCCTGGTCAGGCTGATTGGAATGGACGTAGACGTTGTTCTCGTCGTACGCCGCGTTGTAGACGGAGGCCGTCGCGGTGCACCAGGCACCCGTGCCATGTGCCGGGCCGGCCGGCGCGGCACTCCGCCGGAAGGGCGTCGCCCCGGCATAGTCCTGCGCCAGCACGGCCGAAATCGCGGTTACGACGGGCCGGTCACTGGTAAGGACGCCAAGCTCGCGGTTGTAATCGAGACTCGCCACCGAAAAGTTCTGCGACCCGACAAGCACCCGCCCGTCCGGCCGACCGGCGTCGGCGACGATGGCCTTGGCGTGAATATAAAGAGCGGCAGAACTATCAGGGTACAGCCGGATATGTACGCCCGAGCTGGCCAATTCGCCGAAAGCCTGGTCCCACTCGGGATCGGCCGTCATCGTAACCTCGACATCCACCCCGCGCTGTGCCGCGGCGGCCAGGGCAGCGGTAACGGCGGAATCGTCCATCTCTTCGTCCTCGACAGCCAAAGTCCGGGTCGCGCCGTTGATGATCGCGAGGACTGATGTCTGGGCATTGGCCGGTGACCAGACCAGATCAGCGCCGTCGGGAGGGGTGACAGGCTGGCCGGCGAAGTCGGCGTCGAAGGTCGCGACTATCGCGGCGACGTCAGCCTTGCTGGTGTCGATGACGGCGAAGTCCCTGGTGGTGGAGTAGTCCGAAGTGTCCAGGTTCCCGGTCATGATGACCGACGTGCTGTTGTCCACGGTGAGGGTCTTCTGGTGGAAGATCGTGCCGGCCGGACCCCACCTGACGTGAACGCCTCGGGCAGTCAGGTAACGGAAGGCTGCGGTATTAGCTGACCTCTCCAGGTCGTCATCAAGGATCACCCGGACGTCCACGCGACGCGCGGCTGCGGCGGCGAGGTCGGCTTCCGCAACCGGGTCGGCCAGTTCATACATGGTCAGTTCGACAGAAGAGCGCGCACTTTTGATCAGCCGGTAGATCGGCCCCATGCCCGCTTGGGGCTCGGTCAGTACGCGCAGGTACCCGGCGTGCCGCGAAGTCTGGCGCCCAGCGCGGTGAGATGCGGATCCGCTGGCTGCAGGCGTGCTTGACGTAACCGGAGACCGCGCGACGGAGGACGGTTGCGAGCGCGTTCGAGCGGCTGGCGGCACGCTAGCGTTACTGCAACCGCCGATGCCTGCGAATGCGATCAGCGTGCACAGCGCGATCAGGCTCTTGCGGTGTCGCACAACCGTGCCGCCGGGCCTGAACTTTGCCGAGGGGACTGACCTGCTAGAACAGCACGCGGTGATCGCTGCATTCTCGTGAACCTCCCGGCTTAAGCGACCTGGCCAGCCCGGTGCCGCTCACACCCATTCTCTCGCTGATGTTCCTCGCCGGTCGACCACGTGATCGTGACCGCTGGAACCAACCTCGGGTACCACTGATCCGGCTCGCGCTGGAACCCGCACCTGGGGGGTGCGGTAGCCCCCGGCAGCCTGGCCAGCATCCGGCTCCTGGCATAGCCGACGTTACCCGTCGAGTCAGGCAAGCCAGGCACCCCGACCGCCAGTGCAATAGTTCAAGTCGCTCAGGGACAACGGTGTGGGGATCCCCGATAGCGACGCGGCCAGGATGTTCACGCCCTTCTTCACCACCAGAAGACCAGGCGAAGGCGTAGGGCTGGGACTGTCAAGCAGTCATAGCGTCGTCCGGGACCACCGGGGCAGCATCACCTGCGAGTCGATCGCCGGCGACACCACGTTCCGCATCACGCTTCCAGGTCAGTGTGCTCAGGCGCCAACGACGCACAGGGAGAAACCGTCCCCTTCCCTGCGAAGTCTCACACCAGGCGGCCAGAGGTCGTGATGACCAGCATCTGGTGCGCGCCGCGCTGGAAGCGGTAGGGCACGCCCTGAAGACGGGTGCGGTACCCGGTGGCGTGCAGCCGGGCGCGCACGTCTTCGAGGAAGGCCACGGGGTGGCCGGTTCCCTGGACGACGGTCGGGTAGACGCGGACTTCGCGGCGGGCGACCCTGGCCAGTTCGGCGAGAGCCTGGTAGTGCCAGTCAGCGTCCAGCACGTTCGCCCAGGTGAACAGCAGATGGGAGCACAGGACCAGGTCGAAGCTGGCTGCCGTCAGCGGCAGTCGCGGCAGTGCTGCGGCGATGTAGCGCCCGGGACGGACACGGATATCGGCGAGGAACTGCCCTGCTGCCGCGGCCCGCAGGCGCTCGCGTGAGGCACTCGTGCCATACCAGCTCCAGTCAAAACGCCCGGCGTGCTCGGCAATCATCTGGCCGCCCTCCTGCAAGGACGCCCGGACGCGCCTGGTGAGGTCAGGCCGGCTGAGCGCGTAGGCAGGATCGGCCGCGACGATGCGGCCGGCGGTCTCGGCGGTGAAGCTGGAGCCCCCGCCGGAGCAGTCCAGCACCGTCGGCCGGGCCAGGTCCGCGGAGGTAAGGCCGAACATGGCGCGGTACTCGGCCGCTGACCTGGAGGAGATAATCACGTTGGCTCCGGTTCCAAAGCTGCGGTAGTCCAGCGGGCTGCTGGCCGGCCGTCGGGGCGAGGCGATGTGCCGTCACTCACCAGTGTGACCGGCCGGATCTGCCCAGCCGGTCGGGCGGCCTCCAGTTCAATCGGGGGATTCAAAGGTGTCGACGGTCGACGTAGTAAACATGAGCATTCGGAGGCCGGACCGCTTGCGGCGGACAAATCACCTAAAGCGCCGGGCGTTACCGCAACGCTGGCCCGTTGTTGCTGTCGGCGACCGGAAACTTACCGCAACAAAGGAACATTGATGTGGTCCCCGCAGCATTAAAGTTCCACCGTTGTTGTAGCGGGACCGGCCCGAGCAGCAACAGCGGGCCACCGATGTCGTTAAACAGCGCGCGGTCCAGAACAGGCGATCTGTAGCCAGTGATGACCAGCCAGGTAAAGGCAGAGTTATCGCAAGCCAGGAGATTCGGCGCGCCGATCTAACTGCGGCTCCTCGCCACCGCCGTACCCCTCGACCAAAACGTCGCCGGCAACGCCGCAAGGACCGCGCTCGCCGCCGCCCGCGCCGGAACGCTCCGGCAGAATCCGGCGCGCTAGAGCGTGATCACCACGCCGGTGTCCGCATAGGGAAAGGTGCCCTTGCACTGGTGCCGCACCCTGTCCACTAGCCGCATGATAGGCACCATCAGGCCGTACTTGGCCTTCATAGCGGACGTGATCGCCTCGAAGCCAGCCATGAAATCGGTCAAGCGGACTCGGGCCTCACGTCGAGGAGACAGGACAGAAGCAGCAAGCCCACGCCCTCGCCCTCGCCCGCGAGTCCGGGCGACTACTCTTGTAGGGCATCTACGGCCAGATCGGCGTATACGGATCAGTATGAGAGCCAGTGAAAATTCCGGCGGGGACGGGAAGCGCAATTTTGCGATACGAGTCGCGCCACGCTATTGCGACGCTCAGGGAATGGTGCATGCGACCCGGTATTACGAGTTCTTCGAAGATGCCTTCATATCGTGGCTGGATCTCGCCTGTGGCGGGTATCTCCAGCTCCAGGCGGCCGGGGGCGACCTGGTTATCGTTGAAAGTAGTTGCTCGTACCTGCGCCCCGCTCGCCAGAGCGAAGTGATTACTA
>Ga0335074_10007441_pt1 | contig 15187 bp, 12 predicted proteins | sample Lox_Sample_23_FD_206715 | JGI IMG/M metagenome (GOLD analysis project Ga0335074, IMG submission 206715) | Soil microbial communities from Loxahatchee National Wildlife Refuge, Florida, United States - Lox_Sample_2.3 | ecosystem: Environmental > Terrestrial > Soil > Wetlands | place: USA...
GATTTGCCGATGCGATTTTCGCGCGGGCTGCCTCGCAGCTCGACATCAGAGCGCCGCAATTGATTCCCATTGCGACCAAGGATCATCCCACGGCGGCCGTGCGTCCGCGCAACTCCGTTCTCTCCAACGACAAGCTCGGAGACCGCTTCGGGCTGGCGCTTTGCTCGTGGGAGTCAGGGCTGGATGAGGTATTGGAGGCATTGGCCAACCAGCCGGCGCAGTAATTCCTGGCGGACGCATGGCTCTGCCAGGAAGTGTGGAGTCTTGGTGGAGGCGGCGGGAGTCGAACGCTTTTTCCACAGGATAAGTCATTAACTATCAATCATTTCTAAAACTTACAAAATGCCACAAAGTCCACAATGCCGGGTGGACTTACATCTTTTGTACAAAAATCCGCGAATTGTACAAATCGCCCCCACAATTCGAGATTCTCCTGATCCGTACATTTCTTGTACAGCTTCGCAGAGCGAACTCGATGGAGCCACCGCGTCCCGATTGGCTATCAGCATACTCGACCGCTGGCCACGCCGCTTCGAAGGTCTGCTGACGCCTGAGCAAATCCCCGCCGCCTCCCGCTTGAAAATCCGGTTTCAGGGGTCTGCTTTGCGGGTAACATAATTGCTACAATTTTCTGACATACCGCTTTATGCCGGCCTCTACACTCAGCATCGCTGCCGCCATCCGCAATCGTGTTACGGCTGCGCGGAAGGGGCGTGTCTGGACGCCGGAGGACTTCGCCGATCTCGGACCGCGCACCGGAGTCGATCAAGCCCTCCACCGCTTGGTGGCCTCGGGGAAGTTCCGCCGCATTGCACGCGGTCTCTATGACGTTCCCGGCACCAATCGTCTGACCGGAAAGCCAACCTCTCCGGATCCCCGAGCCGTGATTGACGCGCTCGCTCGAAAGAATAACGTTCGAGTGCTCGTGGACGGCATCACGGCTGCCAACGACCTGGGATTGACCAACGCAGTCCCGGCGCGCATCACCATACTTACCGACGCGCGCATTCGCCCCGTTATCTTGGGGAAACTCACCATTGAATTTCGTCATGCCGCGCCCAGTCGCCTTTACTGGGCGGGTCGCCCCGCCATGCGCGTCGTGCAGGCGCTCATTTGGCTGCGCGACATCCTTCCCTCGGACGACGGACGGTTACGGCGTCGCCTTCTCTCCATCCTTCGAGACCCGCAGCATGGGAAGGCAATTCGTGACGATCTCCGTACCAATCTTTCCGCGATGCCGGACTGGATGCGCGAGATCGTGCGTGACCTGCTCTACGTGGCGGAATGAGAATCTTTTCCGCAGGTCGTTGCGTGGCGGCCGAGATGACCGCGCACTGCTTGCCAGATTGTACTCATTTTGAGTACACTTGTTCTCGAAATGAGAACGCCGCTAACCTCCGTTGGGGATCTGCTCTTTGGGCAGACCAGAGGGCGGGTCCTGGCGCTTCTGTATGGTGCGCCCGACGAGACACTCTTCGTTCGTCAAATTGCCCGCCAGGTGGAGACCAGCGTGGGGACCGTGCAGCGGGAGCTTAACTTGCTCGCCGATACAGGACTAATCAAGCGCTCCACGGTTGGTAATCAGGTCTTCTATCAGGCTAATCAGGAGCACCCCGAATATCCCGAACTGCGGGCATTGCTCGCAAAGACGACGGGCGTCTTTCAAATGCTCAAAAGTGCGCTCGCGCCGCTTGCGTCGCGCATCAATCTTGCCTTTGTCTATGGTTCAGTTGCCCGCGGCGAGGAAAAGGCAACCAGCGATATCGACCTCATGGTGATTGGGGCTGTCTCGCTCGACGAGGTGCTGGACGCCGTGGCTCCAGTCGAAAAGCAGTTGGGGCGCCCTGTGAACCCTGCCATTTACTCCATTGAGGACCTGAAGACGCGGCTTCGCTCCGGCAACCATTTTCTGCAATCATTAAAGAAGAGCAAGAAGGTGTTCCTGATCGGCGACGAGGATGAGTTTAGAAAAGCTGGTACAACTCGGTTGGTACAAGGCTGAGCCCAGCAGCCCAAAAGAGATTGCCGATCTCTTCAGCATCGTGGACCGCTCGCAGGCGGACTCCAGGGTGGAAGGCATCTCCGACGATCTGCGCTTCCAGGCGGCTTACAACGGTATCCTCACCCTCGCCAACATCGCTCTCCGCGCCAGCGGTTTTCGCGTCTCTCTAGGCCAGGGCCACCACCAGCGTGTCATTGAAAGCCTCGAACATACCTTGACGACGCAGGATGCCACCGCCCGCGAGAAATGGGTCCGCAAGATCAAGTCTCATTCGCAAAAGCGCAACACCACGAGCTATGACTTGGCAGGAGGAGTCTCGGCCACCGAGCTTGCGCAGGTCATGAAAGATCTGACCATTTTGCGGGAACAGGTAAAAGCCTGGTTGAAGGAAACCTACCCGGAACTTCTCGAAGACGATTCCAAGCAGATTTGATTCGCGCCGTGGTCCAGGGCGCATCGCCTATGACCAGCTTGACTGATTGATTGCTACATCTCTTCCCATTACTTATCGCGTTAGCCTCGTTTACCTGCGGAGTGCCCGGGCAAGATCGTTTAGACCTGGGTCGTCGGGAAATGTCGCGATTAGGCCAGCGAGTTCCCGCTCGCGTTGAGCCATATAAGCTGCAGCGTCACCGGCGTATACACCGCCGCTGAAATGTCTGGCTTGATGGGCAAACGCTTCGACTAACCTCTCTCTCTGTGTGCCAGTAAATTGGCGCAAAAGATTACGAACAAAGCCCGTATACGTAAAGGCAAGACGAGGTATCGCCTTGTCGATCAATGTCGCAATGTTTTGGACACCGAGATCATCTGCGCCTACAGCAGAATTGACGACGAGCTGAAGCACAGGCTCGTCGTAGCCTGCAAGATCCCAAAAGAGCGTAGCAAGTTCGTCGCCTGAATCCGACTGCAATATTCGACCAATACAATCTTGAGCGAGTTGCAGCCTTTTCTCAGCAGGAACGCCACCAAAAGAGATGTGCTCGTGGACAAGGCCAAACGTTCGAAAATATGGCAAGTTGTTCGTCCTTGCATCTACATTCAAGTCGATCCTGCGGGACAACAGGCTGTAGACCTCGTCGGGGAAAAGGCTCGCCAATCGACTAAGGAATCTTGGAATCGCCCCTTGATCATGTTCCCAATCCCTCACGAGGAGGAATTCAGAAGCGACGGCAGCAGCTTCCTCCCTCGTCAACATCGTCAGCGGAACTCCGTATGGGCCAAATGCATCCACGAGATCAGCGGCTACCCACTTATCTCCCTCCGTGTGAATCGAAAGCACTGCGTCTTTGAGGTTTTCGCGCAACTCGGTGAATTTTCCCATATAGGTAATGGCGAAGATTGCCCCACGTTTGGCGACGGGGTCGGGATACCCTCCGTAAGCCTGAATGACGGCGATATCATGTTCCGTTGCACCCTCAAAGACGCGCAAATTGCTTGCCGCAGCACGAATGACGTGGATCGCTCCCGATTCCAGCGCTGACAATGCTCGCTGCCGAAAGGCCGCCGGGTCGGCACTGTGAATCGAAGTTAAGACCGATGCCAGATGGTTTATCAATTCACCGGACTGGGGATGGGCAGTCAGTTGTTCCACCATCTCGGCTAGATAATCTGGCCGATCGCAGAACGCCAACATGAAGCGGTGAAAACCGTTCGTCTTCACTCGCACTTCGAGACACGCACAAGTTTGGTCAATTGTGAAGTGCGCCTGGGTCCTAGCGTCCGCAAGGAGGCGCTCCAAGCTGGATCGCCCCTTCGTCATGAGCTGGGTTATGGGCCTTTCCCACCCAACCTCGTCGAATTCCGTCGTGAGTATCGGGAGGTCGTGCTCGGCAGTGCAAATAGCATCCACTACGGCAACGGCTTCCTCCACCGTAATCTCAGCAAGCGCCACAGTTGCCGCCTCCCGAATCACCTCTGGACAATTAATCGCGGTTGCAGATCGAAGCGCATCGTAAATCCTTGCCTTCAAGAGCGTGGTACCCGGTTGGCCGTACCTACCAACAAGCGCCCCAAGGCATCGCTCGCGTTCCCGATTCTGCCATTCAATTTCCTCCGGGGTTCTTTCGCGGCCCATTCGGGTGAGAAAGTTGTGCAGCAGATTCTCCATGATCGGAATAGCATGCAGCGCGGCAGCGCCGTCACCAGCAAGAGCGAACTCCAGATAGTCGAGTGCACTTTCGCGGACAGGACCCACAGCGGCGTAATTGAGCCCGAAGCCTCCGATTGAAAACGAATTTTCATCCTGCCATTCGCCGAATTCGCCGTCTCTCTCCAGGATTTGACCAATCAAGGTGAACGGCGTGAAATCGTTCGTAAAGGCGTCGTCGCGGCGGGCGAGGCCAATAGCCTGAACAAGCATGGCGAAGTTCAGGGCAGGGTGACCGAATCGGTGCCAAGACGCGAGCCGCTTTAGAACAGATTTTGCGCCTCCATCAATGCTCTGTCGCTCATTGCCGTGTTGAGCCAGTTCCCACAACGTTGTAACAGATTCCTTCAGCCACTCTGGATGGTGGGCTATCGCCTCCAGGAGATTGGGCAATGTGGATAAGACATATTCTTGTCCTGATCTGAAGTGGCTCCCTTCTCCCGAAGGGTCTACTTGGATTGGATCGTCGATCGCTACTCTTACGAGAGCGATCACGTGATCCGGCTGATAAATCGCGGCCCCAGCAAGGTCGGTGAGAATGCTATGACGCACGTACTCGTCTCCCGATTGAAACCGCTGGTGAATATCGTTCCATATCCCATCCAGCAGGTTCAGGCCGGTCTCCGCTGCCTGACCTCGGCGCCAGTCGAGCTCCGCGAGATTGCGCATTAGCTCTTTCAGCGAGTGGGCGCCGAAGTGCTCGTACACCCGGTCGGCATAGTGGGTAGCTTGCCCGCTTAGGCTGATACAACGTTCCTCAAGAATGTAGTCAGAGAGAACATCCGGAATCGCGCGGACAGGCTTCGGTCTTGGCGTTATTATGCCGCTGGACGCAAGGGCATCGACTGTGGCGAGTATCTCGTCGGCCGGCCTCCCGAGAAGCGCTTCCGCCGATTGTTGAAACTCACGCTTTTCAACATCGACAGGGCCCAGAGCAGCAATGAGATCCAGCACTTGCCGTGGCGGGTCGATAACGAACCTCGGGCCCCGCATATCCATTTCTTCAAGCAGGCGATTGAAGATGGTCGAACGAAATTCCTGCAATGTTGTAAGTGCCGAAGGATTCACCTTGCGCGTAGCAATAAGGCGACCGCCCGCAACGATTACGAGCGGACTGTTGCTTCCAATTTCAGCGAGGTGAGTGGCGAAGTTTCGGAATTCATCACCAAGCACTTGTGTGGCGAGAGCGCGACTCTGTTCACGATTGAGTTCCTGCAATTCGGGCAGTTGCGTAACCTGGCTGGGGTCCACTTTCCGAAAGACATCCTGAGCGAGACGAGTGGCGCTTCCTGGCCTTGTGGAAACGACCAGCTTGAGATTTCTGTGAGGTGCTGTATCTTGGATTAACTGTAAGACCCTGCCAAAAGTTTCTTGCCGATGCGCATCATCTACTATAACCGTTCTACAGGCTATCGGAATTTCCTTCTCTGAGTCCTCGTGCCAATGGGGCTCATCCTTTAGAAAAATGACTTCGGTAGGGTTTGCATTCGCCCAATCGTGTAATATCTTGCTTTTGCCAATACCTCCTCTGCCACTCATGATGCAGACACGCTTTGTCCCGTCTGCTACAAACTCATTCAGAGCCCCGATCTGCTCGTCGCGTCCGAGGAGTGTAGTGCCAAAATCCAGAATCTGAAAATGCCCCGCGGGGTTCTTGCCAGCAAAATAGTCGGAGGTGGAAGCAAATGTTTTTCTCGCGCCAGGTCGACCTCGCTCGTCCCACTGGCGAAGCGCTAGGACGACATCGCGGGCAAGGCCTTCGGTCGTGGTGAAATAGTCCGGAGTAAATCTCTTCGTCACATTCGCCTTGAATTCATCGAGAGCCTTCCTCTTGGCGGGGTCTCGCTCCTCATTGCGCCACGATGGGAGCCGCTTCCACCAGCGCTTCTTCTGCTTAATGAATACGAGAGGTTCCTTTCCAACCCTCAAAAGTTCGTCGTATTCTGCAGAGGTGTAAGTGGAGCCGGACCCATCCGGAAGCAAGGTTCCAGCTTTGAAGCCGATCACCAAAAGCATCATGTCGGAGTCGCGAAGATGTTCCAAGGCGGTATCGCGTGGAGGCTTCGGAGTCGCAAGAAAATCTTCCATGGCATGCGTCAACAGCCGCATCTTGCGAAGCGCTTCGAGAACGGCTTTCCGTTCTTCAACCAAATCCAGGAACGTTGAGCTGAGAAAGGGCTTCAAATGACCACCCCACTGAACCAACAATGACAGAATGTTGAACTAAGTTTAATCCTTAGCTTTGAGCGCGCAATCCGCACATAGAGAGCTCCCGCCTCGCGCCTCTCAGATCAATCTTGAGAAGCTGGCATGTCGGCAGCGCTGTTCGGCTGACTGGTCGCGTTATGCCGCGCTCCTGCGTGTTTCCCGAAACCCTACGTCTGGCTCTCTGCTACGGAGCAGAGTCTGTCTGAGTGCGCTGCACAATCTCGAGAAACGCACTAAAGATCATCGCGAGATTCTCACCTAAGATAGATAGGTATGCTTCTGACAATCACGAACACCCAGGGGCCCGCCACGGACCTCGGGTATCTGCTGCACAAAAACCCGGACCGTGTGCAGTCCTTCGAACTGTCGTTTGGAAAAGCACACGTTTTTTACCCGGAAGCGACGGCAGAGCGTTGCACGGCGGCGCTGCTGCTGGACGTTGACCCGGTTGGACTCGTTCGCACGCGACGGGGACCGTCCGGTGACGGCGGCGCTCTTGACCAGTATGTGAACGACCGGCCTTACGTGGCGTCCTCTTTTCTCAGCGTCGCCATCGCTCGCGTTCTTAGCAGCGCCTTGGCGGGAACCAGCAAGGGGCGCCCGGAATTGGCGAACCAGCCCTTACCCCTGGTTGCCAGGATTACCGCGCTGCCCTGCCGGGGTGGATGGGACATCCTGAAACGTTTGTTCGAGCCTCTGGGCTACGTGGTCCATGCCGAACATCACCCGCTCGACGAAGCGTTTCCGGAATGGGGCGAGAGCAACTACTACACCGTAGAGCTGGGGCAGGAAATCACGCTTCAATTCCTGCTCACGCACCTGTACGTCCTGATACCTGTGCTTGATGCAGAGAAGCACTATTGGGTCGGACAGGATGAGATCGAGAAGCTTCTCCGGCACGGCGAAGGATGGTTGCAATCGCATCCTGAACGGGAATTGATCGTCAAACGGTACCTGCGCTACCAAAGACGCCTGGCGGATGAGGCACTCGCCAGGTTGACCGGCGACGAGGAGGCCGATCCGGATGCCGAGCAGGAGAAAAAGGCAGGAGAGGAAGAGGCTATCGAGAAGCCGATTGCACTGAATCAACTTCGACTCGAAGCCGTCATGCAGGCTGTCACCGAATCTGGGGCCACGCGCGTTATCGATCTCGGCTGCGGTGAAGGAAAACTGCTGAGGGAATTGCTAAAACAAAGGCAGATTCAGGAAATCGCCGGCATGGATGTGTCCCACCGCAGCCTTGAAATTGCCAGCGAGCGGATGCATTTCGACACCATGCCGCCCAAGCAAAAGGAACGGATTCGCCTGTTTCAGGGCTCGCTCATGTATAAGGATGGGCGACTCGCGGGATTTGAAACAGCAACTGCGATTGAGGTCATTGAGCACCTTGACCCGCCGCGGCTGGCCGCGTTCGAGCGTGTGGTATTCGAGCACACGAAACCAACCACCGTCATCATCACTACACCCAACTCGGAATACAACGTGCGTTTTGAGACGCTGCCTGCGGGCCAATTCCGGCACAAGGATCACCGCTTCGAGTGGACGCGGCTGCAGTTTCAATCCTGGGCTGGAGAAGTTGCACAGCGTTTCGGTTATACCGTGACGATCCGGCCAGTAGGCAACGTAGATGCAGAAGTCGGATCGCCGACTCAAATGGGAGTATTCAGTCGTTGACAGATAGGATTGAGAACCCAAACCTGATCGTTCCCTTGGGGACACAAGTGGTAATGCGCGCGGAAATCGTTCCGATTGGTGGCGGCTCCCCCATGCCAAAGGGTACGGTCGGGGAGCTGATTCGAACACCGGCCGATGCGACTCACGCATACCAAGTGCGCTTTGCCGACGGACAGGAGGGGAGCGTGCGCCGCCACGACTTCTCTCTGTTGAAGCATCTCAAAAACGGTCCACTTGGCGACCGTGACCGAGTGTTGAAGGAATTCGATCTATATGACTTTGTAATCTACAGGTGCGTGGTTGGCTCTCAGGCTTATGGGCTCAGCAACGAAGAATCCGATACAGACAGAAGAGGGATTTATCTCCCTCCCGCAGACTTGCATTGGTCGCTTTACGGCGTGCCCGAGCAACTTGAAAACGCAGAGACGGAGGAGGTGTACTGGGAGCTTCAGAAATTCCTGATCCTGGCGCTAAAAGCAAATCCCAACGTGTTGGAGTGTCTTTACTCGCCATTGGTTGAGACGAAGACTGCGCTTGCTGAGGACTTGCTCAGCCACCGTAATGCGTTTCTGTCGAAGCTGGTCTATCAAACCTACAACGGGTATGTGCTTTCGCAGTTCAAACGCCTGGAACAGGATCTCCGCTCAACAGGGACGATCAAGTGGAAGCACGCAATGCACCTGATTCGACTGCTACTGTCGGGAATCACTGTGTTGCGGGAAGGCTTTGTACCTCTCTCTGTCGAGGCCTACAGAGAACAGCTGCTTTCGATACGCCGCGGCGAGGTCGCATGGGAATCAGTCAATGCGTGGCGGCTGCGTCTGCATGAGGAATTCGAGGATGCGTACGCCCAGACAGCTCTACCGGAGAGCCCTGACTACCAAGCCGTGAACGAGTTTCTCGTGCGGGCGCGAAGGAGCATGGTCCAATGACTATTGAATTCCCTCGCGAAGTTGGCCAAGCCGTCGCCGAGCATGCGTACCCACTGGTTTTCGCCACGATTAGCGGAGCCCACCTCTATGGCTTCCCCTCTCAAGATTCGGATTGGGATATTCGTGGTGTCCACGTCCTTCCCGTTCGGGAAGTGCTCGGCCTTTACGAAACGCGTGACACGATCGAGCAAAGCGCGAAGACCCCGGTCGAGCTTGATGTCGTTACGCACGACGTGAAGAAGTTTTTCGGGCTTCTACTGAAGCGTAATGGCTACGTATTGGAGCAACTTTACTCGCCGCTGATTGTGAAGTCATCCTCCGGGCACGACGAGTTGAAGGAGATAGCGACGGGTTGCGTGACACGATTTCACAGTCACCACTACCTCGGATTTGCGGCCACCCAATGGGGCCACTTCGAAGCGGAAACGCCCCCACGCGTCAAACCGCTTCTTTATACATTTCGCGTTCTATTGACTGGTATTCGACTCATGAATACGGGTCAGATCGAGGCAAACATCCTCCGGCTCAATGAAGAGTTCAGACTCGCGTATATTGACGAACTCGTGTCCCGCAAAACTCATGGTGCTGAGCAGGGAGTTTTGACCGAAAGCGACGCAGGGTTCTATAGAGGGGAGTACCAACGCCTTCGCGGCGAACTCGAATTGAGTTCAGAACGATCCACCCTTCCAGAATCTCCGACCTGCAAGCAGGAACTATCGGATTTGTTGGTCCGACTTCGAGGCTGCAATCTCTGACCCGTCCAGGAAAATGAATTCGTGAAAATCACTATCCCTGAACTTTCGCTCGTTCTGCTCATCGGCCCCTCCGGTTCCGGCAAGTCAACGTTCGCGCGCGCGCATTTCAAACCGACTGAGGTCCTGTCGTCCGACTTCTGCCGGGGGCTCGTTGCCGATAACGAGAACGACCAGACAGTGACGGGTGAAGCGTTCGAGATTTTGCATTTCATCGCTAGAAAGCGGCTTGCTCTGGGCCGGTTGACGGTTATCGATGCGACAAACGTGCAGCCAGAGTCGCGCAAGTCGCTGGTTGAGCTTGCGCGCGAGTTCCATGTCTTGCCCGTGGCGTTCGTTTTCAATTTTGCCGAAAAGGTATGCCAGGAACGGAATCGCAATCGGTTAGATCGAGACTTCGGCCCGCACGTGATCAGGAGTCAATCGCAGCAATTGCGGCGCTCTTTGCGTGGATTGGAGCGCGAGGGGTTTCGGCACGTACATGTGTTCGGTAATCCTTCCGATGTGGAGGGGCTCGAAATCGAGCGCCAACCTCTATGGAACAACATGCGGCACGAGCATGGGCCGTTCGACATCATAGGCGACGTGCATGGTTGTTTTGATGAGATGAACAGCCTGCTCCAGCAGTTGGGATACGCAATTGAGCCAGAGGGAGCGGAGTATCGGGTCTTTCCGCCCGATGGTCGCAGGGCGGTTTTCATCGGGGATCTCGTGGACCGTGGACCCAAAATCCCAGAGGTTTTGCGCCTGGTGATGGGCATGGTTAAGGCCGGAACAGCGTTTTGTGTGCCGGGGAATCACGACGTAAAACTGATGCGGAAACTGCGCGGGAAGGACGTGAAAATCACCCACGGGCTGGCCGATTCGCTGGCCCAACTAGAGCCCGAACCACCCGAATTCAAGCGTCAGGTTGCCGATTTTATCGACGATCTGGTGAGCCATTATGTGTTCGATGATGGCCGCCTAGTGGTGGCCCACGCGGGCATGAAAGAGGAGATGCAGGGTCGCGGTTCGGGGGCGGTTCGCTCATTTGCACTGTTCGGCGAGACGACCGGCGAGACCGACGATTACGGCCTACCGGTCCGGTACAACTGGGCTGCCGAGTACCGGGGAAAGGCGATGGTGGTCTATGGTCACACGCCCGTCCGAGAGCCGGAATGGCTCAACCGGACCATCGATATTGATACGGGGTGCGTATTTGGTGGCAAGCTCACGGCGCTTCGCTACCCCGAAAAGGAACTGATCTCGGTCCCGGCTCAGCGAGAGTATTACGCGCCGTCAAAGCCGTTCCTGACGGAGGCACCAGCCAGCCCGTCTGCGATTCCATTAACCCAGCAGCAAGAGCTGGACGATTTGCTCGACATCAGCGACGTGATCGGCAAGAGAATTGTCGAGACCCGCCTGCACGGTAACGTGACCGTGCGCGAGGAAAATGCCATCGCTGCGCTCGAAGTGATGAGCCGTTTTGCGGTCAATCCGAAGTGGCTGATCTACCTTCCGCCGACTATGTCGCCGTGTGAAACCAGTGCCGAGCCGGGTCTCCTTGAACACCCTGCCGAGGCTTTCGATTACTACCGGAAGGCTGGGGTGGAGCAGGTCGTTTGCGAACAGAAGCACATGGGCTCCCGTGCGGTTTTGATCGTGTGCCGGGACCGGGATGCCACCCGCAAGCGTTTCGGTGTCGCGGAGGAAGAAACGGGAATGTGCTACACCCGAACGGGCCGCCGCTTCTTCACCGATCCAAATCTGGAACGGGAGTTCCTCGACCGCATCCGCGCGGCGGTTGAAAGGGCCGGCCTTTGGGATGAATTGCGCACCGACTGGCTGTGCCTGGACTGTGAGTTGATGCCCTGGTCGGCTAAGGCACAGGACCTATTGCGGCAGCAGTACGCGCCAGCCGGAGCAGCTGCAAAAGCGGGGTTGTCGCAGGCCGTTTCCGCGCTGAGACTCACTGCGGAGCGACTGCCCGAGGCTGCCCCATTGGTGGACTGGTACGCGCAGCGATCGGTGATGGCGAACGCATACGTCGAAGCCTACCGTCGCTACTGTTGGACGGTTCGCTCACTGCTCGACCTCAAGCTCGCGCCGTTCCATTTGCTCGCCAGCGAGGGGGCCGTTCACACGGACAACGACCATCAGTGGCACATAAATATTTTGGGCAGACTCGCTGAATCAGACCGCGAAATTCTGCTCGACACTCCGCACAGGATCGTCAATCTCCAGGTGCCCAATGAGGTGTCCGCTGCGGTGAAATGGTGGGAAGATCTGACTGGTTCCGGCGGCGAAGGAATGGTCGTCAAGCCGTTGCAGTTTGTCGCCAGAAACAAACGCGGACTGATCCAGCCCGCCGTGAAATGCCGTGGCAAGGAGTACCTGCGGATCATCTATGGACCGGAATACACCGCGCCCCCGAACCTTGAGCGCCTGCGTTCGCGTGGGCTGAGCGCCAAGCGTTCATTGGCTCTCCGCGAGTTTGCACTCGGCATCGAATCGTTGCAGCGGTTCGTTGAACGCGAGCCTCTGCGCCGCGTCCATGAATGCGCGTTTGCTGTTCTGGCGCTGGAGAGCGAGCCTGTGGACCCAAGGCTGTAGCCGAGGATGCCGCCGCCCGCACGCTGCTTACGCAGCGGATGAACGTTGACACGTCATCCCCGGCTGGGTAGCTGTAGAGATACCGCGCGTTTACGCGCGTGAACGTTTTTGGAATCAGCAGCGTGCGGGCGGCATCTGCAAATTACGCGGCGTTTACGCGATAGCATTCGCTAACCTGTTGAAAATGGGTGGGTGGGCGGCGAATTCCGCTCGGAGCGGCCAGCGAAGCGTATTCGCGGGATCACAGGGACGTAAACATGTTGCTGGCAAAGTATCGAAGTTACAATGAGCGTCCCGGCGCGCTCACGCGCGTACCCTCCGTTGCGGCGGCCCTCAAGGGTCTGCGCTACGCTCCGATGAACGCGCCAAGTGCTGCGCGCCCTTGACCGCCGTCCTCGCTGCGGATGTTAGCCAGCTATGAGAAGAATGTATTCTTCTCATGTTCAGCGAACATGCGTCGTGCCACGAACTTAGCTCGAATAGAGTTCAAATGCCAACTGCGCTTCTCATCGCTATTCGAATGAGTCCGGCATCCGATGGCCAGCGGTTTCAGAGCCGCCAGCGTGTTTACGCGCGTGAACACGTTGCCAGCTAAGCGGTTATCAAACGTCCCGCCACGAATGCGCATCCAACCTGGTCAAGAGCTGAAACTTCAGGCAAGGCGTTTCTCCGATGGCATCTTCCAACGCCAAGCCGCCCTCGTCGATCCCGCCCACGGTTCCCACCGCGCCGGCCAGCGAGGCTTATCGGATCAAATCCATCGCGACTCGACTGACTGAAGCAGAGTTTACCGTGGTGGAATCGGCGGCGACGAGTGCAGGTCAAAAGGTCTCCGAATGGCTCCGCGACGCTGCGCTTGCCCAGGCTCATCAAGAGCGGGAAGGGCAGACAGATCCGATCTTATTGGCGGAGATTTTGGGCGTTCGCGCTCTGGTATTGAATCTCTTTGCCAAGGCTTCCGAAGGACCATTGAGCAAGGAAGACCTGCGAAAGATCTCCGACTATGCCGAGGCGATCAAGGATCGGAAGGTCGAGGAAGCCCTGGCCCGAAGGCGCCGGAATGATACCGGGAGCCAAGGGGAATAGCAGTGCGATGGCAGCGCTTAACCGAGGCTTTCCCATGGCGAACCGCGGCGATGCTGGCCGGATTTGCCGCCTCTCTATGGCTCCTGTGGTGGACATGGTTTGCTCAGGAGCTCTCGCCGCTTGAGCGGTACTATTGGCCGACTTACTTTACCAGCACCGAAGGCGCCAAACACCCCGGCTCCACGACACTCATTGCCCCGCTCTTCATGACCGCTCACGGACGGAAGAGCGAGATCGCTCTCGCCCCCGATGTGGATCGTGGAAAGACGGGAGACCTACCCCTTCAGCTCTCGCAATCTGCAGTCGAGCGAGGGTGGACAGGGATCGAGAAAGCCCGGCCAATGCGGATCGAATCCGGAGCGCTGGAAGACCTGTTGCGGGAACGTTTCTACGCGGGCCAAGAGTTCTGGCACATGGCACTGGAGCCGATACTCGAAGGATGTGCCTACCTGTTGGTTTGGATCGTCATCGCAATTGTCTTCGTCCGGCGGAGATTGACAGCCGAATGGAAGGAACTTTGGACGGTCATAGTCGAGACGGACTCGACCTCCGACTACAACTGGGATACGCCGGGGAATCGACGTGGGATTGTGGCGCGACTTGGATTTCATTGGAATCTCCGGGAATGGGTTGAGAACCTATTCATCAGACCTGTTCGGACGCTCCGTCAGAGCAGTCGTTTAGTCGATGCGAAACGGGATTCGGAAGCGATATGCGGGGACATCGGCATAGATCAGCCATTGATACCGGCTCCGATGCCGCTGGAATCGGCTCCGCAACTGAGGCTGGAAGCACCCCCGATTAACCATCCGAAGAGACCGGCCCAACCGCGTTTCATCTTCCCAGGAAGAGCGGGCATCCGGTCTGCTAGTCGGCAGCCGAAACCCTGGGATGAGTCGCAGTGGATTGACTGAAAGATTCGTCGAGCACTCGCCGATCTGATCGGGGAACGCTCGCGAAGCAATTGCTTCCCATCTCGCAACGCTTCCAATGGATTTACTCTTCAGGCTGCGATCAGCCTTCCAGCGTCCTCTCGAACGAGCTGCGATGCACCCCTTGAGCGAACCGTCTCCGCTCCTGCACTAGCCTTCCAATCGCCAACCCAAAGCCTCGCTCAGAGCCGATCCTTGCGACCTCGAAGCGACCGACAATCGCCGGAGTTTGCGGCAATCATTCGGCTCAGTTTGCGCGAGCGTTGCCGGGTCGATTGATCGCACTCTCGGCGTTCGATTTCGGGGATGAATCCAGTTTCTATAACTGCGACACAAATGGCAAAAAACATTCAAGAAGAGCAACAAATGTACGCAAATGTCCAATAATGACGCGGTCGCGAGCGTTGTAGCTCATCAAACTTCGTTTGCTGTAAGACGATCATACGCATCGTAACTGAGTTACCTTAGCCGCAAGGCAGTGCGAGATGCTGCCGCGCTCTTTCTCGGAGTTCACGCGCATGTTGACCATCTCGAAGGCCCTCTCCGCAGGGCAGGCTCAAACCTACCACTCGCGAGAGTTCGCCTCTGAGCAGCAGAATTACTGGAGTCGCGAGCGTCAGGCATTCAGCGAATGGCGTGGCGCGCTTGCAGAGGAGTGGGGTTTGCGCGGCTCTGTTCGAGCAGAACACTTCGCGCGACTAAGCGAAGGCCAGCACCCAGAAAACAGCGTACTGCTCATTCGGCACCAGCCAGCAAAAACCTACGAGAACGAGTACGGCAAAGAGATCACCAGCGTGGAGCATCGCGCCGGATGGGATGCGACGATCTCGGCTCCGAAGTCCGTTTCACTCACTGCGCTC
>Ga0335074_10007442_pt1 | contig 15187 bp, 11 predicted proteins | sample Lox_Sample_23_FD_206715 | JGI IMG/M metagenome (GOLD analysis project Ga0335074, IMG submission 206715) | Soil microbial communities from Loxahatchee National Wildlife Refuge, Florida, United States - Lox_Sample_2.3 | ecosystem: Environmental > Terrestrial > Soil > Wetlands | place: USA...
CCGCCACGCGCGGCCGACCGGAGAGCGGGACGCGCAGCTCGACCGTCGTGCCCTGGCCCGGCTCGGAGTGCATCGACAGCTCGCCGCCGACGAGCTCGGCGCGCTCCTGCATGCCCGAGGTGCCGAACCCGGTGCCCGCCGCGTGCTCCTCGAGCGCGGCCGCGTCGAGCCCGCGGCCGTCGTCGGTGACGGCGATCAGGAGCGAGCCGTCGCTCTCGACGATCTCGACCTGGGCCTGATTGGCCTGGGCGTGACGGCCGACGTTGGTGAGCGCCTCCTGCACGACGCGGTAGATCGTGCTCTCGAGCTCGGGGTCCAGGCGCGTGCGCGACCCGTCGCCGATGCGGATGTGCGACGTGACGGCGAGGCCGTCGATCGCCTCGGCCCGGCGGACGAGCGCCTCGATGGCCGGCACGAGCCCGAGGTCGTCGAGGGCGGCCGGTCGCAGCTCGGTGATGAGGTGGCGCAGGCCGTCGATCTCGCTGCCGAGCCCCTCCATGGCCGCCTGCACGGTCTCGCGCAGGTCGGCCGGGTCGTCGAGATCGCGCGCGTTGGCGAGCATCAGGCGGATCGCGCCGAGACCCTGCACCGTCTCGTCGTGGATCTCGCGCGCCCACCGCGTGCGCTCGCGCTCGCGGGCCTCCATGCCGTGGCGCAGGCGCTCGATCTCGACCGAGCGCTCGGCCGCGAGGCGCTGGGCGACGCTCGCCGCGAAGGCGCCGAGCGCGTCGCGGTCGACGTCGCGGAAGTCCTTGTCGGCCCGGGTCGCGATCACGAGCCCGCCGCCGTGCGGCTCGAGCACGAACGGCTCGAGCAGGACGGCCTGCGCCGCGATGCCGAGCTCGTGCAGCCAGGCCGAGTCCGGGATGCTGAAGCGGTCGAGTGACAGCGGCGCGCCGGCGCGGTAGACGTCGCCGAGCGCGCTCGTGGCCACGGGCAGGACGCGCACCCGCACGGCGGCGTCGCCGCTCGTCGCGGCCACCCGCAGGTCGCCCTCCTGCTCGACCACGACGACGAGCCCGGACGCGTCGACGAGCGCCAGGCCGCGGTCGGCCATGAGACGAAGGAGCCACAGCTCGGACCCGGAGAGCATGGACGCCAGAGGATACGTGCCGCCCCAGGCCCTGCGGTTCCGTCGCCGGCCGCTGGTACACCTGCTCGCGTGCTCACCGAGCTGCGCGTCGAGAATCTGCTGCTCATCGAGCACGCCGAGCTGCGCCTCGCCCCGGGCCTCAACGTCCTCACCGGCGAGACGGGCGCCGGGAAGACGGTCCTGGCCCACGCGCTCGACCTCCTTCTCGGCGGCCGGGCGCGCACGAACATCGTCCGGCCCGGGGCCGCCGAGGCCTACGTCGAGGGCTCGTTCACGATCCCGTCGACGCTCGCCGGCGAGCTCGGCGAGCGCCTCCCGGCGGACGCCGAGGAGGTCGTCCTCGCCCGCCGCGTGGGCGGGGACGGCCGCACGCGCGCCTACGTGAACGGCCGCAGCGCGACCGTCGCGGACCTGCGCGACCTCGGCGAGCGGCTGATCGCCTTCTACGGTCAGCACGAGCACCGCCGGCTCATGCTGTCGGCCGCCCAGCTCGACATCCTCGACGCCTTCTGCGGGCCCGCGCAGGCCGAGCGCCGCGCCCGCTGCGCCGCGACGCACGCCGAGCTGCGCGCGCTCCAGGCCCAGCTCGACGAGCTCGAGGTGCAGACCGGCGCCGCCGAGCGCGAGCTCGACCTGCTCGCCTACGAGATCGACGAGATCGAAAGGAGTCACCCCGACGAGCGGGAGCACGCCGAGCTGCTCGCCCGGCGCGAACGGCTCCGGCGGCTGGACGCCCTGCGGGGCGCCGCGGCGACGGCGGCGACCGCCCTCTCGCCCGACGAGGGCCCGGGGGCGAGCGAGCTCCTGGCCCACGCCGCGACGGCCCTCGAGGCGCTCGCCGGCGCCGACCCGGCGCTCGACGGGCTCGCCGAGCGGTTGCGCGCGCTCACGCTCGAGGCGGGCGACGTGGCGAGCGAGCTGCGCGCCTGCGGGGAGGCGCTTGCCGACGAGCCGGCCGACCTCGAGCAGATCGAGGAGCGGCTCACCGCGCTGGAGCGCCTCATGCGCAAGCACGGCGGATCGATCGCGTCGGTGCTCGAGCACGCCGAGCGCTCGCGCCGACGGCGCGACGAGCTGCTCGGCGCCGAGGACGCGAGCGCCCGGACCCGCGCGCGCCGTGACGAGGCCCGGGCGACGCTCGACGCCTGCGCGCGCGAGCTGCGCGACGCGCGCTCGGGGCAGGCGCCGAAGCTCGCGACGGCCGTCCGCGAGCGCCTGAAGGCCCTCGCCATGCCCGACGCCCGGTTCGAGGTGCGCCTCGAGGACCGCCCGGCCGGCCCGACCGGCGCCGACGGCGTCGAGTTCGTCATCGCCCCCAACCCGGGCGTGCCGGCCGGCCCGCTGCGCGAGATCGCCTCGGGCGGCGAGCTGTCGCGCGTGATGCTCGCGCTGATGAACGCGGCCGATGCCGGCACCGGGACGACCCTCGTGTTCGACGAGGTGGACGCCGGGATCGGCGGCCACACGGCCCGGGCGGTTGGCGAGGAGCTGCGCTCGCTCGGCGAGGCCCAGCAGGTGCTGTGCATCACCCACCTGCCGCAGATCGCCTCGCTCGCCGCCCGCCACTTCTCGGTCGTCAAGGACACGAGCGCCCGCCCGGCCCGCACGCTCGTCGTCGAGCTGCACGAACGCGACGTCGTGCCCGAGCTCGTACGGATGCTCGGCGCCCCGGACGACGACGCCGCGGCGCGGCGCCACGCGCGCGAGCTGCGCCGCGCCGCCTGAGCCGCCGTCCCCGCCGACCGCCCACCTCGCCCATCCCGCATAATCTCGCCTCATGGCGGTCTCTCCCCGCAGTCACGGCCGGAGCCGCCGTGACGGAGCGCCGAGCCCGGTCGCGCCCGGGGCCGCGTCGCGCCCGGCGACCGCGCCGCGCTTCGCCCGCGCGACGCGCATCGTCCGCGGCCCGGCCCGCGCCGGTCGGCGCACGAAGCTCCTCGTCCGCCACCTGCGCCGCGGCGACATCGCGATCCTCGACCACCGCGACATCGATCGCGTGTCCGGCGAGGAGCTCGTCGAGGCCGGCGTCGCCGCCGTCCTGAACTGCCGGCCGTCGTCGAGCGGGACGTATCCGAATCGCGGGCCGCAACTGCTCGTCGAGGCGGGGGTGCATCTCGTGGACCTGCCCGACGACCGCCTGTTCGAGCTCGTGGACAGCGGAGAGGTGATCACGGTGCGCGGGGGCGACGTGCTGCGCGGCCAGGAGCTGCTCGCGCGCGGCACGGTGCTCGACTCCGGCCGCGTGCGGACGGACATCGAGCAGCGCCGCCGCGACATCGATCAGGCGCTCGAGCGGTTCGTCGAGAACACGATCGAGCACATGCGCGACGAGCGGGAGCTGCTCGCGGGGAAGATCGAGCTGCCGCGGCTGCGGACGGAGTTCCGCGACCGCCACGCGCTCGTCGTCGCCCGCGGGGTGGACCATCGCCGCGACCTGCGCGCGCTCAAGCCCTACATCCGCGACATGCGGCCCGTGCTCGTGGCCGTCGACGGCGGCGCGGAGGCGCTGCTCGAGGCGGGCCTGGCGCCGGACATGATCGTCGGGGACATGGACTCGGTCGGCGCGCGGGCGCTCCACGGAGGCGGGGAGCTCGTGGTGCATTCCTACCCCGACGGCCGGGCCCCCGGGCAGCGGCGCCTGGAGGCGCTCGGCCTCGCGCACAAGCTCGCCCGGGCACCGGGGACCAGCCAGGACGTCGCGATGCTCATCGCGGCCGAGAAGGGGGCCTCGCTGATCGTCTCCGTCGGAGCCCCGTTCAACCTCGTCGAGTTCCTGGACCGCAATCGCCGCGGGATGTCCTCGACCTTCCTCACCCGGCTGCGGATCGGCGACATCCTCGTCGACGCCAAGGGCGTGAGCCGGCTCTACCGCCCGGCTCCGGGACTGAGGCCGCTGCTCTTCATCGTGCTCGCCGGGCTCGTCGCGATGGTCGCGGTCATCCTCATGACGCCCGCCCTGCGCGACGTGGCCGACCTGCTGTGGCTCAAGGTCCAGCTGCTCCTCGGCGGCAGCTGACGGCCGCACGCGGCCCTGAGCGCCGGTGTTCGACTATCGCTATCACGCCCTGTCGCTCGCGGCCGTGCTCCTCGCCCTCGCCGTCGGCGTCCTGCTCGGGGTCGCCATCGGCGACTCCAACCTCGTCTCCTCGGCCAAGAACGGCATCGTCGCCACCCTGCGCGGCGACCTGCACTCCAGCGAGCGCGACAACGCCCGGCTGCAGAGCGAGCTCGACCACCAGGCCGGCGTCGCACGCGCGCTGTACGCCGTCGCCGTGAGCGGGCTGCTCACCGGCCACGACGTCGGCCTCGTGTTCCTCGGCGGCCCCGGGGCGCGGGTCGAGAGCGAGGTGCGCCAGGCGCTCGCCCCGACCGGGGCGGCGCTGTCGCTCGTCGCCTCGGTCCGCGAGCCACTCGACCTCGCGGCGCTCGCGAGCGACGCGCGGGGCACGCGTTACGCAAGGCTCGGCGACGCGTCCCCGTCGTCGGCCGCGCTCGTGGACGCCCTCGGTCAGCGCGTGGGCACGGAGCTCACGAGCGGCGGACCGCTCATCGCCCACCTCGGGCCCGCGGTGTTCGGCTCGCTCGCGGGGTCGATCGGGCACCTCGACGGGGTCATCCTCGTGCGCGACGATCCGCCGGCGGCGCCGGCCGCCGACGCGCAGGCGGTCAACAGCTTCGCCTCGGGCCTGAGCGCCGGCCTGCGCAACCTCGGCCTGCCCGTCGTGGGCGTCGAGCTCACGACGACGGACCCGTCGCAGGTCCCCTGGTACAAGGCCCAGGGCCTGTCGAGCGTCGACGACGTCGACACGCTCGCCGGGCGAGCGGCGCTCGCGCTCACGCTCACCGGGGTGCCGGGCACGTTCGGCACCAAGTCGACCGCGTCGGCGCTGTTGCCCCCGACGATGCGCCCGGCCCCGTGAGCGATCGCGGCCTGAAGCTCGACGTGCCGCGCGACGTGCGCGCCCTGTTCGCGAGCGCGGTGCGCGTCTACGCGGGCAACCTCGGCCCCGTCCTGGCGGCGACCGGCGCCGTCGTGCTCGTCGTCGACGTCATCGCGGCGCTCGGCCTGCACCAGCTCACCGGCCACTACGTGCGCAACGAGAGCAACGCCTCGATCGCCGTCCAGCTGCTCGTCGAGGTGTTCGTGACGCTGCCGATCGTCAACGCGGCGATGGCCTTCACCCTCGTCGACGTGGCGGCCGGGGAGCGGCCGCGGGCGATCGCCGTCCTCCAGCGCGCGCTCGACGCGTTCGCGCCCGCCCTCGTCCCGATCCTCATCTATGCCGTCGCCGTGGCCGCCGGCGTGATCGTCTTCATACTGCTCCCGGTCGCGGTCTACCTGCTCGTGAGCTGGTACTTCGCCGTCCAGTCGGTCGCCATCGACGGGAAGCGCGGGTTCGCCGCGCTCACGCACAGCGCGCAGCTCGTGTCGGGCAACTGGTGGCGCACGTTCGGCGTGGTCCTCCTCGCGCCGCTGCTCGGCGGGGTGACGATCAGCTCGGCCCTCGGGTTGCTCATCGACGAGGCGGCGAAGTCGCTCGACTCACAGCTCGTCGTCGTCGCCGGTGAGATCGTGCTGCAGACGCTCACGTTCTCCTTCGTCGCGCTCGTCTCGGGCCTGCTGTTCTTCGATCTGCGCGCGCGGCGCGCCGCGCCTCGACGAACGGCCGGGGTTGACGGAGGCACCCCGATCGACGACGATGGCCCGCGGGAGAGCGAGGAAGGAGAGAGGGTTGAGGGGCCCGGCGTATGACTACGTGATCGTGGGCGCAGGCTCGGCCGGCTGCGTGCTCGCCGCCCGCCTGTCGGAGGACCCGGACGTGCGCGTCCTGCTCGTCGAGGCGGGCCCGCCGGACACGAACGAGAACATCCACGTTCCGGTCGCGTTCGGCTCGCTCTTCCGCACCGCCGTCGACTGGGAGTACTCGACGGCGCTCGAGCCACAGCTCGACCGCCGCCGCGTCTACCTCCCCCGGGGCAGGGTCCTCGGAGGCTCGTCGTCGATCAACGCAATGGTCTACATCCGCGGCAATCGCGCCGACTACGACGGCTGGCGCGACGCGGGCTGCCCGGGCTGGGGCTATGACGACCTCCTCCCGTACTTCAAGAAGGCCGAGGACAACGAGCGGGGCGCCTCGGAGTACCACGGCGTGGGCGGGCCGCTCACCGTGTCCGACAGCCGCTCGATGAACCCGCTCATCGACGCGTGGCTCGAGGGCGCGGCCGCGGCCGGCCTGCCCCTCAACGACGACTTCAACGGCGCCGAGCAGGACGGGTTCGGCCGCTACCAGGCGACCCAGCGCGACGGCCGGCGCTGCAGCGCCGCGGTGGCCTACCTGCACCCGGCCACCTCGCGACCCAACCTCGAGGTGGTGCCGTACATGCAGGTGCAGCGGATCCTCTTCGAGGGCAACCGTGCGGTCGGGGTCGTCGCCGAGCGCCTCGGGGTCACGCGCGAGTACCGCGCCGAGCGCGAGGTGATCGTCTCGGGCGGGGCCTACAACTCGCCCCAGCTGCTCATGCTCTCGGGCGTCGGCCCGGCCGAGCTGCTCACCCTGTTGCAGATCCCGGTCGTGCTCGACCAGCCGTCGGTGGGCCAGAACCTCCAGGACCACCCGGCGAGCGGCTTCGCCTGGGCCCACGACGACGAGCGCACGCTCCTCAACGCGATGACCCCCGAGAACCTCGCCGAGTTCGCCGAGCACGGCCGCGGCCCGCTCACCTCCAACGTCGCCGAGGGCGGCGGCTTCCTCCGCTCACGCTCGGATCTGCCCGCGCCGGACATCCAGTTCCACGCCTCGCCGGCGCTGTACGTCGACGAGGGCCTCGCCCCGGTGATGGAGAACGGCATCGGCTGGGCGCCGTGCATGCTCCACCCGGCGAGCCGAGGGATGGTGAGCATCCTCTCGCCCGACCCGACGGCCAAGCCCTACATCCTCCACAACTACTTCGCCGAGGAGGCGGACATGGAGGCGATGATCGAGGGGCTGCGGGTGACGTTCGAGATCGCGCGCACGTCGCCGCTGAAGCCGTTCGTCAAGCGGCCCTACTACGAGGCGCCCGATCCCGATTCGGACGACGCCCTGCGCGCGCACATACGGCAGACCACCTTCACCCTGTACCACCCGGTGGGGACCTGCCGCATGGGCAGCGACGACGCGGCGGTGGTCGATCCACAGCTGCGCCTGCGCGGCGTCGAGGGCCTGCGCGTCGTCGACGCCTCGGTGATGCCGACCGTCCCGCGCGGCAACACGAACGCGCCGACGATCGCGGTCGCCGAGCGGGCCGCCGACCTCATCCGCACCGGCGCGGCCGAGCCCGCGGCCGACGTCGTCGCCGGCACGCGCTGAACCGTCGCGGTCGGTCCGGCCGCGACGGTACGGTCCACGGGTGCACTGGCTTCCCTTCGTCGTCGCCCTGGTCGTCGCCGCGATCGTGGCCCCGGCGGGGGTCCGGGGGCTCGTCGAGGCCGGCCACACCAAGCCCAACTTCCGCGCGCGCGAGGTCGCCTTCCCGCTCGGCGCCCTTGTCGTCGCCGCGGCGGTCCTCACGCTCGTGCCGGTCGCGCTGGTGGAGCGCCTCGGCTCGGGCCACGAGCTGTACGGCGACGAGCTCACCCTGTGGCTCTTCGTCCTCGGGGTCGCGCTGCTGGGCCTCATCGACGACGAGCTCGGGGGCTCGACGCACGGCGTGCGCCGGCATGCCGCCGACATGCTCCACGCCCGCCTCTCGACCGGCGCGGTGAAGGCGCTCGGCACGATCGGGCTCGCCCTGCTCATCCTCTCGTCGCACGGGCCGACCTTCACCCGCGAGCTCCTCGGCGTGGCGGTCCTCGCCCTCTCCACGCACGTGTTCAACCTGCTCGACCGCCGTCCCGGCCGCGCGATCAAGGCCTTCGTCGCCCTCGCCGCCGCGCTCAGCCTCGCGGCCACGACGCTGCGCCCGCTCTGGGCGCTCGGCCTGTTCGTCGCTCCGGTGCTCGTCCTCGGCGCGTACGACCTCCGCGAGCGGGGCATGCTCGGCGACACCGGATCGGCGATCGTCGGCGGGCTCGCCGGGCTGTGGATCGTGCTCACCGCGTCCGTCCCGGGGGAGATCGTCGCCGGCGCCGTGCTGCTGATCATCGCGCTCTATGGGGAGTTTCGTTCGATCTCGACGCTCGTGGATCGGACTCCGGGCCTTCGGGCCCTAGACTCCTGGGGCAGGCCATGACGCATTCCGACCCGCGCGCCGACACCCAGGGCGAGACCCGCTTCATCTTCGTCACCGGGGGCGTCGTCTCGTCTCTGGGCAAGGGGATCGCCGCCTCCTCGATCGGCCGGCTGCTCGTCGCGCACGGCCTGACCGTCGGACTCCAGAAGTTCGACCCGTACATCAACGTCGACCCGGGCACGATGTCCCCGTACCAGCACGGCGAGGTGTTCGTCACCGAGGACGGGGCCGAGACCGATCTCGACCTCGGCCACTACGAGCGGTTCACCGACGTCAACACGACGCGGGCCTCGAACGTCACCGCGGGCGGCGTCTACAACACGGTCATCCGCCGCGAGCGGCGCGGCGACTACCTCGGGGGCACTGTCCAGGTCGTGCCCCACATCACCGACGAGATCAAGTCGCGCATCAGCCTCGTGGCCGAGTCCTCGGACGTGGACTTCGTCATCACCGAGATCGGGGGGACGGTCGGGGACATCGAGTCGCTGCCCTTCCTCGAGGCGATCCGCCAGTTCCCGGTCGACGTCGGGCGGCGGCGGTGCATGTTCATCCACCTCACGCTCGTGCCCTACATCGGACACGCGGGCGAGCTGAAGACGAAGCCGACCCAGCACTCGGTGAACGAGCTGCGGCGCATCGGGATCCAGCCCGACATGGTCATGTGCCGCTCCGAGGCGCCGCTGTCGGGGGACATCCGCAAGAAGATCGCGCTGTTCGCGAGCCTGCCGACCCAGGCGATCGTCTCGGCTCACGACGTGGACAACATCTACAAGGTGCCGCTCGTCTTCCACCACGAGGGCGTGGATGACTTCATCCTCGAGCACTTCGGGGTGCGCGCCGACGCGCCCGACCTGTCCGGGTGGCGCGAGCTCACCGAGCGGGCCGACCGGGCCCGTCGCATCGTGCGCATCGCGCTCGTGGGCAAGTACGTGCAGCTCGAGGACGCCTACCTGTCGGTCTCGGAGTCGCTGCGCCACGCCGCCGCCGGCCACGACGCGCGCGTCGAGATCGACTGGATCGACTCGGAGCGCATCGAGGCCGAGGCCTCGACCCGCGAGCGCCTCGCCACGGCCGACGGGATCCTCGTCCCCGGCGGGTTCGGCGGGCGCGGCATCGAGGGCAAGATCGCCGCCGCGCGCATCGCGCGCGAGCAGGGCATCCCGTACCTCGGGATCTGCCTGGGCATGCAGATCGCGGTGGCCGAGTTCGCCCGCCACGTCGTCGGCATGGAGGGGGCCAACTCCACCGAGTTCGATCTCGAGACGCCGTACCCGGTCATCGACCTGCTCCCGGAGCAGAAGGAGGTCGGCGACCTCGGCGGCACGATGCGCCTCGGGGCCGACGCGATCAAGCTGCACGACGGCACGCGGGCCCGCGAGATCTACGGCGAGGCGGTGGTGTACGAGCGCCACCGCCACCGCTACGAGGTCAACAACCTCCTGCGCAAGCGCCTCACCGCGGCCGGGCTCGTCGTCTCGGGCACGTCGCCCGACGAGCGGCTCGTCGAGCTCGTCGAGCTCGCCGACCATCCGTTCTTCGTCGCCTCGCAGTTCCATCCCGAGTTCAAGTCGCGGCCCGAGCGCCCGGCGCCGCTGTTCCGCGAGTTCGTCGCCGCCGCGCTCGCGCGGGCCGACGGGCCCGCCGGCGCGGTCGAAGCGGAGGCCGACGACGTGGCGGGGCCGGTCATCGAGGCGGCGGCGCCGGCCGTCGAGGGCGTCCGCGCGCTCGAGCAGCACGAGGCGGCCGCCGGACGGCCGTGACCGCCTCGGCGAGTGAGGTCGAGCGGCGCGAGCTCAACGACCGCTTCGCCGAGCTGTGCCGGATCGAGAGCCCGTCGGGTCGCGAGCGGGCGTGCGCGGAGCGCGTCCGCGAGGAGCTCGGGCGGATCGGCGTCGCCGCGCAGGAGGACGGCGCCGGCGCGGAGGTCGGCAGCGACTGCGGCAACCTGCTCGCCCGTCTTCCCGCGGCCGGATCGAGCAGCGACCGCACGGTGCTGCTGTGCGCCCACATCGACACCGTCCCGCTCACCGCGCCGCTGGACCCGGTGCTCGTGGACGGCGGCTGGGAGAACGCCGGTCCGGGCATCCTCGGGGCCGACAACAAGGCGGCCGTGGCCGTCATCCTCGGGGTCGCCCGGCGGGCGGCCGAGCAGGGCTGCCCGGTCAACCTCGAGCTCCTGTTCACGATCGGCGAGGAGACGGCGCTCGCCGGGGCGCGGGCCTTCGACGTCGACCAGCTCGCGTGCTCGTTCGGCTACGTCTTCGACCACGCCTCGCCGATCGGCGAGGTGATCGTCGCCTCGCCGACCCAGTACCGCATCGACGCGTCGTTCCGGGGCGTCGCCGCCCACGCCGGCATCTCGCCCGAGCTCGGGCGCTCGGCGATCGTCGCCGCGGCCCGCGCCGTCTCGGCGATGTCGCTCGGCCGGCTCGACGAGGAGACGACGGCGAACGTCGGCGAGATCTCGGGCGGGACGGCGATGAACGTCGTGCCCGAGCGCTGCGACCTCGTCGCCGAGGCGCGCAGCCTCGACGCCGAGCGCGTGGAGCGGGTCGTCACCGAGATGGTCGATCACCTGCACGACGCGGCCAACCTTCCCGACTGCGAGTGCGACCTCGACGTCGGCGTGCAGAAGATGTTCACCGGCTACCGCGTGAGCCCGGGTGCGGCTCCGGTCAACGTCGCCGAGAGCGCGCTGCGCGAGTGTGGCTACGAGCCGACGCGGGTCGCGAGCGGTGGCGCCTCGGACGCGAACGTCTTCCAGGCCCACGGCCTGTCGATCATCAACCTCGCCAACGGAACCGAACGGCCCCACCAGGCGACCGAGCGGGTGAGCGTCGAGGCGCTCGAGGCGATGCTCGACGTCGCGCTCACGCTCGTCGAGCGCGCCGGCGGAGACTGAGCCGTGCTCTCGCTGCGCCGCGGCGTCGTCGTCGAGGTCGTCTCACAGCAGGACGAGCCGGTCGTGCGTGTCGAGGTCGACGGGGTCGTCGCCGAGGCATTCGCCGATGTCGCCCTGGTCGGCGAATGCGCGCCGGGGGACGAGGTGATCGTCAACGTCGCCGCCGTCGAGCTCGGGCTCGGCTCGGGCGGGCGCCACGTCGTTCACGCCAACCTCACGCGCGGCCTCGCCGGCACCGCTCGGCCCGACGCGCACGTGATGAAGCTCAACTACACGAGCCTGCAGCACGGCGTCGCGCCGGTCGAAGGGAGCGGGGACGGCGCCCGCGCGGCATGGCCGGCCCGCCGGGCGGTCGGCGTGCTCGCGCTCCACGGACAGCTCGCGCCCGTCGCGTTCGCATTTGCCGCGGCGGCGCCGATGGGCGCGCGCCTGGGCTACGTGCAGACGGCGGGCGGGGCCCTGCCCGCCTCGCACTCGCGCGTCGTGCGCGAGCTGCGCGGGCGGGGCCTGCTCGCCGGCCATCTCACCGCCGGGCCGGCGTTCGGCGGGGAGGGCGAGGCGATGCACACCGTCGGGGCGATCGAGCACGGGCTCGGCCGGCTGGGCTGGGACGCCGCCGTCTGCGGCCCCGGGCCCGGGCTCGTCGGCTCGGCGAGCGCGCTCGGCCACGGCGGGATGGTCGCGCTGGACTCGGCCCACGCCGCGCTCGCCCTGGGGTGCCCGACGCTCCTCGTCGCGCGCATGTCCTCGGGCGACGCCCGCTCCCGCCACCGGGGCCTGTCCCACCACACGCTCACCGCGCTCGACCTGCTCCTCGCGCCGGTCACCGTCGCGCTCCCGTCGGGGCTGCGCTCGCCGGTCGGCCGCGAGCTCGGGGCCGGGCTGCGACGGATCTTCGTGCGCGAGGGGGAGGGTGCCGGCTCCGGCCCGGTCGAGACCTCGACGGCGACCTCCGATCCGCCCGACCCGCCCGACGCCCGGCCGGCGCGGATCGCGCGCCACGACTGGCGCCGGGCCGCGGTGGACCTTCCCGGGTACGGGGCGAGCGGCCTGCCGGCCGAGACGATGGGCCGCGGGCTCGCCGAGGACCCGCTCTTCTTCGCCGCCGCGCTTGCCGCCGGCGGAGTGCTCGCCGAGCTCGCGACGGGCGGCGACGGCGACGACGTCGAGGACGAGGCCGGGGAGGCCTGGGCGTGACGACGCCGCGGGACTTCGAGCTCGTCGAGCGCGAGACGATCTGGACCGGTCGCATCATCGAGGTGCGCGTCGAGCGCTTCCGCCACGCCGACGGCGAGGTCGTCGAGCGCGAGGTCGTCCATCACGAGGGCGCCGTCGGCATCGTCGCCCACGACGACGAGCACGTGTGGCTCGTGCGCCAGCCGCGCGAGGCGGTCAATGATCCCGACGTCCTCGAGATCCCGGCCGGGCGGCTCGACGTTCCCGGCGAGCCGCCGCTCGAGACCGCGCGGCGCGAGCTCGCCGAGGAGGTCGGGCTCGCCGCCGACGACTGGCAGCCGATCACGAGCTTCTACAGCACGGTGGGCTTCAGCGACGAGGTCGTGCACCTGTTCCGGGCCACCGCCCTGCGGCTCGGCCCGTCCGCCGACAGCGGCGAGAACGAGCGCATCGAGATCGTGCGCTGGCCGCTCGATCGGCTCGACGAGGCGATCGCGACCGTGCGCGACAGCAAGACGCTCATCGGGCTGCAGTGGTTGAGGTGGCGGCTGGCCGGGGGGTAGGGCGGGGGCGCCTCGGCACGTTTCGCCCGCGGTCACCCCGACCGCAGGACTCCCGTCGCCCGGGGCGAAATACCGGGCGTGACCGCCGTCGATGCGCCGGCCGGCAGCGACCTGGAGCCGCTCGCGCTCGACTTCCTCGCCTACCTCGAGCTCGAGCGGGGCCTGTCGCGCAACACGCTCGAGGCCTACCGCTCGGACCTCCTCCAGCTCGGCGCCTTCCTCACGCGACGCAGCGTGAACGTCCTGCGCGTGACCCACGGCGACCTCGCAGCCTTCCTCGCCGACCTCGCCGAGGGGAGCGCCGAGCGCCCGCCGGTCGCGGCGGCGACGCTCCAGCGCAAGGCGGCCTGCCTGCGCTCGTTCTACCGTCACCTGCGCCGCGAGGAGCTCATCGACCACGACCCGACGGCCGACCTGCGCGGCCCGCGCAAGACCGCCCGGCTGCCGCAGGTCCTCACCCGCGACGAGGTCGCCCGCCTGCTGCTCGAGCCCAGGGGCACCGATCCGCGCGCGCTGCGTGACCGCGCCCTGCTCGAGCTGATGTACGCCTGTGGCCTGCGCGCCTCGGAGGCGGTCGGCCTGCGCCTCGAGGACGTCGACCTCGACACCGCCGTGCTGCGGGCCCGGGGCAAGGGCTCCAAGGAGCGGCTCGTGCCGATCGGCCGCCAGGCCGTGGCCGCCCTGCGGGCCTACCTCGCGCGCGGGCGGCCGGCGCTCGCCGGCACGGGCATCGACGGCCACCTGTTCCTCAACCAGCGCGGCACCGGCCTCACCCGGCAGGGCCTGTACAAGATCGTGCAGGGCCACGCCCGGGGGGCCGGACTCGATCAGAAGATGAGCCCGCACACGCTGCGCCACACGTTCGCCACGCACCTGCTCGCCGGCGGCTGCGACCTGCGCTCGCTGCAGGAGATGCTCGGCCACGCCGACCTCGCCACGACGCAGATGTACACGCATCTGTCCGCCGAACGGCTCAAGGACGTGTACTTCCGAGCCCACCCGCGGGCGACACGCTGACGCCGCGGGGCCGGCGATCAGCCGGCGCCCGGCACCCGCACCACCGTGCTCGCGACGCCGCTCGCGCCCAGCTGCGTGGTCGCGTACGCGACGATCCGCACCTGGTACGGGCCGCGGCCGAGCCGCTGGGCCTGGCTCGCGGCCGACCAATCGTCGGCCAGGGGGACGCGCATCGCGGCCGCGCCCGCCGCCGGCATGATCTTCGCCGCGGAGTCGGGCGCGATCCCGCCGAGCTGGGGGTAGCCCTGGCCGCCGTCGGGGAGCAATCGGCCCCCCGATCGGACCGGCGCGATCCCGAGGATGAACGCCTGCACGCGCACGAGGCTCCCGGCGGCGGACTGCACGCGCACCGTGAGGCTCGCGCTGTCGCGCTGCTGGCGCTGGGCGAACAGACGCAGGGCCGGCGGCGGACCGTCCGCCGATGCCGGGCCGTGGGGGGCCGCACCCTCGGTACTCACCACGAGCGGGCCGTTGTTCTGTGCCAGCGCGGTGCCGCCCACCCAGGCCACGCGCAGGCGCCCATCGGCCCCGAACGCGAGCGCCGGCTGCTGGGCGATCGGAGCGAGCCCGCTCAGGGTGATCGGCGGACCAAACGGCTGCCCCGGGGGTGCGATCGAGACCTGCACGTCGCGGACGAGCCCGCCGTCGGGGCCGACGCCGGCGTCGACCCAGGCCGCGGCGGCCTCGCCGTCGGAGCGCACGGCGAACACCGGGTCCTCGGCGACGTCGAAGCCCGAACTCGTCACCAGCGTCTGCTGCGTCCACGCGGTCGCCGCGGGCCGGCGCTCGGCCACGACGAGCGGAGCGTACTCGAGTACACCCGTCGGGCCGCCAGTGTCGTCGCCGTCGGGGCTGAGGAGCTCGAACAGGTCGCCGGCCGCGTCGATGCCAAGCGCCGAGATCGCGGGTGCCGGGGATTGATCGACCAGCGGCCAGGAGAACGGGGAGGCCACGCTCGAGAACGGCGACGAGAGGCTCGATTGGGTGAGCAGGCCGAGGCCCTGGACATCGCCGGCAGGATCGGCGGCCCACTGCAGGAAGTGTCCGCCGCCGCCGTTGCCGGCCAGGAGGAGATAGTTCACCAGCGCCTCGCCGTTGACTGGGTCCCCCGGATAGATGGTCTGCACCGGAGCGAACGGCGCCCCGGGCGCGGCCTCGCTCACCTGGACGAGCGACGCGGCGCCGCCGGCCTCGAGGGGCGCCCAGGCCACGACCGCCGCGCCG
>Ga0335074_10007443_pt1 | contig 15185 bp, 14 predicted proteins | sample Lox_Sample_23_FD_206715 | JGI IMG/M metagenome (GOLD analysis project Ga0335074, IMG submission 206715) | Soil microbial communities from Loxahatchee National Wildlife Refuge, Florida, United States - Lox_Sample_2.3 | ecosystem: Environmental > Terrestrial > Soil > Wetlands | place: USA...
TCGCGCCGGTGAGGAGTGCGCGGCAGCCGGGTTCCTCGTCTACGCGATTGGCGAAGCCGTGATGCTGGGTGGAACAGCGGGTCCGCTGGAGGCGAGCGTGCCTTCGTTTGCCGCTGGCACGGCCTTGTGGTCGGCAGCGCTGCTGCTGACGAGCATTCCCAAGGTGTTCGCGGTCTGGGTGCGGCTGGTGGCGTTGATCGCGGCCCTGCTGTTCGGGATTGTCTCGCTGAGAATCTTTTCGGGCGCGGAGATCAGTCCGTTGACGAAGCCGCTGCCCTTTGCTGCGTACCCTTTCCTCGTGCTGACTTTTGTTGGATGGATATGGAACACTGTGAAGGCGGAGTAAGGACTGAGGGACTGAAGAGATGATGCGGTTGAAGGAAGAGTAATGCAGGCGCCTCGCCCACATCTCACAAGCGAGATGTGGAGCACCTACAGGTTGCTTTCTCGTTCCCTCGTTCCCTGTCTTTCTTACCTCCAGCGGAAGATGCGCAGCGACACGGCGAAGGGCACAGTAAACCAGAAGAGCAGATTGGCGGCGAGCGGCATCATGTGCGCCATCGAAATACCCTGCAGCATGTTGCCGCGCATGGCGCTGATGGCTGCCGTGAGAGGCAGGGCGCGCACGACGGGCTGCAGGAAGGCCGGGAAGCGCGAAGCAGAAAAAAAGACTCCCGACATAATCCACATAGGCATCATGACCAGATTCATGAGGCCGCTGACTGCCTCCATGGTACGGGCACGCGAGGCGACGAGCAGCCCCATCGCGGAAAAGACAAGCGAAGTGGCAATACAGATGAAACCGAGTTGGACGAGCGAACCGCGGAAGGGTACGCCGAACACCAGCCGGGCGAAGCCCAGAAGCACGATGACTTCAATAGCGAGCAGGACGAGACGGGACATAAGATACGCCATCAGGTATTGCCAGCGCGGCATGGGCGAGGCAACCATCCGCTTGAGCAGTTTCTTCTGGCGGGCGTCGACGATGGAGAAGCCCAGGCCCCACATCGCTGAACCCATCAGATTCATGCCCAGAAGGCCGGGAATGACGAAATCGATGTAGCGCGAGCCGGTCTCATGCACGAGATCGTTTTGCACGTTGACAGGATTTCGGCGGCCGCCGGCAACCTGGATGGCACGGTCAGCAATCATAAGCGCAGTGCGGGCGTCGGGGTTGGTGTCGTCGTAGCGGTAGATCACCCCTGTGGGCGATTGTTCGGCGAGAAGCAGGATGCTGCCGACGGCGAGCGCATGGCAGCCCGTGGCCTCGTCCATGAGCGACGCGCTCAGTCCCTTGTCCGCGTCGAGCGCTTGCGTTAGCTTTGGCGTGGTTGCGCCCACGGGCAGCACGTCCGCGGGCCGGTTGCGGAACGCGACGCCGAGGCCGATGGCGAGAAGAATGGGAAAGACGAAAATCCAGAAGATCGCTTCGGGCTCGCGCAGGGTGAGCTTGAGGCGCGTGACGGTGAGCTGGAAGAGGCTGCTGGTCTCAAGACTACTCATCGCGCAGATTCCTTCCCGTCAGATGAACAAAGACGTCTTCAAGCGAAGCCGAATGAGTGCGGAACTCGCTCAGGTGCAGACCTTGTTCGCGCAGCGCGGCAAAGATTTTGGGCACGGTGGTGTGCAGCTCGCTCACCGAAAGCTGATGCAGCGAATCGTCGACGCGATGCGAGCTTACGCCGGGGATGGTCGTGAACACAGCCGAATCGATGGGGCTTGGCGATGCCCCGGGTCTCGATTCTGAGAGCTGGGAACCAACTGCAAATTCCACGATGTCTTCCCCGCCAACCGTCGCGATAAGCTCCTTGGGCGTACCCATCGCGATTACCTTGCCATGATCCATAATGGCGACGCGGTCACAAAGCCGCTCAGCCTCTTCCATGTAATGCGTTGTGAGGATGATGGTGCGGCCGGAGCGCTTGAGCTCGTCGACCAGGTCCCACAAGTGACGGCGCGCTTGCGGGTCGAGGCCGGTCGTGGGTTCGTCGAGGAAAAGCAATTCGGGATCGCCTACGAGCGCCGTGGCCATGGCGAGGCGCTGCTTTTGGCCGCCGGAGAGGCCGCCCACGCGCGCCCGGCGCTTCTCTTCGAGTTGCGCGATGCGAATAGCGTCGTCGACAGTGAGGCCGCGGCGGTAAAAGCTTCGGAACAGGCCTAGGATTTCTTCTACCGTCAGCTTCTCAGGGAACTGCGTTTCCTGGAGTTGGACGCCGATGCGCTGGCGAAGCTCTTCGGCGTTGGAACGCCAATTGAGCCCGAGGAGTTCGACCGTGCCGGAGTCGGGCGCGGTGAGGCCCTCGCAGATTTCGATGGTGGTGGTCTTCCCGGCTCCGTTGGGGCCGAGCAGCCCGAGGCACTCGCCCGGGGAGACTTCGAGATCGATGCCGTCGACGGCGCGCACGTCGGCGAAGGATTTCTTGAGGGCGCGGATGCAGAGGGAGGAGGCGGCGCACTCCGGCACGCGGGCGTTTTGCTCGGATATGGAATTCATCGCAGATGCCACCGGCTTAGATTAACGTATCAACAATGGAATCCGAATCTAGTCGAGCCGAAGTACCGGTGATTTCACCGGTACTTGTTGGGCCGCCGCCGCGAAAAACTCAACTTACGGGAAAAGGGATCGCATTGGCTGTTGTGACGGCAGTCGTCGTCGCAATCGCTGCTATTTACGCCTTTTTAATTTCAGCGGAAGCTTTCCGGCAATTTCAGATTCGGGCTGCCTTACGCGGCCACGGCAATGAAACCATTGGTCAAATCAATGAGCTGCGCAATCCGTTCCACGCACTGAAAGAACATGTCGACTACACATTTGTCGCAGATGGCAACACACATACGGGAGAGGCTATCGTACCACTCGAGCTTTATCACATTTTGAAATCCGCCAGTAGCTTGCCCATCCGGTATCTGCCTCAAAATCCTGCGGTGAACCACCCGGCGGATTGGGAGTGGTCGGCCATGTCGGAGTTGGATCCCTGTTTTCTTCTTTTTCTTGTCGCCGGGCTTGGTTGTCTCTTGTTCATCCCGCCGCAATTGCGATTTCAGCGTCGACTGGCTGTCGAAGGTGTGGCCACAATGGGAGTGGTAACAAAATGTTCTGTGAGCGGAAGATACGGTGAGTTCATCTCGTTGAGATATGAATTCCGCACCGAAGATGGTGTCTTGGCGCACGGCCGCGGAAGTTTTCAGACTCAACTGGAAGTCGGCGCCAGAATTCTGATTCTCTATCGTCCCCAAAAACCCTCGCAGAACAGCCCGTACCCACTGTCAAATTGGCGGATTGCGGCGCGCTAGAGTGAAGATCTCACAATGCAGAACCTGGATCGATCCAGACCACAGACGAAGACCTGTCCGTGACAGACCCGGGGATGGGTAAGGGGCAAATGCAGGTTCTTCGACTTCGGTCGGCGCGCAAAGCCCACTATCTTTGCTCAGAATTACTTCCCTCGGTTGAAAGAGTTCCAAGTTGGCTCTGTTCTCTCTCTTTTCCCTGATCTTCTCACTTGATGCCAATGACCATGGAGTCGGGGCCGACGAGGTGCTCGACGTGGGTTTCTTTGAAGCCGATTTCGCGCATCCATCCCTGGCAATCAGCGCCCGTGTAGTCGAAGCCGCCGTAGGTCTCGATCAGCATGTTGAGACTCGCCAACAGTCCGAAGGCGTTTTTGCGGCGTTCATCGTCAATGAGCGTCTCGTAAACAATGTAGGCGCCGCCATCGGGGAGGGCCTCGTAAGCCTTGCGGATAAGCATCATCTTGGTCGCGAGATCCCAGTCGTGGAGGATATGGCCCATGACGATGACGTCGTTTTTGGGCAAGGGATTCTCAAAGAAGCTGCCAGGCTCGAAGGTGAGCCGGCCGCTGAGGCCGAGCTGCGCGGCGTACTCCTCGAAGATGGGCCCGACTTCGGGCAGATCGAAGCCGGTGACCTTGAGATGGGGATGAGCGAGCGCGATCTGCGCTGCAGTGTCGCCCTGCGCGGTGCCGACGTCGCAGACCGTCTTGTAATCTTTGAATGAGAATTTGGCAGCGATCGCGAGCGCGCTGCCGTGAGAAAGGCCCGTCATGGCTTTGAGAAAACCCTTCAGTCGCGCCGGATCGGCATAGAGCGTTTCGAAGATGGGCTGCCCGCCGCCGCGGACCTCATTTTGCGGCAGCCCGGTGCGCAGACCTTCGGTGAGGTGCGTCCAGTGGCTGTAAAGGCGCTGATTGGCCATTTCGAGGATACCGCCGACGTAGGAGGGCTTCTTCCTGTCGAGAAAAAGGTCGGTGGCCGGAGTGTTGGAGTAGATTCCGTTGTTGCGCTCAAGAAGGCCAAGCGCGACGAGAGCGTCGAGAAAATCGCGCGCCGAGCGGGGGTGAAGGCCCAGGCGGGCAGCGGCGGACTCAAGCGGTTCTGGGTGCTGCGCCAGCTCGGTAAAGACGCCTATTTCGACGGCGCTGAGAAGGACCTTCGAGGCCCAGAAGCCCAGGCCAATTTGCAGAATATGTTCCGGTGTCGGGTGCTCACTCATGTACGGTCTCCGCGTGCGCGCTTGGATTTGGGGAAAACAGAATTCACTCCGGATCATGGGGTAAATTCTTCCGGAATTGGGGAATAGAGGAAATATACAGGAGCCGGGCCAGCTATGGCATCACGATTGGTTTCTCCCACCCAGGCAGAGCTTGGATAGAGCACCCCGATTGCGGGTAAACTAAAAGCATGGCGGAGATCGCGCGCAGAAAAACCCCCACGGTGCATATCGGACACGTGCGCGTGGGCTGGGAAGTTCCGGTGGTCGTGCAGTCGATGACCAACACCGATACAGCCGATGTGCCAGGGACCATCGAGCAGGTTGCGGCGCTGGCACTGGCCGGTTCGGAGCTGGTACGCGTGACGGTGAACAACGAGGATGCGGCCGAGGCCGTGCCGCACATCGTCGAAGGCCTGGAGAAACGCGGGCTGCACGTTCCGATTATCGGCGACTTTCATTACAACGGACATCTGCTGCTGAAGAAATATCCGGCGACGGCGAAGGCGCTGGCGAAGTACCGCATCAATCCGGGGAACGTGTCGATCGGGCGCAAAGATGACGACAATTTTCGCACAATGATTGAGTGCGCGATCGAGTATAACAAACCGGTGCGCATCGGCGTGAATTGGGGTTCGCTGGATCAGAGTTTACTCACCCGCATGATGGACGAGAACAGCAAGCGGCCCGATCCGCAGCCCGCGCGCGACGTGATGATCGAGGCCATGATTGCCAGCGCGCTGCGTTCGGCGACGCTTGCCGAGCATTATGGGCTGGGCCATGATCGCATCATCCTTTCGGCCAAGGTGAGCGGAGTGCGCGACCTGATCGATGTCTACACGGCTCTTGCCGCGCGGTGCGATTATCCGCTACACCTGGGGCTGACGGAAGCGGGGATGGGATCGAAGGGGCTGGTGGCCTCTACTGCCGGCCTGGCTCCGCTGCTGCTCGCCGGCGTCGGCGATACCATTCGCGTGAGCTTGACGCCCAAGCCGGGCGGCGACCGCACCGAAGAAGTATTAGCGGCGCAGCAGATTCTGCAATCGCTCTCCATTCGCAGTTTTATGCCGCAGGTGACGAGTTGCCCGGGATGCGGACGCACCACGAGCACATACTTCCAGGAACTGGCCGAGCAGATCCAGAGCTACCTTCGTACGCAGATGCCGGGGTGGCGCAAGAAGTATCCCGGCGTGGAAGAGCTAAAGCTGGCAGTGATGGGCTGCGTGGTGAACGGGCCGGGCGAGTCGAAGCACGCGAACCTCGGCATCAGCTTGCCGGGAACGTTTGAAGATCCCGTCGCGCCGGTTTATGTGGATGGCAAGCTGGCAACGACGCTGCGCGGCGACACGATTGTAGCCGAGTTCAAAGAGATTCTCGATCAGTACGTTCAGAGCCACTACGGGCAGAAAGCGGAAGAGCAGCTACTCGCTTCGAGCCGCTAGCGGCCCGCTTCTGCCGCACGAAACAGATTCACGATCCGCATGCCGTCAATCAGTTGTCCGTGCTGCAGCTCTTCGGTCAAAATGGCGCTACACCCGGCTTCAATTGCTGAAGCCAAAATGAGTGAATCGTAGATACGGAGGCGATGCCGTTTTGCGAGCGCGATCGCCGATTCCGTAGTTTGCGCCGATAACGGCATCGTCTCCCCGCAGAGGACCCGAACACTGCTTATCATCTCCAAGATCGTTCCCCATGAGACCTGGAAGTTCCGCGAGGCCACATCAGCAAACTCATTGAGCACCTGGACGCTGATTCTTCCGCCGCGCGTCAGCAGATCCTGAGCCACCTGGGTGCGGGGATCCGGTGGGTCAGCCGAACGCGCGATGAAGGCATAGACACGGACGTTCGTATCGAGAAAAACTTCAGTTGTCATAGATCTCGTCGCGATCGAACTTAAAGTCGCCAGGAACAACCACTCGAAGAGCCCGCATTTTGGCAATTGCCTCTTCGCGGCTTCGGTCGCGGCTAATTTGCAGTTTGTTGTCCTTCGTAATTGCGCAGATTCGCCGGGACGAAAGCCCAGCTTCTCCGCTCCATGGGCGGGAATGCGAATCGCCAAGCTGTTACCCCATTTTGCGAACTTCAGGATCGCAGTCTCCGTTGGATATCCAACGTTATTGTTTATCCCAGATACAGGGATATTCATCCTGCGTGAGATTCATGACTGCGAACTACCTGAAAACGAACCAAATAGCCGGGGCACACGTAAGCCTGCGACCGGGATCACAGGCAGAAAATCACTTTCGCGCTAGGGTGTCAGGATGCTTTCGCAGAGGAGTCTTTCCAGCGGCCTTGCACTCGTATTTCTCGGTTTACCGGCGTTTTCGTCCTGCGCGACAACGAAGCACTGCGTTCCTATAGATCGGGCCACGCAAATGCTCAATAAAGACATATGTGTTTCGACACATATCTATGATGTCGTTCAACTTGCTGATGGCACGAGGTTTCTTGACGTGTGCTCGCCCGATACACCGGACGAGCAATGCCGGTTCACCATCATCAGCCTGCCCGAGGACCGGGACGAGGTCGGGGAGTTGCGGAAGTATCGCGATCAGGACGTGCAGATTCGCGGCATTGTCCGGTCCATCCATGGCCGGTCTGGAATGGTTCTGAGCCACGCTCGACAGTTCTACGGCGGACCGCCAAAGTTCAAACCGAACCCCCAGCTGGCTCGCGGATTTAACGCGGAACAGAGCCGGCCGCCCGTGAATGATCCGAATTTGAAGTCGCAGGGTGGACACCGTTCGTTCATGAACACGCGGGAGCAGGAAGCGTTGCCGAAATAGCGAGGCAGCCAGTCGGCACCATGTGCGGGGCTGGCGGGGACGGTACGAACTCACCTGCAAACGGCGGCAAGAACGGCCGAACGGAATTATTCTGATTGCGGGATCCGAGGCTTTGGACGGCCCCCGCAAACGGAGCCTAGATAGGGCATCCCGGGAGGCCGCAAACCCGGACATGGCGGGTGCAAATGAGCCCTCGTTGGAATCGCCGGGAAACAAACATCGCGCAGGCCGGGTACTTTACCATCCTTCGGTCGTCGGGGTGGTTTTCTGCCTTGAGCCGCCTGCCGGGTGGCTACCGTTATGTCATCAAGGGTGCGGCAACGCCCGATGTGCTGCTGGCGAAGCCTGCAGGGGCGGGGGCCGCGACGGAGAAGCGAGACGGGGCGGTGGAGGCGGCTCTGAGGTTACAGATGCTGACGCCGGGGGCGAAGGGCCTCGGTCTGTTGCGGCGGGCGCTGATCGCGTTGGTAGCGGCCGCGCTCACAGCGCTGTTCTTTCTGCTCCTGCATCTTGAATCGCCTGGTCATTGATTGCAAGCCAGGAAGTCGCCGGGCGGGAGGCAATCCGCTGACTTGCTGGTTCGTTACCTGGCCGGCTCGCTGACGGGCTCCATCAGCGGCGGCGCGAAACGCGCTCCATACCAGAGAACCAGGCTGGCAATGACAAGCGAAACCAGCGTCGCGCCCAGACCGATGCTGAGCGTGGTGCGGTCGCTGATGGCGCCGATGATCTGGGGTGAGAAAGTGTCGCCGAAGAAGTGAATGCAAAAGAGATTCACGCTGATCGCGGTCGCCCGTATCGCGCCGTTCACCGAATTCACGATGGCGGCATTGAGCGGGCCGGTGTTGAGGAAGATGAAGAACTCGGCGGCGAAGAGTGCTGGAATCGTCGTCGAGCGCGGGCCGAAGAAAACGAGAACACCAAAAGGCAGAGCCAGAGCGGCGGACCAGAAGGAAACGAAGTAGAGAGCGCGATGCTCAGTGCGCTGCCAGCGATGCGCGATCCAGCCGCCGACGATCGTTCCGGCGATGCCGTCGATGACGGTGATGGCGCTGACTACGAGGGAGGCATTAGCGACAGTGAGGCCGTTGACGCGATGCAGGAACGTCGGCACCCAGGCGGAGATGCCGCCGAGCGCGAAGGTGATTTGTGCGAGGCCGAAGGTGGAAGTGAGAAAAGCAGGATTCTTCAGAAGCGCGAAAAACCTTTCAAAGAAATCGCCGAGTGCGTCGTGGTCGCTGCCGGAAGTGGTTTCAAGATCAGGCAGGTCGTAGGCGCCGCGTTCCGGCTCCCGACCGAAGGCCATATACAGCAACGCGACAGCCAGGCCGGGCAAGGCACAAATGAGAAACGGCGCGCGCCATCCCCAAAGAGTTCCCATTTCCCCGCCGGCAAGGTAGCCGAGCGCAGCGCCGACGGGAATGGCGAGATAGAAGACCGAAAGGATACGGTTGCGTTCGCGATCGGGATAAAAATCAGCGAGCACGGCAGGCGCGAAGATCCCGAAAGTAGCCTCGCCGACACCGACTAACGCGCGCCTTAAGAAGAGGCTCTCGTAGCTATGTGCGAACGCCGAAGCAAGCGTGGCCAGGCTCCAGATGGTTGCTCCGACTACGATGAGCGGCTTGCGGCGCAGCCAGTCGCCGAGCCAGCCGCTCAAGGGCGCGACGATCATGTACGTGAAGAAAAACGCCGTGGTCAGCGCACCCATCTGCTGATCGCTGGCATGGAATTCGCGCTGGATAAGCGGCTGTTCGCCTGGAAGAATGTAGCGATCAATGTAATTAAGCATGTTGAGGGCGAGCAGCAGGGCGAAGGTGCCGAGGGCGGCACACGTGCCGATGCGCTTAGATTGGGTGGAAAGTGACAAGGTCGCACACCCAGTGTAGTGCGTGAGAAGAATGGCGCGAGTTTTTGCGGTCGGTCAGATTGAGGTGGGCGTCCCGCAAGGGCTCATTCCACGCTGATTGTGCGCCGTTCGCGTCAGTCAAGGCTTAAGCACTGACTCACCTTCCGCGCCCCTCCGCCAGACCGTTTGGTTCTTATCCCCGCCTCAAACTCCGCATTCCCGCGCGGCGAGAGCGGTGCCTTCCACGCGGGCGCGGATTTTGGCGAAGGCGGTGTCGCGGGCGGTTGAGGTGTCGTCGGCGAACGGCGAGAAGCCGCAATCGTCGCAGGTGCCCAGTTGGGCCACGGGGAGAATGGATGCGGCCTCGAGAACGCGATCGCGCACCTGCGCTGCAGTTTCAATCGCGGGGTTGATGACGTCGATGACGCCGATGAAGACGGTGTGATTGGGCCGGAGCAGCGTCTTGACGACTTCGAGCGCACCTTTGCGCTCGGGCTCGCTTGCCATCTGCAGATAGAAGCGCCCGACGTTCATCTGAAACAGGTCGGGCAGAAAGCCCGCGTAGTCGACGTCGGCGCTGTGCGTGGAGTCGTGGTCGCCGCCGGGGCAGACATGGACGCCGATGCGCTGCCGCTCGGCGGGCGTGAAGCGATCGAGGACCTGATTGTTCAGGGCGATGAAGCCGCGCAGAAGTCCGCCGGATGGGTCGAGCTTGAGCGACAGGCGGCCTTCCGTAAAATCGATCTGGACCGTGCCGGCTCCTGCGTCCAGCGCGCCGCGAATATCAGTTTCGGCCTCGTTGATGAGATCGGCGATGAAAGCTTCGCGCGAATAGCCGGGGATGCCGCCCGCAGGATAAAGCAAACTCAAAGCGGAGGCGGAGATGACGGCCTGTTTGAGCGGTACTTTCGTTAGCCGGCGGGCTGCGGAGGTGAATGCGCCGGCGTGCACTCCGTAGCGAAACGGGCCCGCAGTGAGTCGCGGAAGCTGGCGCGTATGACCATCGGCAAACGGAATGACGACGCCGTCGGCGGCGAGATGATCGATGCCGGAGAGCGGGTAGGTGGCAAAACTCGGCTTGGTCTGCTCGCCATCGCTGATGACCGGCGAGCCAGTCTGCTCTAGACGCGCGATCGTGTCCCGCAAAGCTGCGGAATACTCGCCGTCGAGAGCCGCCCGGCTGATTGTGCCGGATTGAAAATCCTGGATGGCCTGGATTAGAGAAGGTGGGCGGGGAATGCTGCCGATGGGCTCAGTCTTCATAACGGCAGTCTACCCTGCGACGCGAATCATCTTCCTCGGCCAAAGGGTTGAGGCGCAGCGATATTTGCAGGAGATCAATGTTGAGCTGATGCTTGCGAAGCCCGATGCGACGGTTGCTTACAGAAAAGCAGGTCCTTTCACTCCCTCCGCCGCGGCCGACATCGCTCACGATGACCGCGGGATTCCCGTCGCGAGCTTCCGGGTCTGCGTTTTAGGTGGTGGGCCGTGGCCAACGAGCTTCAACCGTTGTGCCGATGCCGCCGCGCGGGCGGAACTCGCCTTTCACAACGGCCCAAACCGGTTTGCAAGCCTTGACGACGTCTTCCAGAACCTGGTTGACGATGTTTTCCTGGAAGATGCCCAGATTGCGAAAGCAGAATAAATACTCCTTGAGCGATTTGAGCTCGAGGCAGCGCTCGCGCGGCATGTAGCGGATGGTGAGCGTGCCGAAATCGGGAAGGCCCGTCTTGGGGCAGACAGAGGTCAGCTCCGGATCGTCGATGGTGATTTCATAGCCGGGAAACTGGTTCTGCCAGGTTTCGATGGCGGGGAATTTGAAGTCGAGCCCGGCCTTGGCGTGCTGGTCGGTGAAGCGGAGCGATTTGGGCATGGAGGTATTTTAAAGTCGATTCACCGCTAGTGTTTTACATCACTGCGGGAGGAAACCCCCAGAGCGTGCAATATATAGCGGCGTTTGTTCCATTCTGCGGTGTCAATACATGCGAAACGCATTGAGGATAACGCTCGGCTCGGCACGCGATTTACTTAGAAAGCAAATCATTTTTATTGCTGTTTCCGCAATCGCCGGAGCCACCTTCTGGTCGATTGGGCAGCACATCAATCCACTCACTGTCCTAGTGTACGGGCTGGCGATCGGGAATCTCATCGTGCCGGTAACGCACAGATTGCAGGGGCTCTATTCGCGGAGGCCATTTCCCTACAACTGGCTGGTTTTTGTCTCCATCCTGCTGGTTCTTCTCGTTCCGATCTACGTGGCCTCATCCATGGTCGTGTGGCTGCTCGCTCCGCCCACGCCGCAGACCCTGGGACATCTGCTCAGAACGGGTTGGAAGTTCCCGATACTCATCACTTTTGTCGCCGGCACTGTGGCCTTTATCTATCGGACCACAAAGGAGCAACTCGAACGGCGTAACATCGAGCTCCAACGATCTGTGGAACGTGGTGCAGCCCAACTGGAAATACAGGAGCATGAGTTGCAACGCGCTCTGGAGATACAGCAATCGCTGCTTCCTAAGCAGATTCCGCAGTTGCCAGGATTCGAGGTGGCGGGAGCCTGGCGTCCGGCGGGGATGGTCAGCGGCGACTACTACGACGTGTTCCGATTGGGAGGAAAACAACTGGGCATCTGCATCGCCGATGTGGCGGGGAAGGGCGTTTCGGCGTCACTGCTCATGGCGAACGTGCAAGCGGCTGTCCGTGCTTACGCCGGGAACTCAATCGATCCGTCCAACCTGTGCGATAAGGTAAACAAACTGCTTTGCGAAAATATCGCCATCGGGAAATTTGTAACGTTCTTCTACGGTGTTCTCGATGGTGACGCGAGAACTTTTCAATATTGCAATGCCGGTCATCCGTGTCCCATTCTCGTATCACACGGGCAGTCTCAAATGCTTGACACAGGTGGCGCCGTGCTGGGCGTCTTTCCAGCCTGGGCTTACACCGGCGGCGTGGTCCCGTTAGAGCCGAAAGATCGCTTGTTGTTGTTCACTGACGGCATAACCGAAGCCGAAGGAGAAAACGCGCAGGAATTCGGTGTGGAGAATGTGACGTCGTACGCACAATCGAGCAACTACAAGTCGGCGCAAGAATTGACCAGCGGTCTCCTTAAAGCGGTGAGCGCTTTTTGCCATAGTAATTTTCAGGACGATGCCACGGCGGTCGTCGTTACAGTCAGCTGACGGGCCCTTGACGAGCCCAAAAACATCGTCCAAGATGCCGCAATTTCGCTTGCAGACCCGCAGGCCCATCGCACCGTCTACGCAAGCGGCTACTGGCTGCGAGCTACAGAAAGGCCGATCATTACAGATCCAGCTCCCACGTCTGCCCAACCAGGTCGACGCCAAAGCTGTGGTGCGGTTCCTCAGTAACGAGTTGAAAACCGGCCTGCTGGTAGATGTGGTGCGCCGCATGAAGAATGCTCTGCGTCCAGAGCGTCATCTTCCTGTAGCCACAGGAACGGGCGAATGCGATGCACTCGGCGATGAGAGCCTTGCCAAGCCCGGTGCCACGGGCGCTCGGCTCGACCAGCAGCAGGCGCAGCTTGGCAACCCCTTCCCGTTCCGGGTGATTGATGAGAAAAATACAACCCAGACGCTCGCCGTTGCGCTCGGCAATCCAGCAGCGCTCGCGGCACGGGTCGAAACCGGTGATAAAGTCGGCGGTGATGCGCGCTACCAGGGCTTCGTAAGTCTGGTCCCATCCGTATTCCTGGGCATAGAGTGCGCCGTTGCGCGAGACAACCCAGCCCATGTCTCCCGCGCGATGAGGGCGCAGAACGACGGGAGAGGAAGCCAGCGTGTTTTTGCTCAGCAGGTCCTGGATGGTTTGCATCGAGCGCATGACGTTGGAGCACTCACCGGGAGTCAGATTCGAAAGCGATTCACGCGCCTGGTCAGAAGAGAAGCGGTCGAGTCCGGCGAAAGTGAGTCTGCCCTTTCGCGTGAGACGAAGGACAACATGGCGGGCGTCGCTGGCGGAAGCCGTACGTGTAAGGAGGCGCTGCTTTTCGAGCTTGGTGAGAATGCGGCTGAGATAGCCGGGATCGAGATTGAGTTCCGCGGCAATTTCGCTTGCGCTGGAGCGTCTGGCGCCGCCGAGTTCGTAAAGCACCCGCGCCTCGGTGAGCGAGCGGCCGCCCTTGAGGAGTTTTTCGCCGAGCAGGCCGAGGATGCGGGTGTAAAAGCGCGTGAACCGGCGATAGCCGGCGATGGCGTGATCCATTTCAGGAGAGGATTTGGCGGCGGGTGCGGCAAACGGGGCCGAAATCGAGTGCGATTTCATTTGTCAACTATATTAGTTGACTTGCACAACTATTGCAAAATGACGGCGGCGGCGAAACCGCCGGGTGCGGCTTGGCGCTTTGCGCGGGACGGGAGTGACGGGGTTCGCCGGCGATTTCCCGGGGCGCGGACGTAGTTGCAGGAAGGATTCAGCGCATTTTCCCGCTTCCAAAACCCATGAATTGAGTCTTATATACTGACTCTGGTTGAGCGCATGGTTGCAGTAAGAGAGCAAACAAGCCGCAGGTGGCTGTGGGCCGTTTCGGCGGTTGTTGTGATTGCCGTCTTTTTCGTGGCACGATATTTTCTCCGCGAACGCTTACCCGTCCACCTTGCCGAAGTGAGCCTGGCCACGCTGCACAATACGATCAGCACCAATGGGCGCGTGGAACCCATCGTCAATTACCAGTACTTCAGCCCGATCAATACCACCGTAAAAGCGGTGCACGTGCAGGTCGGCGATAAAGTTCCCGCGGGCAAGCTCCTCATTACGCTGGACGACGTGCAAGCCCGGGCTCAGGTGGCCGCCGCCGAAAGCGGCGTGAAGACGGCGGAGGCGGCACTGTACGCTGCTATGCACAATGGGACGCAGGCCGAACAGCTTAGCGCGGCAGCTGAGGTGGAACAGGACCAGCTGACGCGCGATCAGGCGCAGCACAACCTTGACGCATTAACGCAGTTGGCAGCGACCGGCGCGGCTGCTCCAGGCGAGGTGCTGGCGGCGAAGCAGCAGCTGCAGACGGCCGAGGCGAGCCTGGCTGCCGCACAGAAAAGTGCACAGGGCCGCTACGCTCCCGTGGATGTGGCGCGGGCGAAGGCCGCGTTGACAGACGCCGATGCTGCTCTCGCGGCCGCGCAGCATGTTGAAGAGCAGACGTCGTTCTATGCTCCCGTCGCCGGAACGATTTATACGCTTGACGCTGCCCCCCTGGAATACGCAGAGGCTGGCAAGTTGCTGCTCGAGATGGCGGATATGCATCACGAGCGCGTGCGCGCGTATTTTGACGAACCCGACCTCGGCCATCTCGCCGTCGGACAACCGGTGCTGATTCATTGGGAGGCAACTCCTGGCCGCGAATGGCATGGGCATATCTCCCGCCTGCCTTCAACGGTGGTCGCCTACACCACCCGCAATGTAGGCGAAGTACTGGTCGATTTCGATGGCCCCGACGACGGACTGCTGCCGGCTACAAATGTCACCGCTACGGTGACTATCAGCAGCGAGGCAAATGCCCTGAGTATGCCGCGAGAAGCGCTGCATGAAGAGAATGGCCAGTATTTCGTTTTCAAGGTGGTCAACGGGGAATTGAAGCGCGTGGACGTCAAGATCGGATCGCCCAATCTGACTGAGGTGCCCATCCTTTCCGGCCTTCAAGTTGGCGATCAGGTGGCGACGGGAACAACCAATGGACAGCCCTTGCAGGAGGGCCTGCCAATCAGGGTAGAAAGGTGAGATTAACGCTCATGATGGCGGGCGTGCTGACGGCGACCTGGCTGGCCGCGGCGCCCCTGGCGTCTGCGCAGATTACGGCGGCCACCTTGGCCGAAGCCAACACCTACCTGCAAAGTGGCCAGGCTGACAAAGCGATAGCGCTGCTTTCGCCGTTACCGGCCGCAGGCACCGGCGCGGACCAGGCACAGAATCTCCTATGCCGTGTGCGATTCCAATTGCAGCAATGGAGCGAGGCTGCAACCGAATGCCAGCAGGCAGTGACGCTGAACAAAAAAGATTCCGACGATTTCATGTGGCTGGGCCG
>Ga0335074_10007444_pt1 | contig 15185 bp, 12 predicted proteins | sample Lox_Sample_23_FD_206715 | JGI IMG/M metagenome (GOLD analysis project Ga0335074, IMG submission 206715) | Soil microbial communities from Loxahatchee National Wildlife Refuge, Florida, United States - Lox_Sample_2.3 | ecosystem: Environmental > Terrestrial > Soil > Wetlands | place: USA...
ACGCTGCTCCTGCTCGCGGCGAGAGTGCGCGGAGCGTGGGTCGCTGCTGTCGCCGTGCTGCCGGCCGTGGCCGCGTGGGGATTGCTTATGTCCGAAGCCCCGCGCACGGCCCAGGTCGCCGAGGAAGCGTTCGTCCGTCTTCATCCGCCGATGATCAATCCGGATGGAATCGTCGACACGGTCACGTTCGCGCCGCCTCCGCTCGGCCGCGGGCGGTCCATATCCATTTACGGGCTCAATTTCGGCGGGCCAAGCGATTCAGTGCGCGTCCGCTTCGGCGATCAAACCGTGTCGCCCGATTACCGCGGCGCGACCGTGCTCACCGCGCGCGTGCCTGAAAATGCGCCGGACCCGGCGGCCGTCAGCGTCGAGGTCAACGGCTGCCGGGGAAACGAATTCGCGGTCCCGATCCGGTGAGGCTCACTCGTCGGTGCAGATGTTGTCGCGCACGAGGTTATCCGCCGGATCTTCGGCCGAAATCTTGACGCCGGGCGCCGCCTGAATGCAGCGCGTCTTCATCTTCCAACCCGAAATCGTGTTGCCTTCGATCAGATTGCCGCGCGCGGGATCGGGATGCTCGGCGTGGCTGCCCAGATAAATTCCGGTTTCCAGAATCTCCTCTTCGCCCAGCACCGAGCAGCCGAATTTCGCGCGATTCTCGTTGCAATGCGCCGTGTTGATGTTGCGCATCCGATTATGCAGGATCTTGTGACCGGTTCCGATGACGAAGATGCCGCCGAACTTCATGCCGTCCAGCTCGTTGTCCTCGACCACGATGTTCTCGGAGCGCATCTCGATGCTGGCGTTGTTGAACACGATACCGAAGTGGCCGAAGGGATAATCCTCCGCCGCGCCCCGATTGATGCAGGTGTTGCCGCGCACCGCGCCGTCGTGAAATCCGTCCAGGTCGAAACATTTCCCGTCAATCTCTTCAAAGCGATTGTTCTCGTAAGTGGACTGCTCGACGTTCCCCGCCGTATCCACGCCCACCGGCGTTCCGCCGCCTTCCACGTCCACGAGCGCCACCGGGAATCCGATGCGCGCGCCGTGATTGTCCGCCACATCAATGCCCACGGCATGGCCGATCTCGATCGCGTCGCGGCCGATCTCACGGAACTGGTTGCACAGGATTTTTCCGTCGCGATTGCGGGGCGCCATGTAGCGCGAGTGCGTCCAGACGCCGTTGCCGCGTATGTTTCGAAACGTCGAATCCGTCACCGAAAATTGCTCGCTGCCTTCTTCGAGCAGAATGCCGCCCGATGTGTTGTTGCGCCCCTGCGCGTTGCGCGATCCGCTGTCGGCCACCGAGACATGATCGATCGCCACGCCACGCGAATGGTTCACCAGCACCGCAAAATTGGTGATGTTCGCGAAATCCACGTGATCGATCGAGACCTGGTCGGCGTCTTCAATGAGAATTCCGTTGTTCGGGAAAACGCTCGAAAACGCCCGGTCGGAGGGGGCCACGCCCAGCGGCTTTTCGAGCGCCGCCCGATTACCGTCGATCGCGAAACCGGCAAAGCGAACGCCGCGGCAGCCGCTGCAACTGAACACCGCGCGGCCCTGAAAATTCGCCGCGGTGCGCAAAATTGTATGATCGCCGCCGAGGATGGTGAGATCGTGCGCGCCCTCAGGCAGCTTCCATTCCGACGCGATTTCCGTCACTCCATCCGGCAAATGGAACGTGCCGGTGGGCGGAAGGGCGAGTGCGATGGCGAGGGCCAGTATCAAATGTCATTCTATCTGGCATTATTTTATCTGGCATGCTATCAACAGGGCGATGAAGGCCGGTCCTATGGCGATGAAGGCCAACCATGGCAATTGAGTTTCGCGGCGTGCGCTTCCCGCCCCTGCGCGGCCTCACCGTTTCGGCCCCCAGCGGCGCGGTGATCGGCATCATTGGAGAAAAAAGCGCGGGCAAAGGTGCGCTGCTGCGTCTGGCGTCGGGAGCGGCGAAATCGGAAGCGGGCGAAGTGGTCGCAGAAGGCGAGCGCCGCTACATCGGACCGCAGGATGCGCTGCAGTTTTCGCCTGTCGACATTTTGTTGCTGGAGCATTCGCTCGCGCAGCACGACGCATTGGTTCGGGCGCGCGCGCTGGCCGGAATCTCGCGCCTGAGAAGCGGCGGCACCACGGTGCTGATGGTGTCGCACGAATTGGATTTGCTGCAATCGGTGTGCGACGAGATCTGGTGGCTGGAGGCCGGAGTGCTCGAGCGCCGCGGCGATCCGCGCGAAGTGCTGGCGGCTTACCGGCAAAGCATCGCGGAAAAAGTGCGGGCCTGGGGCGCCACGCTGACCAGTCCCATGATCCCAGCGATGCGCCGCGGTGATGGCCGCGCTGAAATTCTGGCGCTCGAAACCTTGGGGGCCGAGGGTAAGCCCAGCGCGGTCTGGCGCAGCGGCGAAGAGGTCGCCATCCGCGTAACGGTCCGCTACCACGATGCGGTGGAAGAGCCGGTGATCGGCGTTTTGATCCGCACGCGCATCGGATTGAATGTGTACGGCACCAATACGGAACTCGAGAAAATCAGCACCGGCAGTTGCGCCGCGGGTTCGCGCATGCGCATCGAGTTCGCGTTCCGCTGCGAACTGTGTCCCGGGGAATACACCATCACCGCCGCCTCGCACGACGCCGACGGAACCGCGCACGAATGGCTGGATGACGCGGTGGCGATCGCGGTCACCGACTCACGCTACACCGCGGGCGTAGCAAACCTGCGTGCGAAGGTGAAAATTGAGAAGCTTTGAACTTATTTTTGCTCTAGGATAAACGTCGGCGCGATGCCCGCGAGCGTCGAAAACCCAGACGGCCCCACCGCCGTTAGCCAGCTCGAACAGCCCTGCACCTTGCCGAGATAGGAATGGGGATGCACATCCACGCGCATCTTTTGCATTTCCAGATGCCCGTACTGCAGCACCGGGAAAACGTCCACCACCGGCTCCAGCGCTTCCTGCACCACGTAGGGATTACGCAGCGCCGACCGCAGCGCCTTCTCCCACGCCGCCTCGTCTACCTCAGAGCCGCGCACCGACTGCTGATCCGCGCCGTCGTCATTCGGCCGCAGGACCAGCTTGCTGCGGTTGTGCAAAATGAAATTCGGCAGATCAATCGTTCGATTGTGGTATTTGGTCTTGGTTTCCTGCACCACGCGCGTCCAGGGAATGAATTCCTTGATCGCGCGCCGCTCGGACGCCGGAAAATCGGCCGTGATCTCTTCGTCGGTCAGCAAATCGAACAACGCCTTCTTCTGCGACAGTTCCGACCGGAAGCTGTTCACCATGCAAATGGCCCGGTCGCGATAGGCCCGCAGCAGCGGATGCGCCAGATCGAACCGCACTAAGAATTCCTGCACTTTGATGCGCCGGAACACCAGGTCGATCGCAAAATCGCCGCGCCGCAAAACATTATCCCGATATTCCAGCTGCTCGGGCGAAACGACTTCCACCGCCAGGCCCTCGCGCCGGAACATCTCGGCAATCAGAGCGCTCTCGCCCGATTCGCCGGTCTGAAACGGCTGCCGTAATTCGAGAATCGCGATATTGGGTTTCTTATTCTTGCCGCCCCATTCCTTGTAAGCTTTCAAAATAGCTTGCAGCAGATACTTGGCGCCCGGCAATTTTTCCAGCCGATACCGCTTGCGGAATTCCTTCACCGGCGCGGCCTCGTAAAAAACGTCCGCCAGCGCCTCGCCGTACGCTACGCCCGTGGGCGTATCGGGAATATAGCGCGAGAAGCGCAGCGTGCCGTTGTTGATGTTGGTGTCCAGCAGCGACGTGACCGCCGGGAACGAGTATCCGGGATCCACCGCCGCCAGCATCTTCTCGGCCGGCAGCAGTTCCATGCGCGCCAGCAGCGCCGGACTGCTCAGCGCCTTGGATTGAATCCGCTCGAGCGAGTTCGAAAACGACTCCACCGCCTTCACCAACCCCGCGTACTGTCTGTGCGTGATAAAATGCGGACGCAGAACCGGAGAGACCGGTCTACCGGCGGCGACCAAATTGTGCGCCTTCATGCGTTCCTGGAGTTCGTGTGCCCACGAGAGATTCTTGTAGTGATCTCCTTCCAGGATTTTGTGGTAGCGAGTAACGGCCTCGCTTAACTGGCTCATTGCCCTCGTGGCCCTCTGGAATCCAGTATCGCAAGCGAAGATAGAAATTGTAAAGCAAGCGCGCGAATTTTAGGAGAATTAGTACTTTAGTTTCTAATAGTTGCGGCGGATTTCGGCCCTTGCTCAGCGATTCCGCTTAAGTGGCCTGTTCCAGCGCCAGGAGCTTCTTTTTCCGCCCCACCCCCCAGCGATACCCGCCCATTTCCCCGTTCTCACGTACCACGCGATGGCACGGAATGGCGACCGCAACCGGATTCGTCGCACAGGCCCGCGCCACCGCGCGCGCGGCTTTCGGATGCCCGATTTGGGCGGCGATTTTGGAGTAGGAACGCGTTTCGCCGCGCGGAATCGCTTCCAGCGCTTCCCATACGCGACGCTGAAACGCCGTGGCTTGGATATCGAGCGGAAGCGGCGCGGCATGCGCGCCTTGCTCGCCCTGCATGATCGCGCGCAGGGCCTTCACCTGCTTTTCGAGCTTGGCCTCGGAGCGCACGATCTCCGCTTTCGGATACTCGGCCCGCAGGTCGCTCTCCAATTTCGCGGCGTCATCGGCAAAGCGAATCGCACACACGCCGCGCTCGGTGGCCGCGAGCAGCATCTTGCCGATCGGCGTGGATGCCACGGTGTAGTGAATGACCACGCCTGAACCTTGCTTGCGATACCGCGCCGGCGTCATGCCCAGTTGCGACGACGCGCGCTCATACAACCGGCTGCTCGATCCGTAGCCCGCATCGTACAGCGAGCGCGTCACCGAGTGTCCTTCGCGCAAGCCGGCTTTGAGCGAGCTGAGCCGCCGCGAATCGGCATACGCGCGCGGCGTGATGCCCGTGATGGCCTTGAAGGTCCGCTGCAGATGGAAGGGGCTGACGCCCAGCGCGCGTCCCAGCGCATCCAGCGTCACCGGTTCATCGGGATGCGCGTCAATGTAGCGGCACACGCTTTCGACGATCTGCGACCCCGCATCGCGCCGGCCGCTCGAATCCGGTTTGCAGCGTTTGCAGGGCCGGAATCCCGCGCGTTCGGCGGCTTCGCGCGCCCGGAAGAAAACCACGTTTTCGCGCAGCGGGCGGCGCGAGGGGCAGGATGGCCGGCAGTAAATCCCGGTGGACATCACGGCGTAGAAAAACACGCCGTCCATGCTGCGATCGCGCTGGGCGACCGCGTCCCAGTAGCTGGCGCGCCAGAATTCTCCTTCTTCGCGATTGGGCACGGCGATCTCTGTCTCTACCATTGTGAACGGTTGCATAGCCTCATGCTATGCCGATCGCGCCGCCGGAACTATCCGAATCTTGCGCTCGAAGTGTTAATGCCCCGCAGCGCCGGGCCCCACCATGTGCGGCTCATCGTGCGAATCGTCCTGGCAGAAATACTCCTGGATTTCCCGCCCCGCCACCCAACGGAGCGTCCACGCGCTCGACCAGGGCCGCGTGTAGGTTCCCGGATCGTCCACCGTCACCTCATAGCGCAGCGTGTTGAAATCCGGGCGCGAGAATTTCTCGGTCAGACGCAGGCTCTCGGTGTGCGGCAGCCCGCCGTTCGAAAACCAGAAGCGCTCGTTGAAGGCGTCCGATTCGATCACCAGCGTGTTTCCATCCCAATGCCCCGACGAATAGCCGAAATAGGTCGGCGTCACGTCTTCGCTCTTCGGCAGTGCGCGCCCATCCAGATAAATCAGCCGCCAATTGCGATTCCCGCCGCCCGACATCACGAAGATGCGCTGGCGCTCGGGCTGCTCCAAAAATTGCACGCCGTGCGCCACCTGGAACACGCGCGGTCCTCCCGGCGGAAGGCAGCTCAGCATCGGATCGTCCTTGAGCAGGGTGCGCTGGCGGTACTCGTACAGCCCCTTTGCCCAGGGCTGGAAGGGCGCGACCTTGCCTGCGTCGGCGATATTGGCAAGCAGACCGTCTTGATCCATTCTGATGTTGCCGGCCTGGCTATCAACCAGACTCGCAGCGCTCGGGTTCGACCAATATCCAGTCTCACCCGGAACCACGCCCAATCTTGGATGACCATCCGGCCAGCGCGGCGTGGGTTTCGCGGCCATTCGCGGCGCAGGCTCAGTCTCCGGTGGTTCCTCGAGCCGCCTCCCGCTTGCCAGCACAACTGTGCGCGCGCTCGCCAGTTTGCTGCCGTCACGCGCCAGCCACCCTTCCACCGTCACCGTATCGCCAACCTTCAGCGCATCCCGCGTCCAGCCGGCCGTGCGCAAATCCAAGGGACTCGCCCACTCCACCGTCCAATGGTCGTCGCCCACGTCCAGATGAAGCAGCGCGTGCGGATTGTTCCACTCAAATCGCGTGACGATGCCGCGCAGCGTTGCCGGTTTTTGCAAATCGAACTCCGCGCGCAGCTCGTGATGCGCGAACATTGGCAGTGCGGCGAGCGCCGTCACAGCAAGAGCGGCGCGGAAGCGCCTCATTGCTTTCTCCCGTGATGCTTCACCAGATAATCCAGAATTGCCGAGAATTCTTCGTCCGTCACCGGCGCGCCCTCGGAGATCATTCCTTTAATGAGCCCGCGCCACTCCTCGCGGGTCAGCGCCTTGCCCTGCAGCCGGTCCAGATTGTGGCAGTACGTGCAGACGTCTTCCACCAGTTCCCGTCCGCGATCTTTCGCCGGCGCCGCGATCGCAGCCACTGCCATTACGATCATTAATCGACGCAGCATGTTCCTGGCGCTCCAATGGCCAATCGCTAATCGCGCGTGAGCTTCAGCTCACCCTTCATTCCACCCTCCGACCACGTCCCCGTGATGGTTCGATTGTAGGAGCCGATATTGTCCAGCTTCCCGTCGATCACGATGTGCTTCTGATCTTTCGTGTCGCCTTCCAGGTGCACGGTCCAGTTCGACGCATCGAGCTCCGCCACTTTGAGCGGCGCGGCGTTGCGCCCCGGATTGATGGTGCCCTCAATGGCTTTCGAGTTCCACTTCATGTAGATCATCACCGGGATTTTTTTGTCGGGAGTGGGATGCCATTCCCCGTGCCAGGATCCGGTGAGCGGGTGCCCCTCCTGCGCGCCGGCCAGTGCGGCCACCGCGACAATCAGACTCAACAATGTTCCAAGTCGTCGGCGCATCGCAACGCCATTCTATATGGACGCGCCGTGCCGACGCAATACGTGCGATCATCGAAAAACACTCGTGCGAATCCTGATCATCGCGCTGCTCGCGCTCCAGTCCGCGGCGCCGGCCGGACCTGAGCCTCGCCTCGGATTCTCCAGCCGCTCCCTGATCGTCGAGCGCGCCGCTGAAGCGAAATTCGCCGCCGGGATCTCCACCGATTCGATCTCCCGTTTTCATCGAACCATCACCGCGCGGCCGCACATGGCCGGATCGCCCGCGTCCATGGCCGTCGCCGAGTACATTCGCAAGAGCCTCGCTGACGCGGGACTCGAAACCGAAGTCCACGAGTTTCAGGTCTATCTTTCGACGCCCAAGTCGATCGCCGCAGAACTGGTCGAGCCGGTCAAAGAAACGCTCAACGTCCGTGAGCCTTCGAGTCCGCTCGACCCCGATTCCAGCAATCCCGAACTCGTTCCCGCTTTCGTCGCCTACTCCGCATCGGGCGAAGTTCGCGCGCCCGTTGTTTACGTGAACTATGGGCTCCCGGCCGATTACGCCAAGATCGAAGCCGCCGGCATCGACGTACGCGGCAAGATCGTCATGGCACGCTACGCGCGCAGCCATCGCGCGGTGAAGATCCACACCGCGCAGGAGCACGGCGCCGCCGCCATCATCATTTACAGCGACCCCGCCGACGACGGCTACGCCAAGGGGCTCACGTGGCCCGAAGGCCCCTGGCGCGCCGATTTTCAGTCGCAGGACGGCAACGGAAAATATAGCTGGTTCTGGCATGGCGATCCGCTATCGCCCGGCGTGGGCGCGCGCGCCGATTCCAAAGTGCTCGACCCCGCCACCGCGCCGACGCTCCCGCGCATCCCCGCGATGGTCCTGTCTTATAAGGAAGCGTCCAAGATCCTCAGCCGTCTTCAGGGCCCTGCCGTACCCGCCGGATTCCAGGGCGGCCTGCCGTTTACATATCGCTTGGGCGCCGGGCCCGCCGTCGTTCATCTCAACGTGCAAATGGACGCGAGCCGCCGCCCGATCCACGACATCATCGCGCGCCTCAACGGCAAGAATCGGGACCGCTGGGTCATGCTCGGCACGCATCACGATGCCTGGACGTTCGGCGGCATGGATCCTGGCAGCGGTACATCCGGAGTCTTCGAAACCGCGCGAGCGCTCGCCGCCTTAGCCAAGCAGGGCTGGACGCCCGACCGCACCATCGTGTTCGCATTCTGGGACGCCGAAGAGCCTGGTTTGGTCGGGTCCACCGAATACGCCGAAGCGTTCGAGCACGAACTGCGCGAGAAGGCCGTCACCTACATCAATACCGACCTGTTTATGCAGGGCCATTTCTTCGGCGGCGGAACGCCGTCCCTGCGCGATTTTTTGGTGCAGGTCACCAAAGACGTGCCCGCATGGAACGGCAAAGGCAGCGTTTACGACGAATGGCGTGCTGGTCGTAAAGGAAACAAGAATGCCGAAGTCGAATTGGCAGCTCTAGGAAGCGGCGCCGATTTTGTCCCTTTCCAGGATTACCTGGGCTTGCCGACATTGTCAGTGCAATATGATTTTGAGGGCAGCTACGGCGCTTATCACTCCAACTATGATTCGCGCTATTACGTCGAGCATTTCAGCGATCCCGGCTTCCGCGTCGCGCGCACGCTCGCGCAGGTTTTCGGCGTCGCGGTGATGCGCCTGGCCGACGCGTCGGTTCTTCCTTTTCGCTACTCGCACTACGCGCATAAGATCTCCGAATTTCTGGACGACGCCCCCGGCTGGGCCGTGGATGACGACGGCCACCAGATCGCGAAGCTTAAATTGGACCATGCCAAGGCGCTGGCCAAGGAAATCGAGAGTCGCGCGGTCGCGCTCGAACAATCCATCGATCAGAACGTCGAGAGCGGCCGCTGGCCCGATTCTTCGACCGCCGCGTTGAATGACCGGCTCACGCACGTCGAGCAGGCCCTCCTCGACGAAAGCGCCAGCCCCGCCGAACATTGGTACCGGCACGTCATCTACGGTTGGAACATTTATTCGCTGTATGACGGCCAGCCGCTGCCCGGTCTCGCCGAAGCGATTCGATTGCGCGATCCCGCGCGCATCGCGCAGGAAACCGACCGGATCGAAAGTGCGCTGCGCCGCATGCTCGCCGAGATCAAAGGAGGAGCTTAAGTGGCAACGCTGGTTGAATACCGCACCGATCGCGCACTGTCGCGCCAGCTCTATGAGCGCGCCTCGCGAGTAATGCCCGGCGGCAACACGCGGCATTCGGTGGCGCTCGCGCCCTATCCGGTCTATGCGGCCAGCGGCAGCGGCTGCCGCGTCACGGATGTCGAAGGCGATGAGCGCGTCGATTTCCTCAACAACTACACTTCGCTCATTCTCGGCCACGCGCACCCCGCCGTCACCGAGGCCGTGCAGCGCCGCGCCGCTCTCGGCACCGCGTTCACCATGCCCACTCCCGAGGATGTCGAGCTGGCCGAGTTACTCGCCGCGCGCGTCGAATACATCGAGCAGATCCGTTTCTGCAATTCGGGCAGCGAAGCCGTGATGCTGGCCATCAAAGCGGCGCGCGCCTTCACCGGGCGGCCCAAGATCGCGAAGTTTGAAGGCGCTTACCACGGCGTCTACGATTACGCCGAAGTGAGCGAAGGCCCCACGCCCGATGATTGGGGCGAAGCCGATGCGCCCTGCTCCGTCACCGAACCCGGCACGCCCCCAAGCGTCGCGCAGGACGTCGTCGTCTTGCCCTGGAATCGCCCCGACGTTTGCCGCAAGCTGATTGCGCAGCACAAAAACGATCTCGCAGGTGTGCTGGTCGATCCCATGCCCCTCGGCATCGGCATGATCGCGCCGCACCCCGGCTTCCTTAGCGCGTTGCGCGAAGAGACCGAGCGCCACGGCATTCTCTTCATCGCCGATGAAGTCCTGAATTTTCGTATGGCCTATCACGGCGCATTTCACGCCGCCCGCATCACGCCCGATCTTGCCACGTTCGGAAAAATCATCGGCGGCGGATTTCCCGTCGGCGCCGTAGCCGGATCGCGGCGCGTCATGTCGGTCTTCGATCACACCGGGGCGCTCAAGGTTCATCACGGCGGCACCTTCAACGCCAACCCGGTGACCATGGCGGCGGGCCTCGAAACCATGCGCCACATGACGCCCGGCGAGTTCGACCGGCTGAACAATTTAGGCGAATATGTTCGGGACCGCCTGCGCCGCCTGTTTTGCGACATGCATCGCCCTGCCCAGGTGTGCGGCGCGGGATCTATGTTCCTCGCCCATCTTACCGACGCCGAGCTGGTCGACTACCGCTCGCTGCGCGGCTTCTCGCGCACCAACCCGATTTACGGCGGCCTGTGCCACAAAATGCTCGAATACGGTTTCATCCTGTCGCCGCGCGGCATCTTCGGCTGCCTCTCGACACCCATGACAGAAGCGGAACTCGATGCGCTGGTCGGCGCACTGGGCCGCGCCTTACGGGAGATTGAATGACGGAACCCACACCACTCACCATCCAGGCCGAGCAATCCACTACCGGCCTGCGCCAGAGCCTCGGCCTGTTTGACTCCACGATGCTCGTCGCGGGCTCCATGATCGGGGCCGGAATTTTCATCGTCTCGGCCGACATGGGCCGCACCGTCGGCAGCGTCGGATGGCTGCTCATGTCCTGGGTCATCACCGGTCTTCTTACCGTCGCGGCCGCGGTCACTTATGGCGAACTCGCGGGCATGATGCCGCGCGCCGGCGGCCAGTATGTCTACCTGAGCGAAGCCTGGTCGCCGTTCCTGGGATTTCTCTACGGCTGGACTTTGTTCCTCGTCATCCAGACCGGCACCATCGCGGCCGTCGGCGTCGGATTCGCACGCTACCTCGGCATCCTGATGCCGGGCATCTCCGAGAGTTCCTACCTCATCCCTCCCGTGCACATTTTGCGCGGCTACGCCCTTTCGCTTTCCAGCGCGCAATTGGGCGGCGTGCTGCTGATCGCCATCCTGACCTGGGCCAACGTGCTGGGCATCAACTACGGCAAGGCGATCCAGAACGTCTTCACTTCCGCCAAGCTCACCGCGCTCTTCGGCGTGATCGTGCTGGGCTTGATTGCCTGGATCGTCTCGTCGCATTCGAACTTTTCCGATGCCTGGACGCCGCGCGGCTACACACCCGTCGCGCCCGGCCTCGGCCCCAATACGCTGTTCGGTCTGGTCGCAGCGCTGTGCGTGGCCCAGGTGGGCTCGTTGTTTTCAGCCGACGGTTGGAACGGCATCACCTTCACCGCGGGCGAGGTCAAGAATCCCGGCCGCAACGTGCCGCTGTCGCTCGCGCTCGGAACGCTGATCGTAACGCTGCTTTATACCGGCGCGAACTTCGCCTACGCCGCAGTCCTCGGGATCGAGAAGATCCAGCACGCGCCGTCGGATCGCGTGGCCGGCTCCATGATCGCCGTGCTCTTTCCCTCCGCGGGCGCTGCGATCCTGGCCGTGGTCATCATCATCTCGGCCATCGGCTGCGTGAACGGGCTCTCGCTCACGGGCGCTCGCGCTTATTTCGCCATGGCTCGCGACGGGCTCTTCTTCCGCCGCGCGGGGGTCGTCAATCGATCCCACGTGCCCGGCGCCGCGCTCGCCATGCAAGGCGCATGGGCCTGCTTCCTGGTGCTGGTGCGCACCTACAATCCCGCTACCGGCGCCTACGGCAACCTCTACAGCAATCTTCTCGACTACGTGGTCTCGGCCGACCTGCTGTTCTACATCTTCACCATTGGAGCCGTGATGCGTCTGCGCCACACGCGGCCGAACGTCGAACGCCCGGCGCGCGCCTGGGGCTATCCGTGGGTGCCGGTGTTCTACATTTTGAGCGCCGTGGTGATCCTCACGATCCTCTTCCTCTATCGTCCCTCCACCACGTTCCCCGGCCTGGTGATCGTGGCGATCGGCGTGCCCGTTTATTTCGCGTTCCGTCGCTTCTCGTCTCAGAGCGCGAGCAAGCGTTCCGCGTTGCCGTGAGCGATGCGCTCGCGGTCGGCCGCGCTCACCGGCAAATGCTCCAGGAATTCGCGCGCCTGGGCCATCGATCCATACGGGTAATCTGCCGAGAACATGGTCCGGTCAACGCCGACCTCGAGGAACAGATCCAGAAATGTCGGCGTGTAATTGAATCCTGCGAATGTGTAGTGAACGTTCTCGCGCAAGTACGCGCTCACCGGCCGCTCGAGCCCCGTCATCGAGGTCGTCATGTTATCCAGCCGCGACATCATGAACGGAATCGCCTCGCCCATGTGACCGATGATCACCTGAAGCTTCGGATGCCGGTCGAACACGCCGCCCAGAATCATGCGCAGCACATGCACTCCGGTTTCGATGTGCCAGCCCCAGCCCGCGTTGGCGAACATGAAGGACACCTCGGGCGCGAATCCGGAATAGAGCGCCTCCACCACCGGCTGGGGCGGCTGCGTCGGATGCACGTAGATCGGAACGCCCAGCGATTCCGCGCGCTCGAGAATCGGCGCAAAGAATTTGTCGTCCAGATACCGTCCGCGATGATGGCCGTTGATCAGCGCGCCCTTGAATCCGTGCCCGCGCACGGTGCGTTCCAGTTCATCGGCCGCTTGTGCGGGCGCGGCAATCGGTAGCGCAGCGAAAGCGGCGAAGCGCGTTGGATGACGCTTCACGGCCTCGGCGGCGAAATCGTTCGCTTCGCGCGCCAGCGTCACGGCTTCCGGGCCATCCAACTGTTCAACGCCAGGAGAGTTGAGCGACAGCACCTGCATGTCGATCCTCGCGGCGTCCATGTCGGCGATCCGTTTCTCACCCACCTCGCGAACCTGTTCCAAAACGCGCGCCATGCGATCGCCAATCCGTGCCGCGCGTTCCAAAAAACTTCGGCCTGGCCCATTCAGAAATCCGGGAGTCGCGTAATGTTCTTCCAGCGTGATGGTTCGCATATCCGAAAGCCTTATGCTAACAGCATGCCCACCGGCTTCGACCTCGACGCTTATCTCGATCGCATCGGCTATCGCGGCCCGCGCACTGCCACGCTCGATACACTCGAGGCGCTGCACGCGCTGCATCCCGCTGCGATCCCGTTTGAAAATCTGAATCCGCTGCTCGGCTGGCCGGTCGCGCTCGACGTCGATGCGCTGCAACAGAAAATGGTCGCGGATCATCGCGGCGGATGGTGTTTCGAGCAAAACACGCTGTTCCGGAACGCGCTCGAAGCTCTCGGCTTCTCGGTCTCAAGTCTCGCCGCGCGCGTCTTATGGAATGCGCCCGGTCCCGTCGGCCCGCGCAGCCACATGCTGCTGCGTGTGGATTTGAACGGCCTGGCTTACCTGGCCGACGTCGGATTCGGCGGCAACGTACTCACGTCGCCGTTGCGTTTTGAGCCGCAAGTCACCCAATCCACGCGCCACGAACCGCATCGCCTCATGCCGCTCGAAAACGGTTTCCTGCTCGAGGTCTCGGTGCGCGGCGAATGGTCGCCGCTGTACCGCTTCACGCTCGAGCCGCAGTTCCCTTCCGATTACGAAGTCTCGAACTGGTATTTGTGCCACCACCCCAGCTCGTTCTTCCGCTACATGCTGCTCGGCGCGCGCGCGCAACCCGATGCCCGCTACGCCCTGCGCAACAATTCCCTCAGCATCCATCGCGGCGATCAAACCGAGCGCAGGCATTTCACCAGTGGGGCTGATTTGCGGTCGTGTCTTGAAATGGATCTCGGCATTCGCCTGCCGCAATCGCCCGACCTTGATGCCGCCCTCGAGCGCCTCTGCCTGGAGCCGATCAAAGACGGCGCGTGAGGTGTATAAAAGATAAATGGTTGGATCCGAAATCGGCGGTTATAAAATCCTGGAACAGGTGGGCGAGGGCAGAACCGGAGCCCTCTACCGCGGCCTGGACGTCAACCTGGATCGCCCCGTCGCCATACGCGCGCTGAATCTGGATCTCGGCGCCAATCCGGATCTCGAGCAGCGGTTTCGCGCCGAAATCAAGCCGCTGGGCGCTCTGCACCACACCAACCTGGTTACGCTCTACGCGCTCGTGTTCGAGCAAGGCCGGCCCTGGCTGATCTCCGAGTTCATCGAGGGCGAAACGTTCGATCAAATGATCCGCCGGCGCGGGCAGATCCCGGTTGCCGAGGCGCTTCCGCTGTTCCGCCAGGCACTCGCGGGCATCGACTCCGCGCATCGCCTCGGACTGGTCCATCGCGACATCAAACCGGCCAACCTCATGCTCGACCGCCAGGGCATCGTTAAGGTGACGGACTTCGGGCTCGCCAAGGCGCTGAGCGCGCGCGGCCTGGCCAAGGCCGGAACGCGGTTGGGCTCTCCGTTCTACATGTCGCCCGAGCAATTCCTGAACAAAGGCGACGATGCCCGCTCCGACGTTTATTCGCTCGGCGTAACGCTTTATGAAATGCTGGCCGGCCGGGTCCCGTTCAGCGCCGACAACGATTACCAGGTCATGTCGGACCACGTGAACACGCCTCCGCCGCCTCTCGCGCAGTTTGTTCCCGGCATCCCGAACACGATGGAGCAGGCGGTTCTCAAGGCATTGGTGAAAAGTCCCGACGGCCGCTATCAGACCGCCGGAGAATTCAACGTCGCGCTGGGTGGTTCACCTGCCGCGACTGCGCCAGCGGCCATGGCTTCGAGCGCGCGTCCCGTGTCCCCCGCGACGGCGGCGGTGGATTCGCGTGCTTCCAGAGATCGCAAGATGATCGCCGCGGCAGTCCTCCTGATGCTGCTGCTCGGCGGCATCTGGTATGCGCTCAACAAAGTGAAACGCACCAACGCGGCGCCGGCCCCGCAGGCAACCACCGCCAGCAACGCACCGCCCGCTCCGGTGGCCGCGCCGCCTGCTCCCGACGCAACCGCTGCCCCGCCCGATGCCGCGCCGCCCCCAGCCGATGCCGCCCCAGCCGACGCTGCACCCGCCCCCGCGCCTCCCACCGTTCCCGCTGGAACCATCGTCGCCGTTCGCATGAATGACGCGGTCAGCTCCGC
>Ga0335074_10007445_pt1 | contig 15185 bp, 14 predicted proteins | sample Lox_Sample_23_FD_206715 | JGI IMG/M metagenome (GOLD analysis project Ga0335074, IMG submission 206715) | Soil microbial communities from Loxahatchee National Wildlife Refuge, Florida, United States - Lox_Sample_2.3 | ecosystem: Environmental > Terrestrial > Soil > Wetlands | place: USA...
TTCGACCACTCGACCTTCCAGTACATGGGCACCATTGCAGCCGAACACAGTTACATCATTTCCGCAGCGTATAAGAATTCACAGTCGGCCAGTCCGAACCAACTGCTACAGGTCACCAACAACGTTTTTCGGTTTTGTAAGCGAATCGTGGGGTTCACCGGCCCGGTAAATGGCACCGCGACCGACCCCATCCTGATTACAGGAAATACAATCTACGCGGTGGAGGGCGATTCCTGGGGCAGCGCGATCACGAACAGTGAAACGAATAGTTCTTATATCAATGTCCAGAACAATATCGTTCCCGATGGCGTGCGCGGCGGGCCATTTGTGACGGCTGCGATCTATGGCGCGGTGAATACTCTCGGCCACTGGAAGATTCAGAACAATGTCGTTCGCAGCTTCGGCATTGAACAGGATACCCCAACTGCTACCGTATGGCCGGACTCGATTATTTCCAATAACTTCATTATGGGCTTTTCCGGCGCCTTCGACGCCCGCGAGATTTCCGCGTTCGGCGGAACTCCCGGTCACCCGACGATCATAAGCAATAATGTCTTCATTCATGCCCACCGCGTGATGAATGTTGCGTCTTATCAGCAGCTCTCTTCCAACTATATTGCCGACTTCGATCATCACGGCGCGGATGCTCCCGCCCTTCAGGGAGACACGCAGGTAACGAATGTCAGCTTTACTAAAAATATATTTACGAATGGCGGCGATAGTCCGGCGTTCCAACTGGGTTATGTAACCCGCGTGTGGCTGGATAATATAACCGTTGCGCAGAATACAAGCATTCACCGAACCAACAGCGGCCTAGAATTTGGAGACGCCGGGGATGGCGTAGGTTCGTCTTTCATGACGAACATCAATGTCTACAACAATCTCTTTCCAGTAAGTAAGTATGGAGCTACACGCTATCCCGATACCACGACGTGGAGTTCGCGGCTTCATCTCTATCGCGCAGACTGGTGCGATTTCTATGACGATACGATGGATTATGTTGGCATCAATAGCTTTGCGACTTTTACGTGGAATGGCGGTGAATATGACATTAGCCAGACGCGAAACATAACCGGCGTTTCGCTGGGCGACAGTAATTATACCGCGCCTCAGTCAGGTCTCTCTCTGACCTGGACTTATAGCAACCCGGGCGATGTAAAGATGACCTGGAATAGTGGTCCCCCCGTACAGATGGTCGCCTATACCGGGCAGGTAAGTTCGGCAACCAACACCAGCAACTATGGGATCGTCGGGCTTTATTCCGGTACTTTGACCGATGCTGCCAAGAGCTTTCCCACGCTGCTCAATAATCCGGCGGTGCCTGCCGGCATGTGGGTGGAGATTATTGCCGGAAGCGGCGCCGGGCAGATTCGGCGTGTAAGCACCAACACTGGGCAGACGCTCACGGTCGTGCCAGCGTGGACGACGGTTCCTGATAGTTCAAGCTCTTACGTACTTTACTTGTCGGAAGTGAAGCTATTTGATGCCGCCGGGACTCATTATGTTCTGGCGGGAACGGATATGCGTAGTACGCCAACAATTACGGCTACGGATACCGGCATCGGCCTTGAGTTCAATACTGTAAATGCGAACCCGGAATTTGTGAACAGCAACGCCTCCTGGCGCACCTGGGATGAGAGCCTGGGCGGCAATGGAAGCGAGGATGCGACGTTTACCCTTGTAAGCAGTAATCCGGCTCTGGTCTCTAACCTGCTTACCTACGAGAGGCTGGAGTTTACTCCTAGGAACGTTGCCTTGAATGGCGGTTGGAATCATGAATATATCGGCGCGGTGCCTGCCGGAGGCGTCGGGCCGTAATCCGTACCTCGGCTCCTTCCGCATTTCTCTGGATATGTCTTCTTGTGCATTCAGGTAAGAAAGGCCGCCTTGCCTGTCGGCCGGATTACATTTGCATCATGCAAGAACTCTGCAATAGTCTTTTCACCCGCTTTTGATTCTGCATTCACCACAGTCACGCAACCAACCCGCTACCTTGCAGCTCGGAGGATTTTCCATGAAGCTGCACGAGCTAACGCCCAGAAAGTGGCGCGCGACAGCGGTTGCAAGCGCGCTCGCTCTTTTCAGCTCGACTCTACCCGCCAGTGCTGCAACGCCGGTGAAGCGGCCGGCCACCCAAACCCCCATTCAGCATGTGATCGTGATTCTTGGCGAGAATCGTACGTTCGACCAGATCTTCGCTACCTACCAACCTGTAGCCGGACAGACCGTCAATAACCTGCTCTCGGAAGGTATCGTTCAAGCCGATGGAAGCCCCGGCACGAACTTCCGCCAGGCAGAGCAGTCTTCGGCGATCGACAAAATCGCGAATTTCTATCAGATCAGCCCCGGCGGACAGCAGTTGTACCCGGTGCTGCCCACTCCGTTAGCCGGCGGCCCCACCACACCGTACTTCCAGACATTGCAGCAAGCCATGATGGCGGAAAATGGGTTGGACCCCAACTATTACCAATACCTGTTGACGGGCGGCACCGGTCTTCCCGCCGGTCAGCCGGACACGCGCATCACCAACGTCTTTGACCTGCCGCCGGGGCCCTTCCAGCTCACGAATTCCACAACCCATCCTTACGACGCCTATGACAACAGCCCGGTGCACCGCTTCTATCAGATGTGGCAGGAGACGGACTGCAACGTTGCCAACATTACCAGTACCAATGCCAGCGGTTGCGCCTCCAACCTCTTTCCCTGGGTTGAGACCACGATAGGAGCCGGAAACAACGGCCGGCCGCCGGCGGTCAACTTCAGCGAGTTGAGCACCGGCGAAGGCGCCACTGCCATGAGCTTCTACAACGTGCAGAACGGCGACGCGCCCTACCTTACCTATCTGGCGAACAATTACGCCATGAGCGACAACTACCATCAGGCGGTAATGGGCGGCACGGGCGCCAATCACATCATGATCGGCTATGCCGATGACCTGTGGTTCAGCGATGGTAACGGCAACCCTGAGCAGCCGCCGCATCACCAGCTGGCGGGTATCGGCTCCGCCAACCAGGGTTATGTGGATGAAATCGAGAATCCCAATGCCATGCCGACCACCAACAACTGGTACGCCGAGGACGGTTACGGCGGCGGTTCGTACGGCTCGCCTTCGTACGGCGGTGGCTCCTACAGCGATTGCTCGGACCCGTCGCAGCCGGGAGTTCCCGCCGTGCTCAACTATCTGTCGGCGCTGCCGTACCACCCCAACCCGAACTGCCAGGACGAACACTACTACCTGCTGAACAACTACAACCCGGGATATTTCGGCGACGGAACCGATGCCTACACCGACAATAACGACGCCAACACGGTGTTCACCATTCCTCCATCCAGCGTTCGCGGCCTGGGCGACGAGTTGCTGCAGAACAATGTCTCGTTCGCCTATTTCGGCGATCAGTTTGACCGTTACCTGCAGGATAAGTATTTCCAGAACCCGCTGGACGCATACTGCAACATCTGCAATTTCCTGCAGTACGACACCGCGATCATGACCAATCCTCAGGTGCGCCAGACCGTCCTGAAGGACACCACCGACCTGTACACCGATATCGCCAACGGTACCCTGCCGGCGGTCTCGTTCGTGAAGCCGAGCGGATTCGTCGATGGGCATCCGGCTTCGTCGAAGCTGGACCTGTTCGAAGGCTTCGTCAAAAAGATCGTGGACGAAGTGCAGGCGAACCAGGCGCTATGGCAGACGACGGCCATCTTCATCACCTTTGACGAAGGCGGTGGTTACTATGACTCGGGCTACATCCAGCCGCTGGATTTCTTCGGAGACGGAACCCGTATCCCGATGATCCTGGTCTCGCCGTACACGACCGCGGGACACATCTCGCACCAGTACAACGACCACGTCTCGATCGATAAGTTCATCGAGTACAACTGGGGCCTGCCGCCGATCACCGGCCGCAGCCGCGACAACCTGCCCAACCCGATTACCACCACGAACAATCCGTATGTGCCGACGAACTCGCCGGCGATCGGCGACCTTACGGACCTGTTTACCTTCCCGGGCAGCAAGAGGTAAAAGCTGCTCTAAAGTTGGGGGATGAGCTGCATTTGCCAACCAGCAACGCGGCTCATCCATGCAACACCGCGCCGACTGTTGCAACGGTCGGCGCGTTTCATTTGACCGGGCTCCATTTCGAATCCCCTGCCCCGTTGTGTTATAACCGCATGTTTCGATCTTTGGCGCGACCGTTGTCCAGGCATCCGCTGCACCGCGCCTTTCAACCCGGAGGAACGGTTTGGATTTCCTGCTTTCCGATGAACAGCTGCAACTGAAGAAGATGGTGCGCGACTTCGCCGAGCGCGAGATCGCGCCCAACGTCATGAAGTGGGACGAGCCCGGTATTTTTCCGCTGGAGACGATCAAGGAACTCGGCAAGCTGGGGCTGATGGGAACCATCTTCCCTACCGAATACGGCGGCGCGGGCATGGGCTATGTCGAATACGTCACTGCGGTCGAAGAGCTGGCGCGCGTCGACGGCTCGGTCGCGATCGTGGTCGCGGCGCACACGTCGCTTTGTTCGAACCACATCTTCATCGCCGGCAATGAAGAGCAGAAACAAAAATACATTCCGAAGCTCGCGACCGGCGAGTTTCTGGGCGCGTGGGGGCTGACCGAACCGGGCTCGGGTTCCGATGCCGGCGGCGCGCGCTGCACCGCTGTGCGCAAGGGGAATAAGTGGGTGCTGAACGGCAACAAGACCTTCATCACCAACGGACATTACGCCGACGTCGCCGTGGTGATCGCCGTCACCGACAAAACGGCGCATACTCACGGATTATCGGCTTTCGTCGTCGAGAAAGGCACTAGGGGTTTTCGTGCCGGCAAGAAAGAAAATAAGCTTGGCTTGCGCGCCAGTGATACCTCGGAACTGATTTTCGAGGATTGCGAGATTCCGCTGGAGAATTTGCTGGGCCACGAAGGCGAAGGCTTCGTCGACGCCATGAAGACGCTGGATGGCGGACGCATCTCGATCGCCGCTCTGGGACTCGGCATGGCGCAGGGCGCGTACGAGGCGGCGCTGAATTACTCGAAGGAGCGCAAGCAGTTCGGCAAGCCGATCAGCGATTTTCAGGCGATTGGGTTCAAGCTGGCCGACCTCGCTACAGAAATTGATGCCGCGCGGCTGCTCACTCATCGCGCCGCATCCATGAAGGATGCCGGGATGAAGACGACGCTGGAATCGTCGATGGCGAAGCTTTATACCAGCGAAGTCGCGGTGCGCGCCGCGAATGAGTGCGTGCAGATTCACGGCGGTTACGGCTTCATCAAAGACTATCCCGCAGAGAAGTTTTATCGCGATGTGAAGCTGTGCACCATCGGCGAAGGCACCAGCGAGATCCAGCGGCTGGTGATCGCGCGGCAGCTGCTGAAAGACTGAACGAACCACAGAGGCACAGAGGTCACGCTGAACTGTTCTATTGCGCTCCTCTGCCCGTGAATTTCTGAAACAATATCTCTGGCTCATCCCTTTGGGTTCTCTGTGTCTCAGTGGTTGAAAAGATTGTCTGCGAATAATCACATTGCGGAATTTGTTCAGCGCGTCCGTGCGGGCGAGATCCGCGCGCTTTCGCGTGCCATCTCTGCCGTCGAAGATCACACACCGGAATCGAACGAGCTGTTGAAGGCGCTGTTTCCGCATAGCGGCAGCGCTGTTCTGCTCGGCTTCACCGGCGCGCCGGGCGCGGGCAAGAGCACGCTGGTCGACCAGGTTGCGAAGATTTATCGCCAACAAGGAAAGACCATTGGTATCGTCGCCGTAGATCCCACCAGTCCGTTCAGCGGCGGCGCGATTCTGGGCGATCGCATTCGCATGCAATCGCACCATGCGGACCCGGGCATCTTCATCCGCAGCATGGCCACTCGCGGCTCGCTGGGCGGGTTGGCCAGCACCACCGCAGACGTCGCGACCGTGCTCGATGCCAGCGGCCGTGATGTCGTGATGATTGAAACCGTCGGCGTCGGCCAGGACGAAGTCGATATCGTGCGGCTCGCCGACGTGACGATCGTCGTCTTGGTGCCGGGCATGGGCGACGACGTACAGACGATCAAGGCCGGCATCATGGAAATTGCTGACATTTTCGTCATCAACAAAGCCGACCGCGATGGCGCCGACCGGGTGGAGCGCGAAATTCGCGCCCTGCAAACAATCACCCCATCACGCGCAAAACCGGCGCGTGCCGGGGGCCCCGAAATGGCAACGCCGATGAATGACACTTGGACACCGCCCATCGTCAAAACCGTCGCCAGCACCGGCGCCGGAATCGAAGACCTGGTCGAAAAGATCGCGCTGTACCAGAAACACCTGGAACAAAGCGACCGCGGCCGCTCGCGGCGCATCGAAAACTGGCGTGGCCGAATCGCGGAGATGCTGCGTGACGCGCTTTTCCAGCGCGTGCTCTCGGATTACCTGAACGAAGGTGAGGCGCAACGCCTCGCCTCCGAAGTTGCCGAGCACAAGCGCGACCCGTATTCACTCGTGGAAAAGATCGTCGACGAACTGGGGAAACCGTCATGAGCCAGATTGATCATCTAGGGATTGCCGTAAAGTCGCTCGCCGAGGCGAAGAAGTTTTACGAGAAGCTCGGCCTCAGGCCCATGCCGGAGGAGACGGTCGAGGCGGAGCAGGTCCGGCTGTCAATGGTTCCGGTGGGCGAGAGCCGCATCGAGTTGCTGGAGCCGACCTCGTCCGATTCGGCGATCGCCAAGTTTCTGGCCAAGCGCGGTGAGGGCCTGCACCATGTCGCCTTGCATGTCGACGATCTCTCCGGGACGGTCGAGCGGCTCAAGGCGAGCGGCACGCGTCTGATTTCCGACGAAATCAAGGTCGGTGCGGGCGGACATCTCTACGTCTTCGTGCATCCGTCGAGCGCCGGCGGCGTGTTGCTGGAACTGGTGGAAGATCCGCCAGAAGGAGTTTGAGCGCGAACCTCGCAAATGCTCATCATCGCCATCGACACCTCGGGCCGTCACGGAAGCGTGGCCCTTTGCCGCGGGGATGCTAACAGTTTCGAGACTCTGCAACTGTCGACGCTCGAAGGCGGAACCTACTCCGCGCGCTTGATTCCTACCATCGGCGAGGTTCTTGGGAATAACGGATTTTCGATGAACGATATCGGGGGCTTTGCTGTCGTCTCAGGGCCGGGATCGTTCACCGGGTTGCGCGTCGGGCTGGCAACCGTGAAAGGACTCTGTGAGATCCTGCAGAGACCGCTCGCGACGGTCTCAATGCTTGAAGCCGTCGCGACTACACGCGGCTCCGGTGTTGAGCATGTAACCGCTATTCTCGATGCCGGCCGAGGCGAAGTTTATGTCGGCAACTATCGCCTGACCTTGGCGGGAGCTACGCTGGTTCGCGAGTACATCGTCAAGCTGAACGACTTCGCCAGCGTCGAAGACACACCAAGCGAGTTGCTGACACCCGATCCTTCGGTTTCGGATTCGCTTTTCGCCCAAGATCTCAAGGTTCGGCTGGTTGCACCCGTGCAGGCGGGTGAAATCGGCCACATCGGCCTCCGCAGGCTGCTGGCCGGCGACATCGCAGACCATACCACTGTCGATGTGAACTACATTCGCAGGTCCGACGCGGAAATCTTTTCCGCGCCCAAGCGTTAGCCGTGCTCATTCGCCCTGCAACGACCGCTGACCTTTCGCTGATTCGTGCCTTGGAGCAGCAGGCCGACACGGCTGCGCACTGGAGCGAGCGGGATTACGAAGCTCTGTTTGCTCCAGACACGCCAAAGCGCATCACCCTGATCGCGTCCGAGACCGGCGAAGCGAAGCTACTCGGCTTCGTCATCGCCCATTGCAGCAGCGACCAGTGGGAGATTGAGAACATTGTCGTTGCGCCCGAGCATCGACGCAGGCGAATTGGCAGAGCGCTGCTTCGCGAGATGCTGGACTTAGCTCGAGAGCTCGGCGCGAAATCAGTGCTGCTCGAAGTGAGAGACTCCAATGCGGCTGCGCGGCAACTCTACGCCGGATTCGGCTTCGCGGAGGTGGCCCGGCGACGCGCGTATTATCGCGACCCGGAGGAAGATGCGCTGCTGCTAAATCTATCGATCGCGAAAGACGAAGGCCTTCGCGCGCCCGCAGAGTAGTCTTACTCTTCGCCGAAGACCTCTGCGGTAAACGCCTGCAGCTCGGCCCCGCTTAGCCAGGCATCAGCAGCCAAGCCCGCCTTCATACACGTCTGCGACAGGAACGTCTCCTGGTTCCAATTCCACTCCACCGGAACCTGGGGCAACAACAGCCCTCGGCGGCTGCCCTGCGTTACCACCAGCCCATGTTTTCCGATGACCACGTCCGCGGGCGCAATCGGCTCCAAGGGCGAGAGCACGCTGATGTCAACCTTCAACGCGGCAGCTTCTTCCCGGGTGACCGGCTCAAAACGAGGATCGTCGAATGCAGCCGCTTTGGCGGTCTCCGCAACCGTTTGATACAGAGGCTGGTTGGGCAACACGTATCCGATACAGCCTCGCAGACGTCCGCGCAAGTGCAGGGTTGTAAAAGCTCCTCGCGGCTCAGAGAGATGTGCATTGGGCGGAGTCAGATCGAGCTGGCGTCCGTCGAGCGTGGCCTCAATGGAGCGATGTGCTAATTGCAGCAGAATCGCGCGTTCTTCCGGCGAATATTCCGCAGCCTCGGTCGCCGGCGACGGTTGTGTACTTTCAGACGACGGGAACATCGTTGCGCTTCCTGCGGCGGCTAAGCACGAAGGAACGGCGGCGGCGGCGCCGCTCCGCCCGCTGGTCAATGGTCTTCCAGAATGCGACGAAGTAATCGGCAGCAGACCACAGCGACAGGGCCACCATCACCCAGATGGAAACCAGAGCGATGGGACGGATGGGTATGCCTGGCAAGAACCAGACATAGGCCCAATGGTGATCGACAATAGCGGCAACGACCGAGAAGATCTGCACGAACGTCTTCAGCTTCGCCAAGTCACTGGCCTGAATCGTGAAACCCTCGGACGCGGCGATCGACCGCAGGCCGCTGACCAGGAACTCGCGGCCAATGATGATCACGGCCATCCATGCGGGCACAATGCGCGGATTGAACTGCACCAGCGTGATGAACGCAGCCGCGATCAGCAGCTTGTCGGCGACGGGATCGAGCAGCATGCCCATCGTGGTGACCTGGGCGCGGCGCCGGGCAAGATAGCCGTCAACAGCGTCAGTAATCGAGGCCGCGATGAAGACAAATACCGCCAGCAGCTCGCGCTCGCCGTTGGCCGAGCTGAAGCGGCTGCTCGTCAGAATCCAGATCAGCACCGGGATGCTGAAAATCCGCGTCAGCGTGATGTAAGTGGGAAGATTCACAAGAACCAGACAGGCACACCACAACGCCGGGTCGCAGCTGCAACAGCCGATTATCCTCTACTGGTTAGATCGAAAGCAATCACGGAAAAGAAGCCTGGAGGAAACTATTCGTCGTGGTGCACCACGATCTCGTCCAGCATCACCGGAGCCTCGTACTGCTCCCAGTAGCTGTAACCCACCGGGATGCCCTTGGTCCAGTCAAGCACGCCCATCCAGATGCGTAGTGGCAGGCGCAAACTGCTGCGGAACGAGCCGGAGCCGCCGCCCAAAGAGCTGAGGGCGTGGATCACCGTCGCCATGAAAATGTAGAGAGCAATAGCGGGGAATGCTACCGCTACGGCGAACACGCGTAAGCAGAAATACAGGCGAGGCATGATGACCTACAGGGGAAGGCGATCCCACCGACTGTACTACTTGGACGCTATTATGCCTTAACTGGAGGCACGCCGTGAGCGATCCGACAAAAATTATTTTGCGCTCAAAAAACAGAACAGCTCCCCGAAGGATTGTAACTAAGCGTAAATGCCGCGTTGCCGGATCGTATAAGCCACGCGATCAATGGCCAGCATGTAAGCCGCGATGCGGTTGTTCACATGGTGGGTTTCGGCGTAGCGCACCACGTCCTCGAACGACGAGACCATGATGTGCTCCAACTGCTCGTTGACCACCGACTCCTTCCAGAAATAGCCCTGCCGGTCCTGCACCCATTCGAAGTAGGACGCAGTCACGCCGCCGGCGTTGGCCAGAATGTCGGGCATGACGAAGACGTGCTTATCGGCGAGGATGTCGTCAGCCGCGGCGGTGGTCGGACCATTCGCGCCTTCGACCAGGATCTTCGCCTTCACCTGGTCGGCATTGGACGACGTGATTACATTCTCGGTGGCAGCCGGAATCAGAATTTCGCAGTCCGTAACCAGCAGTTCCTCGGTCTTGCGGCGCTCCGCGCCTTTGAAGCCGTGAATTGTGCCTTCCTTCTGGCGGAACTCCCACAGCGCGATAATGTCGATGCCGTTGCTGTTGTACAGCCCGCCATCCCACTCGCCAATGCCCACGATCTTGTATCCGGCATTGTGCATCAGCAGAGCGGCGTTCGAGCCGACGTTGCCGAATCCCTGAATGATCACCCGCGTGCTCTCGCGCGCCATGCCCAGCTTCTTGATCGATTCGTCGCAGATAATCATCACGCCGCGGCCGGTGGCCTCGCGGCGGCCACGCGATCCGCCCATATTCAGCGGCTTGCCGGTGACAACCGCGGTCACCGTCTGTCGCATGTGCATGGAATAGGTGTCCATCATCCACGCCATCACCTGCTCGTTGGTGTTGACGTCGGGCGCGGGAACGTCCTTTTCCGGGCCAATGAACTCGATCAGCTCGGAGGTATAGCGGCGGGTCAGGCGCTCCAATTCACCGCGCGACATGCTCTTGGGGTCGCAAATGACGCCGCCCTTGGCGCCGCCGAAGGGAATATTGACGACTGCGCACTTCCAGGTCATCCAACTGGCCAAAGCGCGAACTTCGTCCAGCGTGACATCCGGCGAATAGCGCACGCCGCCCTTCGCCGGTCCGCGCGCGATGGAGTGCTGCACGCGATAGCCGGTGAAAACTTCCAGCTGTCCGTTGTCCATACTGACCGGAATGTGGACGATGATTTCGCGATTGGGCTGGCGCAGTACGCGCCACAAGCCTTCATCGAGCTTCAGTTTTTCGGCTGCGAGATTGAAGCGCGCCGCCTGCTGTTCCCATGGATTGCGTTCCTGTTCAATTGTGTGTGCGGTAGCCATTACTTTCTCCGGTTAGATCCGATAATTGCGGAAATCTTAGCAGCATGAAAATGGGACGCGGCAATTAGAGGACGCGCGTCCGTCTTGATGGGGCAAACCTATTGAGTATAAGCAGTGGGAAGCTGGCGGTGCAAGTGAGGCGCGAAGGCGGACTGCCTCAGTTTGAAATTGGGGATTTTGCTTTCACGACGCTCTCGGGCCAAAGCTCCGCCTTGCTCCAGAGCATCATGTTCCCACATGCCGGGTTTGAGCATCTGGTCTGATTATTCCGAACCGTAACGCTGCTACTCTCGATGTTCTTGGGGTCTGCAGACCACCCGCTCGGCGTTGGCGCACCGCATTTGTCACATATTACGTAGATAAGCTCCGAGGCCACGAGTGTAGTATTTCACAACATGAGCGTTTACTGTGATCGTTGCGATCGGCGGCTTGGCCGTCGGACGAGATGCAGTTACTGCAGGCGCCTGCTCTGTGGGACGTGTGCGTGGACACACCGCTGTAAAGGAAAGCTAGAAGCCCTACAGAAACACGGTAATCGCTTCGCTGGCAAACTCACTAAGCACACGACCAAAGAGTCGTTCTGAATTCGGAGAGCGCTTCTTGTAAGGCCCGCGGTTCGCTAGTTCTGCTCTGAGAGCCCCGCGGGACGGTTTATTACGCAGCTTCGACCGTGATCTTCAACCCCATCGCTTTGGCTACCGCAACGAGTGTGGATAGCCGCGGATTTCCCCGTGCCGACAGCGCTCGATAGAGACTTTCGCGTTCGATACCGGCCGTTTTCGCCACCTTTGCGAGGCCCCCTCGAGCTTCTGCGACGTGACGTAACGCAATCAATAGAACTCGCGGATCATCTTCGTCCTCGAGAGCGGCCTTCAAGTATTCAGTCGCAAACTCTGGGTCCTGGCGCAGTTCGCGGACCACGGCTTCATCGTGGGAGATGCTGGCTCTACTTTTCATCTCGTACTCCTTTGCCTATAATCTCGGAGGTATTTGGCGGCACGCGTAATATCGGCTTGCTGCGTTTGTTTGTCACCGCCGCACAGGAGCAAAATGGATGTGCGGCCGAGGTTGGAGTAATACACGCGGTAGCCTGGCCCGCAGTCAATTCGAAGTTCCGAAATGCCCTCGCGCAGCGGCTTGCAATCGCCAAAGTTGCCGCCTGACAGCCGGTTGAGACGGGCAAGGATGCGAGCGCGGGCTCGGTTATCCCTCAGTCCCACAAGCCATCCTCCGACCACATCCTCGCCTCCTGGTGTTAGGTACCGGCGAATCTCGATCACGAAGACCATTGTAACTTAAAAGTTACAGCGATCGCAATCTTGGAACGATCTGGTTCCGTATAATCCGATCATCTTTTCGACCATGCTCACACCCGACTATCGCGGCTTCCTCGAGCTTAGTCGCAATGCCACACTGATCCCCGTCGCCAAAACATTAACGGCGGACTTGCTGACGCCCGTCGGCGCGTTCCTGAGCATCGCAGCGCGACAGAAATATGCGTTTCTGCTGGAGTCGGTTGAAGGTGGCGAAAAAATCGGGCGCTACACGTTTCTCGGAGCGCAACCCAGCACAGTGATCACAGCGCGCGGCAGAGACGTAACCATTCGCGCGGGATCGTCAGTGCGACACAGCCAGGGTCCGGTCATCGAGTTGCTGCGCGAGCACCTGCGGCAGCATCGGCCGGCCTACGTTGCCGGACTTCCACCATTTACCTCCGGAGCGGTCGGCTATTTCGCCTATGACATGGTGCGGCAGCTCGAGCGGCTGCCCGAGCGCACGAACGATGATGTCGGCCTGCCCGACTGCGTCTTTACTTTTTACGATCGCTTGCTGGCGTTCGATCATCTGCGCCACCAACTTCACATCATCGCCGCTGCTGATGTACGAAGCGAGTCGCCGCGCAAGGCATACGGCCGCGCCCTGGCCGACATCCACGCTATCGAGCACAAGCTGGCGAGGGGAGTACGCGGGCAACAGTTTCAATCGTTAAACGCGGGCAAGCCGCGGCCGATCAAGGTCCACAACAGCACGAGGCACGACGATTTCCTAAAGAGCGTGCGCCGCGCGAAAGACTACATCGCCGCCGGCGACATCTTTCAGGTCGTGCTCTCGCAGAGGCTGGACTTCAAGCCTCCTGCCGAACCGTTTCAGATTTATCGCGCGTTGCGCACGGTCAATCCGTCGCCCTACATGTTCTTCCTCAAGCTCGACGATATGCACGTGCTGGGCGCATCCCCGGAGATGCTGGTACGGGTCACCGGCAGCAGGCTTGAGTACCGCCCCATCGCGGGAACCCATAAGCGCGGCGCTGACGCTGCGGAAGACGAGCGCCTGATCGAGCAGTTGCGCACCGATGAAAAAGAGCGCGCCGAGCACGTCATGCTGGTCGATCTCGGCCGCAATGATCTGGGCCGTGTCAGCAAATACGGGAGCGTGAAGGTTCGCGACCTGATGTATGTCGAAAAGTATTCGCACGTGATGCACTTGGTCTCGGCGCTGGAGGGCGAGCTGCGCGACGACCTCGACGCGCTCGATGCTCTGGCTGCCTGCTTCCCTGCCGGCACTTTGAGCGGTGCGCCGAAAGTTCGCGCCATGGAGATTATCGAAGAGCTGGAGCCGGTGCGGCGCGGCGTTTATGGCGGATCGGTTCTCTATGCCGACCACGCCGGCAATCTCGATTCCTGCATTGCGATTCGCACTATGGTCCTGCATCGCAACCGCGCCTATGTGCAGGCGGGCGCGGGCATCGTCGCCGACTCCGATCCGGAGAAGGAGCATCAGGAGTGCATGAACAAGGCAAGCGCTTTGCTGCGAGCCTGCGAGCGCGCACGCGGCTGAGGGCCATGTCTGTTCAGAACTGATAGCCCACTTCCAGAACCACGGTCGGCGTCGCCAGTCCGGGATTGAATACGTAGGTGGTGAACTCCGCATTCTTATAAGACACGCCCACGAGAAATCCGCCGTCGATTTGCACCGGCGTGTGAAACGCCTGAGTGTGTTGCGCGACCAGCCCCACCTTCAGCCACTTCAGCGCGGAGTAGGTTAGCTCCGGCCACGCGTAATAGAAATTTCCCGATTTGCTGTTGGTGTCGAAGACATATTCATTTGAGACGCTGAATTGCACCTTCTCATAGGTGAGCGAAGCCTCGCAGCCCGGCGCAATACCTGTGGTGCGGCCGAAGACTCCGCCGATCATGGGCGTGATTGCGAAGACCAGCTTCTTGCCGGCGGTGAAGTTGTATCCCAGCCACAGCGAACCGGTGCGCAGATTCTCGTAATCGTAGCGAGCTTCCAGATGAAGCCAATCCCGATCGGCCGTAAAAACCGGTGATGCATAGCCCTGTTCATTGGGAATAATGTAGCCGTCAACTGTCAGGGAATACGCCCAGGCCTCGCTGCTGGCGACGGTGCTTGCTTTTGCCGCTGTGCCCGGGGCAGTTCCCTGGGCAAGAGATGAAATCGCCCCGAGCGAAATCGTCATCAGTAATCCGATTTGGAGCGCGCGCATCATCCACCCAGTACCGTTGTAACGCCGACCATGGCAATGCCGAAGACGACCATGGACACTCCTGTCCGCCACGGGTGGTCCCAGGCATATCGGCCGAAGGCATAGCCGGCCGCAAACAGCATGGCAATGGCAGTTCCATTGGAAATCCGCAACGCCAGCCGCGGATTATGAAAAAGGATAAAAGGAATTACGACGGGAAAGGTTGAGAGCACGACCAGCAGGAAAACGCCGACTGCTCCGCGCCAGTCGTCAGCCGTGAGCCGGCGAAACCTGCGGTCATCCGGCATCTGGACCAGCTTCTGGCGCAGCAATTCGAGTTCGCTGTCGGGAAGAAAAGGAACGAGTACCGGTGGCAATGCATCGGCAATGATCTGCCTTCCGACGGCAGCTTCCGTTGTGCTACGCACCTGCCGAAAAAGCTTGTAGTTGTGGCCGCGCTCGCTGACACAGCCGAACAGGTAGAACACCGCATCGATGATTCCCCATGCAAGATTGCATCCGATGGCGCCCGTCAGCATGGTGTGAACGCTCTTGCTGTCCAGTTCTCCCGTCAATCGAAACGAACA
>Ga0335074_10007446_pt1 | contig 15183 bp, 10 predicted proteins | sample Lox_Sample_23_FD_206715 | JGI IMG/M metagenome (GOLD analysis project Ga0335074, IMG submission 206715) | Soil microbial communities from Loxahatchee National Wildlife Refuge, Florida, United States - Lox_Sample_2.3 | ecosystem: Environmental > Terrestrial > Soil > Wetlands | place: USA...
ACCTCGTACCCGGTCCAACTCCTTGCCCTTCACGGCCTTAAAGTTCCCCATCGATTGGACCTCCCCTGTGCGCCTGTCGACCACAAATACGCCCAGCACGCCGTTGCCCAGCACGCTATTCCGGGTACGCTCTTGGCTGACAAGAGTGGCCGCGAAGAAATCCGCCGCGGGGTACTCCTGTGTTGATTCTGAGCGCTCTATGTCGACGTCCGTTCCCGCGTTTCTCGCGTCAATCGCTGCGGGAGTCATGTAAAGCAGGATTTGAGCCTCATCGTCCGAGAGACGGAGATTCGCAGGGCAAGGTTGCGCGGCTCGGGCGAATGATTGAATACCGCTCCCGAGCGTGAACGCGAGGAGAAGTGGCGCCGTCCTAATAACATTCTTCATTTCTTTCCTCAATTGGTGCAGGCCAGCACCGCGTCCGCCGCATTGATCGCCTCGCTGCCCGTGCTGGTCACCGCCGTTCCCTCATCGACTTAGCCAGATCGGAGTAAAGCCTTTCGCCCTCCGCATCCCCGAGGCCGTGGCAGGCCATTGAGAGTTGCACATACACGTACTCCCGGGGGACAGCATAGGCGGGGCCGGGGCGGTCCTGCAGTAGGGTCTCGAGCTGCCTTCTCGCTTGGGCAAAGCCGCCGCCCATGCAGTAGATCCTCGCAAGGGCATACCTCGCACGCTCCTCGTGTTCGCTCTTTAAATTGAGCTCAATCACGCGGTAGTACTCGCGTTTCGCGCCCTCAAGGTCGCCGGTCTCTTGAAGGCACAAGCCCAGCGCGTAGCGGACCTCTTGCTCGTCAGGGGCCCTCTCGAACGTGAACCCGATCGCCTCACGAAGGATCGGAAGCGCCTCGACAAAGCGGGAGAGGGCCACTAGGGCCAGTCCCTTCCGAGACTGGAGGTCTTCATAAAGATACCGAAACCGATCCTCCTGAAGCGCCTCATGGTGCCGCCGAAGCATTTCGGTTGACACTGAGATGCCCTCCTCAATCCTGCCCTCCGCGATCAGGAGGCAGGTCTCACTGAATTCCGCGTTGAGGCGCACCTCCAGGTCGGAGACATCAAGGTGCTTCATCCGGTCGAGCGTCCGCCGTGCCTCGCTCAAACGGCCGAGGCGCAGGCCGAACATGAGCGCGCCGGCTAACAGGCTCGCCCGATCGTCATCGTTTTCGGCTTGCGCCAAGAGATCCTCTGACTCCTGGATCGCCTCTTCCAGGCGGTCGGCGGCGCTAAGCTCCATCAGATGCTCGAAGTAAGACCAGTCCACGGACGAAGGTTGACTTCTGTTGCAGACGGAGTCAACCAATGGGGAGACACCGGCCGCTAGGCGGGGCCAGTGAGAGCGTAGGGACCAGAGCCCAGCCTCGGATTCATCACACAAGGATTAACAACTATCATTATATAGCTGGACCAGCCCGTCTCGGGACGATTCATTACAAGCTTTCGGGCGCATGCGGGCTACGGACCCAGGAGTTGCTGCGCCATCTTAGCTTCCGGCAAATCCGGAGAACTCTTCAGCGCCGCGCGCAGCGTCGCCTCGCCGCGCTTGTCGCCCGCCTTCAGATAGGCCATGCCCAAGTGGTACCGAACTACCGGGTCCGGCGGACCTTGCGCGGCGCTCTCCAGATATTTCACCGCCGACCGGTACAGTCCCTTGCGGAACATGATCCATCCGATGGTATCGTCGACGCCTTTATTATCCGGCGCCAATTCTTTCACTTGCTGCGCATATTTCAAAGCTTCATCGAAATCTTGTGTTTGGGCCGCCAGCAGGTAGGCGAGGTTATTCAGGGCCACCACATTCGAGGGCTCGGCATCCACCACCTTGCGGTAAAACGCGAGCGCCTGCGCATAATTCTTCTCCGCGTTCGATAGCCAGGCCATGTACAGCCAAAGCTCGGGATCGGTTTCGTCGGCAGCCAGCAGAGCCGCCAGCGTACGGTGCGCCGATTCCAGTTTGCCCTCGGACACATCCATACGGGCCAAAGCCAATTGCGCGGGCCGAAAGTGCGGATCGGCGTTGAGGGCCGCGGTGAAAGCCGCGCGCGCGGCGGCCGGCTGATTTTCGGCCAGCAGGCTCTCGCCCAAAAAATTCTGCACCGGCGCCGATCGCGGATGCCGCGCCGCGTATTCGCGGATCGCGTGCAGGCCCGCTTCACGCTGGTTGCGCAGGCCGTACAGGCGCTGCAGTGCCCGCAACGCGGCCACGTCTGCGGGACGCTGTTTCAAAACAGCATCGAGCGAAGCCTGGGCGCCCTGATAATCTTTTGCGTCCATCCGCAGCAGCGCGTCTTGCAATAGCAGTTCCGGCGATTTGGACAGCCGCAGTGCTTCCGTGACGCTCTCTCGCGCTTCGCCGCGCCGCCCGAGATTCATCAGTGCCCAGTTCGTCTCGACCATCGAGCGAATGGAATGCCGCTGATCTTCGGGCGCCTGCCGCAGAATCTCGAGCGCGGCCGCGGCGCCATTCGCGGCGATCAGCAGACGGGCCAGATCGAGCCGCGCCGCCAGCAATCGAGGATTGCGGTTGAGAGCTTCGGTGAGTTCCTGCCTTTGGCGCAGGGTGGCGCCTTGGGCCTGCGCCAGCCGCGCCAGCAGAATGTGCGGTTCGGCGGAATCCGGCTGGTAGCCCAAGACGAGGTTCAGGTCGTTTTGCGCCTCCTGATATTTTCCGGCGTCTATCTCCAGTTCGCTGCGCTGCAACAGCGCATCGGCATCTCGCGGGTTCTTCGCCAGCACTCCGGCCAGCAGTTTTTCGGCATCCGGGCGCCGCCCGGCAAGCACGTACATCTTCACCAGCCTGGTTCGCGCCACCCGGTCGGATGGATCCGCCCGCGCGAGGCGCGCCAATTCCGCGATGGCGGCGTCGCGCTGGCCGGTTTCGAGAAGGAATATGGCGTAAGCCGGCTTGTAATTCTTGTCGGGCAACGCGGCGGCGCGATGGAAGATCCGGCCGGCTTCGTCCTTTCTATCGGCATGAAACAGGGTGAGCCCCAGATCCAGCAGTGCGGGTCCATAATCCGGTTCGATGGCGATAGCGCGGCGGAACTGTTCTGCGGCTTGGCGGGGTCGCTGGGTGACCAGATAGAACCTTCCCATCACCAGCGCTACCTCCGCTGAATGTGGTGACTTACGATAGCAATCCTCAAGTGCCGCTTCAGCTCCATTCAAGTCTCCGCGGCTGAGCCGTGCGCGCATTAAGAGCGCGGACGATTCCAAATCGCCGGGAAGCTCGCTGAGAGCCTGTTCCAGGTGGGCGACGGCTTCTTCCGGTTCGCCCAGACGCAGCTCCGTCATCGCCAGGGTATTCAGTGCGTCCACGCTGTGAGGGAACGCGGAAGCCACCTTCCCCGCCCGCTGCTCGGCATCTGCAATGGCTTGGCGATCGCTGGTGGCGGCCAGCAGCGAGGCCAGCTTCAATTGCGCATCCGCATGCTTTGGGTTCAATTCCGCGGCTTTGCGGAAACATCCCGCGGCCAAGCCCCGGTTGCCGCCGGCCAGGTAAGCCAGGCCGAGTTGATAATACGGTTCCGCGTCGTTTGGAGTGGCTTGAACGGCGTTGCGGAATTCCAGATTGGCGCGGACGTAGTCCTTTTTCGCCAGCAGCTTTTTGCCGAGTTCGAGGTAGCGGGCTTCGCGCTGTTGCGGCGTGCGGGAGCAGGCGGCCAGCATCGATAGGGCGAGCGCGGCGAATATCCGTTGGTACGGTTGCAAAAAGGGCACTCCAGAAACCCTGGCGTTTGCAGGCACTTGGCTTACCATAATTCGGGCTGTAATTTAGCTGGTTTGCGGAGGGGAAAGTACGAAAAATTGGTCTCGAATCCCGAGAAGTGGAGTTGAAATCGGCCCGCCGCACGCCCGCGCTTCCCAGTGCGCTCAGGCACACATGGTTTGGATGCGGCCACCGGGTGGGTCCGAATTCTTACCGCTGCTTCGCGACCGGAGCGGCGGGCCATCGGATTTTTCTGCCCTGAAGAGGGTACCGGCCATGGCTTCTAATCGACTGAAAATGGAAAGACAATTTCATCCAGTCATAGCTTCCCGCAGACGCTTGGTATTCGACATCAGGAATCCCTGGGAAAGTTGCGGGAAAGACTTAGAAGAGCTAGGACAATCCACCCATTGACACATAACTTCAGGCGACTGTCTAATTGAGTGACGCCCATTGCAGGCGTGTCGGGGGGACCTCAAGCAAGATGCCGTTAGCGCTGATCTCGCGCGACAACTCTCTAGAAAGCGCAAAGGGGCGCGATGCGGCGCCGCCAGATAGGACAGAGACTCCGCTGATGGAAAGCGGCGCGGGGCGCCCGGTTTTGCGCGAGTTCCTCCAAAGGATTTACCATGTCGCTCTGGCCGCGCTGCCATTGCGCCATCCGGCGCCGGAGGCGGTGGGCGGAGTGAGAACATGAGACCCAATCAGACGGTTCTGATCGTGGAGGATGAGGCGGATATCCGGAATTATTTCGAAACCGTGGTCCGCTGTTTAGGCTATCCCGCGGAAATCGCGGAGGATGGCGACGAAGCCTTGGCCTGTCTGGAAGCCAACCGGGGCATTTCGCTGGTGCTGCTGGATCTGCTGATGCCGCGGCGGGATGGTCTGGAAACACTGCGCGAAATGCGCAACTCCGGCCGCATGCAGCCGGTCATCATGCTTTCCGCGGCAGCCGCTACGCAGAACGTGGTGGAAGCCATGAAGGCCGGCGCCACGGATTTTCTGGCCAAACCTGTCAGCCAGGAAGATCTGCGCGCGGCGATTCACAATGCGCTGAAAGACCAAGACGGCTCCAGCGGAGATGCGTGGTCAGGGGCGCCCGCGCACGAACCGGCGGCCGATGAAATCGGTCTGGCGGAAAGCTGGATGGGAAAAGACATGGAGCCTGTCTGGCGGCGGGTAGCGGCTTCCGATGTGCCGCTGTTGATCGAAGGCGAGACCGGTTGCGGCAAGGAAGTTCTGGCCCGCCGAATTCACGCCGCCTCGGCGCGCACCCATAAGCCCTTCCTCAAGCTGAATTGCGCCGCGCTGCCGGGCGAGTTGGTGGAAAGCGAGCTGTTCGGCTACGAACGCGGCGCGTTCACCGGCGCCTTCGCCAGCAAGCCGGGGAAGTTCGAGTTGGCGCAGGGCGGCACGATTCTGCTCGATGAAATCGGCGACATGGATGTGCGGCTGCAAGCTAAGCTGTTGCACGTTCTGCAGGACAGCGAGTGCGAGCGGCTGGGCGGCAAGGAACGCATCGCGCTGGATGTGCGGGTGATGGCCGCCACGCATTGCAACCTGCCGAGAGCCATTGACGACGGCCGCTTCCGTGCGGACCTGTATTACCGGCTGAATGTGGTAAGCGTGCGCGTTCCGGCGCTGCGCGAGCGCAAGGTCGAGATCCACGCCGCGGCCGAGTTTTTCCTGCGCAAGCACCGCGTCCCAGGCGCGCCCGTGCCGGTTTTACCAGCCGCCCTGCGCCAAGCCATGCTCGACTACGAATGGCCGGGCAATCTCCGGGAACTGGAAAACATGATGCGGCGGCTGCTGGTGATGCAGGACCCCGAAGAGATGACGCGGCAGTTGTTGTCGGCCAGCGCGCAACGTGCCGCCACGGCGAGGATGCCCAGCGGCAGCGCGCTGGCTGCCGCGAACGGCGTGATCCGTTTTCAACCCGTGGCCGCGGCATCCGGCAACAGCTCGCCGATTCTGGAGAAGGTCAACGAAGCCAAGCGCATGGCGGAAACCGAAGCCATTCTGCGGGCGCTGGATGCCTCCCGCTGGAATCGCAAACAGGCGGCCAAGATTCTGCGCATCGATTACAAGGCTTTGTTGTACAAGATGCGCAAACTCGAAATCGATCCGCCGCCCGCGGCGTTGCGCAGCGCGGCCGGCGGCGCGTAGGGAATCCAATCAGCCGCGGATGTCCGCGGATTTGCGCAGATACCTGGCCGCGCCACCAGCAGGGAACCACAGATGGACACCGATCAACACAGATGGCCGCGCGACGCGGATCTGCGCAGATATACCTGGCCGAACCGCCAGCCTTATCTGTGTGCATCTGGGTTCATCTGTGGTTCCGCAGTGAGAGAGCCGCCGGAACCCACAGATGGACACGGATCAACACCGATAGCCGCAGGAAACCAATAGACGCGGATTTGCGCAGATATACCTAGCGGAGCCGCCAGTCTTATCTGTGTGCATCTGGGTTCATCTGTGGTTCCTCAGTGAGAGAGCCGCCGGATAACACAGATGGACACGGATCAACTGAGATGACGCATCTATTCGCTTGACCGAGGGCGTCTGCCGGGTTACTTTTCCAACGCTCCCAACTGCTTCTGTAAGGTCCCCACAAATCTCGTCAGCGCTGCGCGGTCTGCCTGTTTCCACCTCACCACCACGAAATACCGGCCCTTATCGAAGAACACGCTGTCGGCCGAAGCTCTCCAATGCTGCGTCATCTCAAACGCCGTCCCGGATGACTTCGCTTCGTAAAGGTCCACGGTCAATTGGCCGGGCCCCCCGTACTCCGCCTCGAAAGCCCGCGCGATGGTATCGTTTGGCGGCGTTAGATCACGCAACCCTTGCCTTTGCCAGACGCCGTCCACGTTCTCCGGCAGCAGATCCGCCGCGTTTCGCTCAGGCTGGTTGCAGGCAGTTTCCAGCAGTGCCGGTATAATCCAACTACGCCGTGTCATCCTCTAACGATTCTTGCACACTGTGAGCCATTTGCCGGATGCTACCATTGCCTCGGATGATCGCTTAGATGGCGAAGTTCAAACTCGTAAGACCCAAAAAGAGCCGCCCTACCGCGCCTCAGGGCGGCTTGGCGTGTGTGATCCTGCTCATTGTGGGCTTCGCGCTGGTTCTCTTATTTATGTACTTCGTGATGAAAAATGCGTCTTGATGGCCGTACGCCGGATCAAATGCGTCCGGTTGAAATCACTCCGGGTTACTTACGCACTGCGGAAGGCTCCGCGCTGATCGCCGTGGGCAACACGCGGGTGCTGTGCGCCGCTTCGGTGGATGATTCCGTGCCGCCATTCCTGCGCGGGGGGGGGAAAGGATGGGTCACCGCCGAGTACTCCATGCTGCCGCGCGCCACCCTGAAGCGCACGCCGCGCGAAGTGAATAAGGGCCGCCCTTCCGGCCGCACGCACGAGATTCAACGGCTCATCGGCCGTTCTTTGCGTGCGGTGGTGGATATGTCCCTGCTCGGCGAACGCACCATCACGCTCGATTGCGACGTACTGCAGGCCGATGGCGGCACGCGCACGGCGTCGGTGACCGGCGCGTTCGTGGCGCTGACGCTGGCTTTGCAGCAATGCGTAAAATACGGCATGTTCAAACGGCTGCCGATCACCGGCTACGTGGCGGCCACCAGCGTAGGCATCATCGGTGGTGAGCCGTTGCTGGACCTGTGCTACGAAGAAGACTCGCAGGCGGCTGTGGATATGAACGTGGTGATGACCGGCGAAGGCCGCTTCGTCGAGGTGCAAGCGACTGCCGAGCGTCAGGCTTTCGATGATGCGCAGTTGGCCAGTCTGATGGCGCTGGCGCGGCGCGGAGTCGGTGAGTTGATCGAAATTCAAAAGCGCGTGGTTTCGCTCGCGTGACGATTTACTGCGCCACGGGCAATCCGGGCAAGCTGCGGGAGTTTGGTTTGGCGGCGGCGCAGGCCGGTATCCACGTGGCACCCTTGCCTGGGCTCGCGGAGATTGCCGCCTGTGAGGAAACCGGCGTCACCTTCGCAGCCAACGCTATCTTGAAGGCCGAATATTATGGCGGCCACGCGCCCGGATTGTTATTCGCCGACGATTCCGGTCTGGAGGTGGATGCGCTGGATGGCGCGCCGGGCGTCTACTCCGCACGCTTCGCCGGCCCTGGCGCGACTGACGACGCTAACAATCGGCTGTTGCTTGAGCGTATGCGCGGCATGCCCAACCGCACCGCGCGATTCGTCTCGGTGATCGCATTGGCCGATCATGGCCGCCTGGTGCGGACCTTTCGCGGCGAAGTGGAAGGCCGCATTCTCGAAGAGCCGCGCGGGCCCAACGGATTTGGATACGATCCGCTATTCTACTATGCGCCTTTCGGCTGCTCGTTCGGCGAGGTGGAACCGGAGCGCAAGCTTGGCGTGAGTCATCGCGGCGCCGCGCTGCGCGCGCTGTTTGCGTATCTGGCCGGCCGTGACAGGCGGGCTGAAAAACGAGGCGGGCGGCCACGTCGCGCGGGCAGCCAGCGCGAGCGGCAATGTTAAAATTAAGTTTTTCAGGAGGATGGATGGCAGCGAAGCTTCGCCGATCGTCGGCAGTGGTGGATGTGGCGGGGGTCAAGGTAGGCGGCGATCATCCGATTGTCGTGCAATCGATGACCAACACCGACACGGCCGACGTCCCGAGCACGGTAAATCAAGTAATGGCCCTGGCGCGCGCCGGCTCCGAGTTAGTGCGCGTGACGGTAAATACGGAACAGGCCGCGGCCGCCGTTCCTAAGATCGTCGCATGCCTGGATAAGTTCGGCGTGCGCGTGCCTATCATCGGCGATTTTCATTACAACGGCCACATCTTACTGCGCAAGTATCCCGAGTGCGCGCGCGCCCTGGCGAAATACCGCATCAATCCCGGCAACGTAAATATCGGAAAGAAGCACGACGATAACTTCCGCACCATGATCGAGACGGCCATCGAGTACCATCGCCCGGTGCGCATCGGCGTCAACTGGGGATCGCTCGATCAGGCTCTGCTCACCCGTATGATGGATGAAAACTCGCGGCTGGCCGAGCCCAAGGACGCGCGTGAAGTGACGCTCGAAGCGATCGTGGTCAGCGCCATCGAGTCGGCGCGCGCCGCCGAACACTACGGTCTGGGGCACGATCGCATCATCCTGAGCGCCAAAGTCAGCGGCGTGCAGGATCTGGTGGATGTATATCGCGCGATGGCCGCGCGCTGCGATTACGCGCTGCACCTCGGGCTGACTGAAGCCGGCATGGGTTCGAAAGGCATCGTAGCCACCACCGCGGCGCTGGCGATTCTGCTGCAGGAAGGCATCGGCGATACCATTCGCACTTCGCTCACGCCGCTGCCCAACGGCGACCGCACCGAAGAGGTGATTGTCTCGCAACAGATTCTGCAGTCGCTGGGCATCCGCAGTTTCACGCCGCAGGTGACGGCTTGTCCGGGATGCGGCCGCACCACCAGCACGTTTTTCCAGGAAATGGCCGACCAGATCCAGACCTATTTGCGCGAACAGATGCCGGTATGGAAAGCCAACCATCCGGGCGTCGAGAGCATGAAGGTCGCGGTGATGGGTTGCGTGGTCAATGGACCGGGCGAATCCAAGCATGCCAATCTAGGCATCTCTCTGCCCGGCACTTTCGAAGAGCCCAAGGCGCCGGTTTTCGTTGACGGGCGATTAATTACTACGTTAAAGGGCGATCACATCGTAGCGGAGTTCATCGGGATGCTGGACGATTACGTCTCGACGCACTACGCGGGCTGAGAGGCAAGGTTGTAGGTGGTGGGTGGTGGCGAGCATCGCCGCAACATTGGCGGATCGACGTCCGGCATCGGCCTGAAATCCGTCGGCATTTCGCCGCGCTGCACCAAGTCGAGTTGGTAGCCTGCATCCGAGCGAATGCCTGCTGAAGCCGCTCGCAGCCGCGCGATGCTGTCGCCGAGCCAAACGATGGCTTTCATGCTCGATACGTTACCAATTATACACAATTGGATATATTCCGATTCTAGCGGCAGACGCCGCCGCATCCGTTGCGGCTTCAGGATCAAACTACCTTGGTTGCTTACCTGGTAAATGCGCGGGCGTCCGTTCGCGCATTCGCCATACGATCCGGCGATAGCGAAGCACAACCCTATTTGTCGAGATTGAGCTGGTGCAACAGTTGTAAAAAACGCGGATCGCCGCGCAAGGGGTCCCATCGCGGATCGACTTTCAGTAGAGCTAAGGGCGCTTCATGTTGCTCGTAACTCATTTCGAGCAGCGCCAGTGCCGCGCTCTTGTTGCCCAGTCCGGTCTGCACCAGCGCCATGTATTGTGGCGATACGTGCCGCGTTTTGGCCATGCGGGTAAGCTCGGCCATCACCTGGCTGGCTTTTTCTTTCTTTCCCGAAACTGCATAGACGTGGCCGAGGTCCGCCATGACGCTTGCCACGGCGTTGGTCTTGGGCAAACGCTCCAGAATATCCGCGGCTTCCGTATACCTGCCCAGCGCTTCATAGCTGCGCGCTAGAATCACCGGCGCCCGATTCAGGTGCGGATCGAGTTCCAGAAGCTTGCGCTCCCAATCGATGGCATCCTGGTAGCGGCGGCTGCAATAATACACCGTGCCGACGTGCGCGCCGATATACAGCGACAGCGGGTCGAGCGCCTGCGCCTGGCGGATTTCGCTTTCGGCTTCAGCGAACCGGCCCGCCGCCAGCAGATTGACTCCCCACCAGTGATGGGCATTCGCGCTGCTGGGATTCGCTGCAATGGCCGCGCGATAAGCGCGCTCGACGCCCGCGAAATTGGAAAGGTCCGTAGTGGCGGCCTTCGTCAGGAGCGCTTCGGGCAGGTTGGGATCGATGGCCAAGGCATGCGCCACAGCCTGCCGGGCGAGCGCCGTCATCTGCGGCATATCCTGATCCTCGTTAGTGGCCAGCACCACGTAATCTTCCGCGACACCGGCATAGGCCATGGCGAACTTGGGGTCCCTCTTCAGCGCGTCGTCGTACAGATCGATGCTCTTCCAGAGGCTGTCCAGTTTCCGGCTGTCGAACAGATATCGCGCCCGCAGATAGAGATCGAGCGCGGTGGAATCGTTGGTCCAACCGGCTGTGGCGCGTTGCGCGGCGGGGTTGCCGCTGCCCAAATGCAAAGCTGCGGCGACGGCGCCGGACACCTCATCCTGCAACCCGCGGACTTCATCGGAGGCTCGGTTGAATTCCTGCGACCAAATTCGCCGCCCGCTATGTGCGTCGTACAAACGCGTGGAGACGCCGATCTTGTCCTCCGAAAAGCGGACTCCGCCTTCCAGCACCAGATCGGCATGCAGTTTGCGGCCAACCTGCCGCGCATCGCTCACGTCGGTGAATTGCCGGGACGACCGGCTAGCCACCACATCAAGCGCTCGCGAACGCTCGAGTTGATCGCTAATGCGCTCGGTCAGCCCGGAGCTGAAGTAGTCTTTATCGGCGACACCGCCGCTGGTGCTGAACGGCAATACCGCGATGGTGCGCCGCTGATTATTGGCGAGGCGAGTGAATGGAACCAGGGCGGCCATTGTGGTTACGGCGGCCAGCGCCACGGCCAGGGTCAGGAGAAGTGGCCTTTTGCGCGCGGCGCCGGGCGGAGCCGGTTCCGGCGCGGCTTCGAACACGGGAATATAGCTATCCTGCGGCAAGCGGATGCGCACGGGATCCCGGCCGCCTTCCGCTTCGTAATACGCGCGCAGCTTGGCCCGCAAACGGTTGGCCTCCACGCGGACGATGGAATCCACGCGCGGATCGTAATCCGGATCGCGGCCATAGATCTGGCGGGCAATCAGCAGTTCGTCGAGGCCGGCGGCTTCGCCGGCGATGGCTCTGGAACCGCTGCATCGCAAAAACTCGCTGAGGCGGCGCGAATTCGAGAAGTGCGGACTGGCCAGGACTTTTTCGAGCGCGGCTTGGGCGGATTCGGGCTGTACTCCCGCATCTACGCCGTGGTCCGCGCTCCCCGTCATGCCTAATAGAATACTGGATTCTCCTTAGGCTTCGGATATCCACGAAAGTTAACTAATGAGCCACTTACGGCAGGAGTTAGTTTCGTCGAAGCAAGGGTTGTAAGTACTTTATAACTGTACCGGCGACGATCCGGTTTCCATCCGCCGTGGCGTGTAATCCGTCGCGCTGCATGCGGTTGGTGCCTGCGACACCTTCCAGCAGAAACGGGATCAGCGGCGTTTTGTATTTCACGGCCAGATCTTTGAAGATATTTTGAAACGCGGCGATATAATCCGGGCCGTAGTTCGGCGGAAGGGTCATGCCCGCCAGCAGGACTTGGGTTCCGGAATTCTGCAGCGATTGGACGATCTGGTCGAGGTTCGCGCGCGTGGTCGAGAGCGGCAGGCCGCGCAAGCCATCGTTGCCTCCGAACTCGACGATTACCACTACGGGTTTCAGCGCGATTACCGTGTTGAGCCGCTCCAGGGCATCCGTGGTGGTTTCGCCGCTGATGCCCGCGTTCACCACGCGATAGCGCAGGGCGCGGCGGTCCAAATCCTGCTGCAGGAAATCCGGATAACTTTTGCCGGGGTCCGCGCCGAATCCGGCAGTGAGGCTATCGCCGAACGCCACGATGACCGGCCGGTTGTCAGCCCGATTGTCACGCGGCGACGCCGGTTGCGATGGCGGGGCGGATTCGCGTGCCGCGCTATGTGCCGGCTCCGGTGCGCTATCGCAACCGCCAAGAATCATTAACCCAAGTAACAAGGCCGCAAAACGCATCTCAATGCCATGATACTGGAGTGCCATAATGAAGTTTGATCCGCACACAAGGCCTCACCAAGACCATCGATACGGGAACGCATCGCGTGGAGATCCTCAAGAACATCGATCTGGAGATTCCGCGCGGGCAGTTTGCGGCCATCATGGGGCCTTCCGGCAGCGGCAAGAGTACGCTGCTGGGCTTGCTGGCCGGCCTCGATACACCCACGACGGGCAGCATTTTGCTGGATGGCCAGGAGATCACGGGCCTCAGGGAAGACGACCTGGCGATTGTGCGCGGCCGTAAGATCGGGTTCGTATTTCAATCCTACAATCTGATTCCGACTCTGACAGCGGAAGAAAACGTTCTGTTGCCGATGGAACTGGCAGGTAATGGAAATGGCGGGGAGGCGCGCGCTCGCGAACTGCTGGAGCGGGTGGGGTTGGCGGACCGGCGCGATCATTATCCCGTGCAGCTTTCGGGCGGCGAGCAGCAGCGCGTGGCGCTGGCGCGCGCCTTCGCGACGCATCCGCCGATTCTGCTGGCGGACGAACCTACGGGCAATCTGGATTCTGAAAACGGCCGCGTGGTGCTCGATTTGTTGCTGTCGCTCAACCGGCAGGAGGGCACCACGCTGGTGCTGGTGACGCACGATCAGGAACTGGCCGCGCGAGCCGACCGCCGCATTCAACTGCGCGACGGGCGCATCTTATGACCCCCGTGGGGCAGGCTATCGTTTTTCGTGGTCTGCCATTCGCAAGTGCCGGACAGACGACACAAAACGATCGTCTGTCCCACGGACTCCAAGGCGGACGCTGGTCATGAATAAGCTGCCTGCCACACTCAAAATCGCCTGGCGCGACGCGCGCTCCTCGCAAGCCAAATTCGTCTTCGTCATCCTGGCCGTGGCGGTGGGCGTAGGCGCTCTCACCGGCGTGCGCTCGTTCAGCCGCGCGTTCCACGACATGCTGTCGCGGCAGGCGCGCACCCTGATGGCCGGCGACATCTCGCTACGTGTCTTCGCGCAACCCAACGCCCTGCAAACCGCGACCCTCGGCAACCTCGCGCAGCGCGGCGTACGCGAAACGCCCATCACCGAAACGTTGACCATGGCCAATACCGCCGAAGTCGCCGATCCCGTGCTGGTGGCGATGAAAGCCGTCGATCCGGCGGTTTATCCGTTTTACGGCGAAGTGAAGCTCGATCCGCCCGCCGCACTGCGCACGGTTCTCGATAGCCAATCCGCCGCGGTCTCCGACGATCTGCTCATCCGGCTGAAAGCCAATATCGGCGGCACGCTGCGGCTCGGCGGGCAGGAATTTCGCATTGCCGCGCGGCTGGTTTCCGAACCCGACCGTTTGACGGGCAGCATCAACGTAGGCCCGCGCGTGATGATCAGCCGCGCCGGTCTCGACCGCACCGGCCTGATCAGCCTGGGCAGCCGCGCCGCGCAACGTTATCTGTTCAAGCTGCCGCCGGGCGGACCGGACGTGCTACAAGTCCGCACCATCCTGAAGCGCGCCTTTCCGGAAGCCAGCATCGCGGATTACCGCGAGACGCACCCCATCATCACCCGCGGCCTGGAGCGCTCCACCACGTTCCTCAGCCTCATCAGCCTGATCGCCCTGATTGTGGGTGCGCTGGGCGTCGCCACCGCGATGCACGCGCACCTGCAGCAGCGGATGGATACCATCGCCATTTTGAAGTGCGTGGGCGCGCGGTCAGGCCAAGTGCTGCGCATCTATCTGACCGAGACGCTGGCGCTAGGCTTGGCCGGCGGACTGTTGGGCGTCGCGTTCGGCGTGCTGGTGCAGCGCGCGTTTCCCGCGCTGATCGGCCGCTTTTTCCCGGTGCCGGAACATATGGGATTTGATTGGGTGCCCGCGGCGCAAGGCCTGGCGGTGGGCATCCTCACCACGCTTTTGTTCACCTGGCCGGCGCTGCTCGGCATTCGCGAGATTCGCCCGGCGGTAATTTTTCGCCGCGATATGGCGGAATCGCGGCCCGATTGGTGGAGGCGCTGGAGCCGCTCGCGGCAGGCGCTGGCGATGGCGGCGGCCATCCTGGCGGGCGTTGGATTGATCGCTGCCTGGCTCACCGGCGCCCCGCCACGCGATGCCTTACGCATCGGGACTTACTTTGCGGGCGGATTGTTGGCCAGCCTGGTCATCATGGGGGGGGCGGGGTGGCTGCTGATGCGCGGTTTGCGGCTGCTGATGCGCGGTTCGGGACGCGCCATGCCCGCCGCCTTGCGCCATGGCGTCGCCAATCTTTACCGGCCCGGCAATCATGCGCAAACGGTATTGGTGACGCTCGGCACCGGCGTGATGTTTACCCTGACAGTCTACCTGATTCAGCACGCCTTGATCGCCGATATGCGGCAGAACGCGCCGCCGGGCATGCCCAATGTCTTCATGCTGGATATTCCCGGCGCGCAACGGCAGGCGCTCACGGATCTTCTGAAACAGCAAAAGGGCGTCGAAAACGCGCCTGAGATACTGGGTGCCGTGGCCGTGCGTTTGCTGACCGTGAACGGCGTTCCCGTGGAGAATCTGGGCCTGCGGGAATTCGGACGCCGTTTTCTGCGCACCCGCTCGGTCACTACCGCCGTCACGCACCCGCGCGAAACCGAAATACTGAGCGGCGCGTGGTGGGACGCGCATCCCGCTTCGCCACAGGTCTGCGCGTCGGAGGATGCCGCGCGGACGCTGCATCTCAAGGCCGGCATGGCGATCGATTGGTCCGCCTGG
>Ga0335074_10007448_pt1 | contig 15181 bp, 17 predicted proteins | sample Lox_Sample_23_FD_206715 | JGI IMG/M metagenome (GOLD analysis project Ga0335074, IMG submission 206715) | Soil microbial communities from Loxahatchee National Wildlife Refuge, Florida, United States - Lox_Sample_2.3 | ecosystem: Environmental > Terrestrial > Soil > Wetlands | place: USA...
AAACTCACCGAGGATGACCACGCCGATCTCGCGGATGTCCAGGTTCAGCGCGAGGCCGCGGACGCCGTTCTCGAACTCAAGAAGCTCGTTCGCCATGGCCGAGGGCAGCCCCTCGACGCGGGCGATGCCGTCGCCGCACTCGGTGACCGTGCCGACCTCTTCACGCTCGACACCAGCTGGCTCGTACTCTTCGACGAACCGCGCCAGTGCGTCGCGGATCTCATCCGGCCGGATTGTCAGCTCCGCCATCTTCCCCATTCCGTTCGTGTATTCCTGGGCCGACTATCCGCCGGCCACCCGGGGCCGACTTCGCGCCGGCCGAATCAAGCCTCGTTAGCCTGCGAGTTTGCGCCGGACCCCGGCCAGGCGGCTGGCCGCGGTCCCGTCTATTAGCTCATCCCCGATCTGGATGGATACGCCACCTATGACCGCGGGATCTTGCACGACATTCAGGTGAATTCCCTGACCGTAGGCCGCGGTGAGCGTCTCAGCGAGCCTGCGCCGCTGGTCGGCGGTCAGCTCGGTGGCGACTCGCACCACCGCGATGAGCTGTTCCCGCCGCCGGGCCGCTATCCCGGCGGCCAGGTCGAGCGCCGCTTGCGGAGAACGGCCGCGCGTGTGCGTCAGCAGCTGCGTGATCAGGCTCATCGACGGCGAGCTGACCTTGTCCTCCAGCAGGTTGGCCAGCAGGTCACGCTTGGCGTTCTCGGGCGCGGGCCCGATCAGCGCCGACCGGAGCGCCGGCTGTCCGGACACCAGGCGGCCGAACCTGAACAGGTCGTCCTCCAGGTCATCCAGCTTGTGCCTGCGCTGCGCGGACACCGTGAATGCCTCGATGGCCAGCTGCTCGATCGCGTCGGCCAGGTCGCTGGAACTGGCCCAGCGGGCGGACACGGCCTCGGCGACCAGCTCCTCGGACTCCGCGCTCACCTTGCCGTGCAGCAGCCGCCTGGCTATCGCCGCCTTCTCCTCCGCCGGCTTGGTCGGGTCCGCAAGCGCGCGCCGCAGGCCGTGCTCGGAGTCGAGCAGCCGGACGACCGCGAACAGCTCGTCCCCGACCCGGTCCGCCGCGTCGGCGGTCGAGATCGCGGACAGCCGCTCCCGCAGCCCGGCGTAGGAGGCCCTGCTGACGCCGCGCATTACTGCCCGGCCCCGGTCGGGGTCGTGGCCTGGCCGGCGGCCGCGGCCGCGGCACGCGCGTCGCCGTCCCCCGAGTCGAGCTCGGCGAGGAAGCGGTCGACCATCCGGCTCTGCCGCGCCACGTCGGTGAGCGACTCGCCCACGATGCGGCTGGCCAGCTCGGTCGCCAGCGCCCCGACTTCGCCGCGCAGCGAGGTGAGCGCCTGCTGCCGGTCGGCGTCGATCTGGGACTGCGCGGCCTCGGTGATGCGGCGTGCCTCCGCCTCGGCGCGCTCCCGCATCTCGGCGATGATCGCCGCGCCCTGCTCCCTGGCCTCCTCGCGCATCCGCGAGGCTTCGTGCCTGGCGTCGTCGAGCTGCGCCCGGTACTGCTGGAGGACCGCCTGCGCCTCGGCTTGCGCCTCGTCGGCCCGGTTGATGCCGCCCTCGATCTGGTCGTGGCGCTCCTCGAGCGTCTTCATAATCCGCGGCAGGCCTATCCTGGCGAGGAAGCCGAACACCAAGACGAAAAGGATCGTGCCGACGACGAACTCGGGCCACGAGGGCAGCAGCGGGTTATACGACGCCGTGTCGGCAGCGAGTGGAATCATGGTTCGCTCACTTCCCGGACGGGGTTCAGGAGTACTTGAAGATGAACGGGGCCACGAGGCCGATCAGGGCGAGCGCCTCGGTGAGCGAGAAGCCGATCCACATGTACAGCGAGATGCGCCCAGTAGCCTCTGGCTGCCGGGCCATGGCCTCGATCGCGTGACCGAACACCAGGCCGATGCCGATGCCCGGGCCGATGGCGGCGAGACCGTAGGCGACCGCGCCGATGTTGATGTTCAACGTCGAGCTGCTGGCGGCGAGAGTAGCGGCGAGTGACATTGTTTCATTCCTTTACTACGTTGCGGCCCGTTGGCCTCTTTGACAGGAAACTCGTGGTCAGGGAAGTCGGGTGCGGGTTAGTGAGCCGGTTCCACGGAGCTGGCTATGTAGGTCGCGGTCAGCGTGGTGAAGATAAACGCCTGCAGCAGGGTGACCAGGGTCTCGAGCAAGAAGACGAAGATCGCCAGCGCGAACGAGCCCGCGGCGTACACCAGGCCGACGGACAGGCTCAGCAGGTACCACGTCGCGATCGTGAAGATCGTCAGCAGCAGGTGACCGGCGAACATGTTCCCGAACAGCCGCACCCCCAGCGTGAACGGCTGGAAGACGAAGAACCTGAGCAGCTCGACGGGCACCAGGATGATGTAGATCGGCGCCGGCACGCCCGGCGGGATCATGTTCCTCAAGTAACCCCAGGCGCCCTGGTGCTTGAAGCCCAGGTACAGGTAGAGGAAATAGACGATGAACACCATCGGCCAGACGAAGCCGATCCTGGACGTGACCGGGAACTGCAAGATCGGGATCAGTTCCATGACGTTCATGATGTAGATGAAGAAGAACAGCGACACGAGGAACGGCAGGTACGAGTCGCCCCTCGCGCCCAACGACGGGCGGAGGATCTGGTCCCGCACGGCCAGGATGGCCATCTCGCCGAGGCTCTGCGTGCGGCCCGGGATCAGCTTGGGCTTGCGGAACGCCGCCCAGAAGAACCCGATCACCACGACCGCGGCCAGGATGGCGAGCAGCATCGGCTTGGTGAAGCTGAACGAGCCGATCGTGAATAGCGGCGTCCAGATGAAGTCCTGCAGGCCGGGGGCGGGGAACCCGCACCCGCTAAAGATGTGGCAAGCGCCGCCCGCGGCGGCCGCAACGGCACCGGTCACCGGCTCTTCTCCTCCCGGGGAATTCCCCTCCGGTGGCTCGCGCGCCGGATCGCCGCCGCGCTCATGCCTGTCTCCATGTCCTTGTTTTCGCCCGCGCCCGCGTCCCGGCCATAGCGCCAGATGACGAACCCGAGCGAGATCGCGAGCCCGGCCAGCATGCCGATCGGGAAAAGCATCTCCACGTGCACCGCGCGCCCGATCAGCCAGCCGATGGCACCATAGGCAGCCATGCCGCTGAGCAGGTAGCTGAGCACCGTCCAGCCGATATTCAGCCCCTTGGCACGACTTTCCGCTTCGGCGCTGGCGTCCTGCCGGCCGCGCACGTTCACGTCGCTCACGCCTTACCGCTCCCGTCCGGATCCACATACGGGAGCTTGAGCCTTATCGTGGTGACGACCTCCGCTGCGCCCCAGGCCAGGATGCAGATGATCGCGGTGAAGCCGAGCATCCGGCCGTTGAACGCGGTGGACTTGCCTAGCAGGATCACCACGATCGCGAAGCCGATGATCTTGACCACGTAGCTGATCAGGGCCGCGGCCATCATGACCTGCGGGCTGATCTTCGCTGCACGGCCCACGACGAGCACGCTGATGCCGAAGAACGCCGTGACGATCGCCACCCCGATCAGCGCGCCGTAGAGGCCCTTGGCACCGCCCAGCGCGGCGCAGACGGCGACGCATACGGCAGCGACCGCGCCGGTGAGCGCGGCCGAGCGCCGTACGACGCGGCCATAGGTTGCCATCATCTGCCTGGCTCCTGAGGGATCGCTGGCTTCGTTGCTCGGATGGGTCTGTCCCAGCGGAGCTTCCCTGGACATTGCGCGCGAAGGGGCGATACCGCGCCCGCGCCCCGGGTATCCGGGCTTGCGGCGGTCCACGAAAAGTATCACGGGCCTCTCGCTTGCCAGCAGGGGAGGTGCTTGTGAAGCGTATCACAAGCTTCTTGACTGTTACTTTACCTGATTGCTGACTTTACATGACTCTAGGGCGAGCCCGCGAGAGGCCCCCTCACCAAGTTCCGGCACGTCGGACAGTGATTGGCGCCCAATCCGGCACGCTAGCCTCAGTAGCCTCGCCAGGCTCCGCCTGCCTCAGGCGCCCCGAACGTAAAGGCCGGCTTGGTCCCCGGCGGTTGGGCAGCGGCGCGCGGCGTGCCGCCCCGTTCGCGCGCAGGCCGGTCACCGGCAGCCCGTTCCCCGGCAGCCCGTTCGGCGGCACGCCGTTCACGGGCCCGCCGTCGAGCACCCCGCCCGGTTTGGGCATCCCGTCGGGAAGCGTCGCGTTCGGTACCGCGTCGTTCGGAACTGCCGCCGCGTAGCTGGTAGCGCTCTTAGGTTCGCCGGAACGTACCGGGCTTGCTCTCCGCGCCTCATGTCTCGGGCCGGCGGCACCGCCCCACGGGCGCAGCCGTGGCATCGTCGCCAGCAGCAGCACGGCGATGGCCGCGACCGTGGCCAGCGCGAGCCAGATCAGGCTGATGCGAACGAGGGACAGGCCGACCACCGTGCCGGAGAACAGCACCGCCCACAGGTACATGAGCAGCACGCTCTGCCGGTGCGAGTGGCCCATGTGCAGCAGGCGGTGGTGCAGGTGCAAGCCGTCCGCCGTGAACGGGGACTTGCCCGCCTTGGTCCTGCGCACCACCGCGAGCAGCAGGTCCGTGTAGGGGATGATCAGGATCGCGATCGGCAGCAGCAGCGGCAGGATGGTACCGAACCGGTTGACCGGGTGCAGGTGCGAGTAGTTGATCAGGATGTTCTGGTCGAGCGAGGCCGTGCTCGAGATCGGCCCGTAGGCGAGCATCAGGCCGAGCAGCATCGCCCCGGTGTCGCCCATGAAGATCCGCGCCGGATGGAAGTTGTGCGGCAGGAACCCGATGCAGCCGCCCGCGAGCACCGCCGACGCCACGGCAGGCACCGACTGCGACGGGATCCCGACCGAGTTGGTCAGCGTGTAGGAGTAGATCAGGTAGGCCAGCGCCGATATGCCGACGACGCCCGCCGCGAGCCCGTCGAGGCCGTCGATGAAGTTGACCGCGTTGATCGTAATGACGACCAGCAGGATCGTCAGCGTGTAGCTCTGGTCCGGGGAGAGCAGTAGGGTCTCGCCGCCGGGCAGCGGGATCCACGGCAGGTAGGCGCCGCTCCACACCAGGATGCCGCCCGCCGCGATCTGCCCGCCCAGCTTGCTGATCGCGCCCAGCCCCCACCGGTCGTCCACGATCCCGACGAGCACCAGCAAGCCGCCGGCCAGCAGCAACCCCTGGATGGTGCGCGGCGAGGGGAACGCCTGCCGCAGGTAGCTGAGCCGGTCCGCGACCAGCAGCCCGGCCAGCAGGCCGCCGTAAATCGCCAGCCCGCCGAGCAGCGGCGTCGGCTGCTTGTGCACGTCCCGGCCGCGTGGCGCGTGCTGCGCCTTGATGGCGATCGCGCCGCGCCGCACCAGCGGGGTCAGCACGTAGGTCACCGCCGCCGCGAGGATCAGGATGAAGAGGTAATCACGCATGGCGGCGCCGCGTCAGGAGCCTGTTCCCGCGTCTTCGCCGGCCAGCGGATGCGGCTCGGCGGCCTTGACGGGAACCTCGTCTGCGGAGTCTGCGGACGGCAGGTCGATCACGGGGACGACCTTGCGAATGTCATCGACGCCGATCGCGCCCGCGCGCAGCATCCGCGGCACGGTCCCAGTCAGGTCGAGGATTGTCGATGTCACGGTGCCCGCGCACCGCCCGGCGTCCAGGTAGACGGCGACGGCGCCGCCGAGCTGTGCCTCGGCGCGCGCGGCGGTGGTGGCGGCCGGCGCTCCGGCCAGGCTCGCGCTGCTCACTGCCAGCGGGCCGGTCTGCCGCAGCACTTCGAGCGCCAGGGGATGCAGCGGCATCCGCACCGCGACCGTGCCCAGGGTGTCGCCGAGATCCCAGACCAGCGTCGGGCTGGCCCGGAACACCAGGGTGAGCGCCCCGGGCCAGAATTCGTCGATCAGGTCCTGCCCGAAGGCGCCGAGCGACTCGGTGAGCGCCGCCGCGGTCCGCACACTGCCCACGAGCACCGTGGGGGGCGCGCTCCTGGTTCCGCCCCTTGCGGCCTGCAAGGCGGCCACCGCGGCTGGAGAGAAAGCGTCGGCCGCGAGACCGTACACCGTGTCGGTAGGGATGACGGCCAGTTCACCGTTCCGCAGCGCCGCGACCGCCTCCACGAGCCCGGCCGACCGCTGAGCGGAGTCCCCGCAGTCAAACCGTGTGCTCATAGGTACCCATCCTCCCATAAGGGGCGGAGAGTGGACTCAGAACGCTTCCATTCCCAGCCCCGGTACGGGCTCTAGTGTGTTGGTGATGCCGTTCGCGAGATAATCCCAGGTAGCAAGGCCGATCATGGCCCCGTTGTCAGTCGACCATTTCACCGGCGGCAGGCACAGCTCGATGCCGAGGACCGCGCACAACTCCGTGGCCGCGGCTCGCAGCTGCGGGCTTGCGGCGACGCCGCCGACGATCACGAGCGAGGATACGGGGTACTCCTTGATCGCGGCGCGGCACTTGGAGATGAGGACTTCCATGCACGCCTCGACGAACGCCGCGGCCACGTCCGCCGGCTGCGCGTTGGGGGTAGCCGCGAGGTACCTCTCCACCGCCGACTTGAGCCCGGAGAACGAGAAGTCGAGTCCCTGCCGCAACATCGGCCGCGGGAACCGCACCTGCGGCGTCCCGCTGGGCGCGAGCCGGTCGATGGCGGGACCGCCGGGGTACCCCAGCCCCAGCATTCGGGCTACCTTGTCGTACGCCTCGCCGACCGAGTCGTCGACCGTGGAGCCGATGAGGCGGATGTCGGTGGTGCTCTCGAGCCGGGCCAGCAGCGTGTGCCCGCCGGAGACGAGCAGCACGATCGCCGGGAACTTGACCCGGCTCTCCTCAAGGTCCGCGCTGCGCAGGTGCCCGCGCAGGTGGTTCACGCCGATGACGGGGACTTCCCAGCCGTGTCCAAGCCCGGCGGCGGTGTTCAGGCCGACCATGAGCGAACCGATCAGCCCTGGGCCCCGGGTCACCCCGATAGCGGCCAGGTCACCGGGCCGGACGCCCGAGTCCGAAAGCACGGCCTGGACGGTCGGCAGGATCTTGTCGATGTGCGCCCTGCTCGCCAGTTCGGGGTAAACACCGCCGAAGGTGGTGTGCAGCGCCGCCTGGGACGCGACGCACGACGCGATCACGCTGCCGCTTTTGTCCACCAGCGCGACCGCGGTGTCGTCGCAGGAGGTCTCCACTCCGAGCACGAGAGACCCATGACCGCTCATCCGAGTATTGCCTCTATCTCTTCCGCCGGGACAGCACCCACGCGCTCCACCACCGGCGGGACCGAGCGGCAATTAACGAGTGTGGAGGGCACCGTGTCGCGATTACCGTCATCGATGACCAAATCGGGTTCGCTCACCAAAGTGGAAAGTATATCAGGAACCGATTCCCTAACCTGCTGCGCGTGCAGGTTTGCGCTGGTCACAAGCAGTGGCCCGGTCATGTCGATGATCGCGAGCAGCCGCTCGTCATCGGGCATCCGCACCGCGAACTCATCGCGCCCGCGCAGCCACGGCACCAGCTCATCCGGTGATACCCCGACGGCCAGGGTGAGCGGCCCTGGCACGTATTTCGACCGCAGCAGCAATTCAGCGGCCCGGCTCACTACGCCGCCCAGGGCCGTGATGTGGTCCATCGACGAAATCATCACCGGCAGGTTGACCGAACGCGGACGGCCTTTCATCGCGAAAAGGCGGGTGACCGACTCATCGTGGTCCGGGTGCACCGCCAGGCCGTACACCGTGTCGGTTGGCAGGAGCACAACACCGCCCGCTAGCAGGCACGCGGCGGCGCGCTCCGCCTCCTCGCGGACTCGTTCCTCCACGTTCCGTCACCTCCGGGACTATCTGCGTCGCGGGATCAATATAGTCGGCTCCGCCAGGTCAACGGGTGAGACGCGCGAAGGGCGTTATCGCGCGGTCTGGTTGTGGAATATCAGCGACGCTTCGTTAACCGGGCTCGCGATCGGCACGAGCCGCTCGGGGTCGGACATGGCGGCCCGTGCCGTCTGGTACAGCACGGTGACATCCGCCTCCGCGATCCCGGTGTCCGCGACGGTCACGCCGGGGAGCAGGCCCGCCACGGCGGCCGCGGGCACCCCCGCGAGACTGACCCGGTCGAGGCCTCCGGCTATCGACGGCACGACGGAGTCGTGCGGGCCGTGGCGCAGCTCCGCCGGCTGACCGTCGGCGAAGAGCCCGGCGTACGTGTTTCCCCCCGTGCCCCTCCTGAGGCAGAGGAACGGGCCCTCATTCCTCTCGGCGGCCGCGATGGCCATCAGCTCGAGCGAGGTGATCGGGAACAGCCGCACGCCGAGGCTGAAGGCCAGCCCGTTGGCGTAGGCGACGGCCGCCCGCATCGATGACAGCCCGCCGGGGCCGATGTCCACCGCGATCGCGGCGATATCCCTGAAGGCGGCCCCGCTTTCGTCCAGCGTCTGGGCTACCAGGTCGCCGAGACCCGTGAACGCGGGGTCATCCCGGCGGGACGCGCGCTGGGCGCGAGGGCGTTCCCCGTCGCCCGCGGCGACCGCGTACGTTCTCGACGACGCCTCAAGGGCAAGTACGAACCTCATCGCCTGCGCGCTCCTCAGCTGAGTTCCGTTTCGGTAAGCAGGGCTGCCTGCAGGGCGTCGAGGACCGGCAGCCACCGCGAGCTATCGGAGGAAAAGTCGATGACCCGCAGGTCCGGCGCGCTCTGGTCATAGTGGAATTCCACCAGCAGATGGCTGGGGAAGTCTTCCGCCACCGTCTCGCCCCATTCGATCATGGTGATCGACTCGTCGAAGTATTCATCCAGCCCGAGATCACGGAATTCGTGGATGCCCGCCAGCCGGTAGGTGTCGATGTGCAGGATCTTGCCCTGCTCCAGCGGGTAGAAGTGCGCGATCGTGAAGGTGGGGCTCGTGACCACGGCCGTCGAGCCCGCCGCGGCCGCCAGCGCCTTGACGAACGTCGTCTTGCCGGTGGCCAGCCCGCCCTTGAGCAGGACGACGTCGCCGAGGCGCAATTGCGGGGCCAGCAGCGCCGCGACCGTGCCGGTCCCCTCCGCTCCCTTCGTTGACACCGTGATCGAGTCCACGGGTGAGTCCCTCCTAGGTTCCGGTGCTTCGCGCCGTGACGAAACGATCGCGCCCGGCCAGGTCCTTGTGGTTGCGGGTATCCCGCCAGCCCGACTCCTCCGGGAACACCCAGTAAACCGCAGCACCCTGTTGCGCGCCGTGCTCTACGGCGACGAACCCGTCGGGACGCAGCAGCCGCCTGGCCACGCGCTCGACCGCGCGGACCGCGGTCATCCCGTCCTCGCCGCTCCACAGCGCGGCGGGCGGGTCGTACTCGCCCACCTCCGGCGGGACGATCGAGCCGACAGGGATATACGGCGGGTTGCTGACCACCACGTCGACCGTCCCGGCAAGCTCGTCCAGCCCGTCGAGCCCGGCCAGGTCGCCGGTGAAGTCACCTGGGTGCAGCAGCACCCGCCCGGCAGTGTAGGAATCCACGTGGCGGGTGATGTTCCGCTCCGCCCAGCCGCGGGCGAGCGGATCCGCCTCCACCGCGTGCACCGTGGCGCGCGGCACCTCCTGGGCGATGGACAGCGCGATCGCTCCCGACCCGGTGCCCAGGTCGACCGCGACCGGGGACGCGACGTCCATCTCGCGCAGCCGGTCGATGACCCACCCGGTCATCACCTCGGTCTCCGGGCGCGGCACGAAAACCCCCGGGCCGACGTCCAGTTCCAGGTAGCGGAAGAACGCCTGCCCGGTGATGTGCTGCAGCGGCTCCCTGTTGGCCCGGCGGGCGATGCCCTCCCAGTACCGTGCGTCGAACTCCGCGTCGGGCACCGTGTGCAGCTCGCCGCGCTTGACGTTGTGCACGTGCGCCGCGATCAGCTCCGCGTCGGCGCGCGGCGAGTCGACGCCGGCCTCCGCCAGCCGCGCGGTGGCCAGCGCGATCTCGTCAAGCAGCAAGGTCTGTGTTCCCCGCTCGCGTGATGGCTCGCTCGGGGGGGAGCTCACTGCTCCCCCAGCTTCGCTTCCAGGTCCGCGGCGGCCAGCGCGTCGATCACGCCGTCGAGGTCGCCGTCGATGACCTGATCCAGGTTGTAGGCCTTGTAGCCCACGCGGTGGTCGGAGATGCGGTTCTCGGGGAAGTTGTAGGTGCGGACCCGCTCGGACCTGTCGACGGTGCGCACCTGCGCCTTGCGCTCGGCCGCTGCCTTGGCGTCGGCGTCCGCCTCGGCCTGCGCCAGCAGGCGGGCGCGCAGCACGCGCAGTGCCTGCTCCTTGTTCTGCAGCTGGCTCTTCTCGTTCTGGCAGGACACCACGATGCCGGTCGGCACGTGGGTGATCCTGACGGCGGAGTCGGTGGTGTTCACCGACTGCCCGCCGGGACCTGAGGACCGGAACACGTCGACCTTGATGTCGTTGTCGTTGACCTGCACGTCCACCGGATCCGCCTCGGGCATCACGAGCACGCCAGCCGCCGAGGTGTGGATGCGGCCCTGCGACTCCGTGACGGGTACCCGCTGCACGCGGTGCACGCCGCCCTCGTACTTCAGCCGTGACCAGGCTCCCGCGCCGCGACCGCGGCCGGCCTTGACCGCGACGGTCGCGTCCTTGATGCCGCCGAGGCCGGTGCCGGTCGAGTCGATGATCTCGGTCTTCCAGCCGTGCCGCTCGGCATAGCGCAGGTACATGCGCAGCAGGTCGGAGGCGAAGAGCGCGGACTCCTCGCCGCCCTCGCCCGCCTTGACCTCGAGGATGGTGTCCTTGTCGTCGTTCGGATCCTTGGGCACGAGCAGCACGCGCAGCCGGTCCTCGAGCTCTTCCCGCCGCTTGCCCAGCTCGTCGGCCTCCGCCGCGAACGACGGGTCCTCCTGCGCTAGTTCGCGCGCCGCCTGCTCGTCCCCGCCCGCCTGCTGCCACTCACGGAAAGCGGCGACGATAGGCGTGAGCTCGGCGTACCTCTTGGCGAGCGTCCTGGCCTGATCCGCGTTCGCGTGTACGTCGGGATCGGCGAGCGCGCGCTCAAGTTCCGCGTGCTCACCCGCCAGCTCACCAAGCCGGTCGAACACAGTCAACCTTCCTTCATCCGAAATGCGTGCACAACCCAAACGCCCGCGTGCCATGTGCTGACACGCGGGCGTTACGGCGGAGCTACTTCTTGCCGGAGTTCCCGGCAGTCGCGGCCTTGCCAAACCGCTTCTCGAACCGCGCGACGCGTCCGCCGGTGTCGAGGATCTTCTGCTTGCCCGTGTAGAACGGGTGGCAGTTCGAGCACACGTCGGTGTGGATGGCGCCGTTCTTCGCGGTGGACCGCGTAACGAACGTGTTCCCGCACCCGCAGGTCACCGTGGTTTCCTGGTACGCGGGGTGAATCTCAGGCTTCAATTGCTTGGCTCCTTGCCTCAAGCGGTCGCCGGGTCGCCTGCTGCGAGACGTGAACCGGTACCGCGTAGTTGCGGCTTTCAGTCTGCCAGACCCGCAAACCACTCGTGACCGGCAGATATTCCGTTTGTACCCTTAGCGGTCCTGGCCCAGCGTCGTCTTCTGGACCTGGAGGAGGAACTCGGCGTTGCTGCGCGTCTTGCGCAACTGCTCCATGAGCAGTTCCAGCGCCTGCTGCGGCTCCAGGGCGTGCAGCACGCGGCGCAGCTGCCAGATGATCTTGAGCTCATCCGGCGACATCAGGATCTCTTCCTTGCGGGTGCTGGACGCGTCCACGTCGACCGCGGGGAACAGCCGCTTGTCGGCGAGCTCGCGGCGCAGCCGCAGCTCCATGTTGCCGGTGCCCTTGAACTCCTCGAAGATCACCTCGTCCATCCGCGAGCCGGTCTCGATCAGCGCGGTGGCCAGGATGGTCAGCGAGCCGCCGTTCTCGATGTTGCGCGCCGCGCCGAAGAACCGCTTCGGCGGGTACAGCGCGGTCGAGTCGACACCGCCGGAGAGGATACGGCCGCTGGCCGGCGCGGCCTGGTTGTAGGCCCGGCCGAGCCGCGTGATCGAGTCGAGCAGGACCACGACGTCGTGGCCCATCTCGACCAGCCGCTTGGCGCGCTCGATCGCCAGCTCGGCGACCGTGGTGTGGTCGTCGGCCGGGTGGTCGAAGGTGGAGTGGATCACCTCGCCCTTGACGGTGCGCTGCATGTCGGTGACTTCCTCCGGCCGCTCGTCCACGAGGACGACCATGAGGTGGCACTCCGGGTTGTTCTTGGTGATCGCGTTGGCGATGGCCTGCAGGATCATCGTCTTGCCCGCCTTGGGCGGCGACACGATCAGGCCGCGCTGCCCCTTGCCGATCGGGCAGATCAGGTCGATGATCCTGGTGACCATGTTGGTCGGGTCGGTCTCAAGCCGCAGCCGGTCCTGCGGGTAGAGCGGGACCAGCTTGGAGAAGTCGGGGCGACTCGTGGACTGCTCTGGGTCAAGCCCGTTCACCTTGTCCAGCCGGACCAGCGCGTTGAACTTCTCCCTGCGCTCGCCGTCGCGCGGCTGGCGGACGGCGCCCTCGATGACGTCGCCCTTGCGCAGCCCGTGCTTGCGCACTTGGGACAGCGAGACGTACACGTCGTTGGGGCCGGGCAGGTAGCCCGTGGTGCGCACGAAGGCGTAGTTCTCCAGCACGTCGAGGATGCCCGCGATCGGGATCAGCACGTCGTCTTCGGCGATCACCGTCTCCGGCTCGCCGCCCGGGCGGTCGCCGCGGCGGCGGTTCCTGTTGCGGAACCGGTCGCGGCGTCCCCGGCGGCCCTGGCCGTCCTCGTCGTCGTCGCGGGCGTTCCCGGCCGCGGAGTTCTGGCCGTTCTGCGCGTTCTGGCCCCGGCCCGCGCCGCCCTGGGCGCCGGAGTCGCGACCGTCCCTGCGCTGATCGCGGGCGTTGCCGCCCTGCCCGTCGCGGCGGTCGTTGCGGCGCCGGTCCCCGCGCCGGCCCTCCTGGCCGGTGCCCTGACCCTGGCCGTCCGCACCGGACTCGGTGCCCGTCGGCTGCCCGGCGGGCGCCGACTGCTGGACCGCGGCGCTAACGGTGCGGTCCCCGCCAACGCCGGCCTGGCCGTCGCTGGCTGTCCGCGGCGCGTCGCCGATGCCGGCGCCCACTGGGGCGGCGTCGCCGATGCCTGACCGGACGGATGTGTCTGCTTCCATAGCGTCCTGATTCAGGGGGCGAGGCGCGCCGGCTCCCGCAGACGCGACCCGCGTGGCTGACCTTTCGGGGGGCTCCGGGGGGGCGTCCCCCCGGGCTAGCGGAGCGGAAGTCCTGGTGGCAGCAGAGCTGCCACCCTGGCGTTCCTGGATCGCGGCGACAAGGTCTCCCTTCCGCATCCGGGCCGTCACCGAGATGCCCAGCTGCTGCGCTAGGCCTTGCAAGTCGGAAACGCGGAGCTTGGAAAGGTCATTTCCACCGCGGCCCGATGACCGTGGCGCGGCGCTGGCGGCTGAATGACCGATGGGGGAGTCCTCGGACGCGGGAGTCGCGTCACTGAGGAGGTCGGTGGTGTCGCTCACTAATGGTCCTTCCCATTATGATCCTCGGCCGCCTGGGTGTTTTCGTGACCCGGTTCCGTGGCGCGAGATGTGATTCGCATCGCCCGCGAGGCCCGCTCATTGTGCATGATTACGCTCGCATCTGTGCTCGGCATCTACCCCGGGACCTCGCCTGCGTCCGTGTCCGCGGTCTCCTGCGGCAGCCTCCGTCGCGACGCTGTCAAACGGGGTAGCACTTAGGGGAACGCGATGCTCTCCTGGGGTGAAGCCGAAAGCCCACTCCCTGGGCAGGTATACGTTACCCCCCAGGCGACGTGTGGATGACCAGCACCTGCCCCGCAGCGGGACATCCAGTGCTGCAACTAGCCTAACACCGACAGCGCCCACGGCATTCCTTCGCAGCCATCCATGTCGAGCAGAGAGGGGTAAGCGGCCAGGCGAGGACTTGTCCAGGTTCACCGGGCACTCGGTACACCCGGTGCCACGCTGGCGCCCTGTCGCTCGACGTCTAGCGGGCTTATACGCCAGTCATTACCCGTTTCTTTCACGATTGAATCCATTCTGTCGAGGCCTTCGCCGCAACTACCTGAAGTGAGAAACGCGAGCACCGAAGGGCCCGCGCCGGACACCACGGCGGGCACCCCGGCAGCCCGGAGGCGGCCGACCAGGTCGCGGGTGGCGGGCATCGCCTGGGCGCGGTAATCCTGGTGCAGCCGGTCCTCGGTAGCGTCGAGCAGCGCCTCGGGGCAGGCGGTGAGGGCGGCGACGAGCAGCGCCGCCCGTCCCGCGTTCCGCGCCGCGTCGGCGTGCGGTACCCGGGCCGGCAGCAGCCCGCGGGCGACGCCGGTGGACACCGGGTCGGCCGCGATGATCGCGACCGGCCTGATGCCCGCCGCCGGCTCTAGCCGGACGGCGCGGGCGGTGCCGGCAGGCGACTCGGACAGCCAGGCGATCGTGAGCCCGCCGTACAGGCACGGGGCCACGTTGTCCGGATGGCCCTCGAGGGCGTTCGCCAGCGGCAGCGCCTCGTCAGGGCTCGTCCCGGCGCCGGCCAGCGCGCGCGCCGCCAGGACGCCGGCCACGATGGCGGCCGCCGACGATCCGAGGCCGCGGCCGTGCGGTATCCGGTTCACGCAGCGCAGCGCGATCCCGGGCGGCTGCCCGGCGCCGAGATCGTCGAACGCGGTGCGCATCGCCCGCACGATCAGGTGCGCCTCCTCCGCGTCGGTCACGTCGGCGGCGCCCTCGCCGGACACGTCGATGTGCAGTCCCGACGGCACAGCCCGCGCCTCGACCTCGTCGTACAGGCTCAGCGCCAGCCCGAGCGCGTCGAACCCGGGCCCCAGGTTGGCGCTGGTCGCGGGCACCCGCACCAGCACCGGCTCTTCATCCCACGTCACAAGCCCGCCGCACCCCCAGACCCAGCCAACTTCCCATCACTTCTGGCCCCTGTCGGCAACTTCCCATCACTTCTGGCCCTTTTGGCGCCCAAAATGTCCGATTCTTGGGGCCGAAACTGATGGGAAGTGGCCAACGGGCAGGCGGCGAGGGCGCTAGAGGTCACGGCGCTGCCACCTGTTACACGAGGCCCAGGGCCGCTGCGGCGGCGGCCGCGTCGGCGGGGACCGTTGTCGGAGCGGGGGCGCCGGACAGTGCCCAGTCGGGGTCCTTCAGGCCATTGCCCGTGATCGTGCAGACCACCCGGGAACCGGCCGGGATCTCGCCCCGGGCGGAGGCGGCGAGCAGGCCGGCC
>Ga0335074_10007449_pt1 | contig 15180 bp, 13 predicted proteins | sample Lox_Sample_23_FD_206715 | JGI IMG/M metagenome (GOLD analysis project Ga0335074, IMG submission 206715) | Soil microbial communities from Loxahatchee National Wildlife Refuge, Florida, United States - Lox_Sample_2.3 | ecosystem: Environmental > Terrestrial > Soil > Wetlands | place: USA...
GCAAGGCCCGTTGATCGTGCTGCTGGACAACTCCTCCACCCACAAGGGAAGCCCCATCCAACAACTTCAACGGCAACATCGCCGCCTGCGCATCGAGTACTTTCCTTCCTACGCGCCGGAACTCAATACCGATGAGGGAGTCTGGTCTCAGGCCAAGCAGGAACTGGCCAACAGCTGCCCCAAGGACGTGAATGAACTAATGGAAGACGTGCTGCGCTCCATCGACGGCGTTCGCAGCTCAGCAAAGAAACTCCGTGGCTGCATCCTGCAATCCGAGCTGCCTTCTTTTTTGCGCTGATCTATTGCATTATTTATGCAGCAGTCAATAGTGACCTGGCTTTGGACGCAGGTTCTGGTGCGCACCCGGGGCGAGCCTTTGGCCATGCTGCACAGCATCCGGGAGCGGGTTGCCTCGATCGATCCGGACCAGCAGACCGCGGGCGATACTAGGGACCTCGAAGGCTGGATCCAGCGCCAGCCGGAGTATGCGCGAGCGCGGTTGATTTCGCTGCTCTTCGGCGCATTCTCCATCTTGGCGCTGATTCTTGCGGCCGTGGGCCTGTACAGCGTCGTCTCCTACACCGTAGCGCAGCGCACGGACGAACTTGGGATTCGCGTCGCTCTGGGAGCCCAACGCCGGGATGTCTTACGGCTGGTGGCCGCGTCCGCCGGCGGCAGCGTTGGACTGGGAGTCGTTATCGGTCTCGCAATTAGCTTCGCCCTCGACCGGCTGATTGGTCGCTGGGTCGAGAGTGGGACATCCGATCCAGCCATGATTCTGGCGGTGTCGCTCCTTCTGGTAGCGGTGGCGTCGCTGGCCTGTTTGGCACCCGCGCGACGGGCTCTCGCCATCGACCCGATGACCGCACTGTGCTGTGAGTGAGTCGTCGGGCATTGCGGAACTATTCCGGTATGATAGTGCAGCGATAACTTATGCCGCAGATCCAACGGTCCTCTTTTTTTCCTATACGCGATAGGCTGCCGGCAATCTCTATCGCCTCGCGAACTCTTGCGCACTTTGTCGTTTGGCCTCCGCCCGGCAACCGCGGCTTGAACGCCCATAGGATCCTCAACGGATATCGATTCGCTATGAGTCTTTCAAGCAAATCGCCGGTGAGTGGTTCCACAAGTGGGATCAGCGCAGCAAATGTAGCCAACGCCTCAGTGACCGCCCGTCTTGAGTGTGGCAAACGCCGATTCGACCGCCTGCTTTTCCTTATGAAACTAGTAAACTGCCGACTTTTTTATCGAAGTCGTTCTTTGAGCAGAGAAACGGATCGGAAGCTGCTGGCAGGTGGCCCGCTTCTGATCGCATGGCCCTCGCTTGGCGGGGCCAACACCTCAACACTCGACGACTTATTTTAGAAATCCACCGACAAGCCAGGGCCGCCGCCGACCACTTCAATTCCAAAACGTTAACTCAAATCATGCAGAGGTGGGAGAGCCCTTCATCGCCATAGCTACCATATGAATGCCACATCTTGACAATCATTATGAGAAAGAAGTATCTTGTCGCCATTATGGATCGCACGACTACGGACGTTGTTCAGGGAACCCTCGACATGCTCGTTCTGAATACCCTGAACCTGGAGCCGATGCACGGGTTCGGCATCGCGCGGCGTGTCGAGCAGGTCTCGCGCGGTGTGTTCAAGGTCAATCCTGGATCTCTGCTAACTGCTTTACAGCGCATGGAGCGCATCGGTTCGGTTGCGCTGCCGTTGCGCACCACGCGATGAAAACTAGCCTTATCTTGAAAGCCTTGTCCAGCGACGATGATTTCCTCGGCATCGTCATCGAACGCCGACACCATCGTGCCTTCCAGCACATATCCAAGGCCCCGCACAGGATGCGAATGCCCACTGCCGTCCGCACCCGCCGGGTACGTGATGAGTGACAGGCGCGTCTCCCAGCCGGGCATACCTTCGACGGGGGCGGTCTGCAATAGTTCGCGCGTAATCTCAAAGCTCATAGAGTTCTCCTCGCATTGCATTGCCGACCCACGATTATGTGTGCCGGCAATCTCCTTCGGTTTGGATTAAAGCACGTTGACGCTAACATCTACATTGTTCCGCGTTGCGTTGGAATACGGGCAAATCTGGTGTGCAAGATCGACCACCTGCCTCGCCTCCGCTGGGTCGACATCCGGCAGACGAATCCCAAGCTCGGCAGTGATGCCGAACCCACCTTCTGCGCGTGGTCCGATCCCAACGGTGGCGGTGACCGCTGCATCGGAAGGAATCCTGACCTTCAACTGCTGCCCGGCAACTTTGATGGCGCCCATAAAACACGCCGCGTAACCCGCTGCGAAGAGTTGCTCAGGGTTTGTACCTTCGCCTCCCGGTCCGCCGAGTTCCTTCGGAACGGCGAGTTGCAAATCGATCTTGCCGTCCAGGGCCCGGGTTCTTCCATCGCGGCCGCCAATGGCGGTGGCTGAGGTCTTATATTTCACTTCAACAGACATCGTGTTCTCCTTATGGTTGTGAACGGTTGGCTGCATGATCGCCTTGCATGTGGCACACCTGCTGAGGCAAGCGGAAGAGAGAGATTGACCTTGCTTCAGGCCACTTCCATGGCTGCGGACTTCGAAAGCTTGCGGGTGAGCAGAATGCCGCCGATGAGGAAGTAAAGCGCTCCAAAGATCGCGTATCCGCCGACATCCCCAATGTGCTTTTTATCGTGGAGGCCGAGCACGATGAAGGCGATTCCCGCCAAGGCTGACTGAGCACCGCTCAAGATCATGCTCCACTGCCCACCACCCAGCTCTTTGCGCCGAAGAAGGCCTGCGACGAGTTGGAGGGCGCCTGCGCCGAACGCCCACACGCCAAAGATTGCGACGGAATAGATCGGAGTCTCAAATACCGTCAAGCCGATGCCGATGGCAGCTGCAACTCCGAGCACCGCATTGACAATCTGTGAGGTGCGCGATGATCCAGACTTGCTGAAGGTGTTGAGGTCGTACACCGTGCAGGCAACGTCCCACAGTGGATAGAGAAGGAAGAGTACGGCGGCCAGCAGCGGTTGCTTCACCGCGGTGGTGATGACGCTTGCCGCCCAGATCACCTGAAAGGCGGTGCGGACGAAGTAGAGGTTGCGTAAAGAGCGTGCGGAGTCGATTGATATGGTTTTCATAATTTGTCTCACTATCTGCTAGTTGGTAGGCTGGTGGATCGAGGAAGGTAAAATGGATGCGAGCCTTCATAGTTGGTTTATTGTCTTGATGGGGAAATCCTGGTCAGGGCCGATTGCGAAATCGATCGGAAAACATCGCAGTTGTTGGTTGCGCGCGCGGAAAGCATCGCCCCATGCAGCACGGCGATCAGCATTTGCACCTCCGTTGCGACGGTACCCTGGAGTTGTATCGTCCGTGCTTTCGTCCCGGCTTTCAGGGTTCGCTCAAACCAATCCGTGAGCATGGAGAAATGCAAACGGACCTCGGCTTGAACTTCTTCCGGCAGGGACGGCATCTCAGCTCCCAGAAGGGCACCAATACAGAAAGAGAGAGTTCGGCCTTCAATGCACCCTTCCCAGTATTTGAAATAGTTCTTGATGCGTCCCAGGGGACTCTCGATCTGATCATCGAGCGCTTTCATCCCCTCTGAGATCCTGGCGCGATGGCGCCTCAGGACAGCGACAACAAGCCCGGCTTTCGTTGGGAAATGATGGTGGATGCTGGCCTTACGGATCTTTACGGCCTCCGCAACATCGGCGTAGCTGAACGCTGAATATCCCCGGTCGATAAGGAGGGCGTTCGCTGCGTCGAGTATTCGTTCTGCCGTTTCACCTTGCATGTCTCCTAGACTACCAACTAGTAGGGTTGGATGCAGAATTTTTTTGCTTACCCAGATACGGCGGCAGTTTGAGAGATCCCGACTACGGTGATCTGGGCACCGCCCCAGAGGGATCGGTGATGGTGCGTGCTTCGATCGACTCCGGCGCTATTGTTCCGCAAGCGAGCTTATCGTAGGTTGAGCCGAGATGGAGAACCGCCCGCCCCCAGAAAGGAGGCGGGTGGAACCTGACTAAATGCCAACAGCAGGCTTCAGAACAGCCTCGCACCACTCGCGGAAGGTGGTCGGAGTTTCAGGCGCGACCGCCCGCGGTGCGATGTTATCGATGCCTTCGTTCTTCGCCCTCATCATGTCGGCATAGCCTTGTGCAAAGGCTTCTGACATGCCGAAGCCGGCCATCTTGCTCTTGAACGCATCGATCGTGGTCTGTTGATAGCGAATGGGCCTGCCAAGCACGTCGGAAAGGATCGCCGCCATCTGATTGGGTGAGAGGTCTTCGGGTCCGAGCACCGGCACATCCGCCTGTCCGGTCCATGTACTGTCCAGCAGATAGTTGGCCGCAATGGCAGCAACATCAGAGGTGGCAACAGTCGGCACCTTGAAGTCCGCATCAATAGGAGAGAAGAACATGCCTTTTTGCCGGATCGTCTGTGCCTGGCCGAGCAGGTTATCCATGAAGGACGGCATGGCGAGCACGCGGAGCGCGACGCCCGTGCTCGCAAGCAAGTCGTCGGCCTTGATGGAGGATGTCACAAGGCCTGCTTCCTTGCTCCAGCCGCGACCAAGGGCGGAGATGGTCACAACACGCTTCACTCGTGCCTTCGAGAGAGCCTGTGCCGCAGGCCTCGTGAACCCAACGTACGCTTCATCGACGCTATCGAGGGTTACATCCGGCGGAACAAGCCAGAAAAGTGCATCTACGCCGGTCAACGTTTTCTCAATGGTGGCGGCATCTCCGTGGGAACCTTGAACGACCTCGATGCGCTCGCGCGTCTGCTGCGGAATGCGTGAAGGATCACGTGCAATCACACGCACAGGCGCGTTGCTTTGCAGCACGTGCTCCAGTACGCGATGGCCGATGTCGCCGGTTGGGGTGGTTATGAGGATCATGACAAATTCCTTTCGTTCGTTTCGTTTGAGCTTGAGTTTGTAAATCAGTTGATGCGCGTTGGCTCACGTGAACGCTTACGATCGATTTGTCGATGGAGACCGCAGAGCAGGCGGCCTACGCAGTCAGGGCCGGACGCTGGTAATTCCGCGCGGCAGCGTTCTCCACTGCAGGCAGAAGTTCCACGATATTGAAGTAGTTGTCCCAGAACGGGGTTTCTCGAAGCTCTTCGACCACCAACTCATACACATGGCGCGACGTGGTCTCCCACATCCAAAGATCCGTCACGCGCGTCGCGTAGAATTCCGTGTCGAACATCCGGAGCGTGACCGTGCCGGCGTGCTTCTGGAGAATGGGTTTCAGGTACTTGTCCCCCTCCGCGAAGCGCTTCGCAACCGGGAACTCCAGCCACACGGGCTGTGTCTTCACCAGCATGAATATGGTGAGAGACGGTTCCTTTACACTCTGCTTTTGCGTTTCATCGCTCATTTGTGTTTCCCTCCTATGAAGAGAGTATGAGCAAAAGCTCACTTTGTGTACTCGCGTTCCGCCATGAAGAAAAAAGCTGCTCAAAAGCCGCGTAAATCGCCCACGCAAAGCCGTTCAGCGGAGACCGTCGCCGTCATCTTGGAGGCTGCTGCTCGCGTTTTGGAAGAAAAAGGGCTCGAGGGCTACAACACGAATGCAGTGGCCGAGCGCGCCGGAGTAAGCGTCGGTTCGCTCTACCAATATTTCCGCAACAAGGATTCTCTCCTTGCCAGCCTGCTCGAACGCGAAGCTGAGCCGTTTCTCGCGGCCCTGGAACGCATACCGGGGGAAGCTCCGTTTCAAACCGCCTTGCTTCTCCTGATTGAGGCATCCGTGCAACAACAGCTGCGCCGCCCAAAGCTGGCGAGACTGCTCGATTTCATCGAGAGGCAGGCCGCGTTTGAGGACCTGGCCACGAGCACCGTAGACCGCGCACAACACGTTATCTCGAATCTTCTCGATCGTGAGGGAGCGCCGAAAGTGGAAGATCGCCCGACCGCTGCGATGGAAGTGCTCAGTGTGATCCGCGCATTGACGGATGCGGCGGGTGAGCGCGGTGAACGAGACTCCTCGCGGCTTGTCCACCGAATTCATGGAGCTGTCTGCGGATATTTCGCGATGGATTTCCACGAAACGTCGAAGCTTGCTCACGCCTCTGAGGCAGGCGGAACTGTATCCCTTACTCCGAAAGTGCGAAACAAAGCGACAACGCGGTCAGCGGCATCCGGCGCGTAAAACATCTCAGTGTTTGCCATCGTGTCAGTGGTCATGTGCTGCATCCGAGCAGACATTTCCGCCTCATACGTCGCAATCGCTCGCGCAGACGATGCTTCGCTGAGAAGAAGTCTGGATAAGACCAGAGCGTCAAGCATGGCCATGTTCACACCTTCTCCTGCGTAGGGCGGCATGACGTGCGCGGCATCGCCGATCAGCGTGACGTTCGAATTCGGATCCCAATGCTGATCGGATGGGCAGGTGAGCAGAGGACGCCAAACCAGCGATGTGGCTTCTCTGAACAGCGGGTCCCAAAGCCCACTCCAACCCTTGAAGTTGGCATGAAACCATTCGACGCGCTGCTCTGAAGTGCTTGCCTCGTCAAGACTCTTTCTCGCGCTGTCGTCTTGCGTCTTCAGTCCCGCATACACCAGCACACTTCCGTCAGGTTTGGTGCCCATGCCGATCGTTCTTTCGCCTCCAAGAGCCATCAACGCTGCCCCGCCGAGAAGATCCCAGAGCTCCGGTACAGTGTGCTTTGCAGCAGGAACCATCGCCTCGACGAGGGACACGCCGACATACTGAGGCCGGATGGGAGTGACCAGCGCACGCAAGCGAGAGTTCGCTCCGTCGCTTCCAATGGCGATATCGGCCAGTGCTGTCTTCCCGCCAGCGAAACGCAACCGCACCTGTTCGCCCTGCATCTCTGCCTTCTCCAATTTGCAATCCCATTGCACCGTCTCTGGCTGGAGCGAATCGAGCAGGATATCTCGCAGTGGTCCGCGCTCAATCTCAGGTCGCTTTCCTGCGCCGGACATGCGGCGAACATGATCGTGAAGAACGTTTCCCTGGGCGTCCGTTAGGCGAAGCCGATCGAGGTCCGGCCGGTGGTTGGCCCAGAACGCCTCCATTAGACCGGCAGCTTCCAGTGCCGCCAGTCCCGAGTCTTCGTGAAGGTCTAAGGCGCTGCCCTGGACGCGTGCGTTGCAACTTTGGTCCCGCTCGAAGACCACGACCTTGGCGCCGCCTTGCTGCAGCAGCCGGGCGAGCGTCAGCCCACCAGGTCCGCCGCCAACGATGGCGATCTTCTTTCCGTCAATGGCACTTGCCGGGTAACGGGCGCTGAATGTGAGTTGATTGTTGTCTTGCATGAACCCCTTGAGGTGTTCGACCTGAGCGGTTCGTCGGTTGCAGAACCACAGGACGAACACGATGGACGCATTGTGTCCGTTGTTCGTCGTGGGGATCGTTTGCGCGAAGCAAACAACCAGAGCTTCCGTTACCGAAAGGACTTGGGCTTACCAAACCAAGTCTGCCTTTTCCGACGTGAGCAGAATATCATCTGGACGCGCCTCATAGCCCAGAATTGTTACCGACAACCGCCGCTGCCGTCAGCAGTGGTTCACTTCCGACAAGCCGACTCCTGAAGAACAACGGCCCCTATGAGTTCGTTTCAGGTATACGTGCCAACTGAAAAACCGAGGTTAGCGGCCTGCTTGCGAAGCCTTCTCTCGGCGCGCATGTTAGTCTGCTGATCGCATCTGGCTAAGACACTCTCTGAGTATGGTTCCTTTGTAGAGAGCAGGTGATAAACGATGCGAGCAAGTTTATGTGCAGTGGCAGTGATGGCCTCCGGTGCACCCAATCTCCGCTTCATTTTTCGATAGAACTCGCCGAGGTAGTTCTTGGCGTGATACAGGCAATGTGCTCCGAGTCGCAGCGCGATCGCCGCTCGGTTCTTCACTTTGCGAGATCGCGTGTAAAGAACCTTTCCTCCGCTCACTTGTTTTTCCGGACAAAGTCCCAGCCAGGATGCAAAGGCAGAGGCGTTGCGAAAGCGTGACAGATCAGTTCCAACTTCCATCAGGATGGTGTACGCTGTGATCGTGCTGATACCAGGGACATCTGTCAGGTCCACTCCAGCAATGCGAAACAACTCAGCCTCCAAATCAAACGCCGGCTCGTTGCCTGCTCGTTGATAGATACATGCCTTCGTTCGCGGCGGCATTTTCTCTGGCGCTTCCTGGGCACGTGGAAGTGCTCGCGATCGCAATCGGTATGTTTCGGTACGTCATGAGTGCGAGCCTCGTGTCCTTGGCCAGGGTCACTGGCATCGGAAGTTGCGGGCGTCCTGGCTGTCACCACTTCCTGTGTACTGGGCGTGCTTTGGATAGGCGCACAAGGGGCGGCTGCGACCAGGGAATGCGTTGCCGGTGGCGATAACCGCGTCGGGGGCTTTGCCTTTCTCTACCCAGTCGACGACAGCGCTGAGCATGTCAAAATGATCCAAAGAAGGTCCGCCGCCGCAGTGTGCCATGCCCGGCACAAGGAAGATGCGGCTCCATTCGGCAACCTTGGCTGCGCCACCGTTGGTTTCAGCCAGGGATTTGTAATAGCCGAGCGTGTCGAGGGGAGAGAACCACGGATCGCTGTCGCCGTGGAAGAAGGTGAGCTTGCCGCCGTTGAGCGAGAAGGTCGAGAGGTCGGTCGATGCCGGTTCGACTAGGGGATCTGAGGCGTGCAGGGCAGCCTTGTCGACATCGAGTTCCGTCGCGGTCGTATAGGGGCCGAACAGGCCGTTCCTTCCCAAAGCAAGCAGACCTGGAACTGGGCCTTTCATCGTGATGCCCGCGTCATAAAGAAACCCGGGGTAGACCTGCGTGCCGTACTTGTTCGTCGGGCCTGCGAAGGCCTTCTTGATGGCGGCGATTTTCTCGGGCGCGATGCAGCCATCGCTCTGGCCAGGTTTGCACGAGAGGACCGCGGGATCGAAGTCGCAGCCAAGCGGATCGGAGATCATGCCATCGGCTACACCGTCTTTTGCGTCGCACTGCTTCATCAGGCCATCCATGAAGAGCCGGCGATCGTCGTCTGTGAGGAACTTGTCGATCTGTGGTTTGCCGGAGGCATCTTTGGGCGCGGCCTCGTTGTAGGTAACGGGGATCCATTGGGCGATGGCAAGGTTTGAGAGACCGGTGCGCATGGCCGGATCGCCGGAGACGATGCCGTTGAATACGGTGGGGTAACGCTGCGACAGGATCATGCCTTCGCGTCCGCCGGTCGAGCAGCCAACGAAATAGGAGTAGGACGCAGGCTTTGCGTAGTAACGCGCAATGATCTGCTTCGCAACCCCGGCCACTTCGGCGTTGGCGAGGAACGCAAAATCGAGATAGGCCTGCTGGTCGCGCATGAACGAGAAATCGAATGGTCCGGTTTTGGCCTTGTGACCGGTATCAGTACTGGCAACAACAAAGCCGCGACTGAGAGCGGGTGTATCACCCGCGTAGCCGGCACCGGTCGGATACGCGACGAAGCCGTTTCCGCCCCCGCCACCCTGCATCAGGAAGTCGCCATTCCACGCAGCCTTGTCAGGCAGCGCGATTGCAAATCCGATGCCGAACTCCAGCCCATCGACACCTTTCCGCTGGTTGATCACGCCGTCAACACGGCAATGCGCGGGAAGCGGGCCGATGGAAGGTGCGCCCGGGTATGGCGGCGGGACCATTGTGCCTGCTGGAATGAGTTCGGACTTCGTGATCTCCACGCCCGGGAGCCTGAGACCGGTAAAATCGGCGCAAGCATTCGCCAATTCAGCGCGGCCAGCTATGGGGACACCAAGCAGCGCCACAAGGAATAGAGGGATTTTCAATTGCGTCATCGTTGGTCTTTCTTGCATAAAGCAAATGCGCGCTGCTCGGGTCATTGCGAATGGCCCCAATTGCAGCGGGATTCAGTGAACGGTCTTTTGCACTTCACTGCCGCCATATTCAATTGCCGTATTCGGGTTGTCGGACAGATCAACGCCCACGCCGTGTCCGGCGTTGACCAGCACGACGAGGAATTTGCGGTGATCGATCATTCCGGGAAAAGAACCTTGGCGCGCGCCGATGGTGAGGGTCGAGTCGCGATCATCCCATTGGATGGGAATCACGGAATGCTGGCCCTGTTCGTACTCATAGCCGTCGCCGGCATCCTCATAAAGATCAAATTGGCCGTCGGCGCCGCGATAGATACGGAGTTCGATCGATCCGCCGGGATCTTGCGAAGCGTATTCGATCTGCGGACCCATCGGAACAATCGATCCCGCGCGCACGAATAGCGGTATGCGCTCCAGAGGTGCGTCGGCTTCGATCTCCTGGCCGCCACCGAGCGATTTGCCGGTCCAGAAGTCGTACCATGTCGCGGCGGCGGGCAGGTAGACATTGCGTTTAGAAACGTTGGACTTCAGTACCGGATTCACCAGGATGGCGGGGCCAAACATGAATTCGTCGCCCAAGTTCCAGGTCTTCGGATCTGTACGCCAGTCCATGACGAGCGGCCGCTGGATCGTGTAATCGTCGCTCGTTACCTTCCATGCCAAAGAATAGATATAGGGCATCAGGCGATAGCGCAGCTTATCGTAACTCACCAGGATTGGCTCGACCTTGTCGAAGCTCCATAGTTCGTTATGGGGTCGATGCCCATGCGTGCGGAAGATGGGACAGAACGTGCCGTACTCGAACCATCGCGCGTAGAGTTCCTGGAACGCGGGATCGGCGAGAGGGTCGTCGTGGGGCGGCCAGTACCCTCCAATATCCGTGGTCCAGTATGGATATCCGGAGAGGGCGAAATTCAGGCCGGCCGGGACCTGGTGGCTCAGCCCCCAATAGGTCCCGTAGACATCTCCTGACCACACCGTTGCGCCCACACGCTGCTGGCCGAGGAATGCCGAGCGTGTAAGGAGAAACACCCTCTTGGCCGGGTCTTGCGCCTTCCAATGCTCTTGCACACCGAGCGTGTGCAAGAACGGAAACACGTTCGTGAATTCGGCGCCGTTGCCGATCGCGAGCTGCCGACTGCTCAGGATGGCGTCACCCATGTGCGGCCAGTATTCTTCGGGCTCAGCGCTATCGAGCCAGAATGCATCCCATCCCTGCGCCAGCAGTACGCCCGGTAGGTGCTCCCAATAAATGTCGCGCGCGTCGGGGTTGGTGACGTCGTAAACATGCGCCCCCGGTACAAGTTCGTGCTTCGCATCGAGTAGCTTGTAGGTTTCCGACTCGGGATCGAGGAGGCCCCAGACGGAGATCATAGCGTGCACGTTCTCTTTGTGCAGAGTGTCGAGATCTTGGCCTACATCGTGATAATTGGAATTGAAGACCGGATCGCCTTCCGTCTTCCACCAGAACCAATCCTGCACCATCGCGTCCAGCGGAATGTGCTCACGCCGGTAACGGTCCGCGATCTCTCGGATCTCGTCGAGAGATACGTAGCGGTCCTTTGATTGAAAGAAGCCGTACGCCCACTTGGGCAACATCGGGGTGTGGCCGGTCATGTCGCGATACTCGTGGACGACGCCGTCGATTTCTGGCCCATAGAGAAAGTAGTAGTCGATCGACTTACCTGCGATGGCAGTCAGCTTCATATCGAGCGGAAAGCGATTGTCGAACCAGGTGAGCGCGGCTGTGTTCCACATTAGCCCGTAACCTTTGTTCGAAATCAGCAGCGGAATCGCGACGTCAGTGTTGTTCTGACCCAACTCGACCGTGGAACCGCGGTAGTTGAACATGCCGCTCTGGTGCTGCCCCAGCCCGTAGAGCGCTTCTGTAATGGTGGGGGAAAAGCGATCCGTGACCCGATACGTTTGCTCGCCATTCAGTTCGACGGGCTCGTAGGTGCGAGGAATACTGTTGCCCTCGTTCAGCAGTGACTCTCCGCTCGCCGTCTTGAACGAGAGGTTACCGCGCTCGATCTGAATGCTCACCTCGAGCTTCGCAGTCTTGATGTGGGTCGTCTTTGCGTCTCGGGTGAAAGCAAACGGCGCTCCCGGGCAGGATTGCTTCTCATCGAGCATCCACGGACGCGGCGCTGCCGGAGCGGTGGGGTGGGGCGTAGCCACGACGTGAATCACCGAATCGTTACACACCGTCAAGGTGAGAACTTCATTGCCGGCAGTGGCCCGGAAGCCCTGGCTTGTCTGCTCAACCTGTTCAGGTGGCGGCCCGGACGCTTTCTGGCCAGGCATTTGCGCCGTCGCCGACGAGGAAACAAGCAGAAGAGTGAGAACAGGGACCGCTGACCCCAAACGAAAATGCAGCAGGCATTGATTTGTCATGTGCCACATATGCGATGCCAACTTTCCATTCTGTTGAATCGTCTCGAATCAATTAGCGGCAATCCGCCGTAAAGCACAGATTCTTACTGAAGAACGGCAGCACATGGTTTTGGAAGCGATCCGCGACCGCGCTGGTGTGCGTGCCGGAATAGATCTCGAACGTATTGGCGAGGCCGTATTTGTCGAAGATGTCGTGAAGCTTACCGGCATCCACGCGCAGGCCATCCTGGTCACCTACATCCATCGCGATGGCGCGATACTGCCTGAGATTGCCGATGTATTGATCGACGAAGGCAAGGGGTGCGTTGGCCGTGAATTTCGCGGCGATCTCCGGTACTGGAACGCCGTCCTTGGTGGGGAGATTGAAGTAGAGCGGAGGATTTTTGGGATCGGGCGCCCAGGCGGCAGCGGTTGCATACTGTGCCGACTGGAAGCCCGGCGATAGGGCGGCTAGGTCGGCCGGAGACTTGGCCTCGGCTACTTTCTTTTCGCTCGCGATCGCACGCTCTTTGATCTGATCGGCGGGGCCCGGTCCGCCGCCAGTCATAGGTGAGAGGCAGCAGGGGCTCATGATGTAGAGAGCGCCGAAGACGTCGGGGTGCTTCATGCCGATGCGCGACGCTCCGTAGCCGCCCATGGAGTGGCCGACGAGGCCGCGACTGGCTCGGTCAGGAATGGTTCGGTAGTGGGCATCCATGTAGGCGACGACGTCGTGGGCAATGAAGTTCTCGAAGTCGCCGGTCGTGACGGAGCTTGAGTACATGGAGCCGTTATAGATGGTCTTCGAATCCGGCAGCACGACGATCATCTCCTGCGAGCCCTTCGCAAACGCGCCTTCGATGGTCTGCGGAACGTGGATCTCATGCGTCCATTGTTCGGCTCCGATTGAATAGCCATGCAGCGCATAGACAACGGGATAGCGACGCTTCTTGTCTTTGGCATAACTGGGCGGCAGAAAGACGATGACGTCGCGATCGACCGCGTCGCCTTCCAGATTGCCCTCGAGCGCCGCGCCGTGAATTTTGATGTGCTCGACGGACACTGGCTTTGCGCCGGGCACGGGATCGGGGACGTTGGTTTCCACCTGGGCAGTGAGCTGCGTGGACGGCGCGACGGCAAGGGCAAGTGCGCACGCAAAGAGGAGTTTCGTCGCTTTCATCAAGAACCTCATTCGAGAATCGGTTCGGCTATTGCAGCGGGTAGGAGTAGATGTTGACGCTGAAGGGGCGAACCGTGATCGCCTCGGGCAGCGAGCCGAGCGACTGCTCTTCGACCTGAACCTCAGGCTTCTTGTCCACCTGAATCGTTGCATCGATTTTGTCTGGAGACATCCAATAAAGATGCCCTGCGCTTGCGAGCTTCGCTCCGTCGATGGACAGCTTGATGCTCTGTTCGGAGTCGGAAGGGTTAAGGACGGCGATGGCGAGAGTCTTGCGATCCTCGCTCAATGCGGCGCTCACATCGAGCGGATAGGTCGCGCTGCCGGGATTGATCGCGGGCTGGTCGCCGCCGGCCGGAAACACGGGCTTGGGTTGGGGCGAGTCACCGGTGACTTCGACGGGGATGGTGCCGAAGTGATCGCGGTAAAGCTTGAACAGCATGCCGGTGGGATTGAGTATGGCCTCGGTGCGGTTCTCGCTCATCATCGCCGTGGCAAATGTGAACGCACCCATCTGGAAGATGTTGGAGTGGCGGAACATCTCGTGAAAGGCCCAGGCGTAGGCGGGAACCACCTTGTAGCCGTCACGGTTGCCGCCGAAGTAGGCCCATTCATCGATGGCGATGGGGACTGGCTTGGCGCGCAGAGCGGGGATGCGCTTCAGGTACTCCTCGTAATGCTCGTATTTTGCGCGGACCTGAACCGCCGGCGCGCGTTCCCACTCGATCAGTGAAAGAGGAGGATCGATCGGCACCTTTTTCTCGAGTTTCATGTCGGTGTGCTGCGTGCCGGACGCGTAATAGTGCTCGCTCACCATGTCAATGTTGTCGAGACAGTTGAGCAGCATCTGGCCCGTCCAGTCGGCTGCAGAGAGGTAGTCGGGAACGTACTGCCCGTTGATGCGCCGAGCCTGGTCGGCGCCTTCCATCACATCGGGCATGGCGCCGCCGGCAATGAGCTTGATGGACGGATCAACCTTCTTCATCTCCTTCGCGAAGAGGTTGTGCTTCAGCTCAAATTGTGGAAGCGACATCGCACCCATCTGGTAGTCGCCCCAGGGCTCATTGCCGACGCCCCAGAATTTGACCCCGTACGGAACAGGATGGCCGTTTTCCGCGCGCCATTTTCCCATGGGAGTCGTGGCCGCGCCGTTGGTGTACTCAACCAGTTCGCGTGCCGACCATGCGTCACCGAAGCCTGCATTGACGGTGATATAAGGATCGACTCCGAGCAGGCGACAGAGTGTGAGAAACTCATCGGTGCCAACATCATTGGGTTGCACGGCGTGCCAGACGGGATCGAAGATGGGCGGGCGCTTATCGATGTCGCCCACGCCATAGCGCCATTCGTAAGCCGAGACAAAGTTGCCGCCCGGGAATCGCAGGACCCCGAAGCGCAGCTGCTTGAGTGCGGCAATCACCTCGGGGCGAAAGCCTTGGATGTTGTCGGCGGGCATGAGCGAAATTGAGCCAACATGAAACGAGCCCATGCCGGTACCGGTGATCTCAAGCGAAGCATCATCGGTGTCGGCTGCGGCCGTGTAGCCCAGCGGAAACTTGCGGTAGGCAGCGCCAAGTGTGTGGAGGGTGACGGTCTGACGATCGGCGGCTTCTTTGCCCCAGATCAGCGTGACTTTGACCAGCGTGCCAGGAGAACCCGCGAGAACAATCCGTCCGGTGTACGTCTTGCCCTTGCGGACGGCAATTCCGGACTGGCTGAAACCGTGCGGCTCTTTTGCGTCGAGTTTGACGAGCGGCGTGTGATCGCCGGTGTAGGGAGAGTTGGTATC
>Ga0335074_10007450_pt1 | contig 15180 bp, 10 predicted proteins | sample Lox_Sample_23_FD_206715 | JGI IMG/M metagenome (GOLD analysis project Ga0335074, IMG submission 206715) | Soil microbial communities from Loxahatchee National Wildlife Refuge, Florida, United States - Lox_Sample_2.3 | ecosystem: Environmental > Terrestrial > Soil > Wetlands | place: USA...
CAGCCGAGAACGCGACGTACTACATCCCCCGCCAGCCGACGGGGGTGTACCCGCGGTGGTTCGTCGCCAGGGTCACCTATGCCAACCTGGCTGTTCCCCAGCACGCGACCGGAGCCGGGTACGTGCTGTTCACCCAGGCAGCCAAGAACGCCCCGTGGAAGAACGACCTGGAACCCTACATGCTGCCGGGCACCGGGCCGGGTCCGTTCATCGAGACCGACGCTCACGGCTACGCCATCGCGGCCAGCGCGTCAGACGAGGCAGGGCTGAGCGTCACGTCCGCGCAGATCCAGGAGGCGACCGCCGAATCCCTGGACAGCAGCTCCACCGCGGTCAAGAATCCCGGCAACCTCGCCGACCTGCGCGACGAAGCCTACTTCTCGGGGAAACTGCCCGCCGGATCAACCGACACCGACAAGCACTCGACGTCAGGCCGGGTCTTCGCCCTGAAGACGGCCGACGGCGGCGTCCTGGCGTTCTACGCCCTCACGGCGCAGCTCACCCTGGCACCCCCGCCCGGCCAGACCTTCGAGGTCGGCATCCCCGGCTTCTACTCCTCCAGCCAGACCCTGACGTCGGCCACTGTCGGCTACGCCGAGCAATTCGCCGCCTATATCCCGCCGGACCAGGCGAGCCCGCAGATCCTCGCCGACGCGTCCGGCATCACCGGACGCGAGTAGATGACCGGCTGCGCCTTACCGGCCAGCAAGTCCCCGCAGCTCGCCCGGGGCAGGCCGCGCATCCGGAAGAGACTGACCCGCCGGATGCGCGGCTGAAGCCCGGCGATCGAGGACCAGGCCACCCGCGGGCAAGCAATCCGCCAGGAGATAACACCGATGAACATTCACGACATGCAGCACGACACAGCCGCCGCGCAGCAGATCATCAAGGCCCTGGCCCTGCCCGCCCTGAGCAGGGCACCGGAGCCGCCGCGCCCGATGCCGCTCAGCCACCTCCCCCGCCTGCCGCGCGAGACTTCCATGCTGTACACCATCGGGCGAGTCGATCCTTCCGGACGGGTCACGAACCGCGGAATCACCGACGCCGTGCGGTGGCAGCCCGGCGACCGGCTCGCGATGACCCTCACCCCCAGCGCCGTCGTCTTCTGCCCAGCTCCCGACGGGCTCCTCCGCGTTCCGCCCAGGCCCTGCATCGCGATCCCCGTGACCGCGCGCCGGCTCCTCAGCATCACCCCCGGCGACGAGCTGCTCCTCGCCGCGTCCCCCGAGTACCGCATCGTGATCACGCACACGATGCAGGCCATGGAAGACATGCTCACCTCGTTCTACGCCCAGATCGCGGCGGACGAGCTTCCGCAGCCATGACCGGCACCAGCGAGCACGGCACCGGGTCGAGTGACCTGGACGCAGCCCGCCTTCTCCTCGAAAGGCTAGGCGTCAAGCCCGCCGACCTTCTGGCAGCCCCGGCCAGGGCCGCGTTCCCGCTGATCGCCGACTACATACCGCTCGTGGAGAAAGCGGTCACCACGGGAACCCGGCGCGTCTACAGCCCGTACTGGGCCAAAGTGGTCCGGGAATGGGGGCACAGGCGCGTCAACGAGCCCACCGCGCTGGAGATAAGCCAGCTCGCCGAGCAGGTCAGGGAAGGCGCCGTGCAGCGCAGGAATGCCCGCGGAGGACGCGGCGCCGCCGAGCACCTGATCGGCGCGCTCCGGTGCATGTACGGCTACCTGGTCGCTGACGGCATCCTCACGCAGGCCGAGAACCCGGCCGCACGGGCAGCGAAGCCGCGCAGGCTCCGCAGCGCCCGCATGGCGCTGCCCGATAGCCGCCTCGATGAACTGTGCCGGGTCGCATCCACGACCGGCAACGACCCGGCCCTGGATTCGCTCCTGCTGCGGCTGCACATGGAAACAGCGTGCCGCCGCGGCGGCGCCCTGGCGCTGGCGCCTGACGACCTGGACCAGGAGCAGTGCCTGATCCGGCTACGCGAGAAAGGCGAGACAGTACGCTGGCAGCCCGTATCGCCGACACTGATGAGACACCTCCTCACCCACGGCGAAAGCCGCGGCGGACTCGGCAACGGCCAGCGCCTGCTGCGATACGCCAACGGCAGGCCGATCACCAAGAAGCGCTACGAGCATCTGTGGCGGCGGCTCGGCGAGCACCTCCCCTGGGTCGACACCCTCCAGGTCAGCATGTACTGGATCAGGCACACCATCCTGACCTGGGTAGAGCGGAACTTCGGCTTCGCCGTCGCCGAAGCCTACGCCGGCCACGAGGACAACCAGAGAGGAGCACGCTCCATGGGCGCCATGGCCACCTACGTCCGGGCCGGCCTGCCCGAGGTGGCGACCGCCCTCGCCGCCCTCACAGGAGAACCCCACCCGCTGGCCATCAAAGACCCCGGCACAGGCCCCGTCGGCGAATACCGGCACTGATTCTGGCTCGCCTTGCAGCCAGAATCGCCTTCCCTGCGGCCATCTCGTATCGGCATGATTATTTGGGTCATGGATCGAAGATCAACGGCGACGCTAATTTGTGACGGGGCAGCCAGGAGTTGCTTCCATACGCCGGCCAGCTTGCCGCGGAGCGTGATCAGCTCGGACGGCCCGCCAGGAGGCGGGTCCAAGCAGCTGCCGAATCGGCGCGGACGGTCAGACGACCATCTGGCCTTACCCGGCCGATCCGACACCGGCCGATCAGATCCGCCAGTTCTGGATACGTAGTCAGCCACTTCCCGGTTGAACTCGGGCGACTCGCTTGAGGACGCGGAACCTCAAGGATCGAGGCACAGCACCCCACGGCGGCAAAGGCCCAGGCCACAGGGTTGCGCTTTAGCGGGGTGTTCCACGCAGTCCGGTTCGTGCTCGTCGTACTCCGATCGACAGCCCTGGGCCGGAAGGATGCCCACCAAGGATGCATTGCAGCCAGCCCGAGAATCACCCTGCGACCCCGCGGGTGCCGCGCCGAGACTGGGTGCACGCGCGGAACGATGCTCTGGGTATGGAGCGAGATCACGAAGTAGGCATGGACTAGCGCGCAGATTGATCATTCCGGGTACCCGGATGCAGATGAGGCCGTTTACGGCCTGGCGCTGGTGGTTCCCCGAGGGCCACGGATGTCGCTCCGATTGCGAAAATCTGCTCGCCCTGGGGTTGCTGGACCCGGGATTATGTTCTACGTGAACGAGACTCGCTGGAAGGGGACGTGGTGGACTCCTGATGCTCAGGGTGACGCGAAGCCAGGCACCCTGCACTACGACGATGACGGCCAGCTGAAGCTTGAGCTCGTGGGGGGGTTCAGTCTCATGATGCAGGCCGCAGCCGGCGTTTGGGTTAGCCAGGGGCGCGAGCGGCTGTTCCCCGTCATCCACGGCATGTGTGGCGCGGAGCGCTTCACGCTGTTTGACGTGGTCACCGTGCACACGCAGGGCGGGTTCTTCGGGGACGTCACCGACCAGTCCCTCAACGCATTGCGCGGGCTGCGCGGCATCCATGCAGCCAGCGCCGCGGAGCGCATCTTCGACTCCGCCACGGTACGGCTGGAGTACCTGCTCGGCTGGACCGCGCAGACCACGATGAAAGCCTCGGTGACCCGGAAAGAAGGCCGCTGGACAGGCGAGCAGACAGCCCAGAGTACGCCGACAGGCGATCTGGACGCAGCCTATGGCGGCATGACCTTCACACTGCGTGTCCCGCACACCCAGTTCCGGTTCGACGTAGACCCCCATGCCAGCCAGCGGACGGTTAGCAGCAGGGAATGGGCCGAGCTGGAGGTGGCAAGCTCCGAGCCGTTGTCACTTGACGGCTTCAGCCAGGTCATCAAGGCTACAGCTGACCTGATGACTCTCTGCGCTCATGCCCCCTCGGGAGCGTTGAAGCGAACCCTCCGGTTCACGGGATCGCCTGAACACCCGGCGCCCGCCGGCCGACTCGGCGAGGTGGAGATCATGGGCCGCCAGATCCACCATCCAGCCCCCGACCCTGGCCGCGCGGCACGGGTTGAGTACCTGTTCACGCTCGCTGACGTTGACTTCGCCGCTGTCGTCCCGGCCTGGCTTGCGCTCTACGAGCAGGCGTCAACGGCCTGCGGCGTGCTGTTCGGGCTAAAGTACGTCAGCCAGGGCTATACAGGCACGCGACTGCTGAGCGCCGCGTCATCCGCCGAAGCCCTGCACCAGTCACTGCACGACTCGACGCCCTATCTTGAGGGCGAGTTCGGCGACCTGCTCAAGAAGGCGCTGAACGCGTTCCCGGGAAAAGACGCGGAGTCGAAGTCGGCACGCAAGTTCATCCGGGAACGCCTCACCAACCACATGACCTACCGAGACCGCGTGCTGGCCCTCGCTGCGATACCGGACCAAGAAGCAGTGGCCTCGCTGATTCCCGACGTCGGAACTTGGGCCGACCTGCTCAAAAGGGCGCGCAACAATGTAGCGCACGCAGGCAAGGCGCCCGCGAGGGCTGAGGAACTCGCCAAGACTGCGGGTCTCCAGCATGTCCTCACCGAGGTGACCTACGCCCTCTTGTCGATCGTCTTGATGGCCGAGCTGGGCCTGCCCGTCCAAGTGCAGCGCCGCGCGGCCTCGGTGCAATCGTTCATGATCGCAGCAGCCAACTACGCAAAAGAGATCGGCCCGGAACAGGAAACCTGATTTTCCTCGCCAAACCAGGGCACATGTCGATGCGTAGGCCGACACGCCAGTACTCTCTCTTGCGATGATACAGAGTACGAATCTCCCACCGGCTGTCCGCTTGCTCCGGGACGCATTGGCGGCGGATCAGGGCCGGGCATGTGCCGACTCGCTCCTGGCCATCCTGGGAGTCGGCCCGGTGTACGTGCGGCAGAACATCACCGTCCTCGACTCGGCCCTCGGCATCTTCAGTCCAGGCGTGCAGGGCCTCGACGGACTCGTCCGCAAGGCAGAGGAAGCGGTATCGACGTCACGGCCGACGGTGAAGCGCCAGCACGTCGTCTCCGAAGGCGTCCTGCGTTGCTTCGTTGGACCAGTCCCGTCTATTGGCAGGCGCCTGGCGCGCTTCGATCTCGCTGCGGGACAAGCCACGCTCGACCAAGCCAAGGATGTCGGCTTCATCGACAACTTCGTGCCGGTTGACAGCCAGGCAACTGAGGACCTGTGGCAGACGGTCGAGACCCGACTGCGGCAGGCCATCAAGGCGGTGCGGAACGGAACAGCGCTCGATAGCCCAGTGCATGCCGGCACGCTCAGGAACGCAGTGGCCTTGCACTACACCCGTAACCCCCGGACGCTCACCGTCCACAACCAGTCGTTCGCCGACGCCTTGAAGAGAGGCATCGCTGACCTGGCCAAGACGCCACTCGCGGCCGAGGCATTTCGGCAGACGCACCAGCTGGTGGCGACCGGGCCGGAAGCCCGGCGCCTCGGTGCTGAGGCCGTCTACGGCCGTCTCATCCAGTTGCACGAGGAAGGCGGATTGTTCCGCCTGAGCGTCCAGCGCCTCTTCGAGAAAGTCTGCGATCGTTTTGAGACCAGGGGAATCCAGATCCTGCTCCCCGGCAGCCGGGACAAGGAGTACCTGCTCGGCGATCGCCCGGCCATCACCATCGACAGGACAACATGCGCTGCCGGAGTGCCGGTCGATGATGCCGATGAGATTGTGATGCCACTGACTCCCCGGCTGCTCATCGTCCTCGGCGCGTCGAACGGAACGCGCTCGATCCCTGACGATGAGGTGGACTCTTACAATGCACTGCAAGCCCGCCTGGCCCGCGATTACCTCATCTATCGACCGACAGCAACCTTCACTGCGGCCACCATCGCGAGCTGGCGGACTCGATAGGCCATGACCGACCGCCAGCTGGTCGGCCTGATGCGACCACAGGGCACCCACCCCGTTCGGCGTCCGGGGAAGCTCCCCGAACAGGGCTTCCGGATCAGCAGCACCTGCCACGGGTTCGGTGCGCGGTCGGAAGCGCGGCGGCGCTGACACCGTTGCGCTATCGCGATATCGGCCTCAGCTCAACGGGGTTCGCCATCTTGCCGTAGCGGAGCAGGAACAGTTGATGCGCTGTGCGAGCGGTTTATGTAGTCGGCGGCGTGTTCCTTGCTCGCGTCGTATTCCAGGGCGTCCCTGAAGTACCGGAGTCTGGCCTCGCAGTCTTCAACGAGCTGCGACCACGTCTTAGCCCAGATGCGGATGTTGCTGCCCCAGCCGGCGATCTGGCCAGGCGGCCGCCCCGGCTGGTTGGCGTCGCGTGTCACGGTGCTTTCCAGTGCCGTAGAGATGACCCAGAAGTCCCACTCCACCTCAACCGCGTGAAACTGGGGATCGGTGGCGACAGCGTCGGCGTAGCTTTTGATCTGCCCAACCTCAACCTGCGTGATCGTGACGTTCGGCCGCTTCAACTCAACCACGAGATGCTCGCGTCTTGTCACCCCGCGGCGCTGCTGGGACAGCATCAGGTCAACGATGCCACGCGAACCGTCTGACCGCCGTACGGGTGTCGCCCTTCCCCTCCGTCCGCGTTCCTCCGGCCGCAGTACGGCGAGGTGGCGTTGAAGCACTTCGTCGAGGCCCTTGTCGCTGGCCAGCATGGTGTACTCGTCGCCGAAGATCCAGAGTTCCTTCGCCAGGATCTTGTGCAGCTCCTTGCGTTCCTTGACGAGGTCTGCGGTACTTGGGTCGAAGACCATCTGGCGTAGGGCCGCGAGAAAGTCGAGCCGGTTGGTTACGGCGGTGTTCGCCTCGATCAGCTTGGACATGCTGGTGCGCTTCAGGAGCCGTGCGAGGTCTTGCTGTTCGCCCTTGGGCAGCGGCATGAGCTGGTCGAGGATCTCGGGCACTGAGCTGGGTTCGTTGGCGACAGCGACCTTCAGCAGCCCGAGCGTGGTCCGGCGGCCGATCTGTGACTTCGGGATCTTGCGCGCCACGGTGGTTGCCACGTAGTCGAAGGTCTCGCGCTCAGCGCGCTCGGCTTCTGTCTCCGGTTCGCCGGCGTAGGGGTAGTCGCCCTCGTCCTTCCACTTCTGCACCTGTTCCGCGCGGCGTTCCGCTTCGCGAGCGTGGAAGTGTGTCCTGATCTGCTGGCGCGCAGCGTCGATGACGTCGGCCAGCTCGCCGCTCTGCAGCTCAACCAGGAGCAGTTCCTGGTTGCGGCTGGCGAACTCTTCCCACAGGATGTACGCCGTGTAGTTGAAGCCTGGCGTGTGTATCTCAGGGGCGACCGTGCTGAGCACCGCGCCGCTCATGTCACAGAGATGGATTGCCCGGCCTGGATCGCTGGCCCATTCGATGATCCGCAGCGTCGGCCCGGGTTTGTCGTCTTTTGCGAACTTGTCGAGTTCATAGTCGGCTCGGTGCCTCTCCGCTGACGCCGGGTCGAGCGGGGTTCCGTCGAAAGTGATCGTAACGTCCGGGTTAGACGTCAGGAACACCGCGAACGTTGCGGTGATGCGGGGCCGGGCTGTGTCATTGGTGATCCGGTTTACGTACTGGGCAGGGTCCTCGGAGGTGAAGATCGTCCCGGGCGGCTCATCCCCGATGACCGGCGACTCGTCAGGATCGAAGTTCGTCGGGTCCGAGGCGCGGCCGGATACGATGGTGCGCTTGAGCGCACCGGTTGTATCCCGCGCGACCGTTGTCCATGAGATGACGTTGCCGAGCGCGAAGCCGCGGACCCGGCCCTGGCCGTTACGGCCAATCATCGGGCGCTTGATGTTTGGCGACAGCTTGGCCGTAGCCTTCCACGAACCGCCGAGGTTCTGGAACGCCGAAGGGATCGCCTCGGGTGCCATGCCGTGGCCATCGTCCTCAACCCGGACCCGCTCAACGCCGTCCATTGCGTTACGCTCGATGACGACGGTGACGTTGTTCGCCTCGGCGTCCAGTGAGTTCCAGATCAGCTCGATAATGGCCTCTACAGGCCGGTCGCGGTGGGCCAGGCGAAGGATCAGGTCATCCTTGGCATCGATGTGAAGCCGTCGCATGGATGTAGTCTGGCGCATCAGGACGACAGTTCCATGGATATTCCGAGCCCGGCTTTGAGCCTCCTCGCCCACGGTACGCGCAGGCATGCGCGCACAACACCACACCATTGGTCACGCCAGAGCGTCACCAGACGCCACGCTCGGCCACCTGCACGAGCACGGTCCATAACTCCGCAAAGCGTGCTCTGACCTGCGAAAACGTCTCCTCAGGGCGTCCCGCCTTTGATAGAATCGCCTTGACAGTGGATACGTTGCACTTTCCTTGACTCTCCAGAGTCGGCAGCCCATGGAGGGCGAGGAATACGTATCCCTGGTAATCGAAGAGCCAGCTCACCCCCTGCGCCGGATACGTATTCTATGACTGTCCGGCTATGGTTGGCGTCCGCTGGCGCCTCCGGATCGCGGCCGGCGTATCGTCCGCGCGTCAGTCAGAGCGGGCTGGCACGACCGCGACGTTGATCGCCGGCGAGGCGGGGCCCTGTCGACCGACGGTTGCCGATTGCGGAACGCCGTCCTCCGGCCCGTCAGGAGGCGCTGGCTGCCGACGCAGCTGCTCACACCATTGGTGCGCTGTGCCTCGGGCCGGTGCCGACGGTCACAGCGTAGAGTCTCGCCATATTGCTGTAGATCTGGTCGCAGGCCTCATCAGGCTGCATGCCCCACGCCCGTGCTAGCTCTGAGGCAAGCGTTGCCATGTCCGCTGGCGCGGCCTGATGACCATGTGCCTTCGCGAACGGGCCATCGCTTTCCGTCAGCGCCCGATCATGCGGCAGGGTCGCTACGAGTGCCTTTCCCTTCTCAGTCCGCAGCATCGCCGGGTTGATGCTGAAGTACAGTCCGGCATCTAGCGCTTCAGCAATCAGGCGGGCGGGGCCGGTGTACCAGTGCAGGATCGCGACGACATCCGCAGACCTCAGCCGTTCAATTACCACGGATTCGGCGCCGCGGGAGTGGACGGTGACGACCTTGTACCTGAGGCTGGGTTGCGCGAGCAGCCGGTCGAACACCTTCAGCTGGGCGTCTTTGGTATCCCTGCCGTGCCTTGAAAAATCGAGGCCGACTTCCCCGACGTAGTCCGTGTTGGCGAGTTGCCGCGTGAGCTGGTTCAGTTCAAGCGCGGTCGCCGTCGCCGCCCTGAGCGGATGCAGGCCGAGCGCGACTCGCACACGCTTGTCGCCTCGAAACCGGACCGCCAGCAGCCGGTACTGACTCGGCAACTCGGTGGCCAGTACGACAACTGTGTGCGGCGCATCATCGAGCGTCCGAGCCGGATCTGGGAAGAGATCGAGGTGGCAGTGGGTGTCAATATACAAACTCATGCGGGCAGCTGCCTACGGAGTGATGCGGACGTGGCGGAAGCGCTCATCCACTCCAGGATCTCCCGTCGGCCTCGTTGGTACACACCAGCGAAGGCGGCCATGTCGGCAGCGGGTACGGGGCCGTTCCGGAGCACGTCGGTTGGTTTCGACGGCCGGTTGAGCGAGCGAACCAAGGCCCGTAGATCGCTGCCTTTGTCTTGCTCCAGCTCCGGGTTATCTGCGAGCACGTCGTACGTGTACAGGTCGGGCCGATCGAGCCCAACGTGGTGCATCGAGGCACGCCGGATGAGGCACGGGAAGCAGTATCCGCAGTTCGTCTGTTCTTCTTTCGCCCAGCGAGCCGTTTCCGGGTGCGCGCATGAAAGCGTGCTGTCTGCCAGCTGCTGGAGCGTCGGCTGGTCGGTGCAAGCGGCGAGTATCTCGCCTTTCGTTATAAGCCGGAAGGGGTTCACGATCGGGTTGGCGATGCCAAGCCCTCGTACGCAGCTGCTCAGCTTGTCCATGAAGTATGGATGGGTGGTGCGCGTGCTGAGGCTCCCCTTGCGCGCGCCGGTCAACGGCACGTTGATGCCGATCAAGCCGTTCTCAGGTATGTAGAGCGGCACGTCCGGCCCGTAGCCGGCGGCCACCGTGAGGCCCGCGGCGATGAACAGCAGCGAACGCGAGCGCTGCGAGGATTCCTTGCCCGCTGGAAGTGGTCGGGCCTGACCAGCAGCCGCGGCGGCCGGCTGCAGAAAGAACCAGCGGGCCACCACCTGATCCGGGTACCGTCGCGCCAGCGCTTGGCACAGTCCTTGCTGCGCCTGATGTGTCTGACCTGGACCGTAATGCCCGACGAGACAGACAGTCTTGCCCTCGGCCAGCAGGTTGAGGGCGCCGGTGAACGAATCCAAGCCGCCGCTGAACAGGCAGACCGCGTCGACCGTGGGCGCGACCTCGGTCGGCGGGCTGACTGCTTCGGCGCTGTCCGAGATCTCCAACTGCCAGTTGTCGCCGCTGAGGAACGAGACCGCACCCGTGAAGTCCGTGCTGACCGCGCTCCACAGATCGAGCTGCCGGACGGGCAGCTTCAGGTGGATCGTTCGCGTCCACGTGCCTGGCCGCTCCTCGAGCCGGTCGACGCAGTACACCGCTGACGCGACGTTCAGTAGGTCCAACACGGCAGCCGGTGCCGCCAGGCGCGAGCGCAGTGACCCGCGATACTGAATGGTCGATCCGCCCGCGTTCCCGAACCAGTCGAGCAACACGGTCGGCACCGGATCAGCTGGCTGGCTGCGCTCGGTCCGCAGCTGGTAGGAGGTCATGCCCCAGCCTCCAGTTGTTCGTAGACGGCCTGCAGCACTCCCTGCACGAAAGCCTGGCCTTCCGTGCTCTTCCAATCGACGGTGAGCACAGAGACGTTCTGCATCTTCAGTCGCACGAGGGCGTCGATGTAGTCGCGCAGTTCGCGATCGCGACTCTGGATAAGGGCCTGGTCTTGCAGCGCCTCCAGGCGCACCTCGATCACCGGGATGGCTAGGTTGTAGACAAGCGCCGCGAGGTACCGGCAAAGCGCATCGCGAATGCCAGCCTCATCGAGCTGCACCGCGTCGAGCGCGGCCTCATCGCCTTCGGGCAACAGATCGTCAAGAACGTCGAGCAGCGCATCGCGCGCGGCCTGCTGCTCCACCGCGCTGCCGCTGCCGCCCAGTACATTGAGCAGCTCGCTGAGTACAGCGAAGCGGTCCTGGCCGACCAGCGATTCCAGTCCGACGGCTTCGAGACCGCCGACCAGACCTTGCGGTCCGGTCGAAGCTGCCAGGAAAGACCCGAGCGATTGCCCGGTCTGCGTTCCGGCACTGGCTGCAGCTGTTGCCCCAGCTGCCCCGCCCATGGCGGCTACGAAACCGCCGAGCGTCTTCGCAAGGCGCGCCTGACCGCCACGTTGAGCGAAGAAAGTGGCATTGCGCTTGAAGGTTGTCCAGCCGCCTCCGGTTCCGCCCGTGTTGTTGGCTGAAGTGCCCACCTCAGCCAGCGGCCTTCCTGGCGCTGGCTACAGCCGTCTGCAACCGATCGTTCTGCGATGCGGCCCAATAGTCCAGGAGAGCTTCAACCTCTCGCTGTCCCTTACCGACGGTGAGCAAACGAGGTGGCAGCGAGATGGGAATGTTGGTGTTGGGCACATCCCGCAAGCCAGTAGTGAGCGTCGGCCAGCTGGCGGGTACCTTGGCCGTCAGCTCTAGCATGCTCGCCATGGCAGGCGATTCAGGGCGCCGCTTAGCCCGATCGAGCAGGGCACCGTAGACGAGCGTGTATTCCTCCGGCGCCAGAGCGGCGGCAGCATCCACTGCAGGTCGACGCTGTGCCGGCACCGGTGACTGCAATCGACCGAGCAGCGCTTGCAACGTCGCGGACAGGCGGGCCGCGGGCGCCGACGGCGACAGTCGGTCGCGGCTGAAGAAGAAATACTGGCCGAGCGCGACGTCCTTGAGTTCCGGATCGAGCTTGAGCCAGCCAGGCAGCGCCTTGGCACCGAACCAGGCCGTCAGCTCACTGGATGAGCCCTTGGGCAGTTCCTTACCGGCACGGGCCGCGGACTCGGCCGTGGCCAGTTCTTCCGGAACACCGTCCTGGGCTAGCTGCCAGTCGAAGAGCTGCTGGAACTCCTTCGGCGCCACTACTTCCAGGACCATGAGCCTGGCCAGAATCGCAGGATCGAGCGTCGCGCCGCGGCGCTTGGCTGTCTCAAGCCGGAGCAGCAATGTGTTGAGAAAGCGCTTCAACTGCCGCGGATTGCCGCGCAGCCCTCGGCTGAGCGTCGGGGCGATCCGGGCCGCGATCGCGAAGTCGGCCTCCAGGCCCGGAGTGACGGTTACGACGTCCTTGGCGATCCCGTAGTTCATGGCCACGGCGAACTGGCCATCAACGCGGCGGGCATGCGCCGTCGCCCGCAGCTTGTCAAAGTCAGCAGCATCCAGTCGCAACTGCGTGAACAAGAGATTGAGGTAGGTTTCGGCTTCGGGTTCGGACAGTGGCGGCACGGTGACCTCAACCTGGATGATCTTCTCCAGGTAGTCCTTGCCGAGCGCCGGATCACCTTCATTGGCGGCGGGATAGCGGCGGTTGATCGCCGCCTGCACGATGTCCCGATTGGCTGCCAGAACGAACGCCGTTGACGAGACTTGCAGGAACAGCCGAATCGCCTCGAAGACGTAGATGACTGTGTCATCCATGCAGCGGTCGAGATCGTCGATGAAGACGACGACTGCTTTGAAGGGGTGCTTGCCCTCTGCGTCACTTTGCTTCAGGTCATCGAGCAAGCGCCCAAACTCGTTGCGGAAGTCGGTTACCGATTCGATTGTGCTCGCAGCTGGTTCGGCAGATCTGTCTGACTCGCCGCTCGTCGTAGCTGCTTCGACTGCCGCAGCGGCCGCTTCGCCGGCGACAGCCGCCACTTCGGGTGTTGCTCCGTAGTGTTGCGCGGCGAAGGCAACAGCGGGACGAACAACTACCTTGAGCGCGCCGGCTGTGCCTGTACCCAGGCGCTTGGCCATCTCACGGAGCCGACGCAGCCGCCTTCTCTTGTCCTCTTCGTCCTCAGGAATCGCACGCTCAAGCCTCGACAGGATGGTGTCGATCAGGGCGCCCTTGACGTCTTCGTAGTCTTCGTACCGCCACGGGCTAAAGAAGACCGTGAGATAACCACTGGCTGCATCTAGACGCTGCTGAGCCATCTGCAGCAGGCTTGTCTTACCCGACCCCCAGTCGCCGAGCACGCCGACCGTTAGCGGCAGCAGTCCGGGCTGCGTCAGCAGAACATCAAGGCTGTCAACCAGGTAGTCGAAGCCAAGCAGGTCAACTTTGGTTTCGTTATCCGCCCACATAATGAGTCCGTTACATAACAGATTGTAACATTAATTGCTGCTATCCATGCATTGCCAGGCGAGCAGCCGAAAGCTGCACCGGACGCGATCCGGTGGTGCTTCGTCGGGGTCACGTTGGCCGGACAAGCGCCGTCGGACTGTGGGACGGCATTGGCTTCCTGTGCTGCTGTCAACGGCTTCTGAATTGACCCCGTGGGGAACCAAGGTGCCGCTGGAGTCAGTTTTCAGGAGCCTGCGACAGCTGCCGACTGCAGGATGAGGCCCTACTAAGCCCGCCCGCTGGTTCGCAACTCAAGCTAGACCATCCGAACCTCTCTGCACCGGCATTCCGCGCATAGCGCAGCACGGCGTGTCCTGCGGGCTGCCCGCCAGAATGGGTGGTATACGCATGCCGGTCTACCTGCGGTCTACTGGAGTGCGATCGGCTTACAGTCTGTCGTATCGGCACATCTCGACCGCACAGGCTCTAACATTCTCGCCATGAACCCAGACCGCCGCCCCCACCCCCACAGCGATATCCGGGACCTCGTTGAGGATTCACTGGAGATGTTGGCCGCGCCGCGGCAGGTGGTTGGGCGACGACTTGGCCGCCACCACTTTGCTAGCCAGCCTCATCGATGAAGCCGAGCGCCAGCTTGCTGAGCGGGTCGACACTGTCTACGGTAACGACCACTGCTGGGACAACATCGCGCAGGCGCTCGGCACCACGTCGGCCGAGGTCCGGATGCGGTTCGACGGGCGGTCGCCGGAAGCGCGAGCATGGCTGCACGGCATATAAGCCAACGGCGCTGCTCAGCTTCAGTCAGTCGCTTTGTCGCGATCTTCCCGCAGGCGGGCAACTTCTTGTTCCGCCTGCTTGAGCTGCTCCCGCTGCCTGGCGACGTTCGCTTCAGCCGCGTTCAGCCGACGCGTCAGTGTGCCGCGGGAAGGCGGCTTCGGCGGCTCCTTGGGCCTACTCGGTGGCTTCGGTTTGGCAAGCGGCCCGATAGGCCTGCACCCCACAACGCGCCGCATGTACACGCAGTACGGGCAGTCGTCTTTCGCCTGCGGTTCAGTGCCTTGGAAGGCGAGCACCCACTGAAGCTGCTTCCTCGTCTTCTCGTCCAGATCTGACGAGCACAGGCGGTCCCGTATCTTCGTTACGACGTCAGTCCGTTCCGTGTAGCCCTGCTCAGGCTGCCAGTCAATACCGCTTATCGCGTGGTAGTCGTAGTGCCCGCAGGATAGCTTGACGGTCCACACGGCGTACGGACCAAGTTCCCTACCCGAATCCTTCGAGTAGAAGCTCGAACGCTCCTTTCGCTCCAGCCAGTCGGCGATGTCGCGGATGGGCAGGTCATCGCCGTGCCCGGCACACCAGGCGTAGCCCTTGTCCCAGTTGGAATACTCCCAGCTGACGCCGTACGCGAAAAGCAGCACGTTGTCCTTGCTGGCGCCGCTCTTGCCGCTCCCCAAGAACCGCTCGAAGACGCAGTTCGACGGATACAACTCGTCCATGGGGACATGAGCGGCAGCGTGGCCCGTCGTTAGGGCGTCGGTAATGCAACCGCAATCCAACTCGACCAGCCAACGGAAGACCTGCTCGGGTGCATCGCGCTGCTGAATGAAGTCCCGATTCGAGAAGTTGTAGCGCAGCAGGTCTTCGTAATACGGCTTGTAGAGCCGAAGCGCCTCGGACGCGGATCTCGGTCTGGCTTGCATGAGGAACGCGCTGAGCGCGGGTTGGTCCGTGCCGGTCATCCTGACCTCTCAAGCTGAACCCTGGCTCCAGGCTAGTGACTGCTAAAGCAGGACAAGCCACATTCCCAGGTTCTCGATAATTCGACGTCAGCGCGGCTGGACACTCAGCGCGCAACCGCTGCTGGCCATCGAGATCAGTTAGGCAGTTGGCTGAGACCAAATCACCCGATTAGTTTCACATATCCGGGCAAAACGGCCAGCCGTAGGGCGGTACGAGCCAGGAATGTCAGAGGCTGGTTGTACCGTCGTCCCGGACAGAGCATTGTTCGTACCGGGTTGGCTGGGGCTGGAATGGAGTTCACAATACGAGCTGGTGGGGAACCTGG
>Ga0335074_10007451_pt1 | contig 15180 bp, 15 predicted proteins | sample Lox_Sample_23_FD_206715 | JGI IMG/M metagenome (GOLD analysis project Ga0335074, IMG submission 206715) | Soil microbial communities from Loxahatchee National Wildlife Refuge, Florida, United States - Lox_Sample_2.3 | ecosystem: Environmental > Terrestrial > Soil > Wetlands | place: USA...
AGCCCACCACAGGGCTGTCGGACGAGGACGCCATCCTGATCGAGTTGGGGCGGCAGCTGTTCGACCAGCACTACGTCACCGCGGCCACCTATGCGCAGGCGGTGAAGATTTTCGGGGAACGCAATCTGGTGAGCCTGGTATCCATCATGGGCCAGCATACGGGCGAAGAGCTGCTGCTCGCCGCCTTCGATCAACAGCTGCCCGAGGGCCAGGCGCCGCTGTGCTGCGCCTCACGAGGAAATCAGGCTCAAAGGACAACCGGCCATCGAGGCTAGGTCGATGAACATGCTGAAGCAGGCGGCCATGGCCATGGTGCTGGCGGTGGGCGCCGTGGGCGTCGCCGCGGCCCATCATGCGGGTAACTCGCAATTCGATGGCAACAAAGTTCTGCTGTTCAGGGGCGTGCTGGAGAAGGTGTATGCGGGCAACCCGCATGGCTACATATACTTCGTGCGCGTCATGCCCGACGGTCAGCAGCAGCACTGGGTGTTTGAGACCGACGCGATACTGGCGCTGCATCGGGCCGGCTTGTCGGTGCGCAACGACTGGAAGATAGGGACCACCTTTTCGCTTGCCTACAACCCCGCCCTGGACGGGACGAACGGCGGAAATCTGGTTGCGATACAGCTCACGAACGGGCGCATCATCGCCTTCATGACGAAGGACAACGTGGAGACGGCCAACAAGCTGCTGCATGAGAGTCTGTTCGGCAATGGCGCACAGGACAGCCAGAGACAGCATTAGACAGCATCAGCTGCGCATCGGCCCGGTATGAGCCCCCGCATCCGTCCCGCTATTGCCGGCTGAACTGATCCTCTTTCGCCTGCTCCTGCTCCAGCGCCGCATGCAGCCGGGCGACGGATGGGTTGGGCGGGAGGCTCTTCATGACCTCCTGATACTCGGGAAACTCGGTTTCCGATCCTCCCCGCTCGGCCTCGAGCGGTATGTGAGTGCCGACGGCACCCTGGAGCTCGACATATCCGGGCACGCGCATCGGCACGATTCCTTCGGCGCGGGGCACCTCGTCGAATGGAACGCACGGGACCGCGGTCAAGGACCCCTGCGGCGCGAGAATGTACAGCTTGCTGTTGACATAGGGGCGTGACAGATACTCCTTATCCGAGATGAACATGACGTCGGTCAGGATGTCGCCATCGCGAAAGAAGCGCTCGTCCATGGTCGTTTGATCATCCAGCGGCAGGTCGCTGCCTCGCTGAAGAATGCCGGCCTTGAGGTGATCGGTATGGACCCACAGGGTGTTGCCGACCCACTTGCCGGTCGAATAACCCGCCCAGCTACCGTCCGCCCAGGGCCGGGGATAGGGATGTGGCACCATCCAGATGTGCCGGTGCAGCCCGTACACGAGCGGTTGCACGATTTCGATCTGGGTCTGCTGCAGTGTATGGGGATCCCGATCCTCCCATATCGCCATGCTGCCGATCGCCCGAGGTCCCAGCGGCGTGGCGTATGCCCGGCATTGCATCTCCGGAATTTCGAGCTGTGCCTCATCGAACGCCTGCGCGACATCTCTTGCCGCGGGCGTGACCGGGAGACCCGCGAAATCCCCCGGGTAGGGGTCACCCGCGTCGAGGTTGCCATTGAGTCCAGGGATGAACTCGTAGGTATCCTCGTCCTGCAGCAGATTCCAGGAGCCGTCGATCAGCGACTGCGCGGCGGCGCCTCGTGAAGCCAGGACCGTGGCAAGAGCCAGGCCGGCGAGCCCCAGGCACAGACGATTCAGCTGGAGGGGTGCGAGTTTCATATCCCGGTACTCGTGAGCTACTCGACGGTAACCTGCTTGCAAGGGTGCGGCGCCCACTTCGAGCCGTCGGACTCGCGCTGAAAATCAGAGCTGGTGAAGAACGGGCGAGTCAGGTACTCCGGATCGACGACCTCGGTGGTCACATCGAACCAGTCCGTGCCACCGGGATCCTGGAACGCGTGGTAATACTCCGTCAGGCGCGTGCGCGCGCCGTACGGGACCCCGTTACGGCGCAGCCAGCCGGGCGCAAGATTGCCGGTCACCACGACCAGAGCTCCGCCAGGCTGTGCAACCATCGTGGACCCCCCGGGCACCCCGCGACCCGGTCCTCCCTCGCGCTGATAAGCGGGGGCATTTTCCTGATAGGGGTGCCGCCATGCGGCGACCGAATAGCCCTGCAGGGAGGCGGGTCCCGCATTCGCGCCGGCCGCCTGGTCCCTCGCGGCAGCCTGTTGCGCATCGCCGTAGGGTTCGCCCGGGATGAAATGCAACAGGCGCGTCTGCTCACCCCAGTCGCTCTGGATCTCGAGCACCTCGGGCGAAGCCCAGGAGATGCGCAGCCGCGTGGGCATGTGCATCAGTGCCGCGGCTCCATAGGCCCGGCAGTCGATGATCGCCGACCACTGATAGCCCGCGCCGCCGTACAGCGCCGGGTCGAATTCACCGGCAACCTTGCGGGCCGCCGCATTGAGCGGAACTTCGATGTAGTCGCCCTTGAGGGGCGTGATCATGCGGACATGCCAATCCTCATCGATCACCGATACCCAATGACCCGTCAAGTCGATGAGCGCCGCCTGCTCGGCGGTCTGCGGCGAAGCCGCTGCGGTCTCCGGGCGCGCCGGCTGTGCGGCCGCTCGCTGACCGAGCATCAGCATGCCGGCCAGTGCGGCGGAACCCAACACTCCACGAAGATCCATGCAGCACCCCCGGCAGATTCGCAGCCGCCGACCGTCAATACTCGCGACCGCCCGAAACGGTTGCCGTCGACGGCACCAGGGTCACGGTATGCATCGAGAAGGGAGGCCCCCTGGCGGGCAGTGTGCGGTAAACCGCGGTGATGAACTCGCGCGTCGACCCTGGTCCGCTCGGTGCGCCCCAGCGCTCGTCCCAGCCCGCACTCGGCCCGAGCGCCAGCACCTGCTGCAGCGATTTGCCTGCGTTCTTGTAGAACTGAACGCGGTTGCGGATGGTCGTGATCATGTTCTTGTAGGATTCCACGTCTGCCTGATCGCACAGCGCGCCGTGACCCGGGATCACCACCGTGCCCCCTTCCGCAAACGCGGCGGGTACCGCCATCTCGATCACCTTGTTGAGTGCGACCAGCTCACCGTCGATCGTGCCGCCACGCGCCACGTCGATGACGGGGTAGCTGCGCATGTCGACCACGTCGCCGGCGGCAATCACATTGGATTGGCGAAAGAAGACCATCAGCTGACCGTCGGTGTTGGCGTCGTGGGGATGGTAGATCTGCACGGCCTCGCCGTCGAAGGTCATGCTGTAGAGATCGAAATCTTCCGTAATGGTCGGCCACAGGGCTCGAGGCGTCTGCGGCCCGGACGTGGATTGCTCCTGCACCAGGCGCGTCAATACGTTCTGCTCAGCGAGCACCTCGGCCTGCACTTTCTCGCCCGCGAACTCTTTCGCATCCGCGGCCTCATGGCCTCCCATGATCTGGGTGCCGGCGGCCGCGATGACGGCGTTTCCGCCGATGTGGTCGACACGTCCATTGGTATCGATGATCACGCTGAGAGTCTTCTGATCGCCGGCGTGCTGTCGTATCACCCCTTGGATCGCAGCGAGCAGCTGCGGCGCCGCCGCCTGCGTGCCGGTGTCGACCACGAGCGCCCCGTCGTCGCCCACCTGCACCGCCACATTCGACTCCCCCGGCTCTCCCGCCATGAGCCAGACCTGCCCGCTCACGTGCGACGGATAAACCTCTCCCTGTGCGGCACCCCCGGCGTCAGGGTACTGCGCCCGCACGACGCCGGCCGTCAGACAAATCGTCGCCAACGCCAGGGTCGACGCAACGACCATCCGTCTCATGACCCCTCCGTACTCGCCTCGCCGTACTCGCCTTGTTGATTGTGGTTTGTCCGACTATCTCGGCGGCTATCCAACTCAAGGCCATTTGCGCGAGAATGCGTGTTTTAGCACATCCGCGGGGATACCGCTAAATCGCCTCGGGTCGGCGAAGTGCGCAGCCCCGCTCGCCAGCGGCAAAGCCGCACGCCCATGCCACATTCAGCACGTCCATCGGTTCGGGCGGCACCCCTCGGGTAGAGGAGGCAGGTCATGAAAGCGGTCCGATTCGGCGCATACGGTGGAGTCGATGTCCTACAGGTCGCGGATGTGCCCGTGCCCGAACCCTCCCGCGGTGAAGCGCTGGTCGAGGTCAGGGCCGCGTCGATCAATCCCGGGGAGGCGAAGATCCGCGAGGGGCTGTTTCACGCCGTCTGGCCCGCGACGTTCCCTTCGGGCGAAGGCAGTGATCTGGCCGGCATCGTGACGAAGGTCGGCCCCGATGTGGGGAATCTCACGGTCGGCGCCGAGGTGATCGGCTTCACCGACCGGCGGGCCAGCCATGCCGAGTATGTCGTCGTGGAGGCGAAAAACCTCACCGGCAAGCCCGCGAAGGTGCCATGGGAGGTCGCCGGATCCTTGGCGATTGCCGGCAGCACGGCTTACGCGGCGGTGCGAGCGGTGTCCCTGAAGAAAGGTGAGACCGTGGTGGTGTCCGGCGCCGCGGGTGGAGTGGGGTCGATCGCCGTGCAGCTCGCCAGGCGCGCCGGCGCGAGAGTCATCGGCGTCGCCGGGTCTACGAATCACCCGTGGCTCGCCGCGCACGGCGTCGAGCCGCAGCCTTACGGCCCGGGGCTCGCCGGCCGGCTGGCTGAGGCGGCAGTCGATGCGTTCATCGACACGCACGGCGGGGGCTACGTGAAGCTGGCGGTCGAGATCGGCGTTGCACCGGATCGGATCGATACCATCATCGACTTTGCCGCCGCGCGCGAATACGGAGCCCGCACGGAAGGCAGCAGCGTGGCGCTGAGTGCCTCGACGCTGGCGGAATTGGCTGCGCTGGTCGCCGCAGGTGACCTGGAAGTGCCCATTGCGGCGACATTCCCCCTGGAGCAGGTTCGGGAAGCCTTCGCGCGGCTCGCGCAGGGACATCTGCGCGGCAAGATCGTGCTGATACCCTGAAGGTTGCGGCAATCCCGGATTGGCCAGGCGGCGGATCCGCGCACAATGCCGTCGGTGTTGGGCTGCCGGATCGAACCGCCATGGCAACAGCCACGATCGATGCACTGTCCAAGAGTCCGCTGGCCGCGGAACTGACCCCGTCGGAGGTCCAGGTGCTCAGCGGCGTGGTGAGGGTGCGCGCGCTGCAGGACGGCGAGCTGCTCGTGCCGCAGGGATCCCGCGATAGCCACCTGCACGTCGTCGTCACGGGGCAGGTCGAGGTCGTGCATGTCTCGGAGTACGCTCGCACGGTGCTCTACAGGCTGGAGCCGGGTGATCTCGTGGGGGAGTTGTCGTTCATGGACGCCGAGCCGCGCTACGCCGCCCTCAGCGCCGCCGGTCCGACGGAGGTCCTGGTCCTGGCACGGGGGGACTTCGAGACTCTGATCGAGCGCTCGCCATGGATCGTCTACAAGGTGATGCGCGCCATCATGCGGGTTGCTCACAGGGTGCAGCGCCGTCTCAGCGTGCAATTGCAGGACGCGGAGCACTACATCTATCGAACCGGAGCGAAATTCGTCGGCGACTGAGCGGCCGCCCGCCGGCGCTCGAACACCCACGGGAGCGGCAAATGCCCTATGGAAACAACTTCGAGCTGCCCGCGTCGGTTCGCGGCCATCTGCCGGAACATGCGCAGGATATCTACCGTGAGGCATTCAATCATGCCTTCGACGCGCATGCGGGTGATCCGCGGCAGGAGGAGGCCGCGCATCGTATCGCGTGGGCGGCGGTCAAACGCAGTTACGTGAAGGCAGGCGACCAGTGGGTGCAGCGCGCCTGAGGGTGCCGGGCGTCGCCGGGCGTCGCCGAGCGGCCGATCAGAAGAGGAAGGGGATGAGGCGCTTCACCTGTGCCCGATAGTGGCGGTAGGCATCGCCGAAATGCTCGATCATCAGTCGCTCCTCGAGCCGGGTGCGGTACCAGAACGCGAGGAAGATCAGCACGAAACCCACCACGCCGCGCCATTGTCCGATGGCGCACGCCGAGCCGGCGAAGGCGAGCAGCAGGCCGCTATAGATGGGATGCCGGACATAGCGATAGGGGCCCGAGAGGATCAGCTCGTGATCCTGCTTGAAGGTCACCGAGCCGCTCCAGTTGTTGCCGAGATAGAAGCGCGCCCAGACCGCGATGCCCAGGCCGATCAGCACCAGCGGCGCTCCCAACAGCACGACGCCGGGATACGGGCGGACGAATCGCCCGTAGAGCCACGCCGCCGCGGGTGCGGCGGCGAGGAACACCCGCCCCGGGCGCGTCGTGCGGCCGAGCAGGAGCAGGATCACGGCTGCGAGGATCAGCACCCGATCGAGCGCACGCGAGCCGAGACTCTGTCGTTGGGCTGCCGGTTTGGCTCGCAGGGCCGCGACGAGCCAGATGAAGATCCATGACAGCCAGAGCACCGTGATGCTGGCGCCCGCCCATCGGAGCAACTGGTCACGCGGCATGATCGGTCGATTCCTCGGTGGGCCGTCGCGCTCACTGCGGCACGGGCGCCGCTCGGGCGCGGACGACCGCGAGCGCATTGTGCCACGCGCTGTCGGCCGGCAGGCGCGCGGCAAGTGCTAAGATCCCGGTGAGGGGGTGGACCATGCGTGCGTTCAACGTCGTCATGCGAATCGTCAGCAGCCTCATCGGAGTGGTGATGGTGGCCGTGGGGGCGGTCTGGATCCTCCAAGGTTTGAATCTGGCCTTCCGCGTGGGCTTCATGGTCGGCCAGCGGCGATGGGTGCTCTTCGGAGCGATCCTGGCGCTGGTCGGGGTCGCGCAGCTGGTCTGGAGCAACACCCGCCAGCGTTGAGCGCCGGGGCCGGCGCCGCCGGATTGTGACGCACTTCTCAGCGGCTGCACCCGCGCGCCGCGCGACTCGCCGAATAGGGTCGCGCAGGCCAATGCTCCCCAGCCGACAATTGCGCGGTTGCCGATCGGGCGCCGCGGCGCGCAAGTGAAGCGTGCAGCGTGCAGCGTGCAGTGCGCCGTGCGCCCGTCACCTCGCTACCGTCACGGAGCCTTCTGTCGTGGTCGGAACGTACAACGCCGGCTTGGTGCTGCTCTCCGTCCTGGTCGCGGTGTTCGTTTCACACACGGCCTTGAGTCTCGCGGCTCGCGTCGCGAGCGCGCCGCGACGGGCCGCGCGTTTCTGGCTCACCGGCGGCGCGGTCGCGATGGGCTGCGGAATCTGGTCGATGCACTTCATCGGCATGCTCGCCTTCTCGCTGCCGGGCGTGCCGCTGACCTATGACGTGCCGGTCACCATCCTCTCCCTGATCATCGCCATCGCGATCTCCGGATTCGCGCTGAAGATTGCCAGCCGCAGGCGGCTCAGCGCGCTGCGCCTGGCGGCCGGCGCGCTCTTCATGGGCGCGGGCATCAGCGCCATGCACTACACCGGCATGAGCGCCATCGAGATCGTGCCGATGATCAGCTACGACCCGCGGCTGGTCGTGGCCTCGATCGCCATCGCCGTGGGCGCCTCGTTCGCCGCTCTGTGGCTCTTCTTCCGCCTGCGGCACGGCCATTCGTGGAGCATGCGCTGGGTGCGCCTGGGGGCGGCGGTCGTCATGGGCACGGCGATCGCCGGCATGCACTACACCGCGATGGCCGCCGCGAGGTTCGCCCCCGGCTCCTACTGCCTCGGTGGCGGGACCGCCGATGACCACTGGCTCGCGATCACGATCGGGCTGCTGGCCGTGACGACCCTGACCATCACGACCATTCTGCTGGTGTACGACCACCACCTCGAGTCCAGCACCCGGCGGCACAACGCGCAGCTCGCCGACGCCAACGCCCAGCTCAGGCACGTCGCCACGCACGACGCCCTGACCGGACTGCCGAATCGCCTGTTGCTCAGCGACCGGCTCGAGCAGGCGATCGCGCAGTCGCAGCGTTACCGGCGGCGCTTCGCCGTGCTGGTCCTGGACCTCGATCGCTTCAAGTCCATCAACGACTCGCTCGGCCATCTGGCGGGCGATGAGATGCTGAAGGAAGTCGCACAGCGATTGAAGAGCAAGCTGCGACGCCCGGACACGCTCGCGCGCCTCGGCGGCGATGAGTTCGTGCTGATCCTCAGCGAGATCTCCAGTCGCGATAACGTCGCCAGCTCGGCACACAGAATCCTCGGCACGATCGGCCTGCCGATGAAGCTCGCCGGCCTCGACGTGCAGACCTCGGCCAGCGTCGGCATCAGCCTCTGCCCCGACGACGGCAGCGACGTGGAGAGCCTGCTGCAGAAGGCCGACGTCGCCATGTATCACGCCAAGCGCAGCGGCCGCGGCAACTTCCAGTTCTTTGCCGCCGATATCAATCCGTTCTCCCGCGAGCACCTGGAGCTGGAAAACGGTCTGCGCCGGGCGCTCATCGAGCGGCAGTTCGTGCTCGATTACCAGCCCAAGGTGGACATCCGCAGCGGCCGCATCGACAGCGCCGAAGCGCTGATCCGCTGGCGGCATCCCGAGCGCGGGCTGATCGCACCCGCGAGCTTCATCCCGCTCGCCGAGGAGACCGGTCTGATCATCCCGATCGGCGAGTGGGTGCTGCGCGAGGCCTGTCACCAGGCGAGCGCATGGCAGCGGGCCGGTCTCGGTCCGCTGGCGGTCGCCGTGAATCTCTCACCCCGGCAGCTGCGCCAGAGTGACTTCGTGCAGGTGGTGCGCTCGGCGATCGCCGATGCGCGGCTCGAGCCGCGCCAGCTGGAGCTGGAGATCACCGAGAGCGCCGTGATGCACGATGCGGAAGCCGCCAGCCGGGTGCTGCGCGCGCTGAGCGAGCTGGGCGTACGCATCTCGGTCGACGACTTCGGTACCGGTTACTCGAGCCTGAGCTACCTGCGCCGCCTACCGCTCGATCAGCTCAAGATCGACCGCGCCTTCATTCGCGAGGTCACCCACAGCCGCGACGATGCCGAAATCGTGCGCGCCATCGTCTCCCTGGCGCATTCCCTGCGGCTGGCCGTCATCGCCGAGGGCGTGGAGAGTGAGGACCAGCTCGCCTTCCTCAAGGCCATCGGCTGCGATCAGTACCAGGGCTATTGCTGCAGCCGTCCCGTGTCCGCCGAGGCCTTCGTGACGATGATGCGCAGGCACCAGGCCACGCGCGCGCACGCCGCGGGGCCGGTCGATAGCCCCACCGCATCGCTGCATCCCATCATCCGGTCGGTGTCGTAGAGTCCGGCGGATCACGTACGCCGAAAATCAGCACATCCACGACCAGCTTCCACGCGCCGGCGACGATCAGGAAGGAGATGAACCACCCCTGCCGGCTGCGCCCAAACCACGCTTCATAGGATACGGCGGCCCACGCGGCCACTCCGATCAGGAACAGGAACGCGCGGATGACACGGCGGCGACGATCCAGATGACGCCGGGTCAGCTTCTTGAGGGCGTGCTCGGCGGCCGGCAGCAGCGCCAGCAGCAGCACCAGGCCGACGATTCCCACCCACAGATCGCTCGACATGGCCGCATTCCCGCCGCTGGGGCTCTATCCAGGCGGCAGGGCTCCGGGCGCCGGCGGCAGCAGCGGTACGCGCTGGTGCGTCGCGGGCAGCTGCGAATCCGGGCAGCCGAGCATGTCGTACTGCTGCTCCAGCTCGTCGATGCGCTTGTCGGCCTTGGCGATGCTGGCGTTGACGATCTCCTCGCTGATGCTGGTACTCGGCGCCGCCCGCTCGATCGCCTGCTCGCCGCGGATCTGCGCGCGCAGGTCCGAGCACTGCGCGGCGAGCGCCTGCGCGGCCTGCGTCTGCGCAGCCTGCGTCTGCGCAGCCTGCGTCTGCGTCTGCGTCTGCGTCTGCGCCGCCGCCGACTTCGAAGTCGCGGATGCGCTCGGGCCGCTCGCAGCGGGCTGATGACCTGGGCCGATGCCGCCCAGGAGCGTGGTGCCGGCGGCGGGGGCGCTGCCCGCAGGGGCGGCGCCGGTATCGGGAGCTGGCTGCTGGCCGAGAGCGCTACAGCTCAGCTGCGCCAGGGCGCCGCCGATCAGGAGCAGGACGCACAGAGATCGGTGACTCATGGGTGCTCCTGTGCGATCGGCACGGCGGGCGGCCTGCAAGCGCTTGCGAGGCGGTTTGATCCGTACGGGGATGGTAACCGAGTACCTCGAGGCGCGTCGCACCGCAATTGGCCGTAACAGGTCCGCGCGATGTCGCGCTGCAGCACGGGCCGGGCCACGGAGGTCTTCGCTTATAATCACTGCTTATTCCGGGGTGGCGCACCGATTCGGCGAAAGTGGCGGAATGGTAGACGCGCTGGCCTTAGGAGCCAGTGGGGCAACCCGTGAGAGTTCGAGTCTCTCCTTTCGCACCAATGGCTCGAACGACGCGACGCTCGCGTCGCGTTCTGGCGTGATGGGTGAGGTGATGCAGGTATCGGTGACGACGACCCAGGGCCTGGAGCGGCGGCTGGAGGTGGCGGTGCCCGGAGAGCGGGTGGCCGGCGAGGTCGACCAGCGGCTCAAGCGCCTGGCGCGAACGGCACGCATCCGCGGCTTTCGCCCCGGCAAGGTTCCCTATGCCGTCATCAAGCAGCAGTTCGGCAGCCAGGTGCACGCCGAGGCGGTCTCGGATCTGATGCAGAGCACCTTCGCCGAGGCGCTCGATCAGCAGAAGCTGCGTCCCGCGGGCGGACCGCGCATCGAGCCGATCGCGGTGCAGCCGGGCAGCGAGCTGCGCTACGCGGCGGTGTTCGAGGTGATGCCGGAGGTGGCCGTCAAGCCGCTCGAGGCCCTCACGGTCGAGCGGCCCGTGGCGACGGTCGCCGAGCAGGACGTGGACGCGATGCTCGAGACGATGCGTACCCAGCGACCCAATTACGCGGTCGTGGCTCGTGCCGCGGCCGCGGGGGATCGCGTCACGCTCGATCACGAGGGCCGTATCGACGGAGTGGCGTTTCCCGGGGGTACCGGGACCGCGGTGAGGGTCATCGTCGGAGCACACCAGATTCTGCCGGAGCTCGACCAGGCGCTGGTCGGCATGTCGGCCGGAGAGCGGCGCACGGTGCAGGCGCGCTTCCCGGACGACTACGCCGCCGCCGCCGTGGCCGGCAAGGAGGCGCAGTTCGACCTCAAGGTGACTCAGGTCGAGGAGCGCAGCCTCCCCGCGCTCGACGATGACTTTGCGCGCGCCTTCGGGATCGCCGAGGGGGGCCTCACGGCGCTGCGGGACGAGGTGCGCGGAAACATGGAGCGGGAGCTGGCCGACAGGCAGCGCGCGAGTCTGCGCGAGCAGCTGCTGGAGGCCGTGTATCGTGATAATCCCCTGGAGCTGCCGCACGCGCTGGTCGAGGAGCAGCTCGAGGAGCTGCAGGCCCAGATGCTGCGTCGCCTGGGCAGCAGCGATCCCGGGCAGCTGCCCGGGCGCGAGTTCTTCGAGCCGGCCGCACGCCGCCGCGCAACCCTGGGGCTGCTGCTCGGGGAAGTGGTGCGCAGCCAGGGCCTGAAGGTGGATCGCGCGCGCGTCGAGGAGCGGCTGGAGGCGGCCGCCGCCGCCACCGGACACCCCGAGGAGGCGCGGCGGCAGTTCCTGGCGAGCCGCGAGGCCATGCGGCAGCTCGAGTCGACGGCCCTGGAGGACCAGGCGATCGACTGGATGCTCTCGCAGGTTAGAATCGTGGAGCGCCCGTCGAGCTTTGGCGAGGTGACCGGATTCGGTCAAACGGCCAGCCAGGCGGCCAGTGACATGGCCAGTCAACCCGCCGGTCACACCGGCGGTGAAGGCGGCTGACACAACACTCAGGGTGAGTACGGCCATGAACGAACGCGGCTTGAACCTGGTTCCGATCGTCGTCGAGCAGACCTCGCGCGGAGAGCGCTCGTACGATATTTATTCACGCCTGCTCAAGGAGCGGCTGGTGTTCATCGTCGGCCAGATCGATGACTTCATGGCCAACGTCGTGGTGGCGCAGCTGCTGTTTCTCGAATCCGAGAACCCCGACAAGGATGTCGCGCTGTACATCAATTCGCCGGGCGGCGTGGTCAGCTCGGGGCTGGCGATCTACGACACGATGCAGTTCATCAAGCCCGACGTGAGCACCATCTGCATCGGTCAGGCCGCCAGCATGGGCGCGGTGCTGCTGGCCGGCGGCAGCAAGGGCAAGCGCTACGCCCTGCCGCATGCGCGCATCATGATCCATCAGCCGCTCGGCGGCTTCCAGGGCCAGGCCGCCGACCTGGAGATCCACGCGAAGGAAATGCTCATCACGCGCGACCGCCTGAACCGTATTCTCGCCAAGCACACCGGCCAGAGCGTGGACAAGATCAAGACCGATACGGATCGCGACAATTTCATGGATGGCGCCGACGCCATTGCCTACGGGCTGATCGACCGGGTGCTCGAGAAGCGCGGCGAGCTCGTGCCGCTGCCGCGCTGAGCCAGCCGCTGAGGCGGCCGCTGAGACAGCCGCTGAGCCCGCCTGCGGGCGGGGCCATGGGGCCGTGCCACCGTGCCGGCGTGCCAGCGCGGGGCCGGGCCAGCGGGGTGCGAGTGTGCAGCGGGGCACAGCGCCTGCGCCCGGGTGCGGAACTGCGTCTCCAGTTCAGCGCAAATCCGCGAAATAACAAGACGTTGCAGCCAACACAGGTCTTTGCGCGTAGGGTCCGCGCCATGCTATATAGGTATCGGGGCGAGCGAACCGCGCCCTTGATGACTGGTCCAACCAGTCGAGGTCCCGGCCGATGAGCGATGATTCCCGTGGGCGTTCCGACGACGGCAAGCTGCTGTACTGCTCCTTTTGCGGCAAGAGCCAGCACGAAGTCCGCAAACTGATTGCCGGCCCGTCGGTGTTCGTCTGCGACGAGTGCGTCGAGCTGTGCAACGACATCATCCGCGAGGAGCTCGAGGACCGCGCCGACCGGGCGCGCGACAAGCTGCCCAAGCCGCACGAGATCCGCAAAGTACTCGACGAATATGTCATCGGTCAGGATCGCGCCAAGAAGGTGTTGTCGGTGGCGGTCTACAACCACTACAAGCGCCTGCAGACCCGCGGCGGGGCGCGGCAGAAGGACGAGGTCGAGCTGGCCAAGAGCAACATCCTGCTGATCGGGCCCACCGGCTGCGGCAAGACGCTGCTGGCCGAGACGCTCGCCCGGCTGCTGAATGTACCCTTCACGATCGCCGATGCGACCACGCTCACCGAGGCGGGCTACGTCGGCGAGGACGTCGAGAACATCATCCAGAAGCTGCTGCAGAAATGCGACTACGACGTGGAGAAGGCCCAGACGGGCATCGTCTACATCGACGAGATCGACAAGATCTCGCGCAAGTCCGACAACCCCTCGATCACGCGCGATGTGTCCGGCGAGGGCGTGCAGCAGGCGCTGCTCAAGCTCATCGAGGGCACGATCGCCTCGGTGCCGCCGCAGGGCGGGCGCAAGCATCCGCAGCAGGAGTTCCTGCAGGTGGACACCTCGAACATCCTGTTCATCTGCGGCGGCGCCTTCGCCGGGCTGGAGAAGATCATTCTCAACCGCACGCAGAAGAGCGGCATCGGCTTCACCTCCGAGGTGCGCGGCGCGGACTCCAAGCCGCACGGGCAGGACGTGTTCCACGACGTGGAGCCCGAGGATCTGATCAAGTTCGGTCTGATTCCCGAGTTCGTCGGACGCCTGCCGGTGGTGGCGACGCTCGATGAGCTGGATGAGGCCGCGCTCATGGCGATCCTCACCGAGCCGAAGAACGCGCTCACCAAGCAGTACCGCAAGCTCTTCGAGATGGAGGGCGCGGAGCTGGAATTCCGCGATGAGGCGCTGAAGGCCGTGTCGCGCAAGGCGATGCAGCGCAAGACCGGCGCGCGCGGCCTGCGCACCATCCTCGAGAACGTCCTGCTCGACACCATGTACGACCTGCCGTCGCTGCGCAACGTGACCAAGGTCGTCGTGGACGACGGCGTCATCGAGGGCAGCACCAAGCCCTATATCGTGTACCGCACGGACGAGGGCCGCGTGGCGGCCATCGAAGAGCCGCGGCGCGTGGGCGGCTCGCTGCACGGTTGAGGCGCCCCTGGCCCACCCCTGGCGCGCGGCCGGCCCGGATGCGGCTACTGCACCGTGCAGGCGCGCCGTGCGCCACCGGTTGAAGCCGCCGGTTGAAAAGTTTCCGCTCCGCCCCCACAGGACGCGATAGGTCCCATTTGCTTTTTTGTCAATCGGAGGCACACTCGATCCACGAGGACCTTACCCTCCCAGCCTGCAGAGAGACCCGAGATACCCGTGAGTGAAGAAACCGCTGTTCCCGCCCTGAGCCCGGCCGCCCCGGGGTTGATACCGGTGCTGCCGCTGCGCGACGTCGTCGTCTATCCGCACATGGTGATCCCGCTGTTCGTGGGGCGTGAAAAATCCATTCATGCCCTCGACGCCGCCATGCGCGTGGACAAGCGCATCATGCTGGTCGCACAGAAGCAGGCCGACGTCGATGATCCCAAGCTCGACGATCTGCACCATTTTGGTACGGTGGCCACCATTCTGCAGATGCTCAAGCTCCCCGACGGCACCGTCAAGGTGCTGGTGGAGGGCATGGAGCGGGCGCGTATCGAGCAGCTGCACGCCGGTGACTTCTACGCCGCGGGGGTGCGCGTCGAGGTCGACAGCGACCAGTACGACGAGCGCGAGATCGACGTGCTGGTGCGCTCGGTGGTCTCGCAGTTCGAGCAGTACGTCAAGCTGAACAAGAAGGTGCCCCCCGAAGTGCTCACGGCGCTCGCGGGCATCGAGCAGCCCGGGCGCCTGGCCGACACGGTCGCCGCGCACATGTCGCTCAAGCTCGCCGAGAAGCAGAAAGTGCTGGAGATCCTCGACGTGCGCAAGCGCCTCGAGCACATCCTGGTCGCCATCGAGGGCGAGATGGACGTGCTGCAGATCGAGAAGCGCATCCGCGGGCGCGTCAAGGCGCAGATGGAGAAGAGCCAGCGCGAGTACTACCTCAACGAGCAGATGAAGGCGATCCAGAAAGAGCTCGGGGAGATGGAGGACGGCACCAGCGAGATCGCCGAGCTCGAGCAGAAGGTCGTCAAGGCCGGCATGCCGAAGGAGGCGCGCGAGAAGGCCACCGCCGAGATCAACAAGCTCAAGATGATGTCGCCGATGTCGGCCGAGGCCACCGTGGTGCGCAACTACGTGGACTGGCTGATCAAGGTGCCGTGGAAGAAGCGCACGCGGCTGCACAAGAACATCGCCAATGCGCAGAAGGTGCTGGACGA
>Ga0335074_10007452_pt1 | contig 15179 bp, 11 predicted proteins | sample Lox_Sample_23_FD_206715 | JGI IMG/M metagenome (GOLD analysis project Ga0335074, IMG submission 206715) | Soil microbial communities from Loxahatchee National Wildlife Refuge, Florida, United States - Lox_Sample_2.3 | ecosystem: Environmental > Terrestrial > Soil > Wetlands | place: USA...
GATGAATGAGAAGCAAGCAGCGGCGCTTTGCTGATCGCGAGCGCGTCGTAGAACGTCTTATCGCTGACATGCGAAATGTCCACCACGATGCCCTGCCGGTTCATTTCGCGGACGACTTCTTTTCCGAAGTCAGTGAGCCCGTTGTGAGCCGGTTTGTCGGTGGAAGAGTCTGACCACTCCGTATTGTAGAAGTGCGAGAGAGTCATGTAGCGCACGCCGAGGTCGGCGAAGATGCGCACCATGCGGATGTCGTTGCCGATCATGTGGCCGCCTTCCACGCCCATCAGAGCGGCGATCTTGCCCTGCGCGTGAGCCCGGCGGACGTCGTCGGCGGTGCGCGCGAGCATCATGTCCTTGGAGTACTTCTTCACGTTCTCGCGGACCGCGTCGATCTGATCGAGTGCTTTTTGAATCGCGGGTGGTCCCATAATGCGTCCGTCGATCCAGATGGAGAAGAAAATCGCGTTCATCCCGCCTTCGCGCATGCGCGGAATGTCAACGTGACCGGTGGGGTTTTGCTTGCCGAGATCGTAGTCCTTGGTGAAGAAGCGTTGCGTGGTGTCATCGTGCGTGTCCAGCACGATGGAGCTGAAGTGCAGCTTGTGCGCATGCTCAGAAATTTCGTCAGCGCTCGCCGTTCGGCTTAGAACCGCCGTAGCGATTAAGCCATAAAGGGCGCACAAAAGGATGGTGCGGGTGCAGCGCATAATTCCTCCATTTTCGGGTAATTTGAAAAGCGTCTAGAGCGGCGCGTCGTATGCGGCTGCCGCAATTTCCCCCAGCGCGTCGCCTATTTTTTGCACGGCGTCCGGGTCGTCCGCGGATACCGAAACCAGGTTGACGTAGAGCGCCAAAATCAAATGCTCGCCACTCGCCGTATCCATGTAACCGGCCAGGCCCTTGCCTGTGACCATCACTTTCCTGTTCAGTTCATCATCTACGGTATAGGTGCCGGTTTTTGCGTGCACGTGGCCCTTGGCGGGAGAATTCACCTGGATCTTGACCAGTGTTCCATCCACTCCGAGTACCGGCAACGCGTGATAGAAGATGTCGAAGTCTTTCTGCTTGGACATGTAGAGAAGGTACTGGACCATGAAGTCCGGCGTGAAATAAGCGTTGCCACCCGCTCCGTCGCTCTGTGCCGCTCCGCCCAAATCAAGGTCAGCCTTTTTGAGAAACGCGTTCTCCAGATCGAAGCCGGCCTGATCGATTTGCGTGTCCTTGTGAGCCAGCAGCGCGCCTAAAAGAAATGGCGTGCAACTGGCATGCAGATTTTGGCTGACCTTCAGCGTTACCTTCACTTCTTCTTTTAGCGGCGGTGAAATGTGCTCGGCAACCATCTTTTCCGGCATATAATTCGCCGCTAATACCTTGAAATCGATCCGATCGGAAGCGGGCGCCAGTTCGGACCGGACGCCCTGCGCTTTCAAAGCTTCCACCAGAGCGGTTGCCGCGAAACGGCTCGGCTCGGGAACGGCATAGGCAACCATGGTAGGTTTGCCACCGAGCGCCAAGCTGCCGGTGAGCGTTACGCTCCGCGTTCCATCCGGATTGCGTTTTTCATTTTCATATTTGAGCGATGTTGGGGAACCGGCCTTCCCAGTCGTAGCGTGGTTGATAAAAGTGATGTAGCCGGTCTGCGGGGCGATCTTCCACTGCACCGGGGAGTTTTCCGTAGATCCGGCGCTCACGACAACATCGATGACATTGTCATTGACCACCATCGGAGACATCACCACACCAGTTCCCAATTCGCGGTCGCCTTCGGGAAACAGCGTGGCATCCACCAGCACCCGGCCCTTGATCCGTTTGATCCCTTTGGCTGCGATCTGCTGGGCAAACTCGCGAATCACCAGCAGCGGATCGCCAGGCAAGCCCTTGCTGTCCGGCCCTCCGTAGGAATGATCCTCATCTTCAAACGCCAGCGTGCCATCCGGCTGGATGCGATTTGATAGATTCAAGTCTCCGCTCGCCACCAGAACCAGATCGCCCTTCAACGTGCCATCTTTCTCAATTGGACCGGTGCGGTAGATCCTGGTATGAAAGCGATAGTCCGCCCCTAGGAGCGAAAGCGCGGTCCCTTCGGTGAGCAACTTGGTGGTGGAACCGGGCACGAAGAGCTCTTGGGAATTCAATTCATAGACAACATTTCCGGTAGCGGCCGAAATGAATTTGATCCCAAAGCGGGCATGAGCGAACTCGGGACGCTCCATGATTTTCTTGATCCGCTGCTCGAGCGGCTGCGCGTGCACGGCGTTGCCGCTGAACACAAAGGCTCCCGGAGCGAGGATGAAAAGGAGCATTCGAACGCCGTAGTTGGCTCGCGCGGTCATTTCCCCTTGTGTCCTTCTATTTATTTCCTTACGGTCGAGCGTTCAGGCTCTTCGGAAGATCCAGAACCGGATTGGCCTGGAAGAAGTGGAAGGGCCGGATAGAAAACTCATGCCACAACGTCGGCATCACCGGCCAGTCTTCCGTGCGCGTGACGTGGTGGAATCCAAGCGTGTACCAGCCCACGATGTCGGTGTTCGTGATCGGGCGGTTGGCCTGGGTCCAGACTGCCAGGCCATCGTCACCCTTGGAACTGATGGGGTAAAGTCCCGCGGCGTATCGTTCATTTTCGTTGTACGGCGTCACCCAGAATTGATGCTCGGAGAAGGCGCCCACCTTTTGCGGAGGATCGTCCGGCGACAGCAGTGACTTCGCCGTGACGCCCGGCATCACTTGATAGCCGGTTGGATGGTTGAGCGGTCCCTTTACCGATGGATTGATGAACATCCACACGGACGGCTTATCGAGCTGAATGTCGAGGATGGCATCCTTTTCGTGGGCGGCGACGCTCGGCTCAGCCACCCAAATGGATTTACGCATGGGGTCATTATCCAGGCGCTGGCGCACCAGGCGATCGGTCAGGAAGCTATTGTTTTGTCCGTCCACATCGAAGTCCAAACGAAACGAGAAGAAGTGGTCGTGGTCCACGCCCATGGTGTGCGGCCCGACGAATTGGCCGTATTCCGGCGTGCCTGGATACTCGTGGTCAGGGGCTTTTTCCTGGATCGTTGGTTTGGTCTCGATCACGCCGGTCGCTCCAACCGCAACCTCGATGGTGCCGTCGGGATCGAACCGCCAGTCCAGAATGTAGTCGTAATTGCCAATGGTCGCCGCGGAGCGTAGAATCAGTTGGCGCGTGGGGCGCCCATAGATTTCGCCGTCCTCGAAGTGGCGCCAGGCAGGGGTCTCCGGGTCGCGCTCAAACAGGCAGGCTTCGTTCGAAGTGAATTTCGGCGCGCCGTTCTCGCTGGCCGACAAACCGTCGAACCAGGTTGCATCCGCCGGACAATCGACGCCGGGACGAAGCGGTGCAAGGAAACCGGTGGCGTAGAATTCGCCGGCGTCCACGAACACGCGATTGTTCCAGCCGTTCGCGGGATCCATGTAGGGGACGAACAATTCGCTCACGCCGGCTTCATAAAGGATGGAGCGGGGGCGCCCTTTGTCGACAAATCGGACCAGGTTCAAAACCGTGCCAATGCGCTGATCGAGACGGACGCGGAAGAGCCAGTTCTGCCAGGAAATCTCGCCGTTCTCGATCTTGTAGCTCGGGCCCGCGGGTTGCGAAGTCGAGATCGGCGTCGTGTGCGGGCGGGGATTTTCCGGAATCCCTTCGTAGTCGATGTTGCCGGTGGGGACGGGAAAAACTCCGGTGTCCACCACCTTGAGAACCTTCCTCGTGGCCATGTTTACTTGTAAGCTGAGGCCCTCGATGGAACGTCCCCAGCTATGATAGACGCCGTGCCGCTGCGCGCATTCGCCGAAGCCCATTCGTTGATCAGCCTGCTCCGGAATGGACCGGTAAGCGCCCGGCAGCACGATGCACGAGACCGTTCCGAGATCCGTGATCCCGCGTTTCTTGAGGGCTTCGACCACTCGCGGGTCACTCTTGATCGCTTCATCTTCGCCGAACAACTCGCTCGCGAGGATGGGAGCTTGCACGCCCGGCAGCTCTTCAAAGTTGACTACCTTTTTCCCCGCGATGTCGACCCTGGCGGCGAACGTTTTCTCACCGCGCAGCAGGACGACATCCGCCTCTCGCGCGAACGGCTGGCCCGGTTGAAAACTGAGCACCGCAGATTTGGCCGGCGGATGCAAAAGGACACTCGCGAAAAGAGTCGTAGGAGTAATTTGCCCCGCGTGTTGGAGAACATCGTAGACAGTCCAGTATTCGGACTTGGTCAGGCTGTCGAGAGGGTGGCGGGGCGCTTGAGCGCTCGCAACGGCGGCTATAAAGACACATAGAGAGAGAAGGCGCATCGGGAATTCTCCTCACGTGGGAATCTCAACAGTATAGCCTGTGCGGCGGCAGCGGAGCGATGGACGGCAGACGGAATTCACCGGCAGACGGTGCGCTTGGTTGAAATTCGCCGCCCCCCCGGCAGACAAGGGACAAATATCGCAATATAATCGAAGTGCCATGAAAACAACAACTGGCTTTGCGCTGGCCGCTTTCGGCCTGCTGGTTTCAGGACTGCCTCTGTCCGCCCATCACGCATTCTCCGCCGAATTCGACGTAAACAAGCCCGTGAAATTAGAAGGTACGGTGGTGAAAATTGAGATGGTTAATCCTCACGCATGGTTTCATGTCGCGGTGAAGAACCCCGATGGGACCACAACGGAATGGAAGATCGAAGGCGGCTCGCCGAACGCTCTGATCCGCCACGGTTTTACCAAGTACTCCATTCCCATTGGAACGAAAGTTATTTTTGAGGGCTTCCAGGCCAAAGATGGATCGTTTCGCGCCAACGGCCGCGACATTACGTTCCCGGATGGAAAGAAAATCTTCCTCGGTTCCTCAGGTACCGAAGGTCCGCCGCCACCCGACGCGAAGTAGACAGAAGCGAAATAGTCTTTAGCAAAGGAGTGATCTCATGCGTGCCATGCATCGCACAGCAACCCGAATTCTGGTCGGCGGCGCCTTCGTCCTGTTCGCGCTCGGCTCTGTTCTGAACGCGCAACTGCCGCCGGTAAAACCGGGGCCCGTGCCGGACGAGTCGAACTTCTTCATTGCGACGCCGCCCGGTTGGACGCAGCCCAAAACGCCTTGGGGCGATCCGGATCTGCAGGGAATCTGGCCGATTTCCTTCGTCGGAACCGTGTCGTTACAACGATGCGCCCCTGGCTTTGGCCCCCGGAGAGGTCCCGCGCCGCCCTGCGATCAGCACAAGGCCTTTCTGACGGAAGCCGAATATAAGGCCATGCTGGAGCGGAATGCCAAGCGCCCGGATCGGTATGCCGAAGACGTCAAGGAGGGTGAGGCCGGCCGTGCGTTTCTGGCCGGTGTCATGGATAACTTCACGCCGCAGCGGCAGACCTCGCTCATTATGGACCCGCCGGATGGCAAGCTTCCCGAGATGACGCCCGAAGGCAAACGTCTCTCGGCCGAAATGAAGAGCAGTTGGCCGCTGCCGGGCGAGAAGCTGGTCTTCAATTCTTATAAAGACTTCGATAGCTGGGATCGGTGTATCACGCGCGGGCTGCCGGCCTCGATGTTCCCGTTCCGCTATAACAACGGACTGCAGATCATCCAGTCGCCGGGTTACGTGGCGCTGCGTATGGAAATGATCCACGAGACCCGGATCATCGCACTCAACGCACCGCCGCCGTCGCCAAAAATCCATGAGTGGCTCGGCGTTTCGCGCGGGCACTGGGAAGGAAACACCCTGGTTGTCGAAACCACGAATTTCAAGCCCGGCGCATCAGCGACCAACACAGGTGTCATGGGTTCGCCCCCAGGCAACCGCTTCCCCATCAGTGAGCAAATGAAGATGACGGAACGCTTCACTCGCCTCAACAAAGACTATCTGATCTACACCATCACGGTGGACGATCCGGTGGTGCTGACGCACTCCTGGACGGCCCGCTTCCCGCTGAAGCTCGACAACGGGTTCCGAATCCTGGAATATGCGTGCGCCGAAGATAACAGCATGATTTCGCATTGGATCAGCGTTTCAAAAGCGGAGCAGGAGAAAGCCAAGGCCGCCGGCGAGAAGGAACAGCACTGATGAAACTGCGGACCGCGCTCGCTGTTTCCGCAACGTTTGCCGCCTTTACGCCCCTGATGTCACAGGCGGCGATCAAGGACCCGGTGAAAACGGGCGATGGATTGTTGTCGGGCGTCACCCTGAGCTCCGGTGTTCGCGCGTTCAAGGGCATCCCGTTTGCCGCGCCGCCCGTGGGCGACTTGCGCTGGCGCGATCCGCAGCCGCCCAAACCATGGGAAGGCGTGCGGAAAGCAGATGCGTTCGGCGACGTTTGCGTGCAGCGTCCGGCGCCCAAGCGCGTCCCAAATAACGTCGCTACCGATTTGCCTGACTCACCTAAGATGAGTGAGGATTGTCTCTACCTGAACGTTTGGACGGCAGCCAAGAATGCGAACGCCAAGCTCCCGGTGATGGTTTGGATCTACGGCGGCGCTTACACCGAGGGCGCCGGATCGAGCCCGCACAACGATGGCGCGGCGCTTGCTCACAAGGGCGTCGTCCTGGTCACATTCAACTACCGGCTTGGACCGTTCGGTTTCTTTTCGCATCCCGAGTTAACGAAAGAATCGGGCCACGACGCATCCGGCAACCAGGCGCTCGCCGATTCCATCGCGACGCTCCAGTGGGTCCAAAGCAACATCCGGGCCTTCGGCGGCGATCCCAATAATGTCACGATTTTCGGCCAATCCGCCGGCGCTTGTATGGTGGCGGCATTGGTTGGATCGCCGGTCGCCAAAGGCCTGTTCCATCGCGCGATTTCCGAGAGCGGGCAGTGGATGGGTCTCGGCATGGCGCCCATGACTCCCCTTGCGCGAGCTGAGCAGGCCGCCACTCACCCTCCGGGCCGCTTCGGCTTCGGCGCACCGCGAGCCGAAGAGAAGACTCTGCCCCTTCCGTCCTTAGCCGAACTCCGCAGCCGGTCCACCGAGGAAGTCATGAAGACGCTGCGTGGCTCAGGCATGATCATCGACGGTTGGATCGTTCCCGAGGATCTGTCTATCATTTTTGAACAGGGCAAACAGAACCCTGTGGACGTGATGGTCGGCTCGAATAAGGACGAGCATCTCGCCATGGGGGGCAGGGTCGCGTTTCGTGACACGCTGATGTGGTCCATGCGGCTCTTCGCCGAGCGTCAGACAGCAATCGGGAAGCACGCTTATTGGTATTTCTTCACGCACGAGCCGCCGGTCGAGCCGGGTGTTCGTAATCTAAAAGCAACGCATGCCGCCGAGATTCCCTACGTATTCGATAATCTCAGCGCACCCCGCAGCATCCCCGACACCAGTTCACCCCGGCTGGCCGCAGCTTCGCCGAAGGACCGGGCCATGGCTGAAATGATCTCCTCTTATTGGGTGAATTTCGCCAAGAAGGGTGACCCGAACGGCAAGGGGCTGCCCGAGTGGGCTCCGTTCAAGAATCCCGACGCGCCGCCGCATATCCTGGGCGAGGTCAATGAATTTCCCGGCCCCGATGTCTTGAATCCGTACGATGCGAAGTACAAGGAGCTGCTTGCCAAGCTGAGTTCAGCGGCGGCGGCCTCCGCGCAGAAGTAGCCCGAAACTATTTTCGGTACGGAATTTTCACCAGCCGGTCGCCCTGGAATGCGCCGATATAGATAGAATCTCGAACCTCCAACGCCACCGAAACACCGCCGATCAGCGGTTCGTGATCTGCCGAGTCGAAGATGGGGCGAGTCTGCATGTTCCCAGGATTGATCTCGGCAATTCCGAAGCCTTGAATACATGGCCTGCCGCTACCTTCGGGACAATCGCCGCGCGCGCCCTTCACCCCGGCAGCCAAGATCTTTCCCTCTTTTGTCCAGGTTAAATTGTCGGGCAGGAAGTCCACCTTCACCGAGCCGATTTGCTTGTCATCGCGCAGGTCGAATTTCAGCACCTGGCGAGCGGCGAATTCATTCACGTACATGTAGCGCCCATCCTTGCTCACCACCACGCCGTTTGGGTAACGCATACGCGTGCCCATGATTTCGGACTCGCCTTTGCCCGGAATCCAGCGCGCGACATACCCAGTCACGGCGCCTCCGAACGGTCCGCCCTTGCCTCCGGACGACAGGCCCGTCGGATACGTCCCGACAAAACCGCCATCGGGAAGAATGGCAAGGTCGTTGTACTCGTGCGCCCCAACTTCGCAGCCATGCCACACCAGCGCCCAACTGCCCGCCGCTCGCTTCAATTCGAACATCTCGATGGATTGCCGCCCGCCATGGTTGACAACGTACAACGCCCATGTACCGTCGCGCCGTTTGGCCAGTGACTCGCCGTGCGAGATCAACGCATCGTCGATCGGACCAGGGCATGTGGGATCGCCCCAGGCCTTGTCCGGCTCATCGGTCACGGCCATCTTGCTAAACGTCTTCTTCGCGATATCGAAGAGCGCCATGCCCGAGCCCGCAGTGCCCTTGCGCCCCAGATTGACGTACTGCGTTGCGATCAGATACTTGCCGTCCGGCGTGAGCTCCAGATCTTCTGGCGATCGTGTTCCGCACAGCACTTCGATATCGCCATGGACACCGCACGTCGCAAGCGGCGGCGTGGGCTGCTGTGCCGCGGCGACACCGGCAAACGCGAGCATCGGCAAAAAACCGAAAAGTGTTCTGAATTGCATTCCATCTCCTGTCGGAGTGATTCTATCGCACGCATGTAGGATACAATCGCGTTCGGCAAATGCAGATCGAGGTTTTGACGCGCGTGATGAGGACTATCATTTTTTGTATAAGCGTGGCCCTGTGGACTGGCGGAGCGCAAATGATAGCCCAGGCTCCGCCGGCGCGGCAAAGGCTCGGGACCGAGTTCGGCATCTCGGCGTTCGAGCGCGAATGCACCAAGTGCCACGGTAACGCCGCCGTGGAGCGCGCCCCTACTCCTGCCGCGATCCGGCAAATGGCGCCCGAACGGATCTACGCTGCGCTCACAACAGGAGTGATGAAGACGGAGGCGGCGAACCTCACCGATGAGCAAAAGCGGCGGCTCGCCGAATACATGGGTGGACGGCCGCTCGGAAGCGCGGCGCTGGGCGACGCGAACCAGATGCCCAATCATTGCCCGGCCGATGCCGCCTTGCCGGATCCATCGAAAAGCCCGGCCTGGAACGGCTGGGGCGTGGATGCCCACAACACACGTTTTCAAAATGCCGCAGCGGCCGGAATCACCGCGGCGCAGGTCCCCGGTCTGAAGTTGAAATGGGCTTTCGGTTTTCCATTGGGCGTTTCAGCGTTCGGCCAGCCCTCGGTGGCCGCCGGGCGCGTGTTCGTCGGCTCGGATATCGGCTACGTCTACTCGCTCGATATGCAAACCGGCTGCGTGTACTGGTCGTATAAAACGAAAGCCGCAGTGCGTACGGCGATTACGATCGGCCGGACCGGTACAAGCAGTTCGTCTCGATACGCTGTGTATCTCGGCGACATGCAAGCCAACGTTTACGCGCTCGATGCCATGTCGGGCGCTCTGCTGTGGACCAAGCACGTAGAGGATCATTTCAGCGCCCGCATCACCGCCGCTCCCACGCTCTATAAAGGCCGTCTCTACGTACCAGTTTCCACTTCCGAAGGCTTCTCCGCGTCGACGCTCGATTATCCATGCTGCACCTTCCGCGGCAGCGTGGTCGCACTGAATGCCGCGACCGGCGATCAGGTTTGGAAAGCCTACACCATTCCTGAGCCGAAACCAATCAGGAAGAACTCGATCGGGACCCAGTTGTATGCGCCTTCCGGGGTCGCGGTGTGGAATTCGCCCACGGTCGACGCCAAGCGCCATGCAATTTATTTCGGAGATGGCGACTCGGCCACCGAGCCCGCACCCGACACCTCCGACTCCATTCTGGCTGTCGATATGAACACCGGCAAACTCCTGTGGCATTTTCAGGCTGAGCCCAATGATGCAACACTGGGCGGCTGCTTTGGAAAGAATAAGACCGAAAACTGTCCGGAAAATCCGGGTCCTGATTGGGATTTTGGCGCTTCGCCGATTCTGAAGACGCTCCCGGGCGGCCGCGATCTCCTGCTCGCTCCGAACAAAAGTGGCATTGTCTTTGCTCTGGACCCGGATCGTGAAGGCGCCGTGGTTTGGAAGACGAACCTCGCCGAGAAGCAGGGAACTCGCAACACCAATCTTGTTTGGGGCGGTTCAGCGGACCGTCAGAATCTCTATATCGGGCTGGTGACCGGCGCCATGACCGCCGTCCAAATTTCAACCGGCGAGAAGCTCTGGACCACGCGCCTTGCGCCGCCGGGAAGCCGCATTTCCTACGCCGCGGCGAGCAGCGCGATTCCCGGCTGCGTCTTCATTGGTGGAACCGACGGTAAGGTTCACGCGCTCGCCTCCACCGACGGTCACGAACTCTGGAGCTTCGACACCGCTCGCGACTTCACCACCGTCAACCAAGTTCCCGCGCATGGCGGATCGATCGGTTCCATCGGCCCAACGATCGCCGGCGGCATGGTTTTCATCGGTTCCGGATACAGCGTTACTTCGGGAATCCCTGGAAATGTTTTGTTAGCCTTCGCTCCGAAATAGCAGGAATCTCGCCGAAGCGGCTCTCAAACCTGTGCCGGCTTAGGTTCGGGCACCATCTCGATCGCTCCGCATGGGCACTCCTCGGCGCAGAGGCTACAGCCCTCGCAGGAATCGTAATTGAAGCGATAGCGCTGGCCGGCTCCCAGCTTTATCACGGCGTTGTCGGGACAAACGTCAAAGCATTTGTCGCATTCGAAGCAATTCCCGCAGGACAAGCAGCGGCGCGCTTCAAATAATGCGTTCGATTCATCCAGCCCGCCGATCACCTCGTCGAAGGTCGATTGGCGGCGCGCGAGATCCAATTGAGGCTGCACGGTTTTGGGTGCGTCCGTGTAATACCACCTGCTCAGGCGATCGAATGTGGCGATGGAGTGCTTGAGAGGCGGAGTATAAATGCGTCCCCGCAGCCAAGCGTCGATATTTCGCGCGGCCTTCTTGCCATGGCCGATTGCGACCGTCACGGTGCGCTCGCAGGGAACCATGTCGCCCCCGGCGAAAACTCCCGGGCACCCGGTCATCATTTGCGCATCCACTTTCACCACGCCATCTACAATCGCCAGTCCCGCGACGTTCTGAAGGAAGCGCAGATCCACCTCCTGGCCCAGCGCCAGCACAAGCGAGTCTGCCTCGATCCGCTCGAACTCCCCGGTCGGTTGCGGGAAGCCAGTCTCATCCAGCTTCATCTTTTCGACGACAAAGGAATTTTCTGCGGCTTCTTTGATTGTCGATAGCCATTTGATCCGGATGCCTTCGTCGAGCGCCTCCTGGACCTCGAAGTCGTGGGCTGGCATTTTCTCGCGAGTACGGCGATAAATGATGAGCGAGTCGGTAGCGCCAAGCCGCTTGGCGGTGCGCGCGACATCGAGCGCCGTGTTGCCGCCGCCATAAACCAGAACGCGCCGGCCGAGAAGCGGCTTTTCGTCCAGCTCCATGCCGCGCAGAACGCTCAGCGCGTCGAGGATTCTGCTGGCATCGGCCGCGGGTATCGATGTCCGCTTGGCCAGATGGGCGCCAACGGCCAGGAACGCCGCGTCGAACCCGCCGCTTCGCATCCCTTCGGCCAGATCGTCCACCTTGGCGTTGAGGCGGATCTCGACTCCCAAAGCTTCGATGCGCGCGATTTCCGCATCCAGAATGTCGCGTGGCAAGCGGTACTTCGGGATGCCGAAGCGCAGCATTCCGCCGGGCATAGGACCACCTTCCCAAATCGAAACATCGTGCCCCGCTCGCTTCAACTGATAGGCGGCGGACAAGCCCGATGGCCCCGCGCCCACGATTAGCACCCGTTTTCCAGTAGACGGCGCTGGGGCGGGGAATTGCCAGCCCCGGTGAATGGCTTCGTCGCCCAAGAAGCGCTCCACAGCGTGGATACCGACCGCCTCATCGAGCTGACCGCGATTGCAGGCCTGCTCGCACGGGTGATAACAGACGCGGCCCACAACGGCGGGAAGCGGGTTGTCCATCACCAGCGTGCTCCACGCGCGAAGATAATCGCCCGACTCGGCGTGCGACAACCAAGCCTGAATGTTCTCGCCAGCCGGACACGCCTGATTGCACGGCGGCAAGCGGTCCACGTACACCGGGCGCTCCGAGCGCCACGGTCCCGAATGGTTCGCGAGACTGGAGCCAGGTTTCTGCATGCCGGAAAGATATCGCGCAAGCGATCGCAGCATGTTAGTAACCACAGTCCGGCGGTCTGGTATTCCGATTGCGGCAAAATAGATTGGCTGGCCGGATATACACGGGCCGATTACCCGAGGCAAGTCAATAAGATCGAGCGTAGAAACTTAAGTTGGAGGTGAGTTATGCCGAGGACGGCGGTGGGTTTGTTTAGAAATCGAAGCGTTGTAGATGAGGTCGTCCACGAAATTGAATCTATTGGTTTTCCGCGAAATGACGTTCGCACTCTGGGCGAGCCGTTAGATTTCGGCGTTACCGGGGTGATGAGCATCCCGCGGATCGATTTCGAGGTGGATCTGTTCCGGGAGCTTACCAAGATGGGTGCGGCAAAAACGGCGGTGCAGGCTTATGTCGAAGGGCTGCGGAAAGGTGGAGTTCTGGTTTTCGCCACTGGCCCGGACGAGCAGGTAGACGAGGCTGCAGAGATTATGAACCGGCACGGCGCGGTGGAAACCGAGGAGGACCAAGGTCTCGAGCCGCATTTCCACGCTGCGGTTCGTGAGGCCGCAACTCCATTCCACAACAGTCCGGTGCAGGTTGGGCGCACGCGGAATTCCGCTGGCGGAGCTAGCCTTTTCGTTTGGTAGGAAAAAAACTACGGCCCGGCCAGACCTCGAGTCTAGCCGGGCGGTTAGTTAAAACCCGTTTAGCTATGCCGCTTTTGGCTTCGATGCTTCTTGAATAGGAACATCTTGCCTCTTCGTCTTCGCTTCGGGAATTGGAACAGTTACTTCAAGCACGCCGTTGTTGAATTGCGCGGCGGTTTGTTCGGCCTTAGCGCCTTCCGGCAGCGGGATAGAACGATAGAACGTACCATAGCTCCGTTCGGAGTGATAGTAGCCTTCGCGCTTCTCTTCTTTCTCTTGCTTCCGTTCACCCTCAACTACCAGTGTGTCTCCATCGATATGGATCTTCACGTCTTCCTTCTTCACGCCAGGAAGTTCGGCGGTCACCAGGAGCTTGCCCTCTTTCTCCTTGACCTCAATGGTGGGAGTCCAAGCGGCGCCGTCTCCTGCGGCTGCTCGCGGATTCTGGCTGAAAATTCGATCCATTTCGTCTGTGAACTGTCTCACGAGAGCAAACGGATTCACGGTGAACAGGTTACCGCGCACTAGCGGTGTCTCAAACCCAAATACCCGGCTGAGTTCCTGTCCTTCCTTTTTCGGATGGTTCACTACAGCCACTTCTGCCATAGCGTTTTTCTCCTTTCTAAGTGACAGGTGCACTTAGATTTCCAAACAAGCAATAGACTCGGTAGGACTACGCGCTTCAACTGAGCTATATCGCTCAAAATCTGGGGCTGGTCGCGCTACCAAGCTATTCACCTTTTTAGATGCCCGCCGACGGCCCGCGTTGCGAGCGGACGCCGCTCCGTCGCCGCTCCCGGCCAGTTCATCCGCTTTTTTGACCCGTCATCGGAACCTCGCTCGGATTCCACGGCTCGCGGCCTATTCTGTACTTGCAAGGAGCCCCCCCAATGAAAATGCAAAAAACCACCATCGTCGCCCTGATCCTTCTGACCAGCGGCGTTCTTCTCAGCCAGGACCGGTTCGACTTCAAGGTCCGCAACTATTTCTTCGCCGGCCTCGCAGGCGACTCTGCCGCTCTCCAGAAAGGAATGAAGATTTGCGAAGACATCTTGGCGAGCAATCCCAATCAGCCGGAGGCATTGGTTTGGCACGGTACTGGACTGGTCGCCGAATCCCGCGAAAGCTTTCGAAAAGGCGACCAGAAAAACGGCGCTGCCCAGTGGCAACGCGGCATGGATGAAATGGATCAAGCCGAGGCTCTGGCGCCCAACGACTTGGGTGTGCGGATTGTGCGCGGCGCGGTGCTGCTGATTGCATCCCAATACCTGCCGGATCCTGAGGCAGCCCGCCCTTTCATCGAAAAGGGCCTGAGTGATTACGAAAAAGCGTACTCGATTCAAGGCCCGGATCTCAAGCACCTCGGCACGCACAAAGCGGGCGAGCTGATGATCGGGATCGCCGATGCCAACGCCCGGCTGGGCCGCAAGGATCAGGCGCAGCAGTGGTTCGAACGGATTCAAGAAGATCTGCCCGGCACCCCGTATGCGGCCTCCGCGGCGACGTGGCTCGAGACAAAGACGCTGGCCCCGCGTCAGGCGGGCTGCCTCACCTGCCACACGGGCGCGGCAGACCAGAGTAAGTAAGATGGAAGAAAGGCTCATTATGACCGCGCCGCGGTTGGTCCGGAACATTTTGACCGTCGTCCTCATCGACACGGTGTTGGCTGTGGTTCCGCCGATTTTGCTGTTCACGCTCCATACCAAGACAACCTGGCCCGCGTTGAGCGAAGATTTCCTCTTCTCGTGGATTTATGCGAACTGCATCGGCGGACTTGCATTTCTGCTCATTCCCAAAGCATGGATGGTAACTTGCCGGCTGCCTCTATGGTTTCGCTGGAGCACCCGGATAACGGCTTTGTATGGCGTGTGCATCGCGGGCAGCCTGGTGGCCGGTCTGGCGTTCGTGCTCTTGCGGTGGCAGCCCGCAAGCGAATATTGGCCGCAGTTCCTGGGCAATCTAAAATTCGCCGCTTTTCTGACCATCCTGGCCGGGCTCGCGATCGGCATGTACCGAACCATGCGCGAGCGCTTGGAGGAAACGACGCTACAGCTTCGCACCAAGGAGCTCGAACGCGAACGCGCCCTGAAGCTTGCCACCGAAGCGCAACTGGCCTCGCTCGAATCGCGGATTCACCCGCATTTCCTGTTTAATACGCTCAATTCCATCTCGTCGCTGATTCCCGAGGATCCGGCCCGCGCCGAACGCCTGGTGGAACAGATGGCCGCGCTGCTGCGCTTCTCCCTGGACGCCAATCAATCCGGCCTGGTGCCGATTGCGAGCGAACTGAAGATTGTGGCCGATTATCTCGACATCGAACACGCCCGCTTCGGCGACCGGCT
>Ga0335074_10007453_pt1 | contig 15177 bp, 6 predicted proteins | sample Lox_Sample_23_FD_206715 | JGI IMG/M metagenome (GOLD analysis project Ga0335074, IMG submission 206715) | Soil microbial communities from Loxahatchee National Wildlife Refuge, Florida, United States - Lox_Sample_2.3 | ecosystem: Environmental > Terrestrial > Soil > Wetlands | place: USA: Florida...
GTGAAGATGTACTTGCTAACGCCGGCAAAGAAGGTGACCGGGAAGAAGACGATCGAAGTTGTTGAAGTCGCCGCCAGAACAGCAAGCGAGACTTCCATACCGCCCTTTTCCGCAGCAACCGGAGGCGCTTCGCCCATCTCCATGTAGCGAAATATGTTTTCGAGGACTACGACGGAATCATCAATAAGACGTGAGAACGCCAGAGCCAGACCGCCCAGCAACATTGTGTTGATCGACCCACCCATCATGCTCATGATGAGAAAGCAGACAAGTGCTGAGAGAGGAATGGAAAGAAGCACGGCGAAGGTCGCTCGCGGGCTACCGAGGAAGACAAGAATCATGATCCCGGTAAGCACGAGACCGATGCTGGCTTCCTTGATCAGATTTTTAATCGCTCCCTTGACGAATATGGACTGGTCGAAAACCACTGCGGTCCTGAGCGAGGAAGGAATGTCGACAAGGTTCTTAATCGCCGACTTCATGCCATCCACGATCGTAATCGTGTTACTGCCGCCTCCTTGTTTGAGGACAGGAATATATACCGAGCGCTGCCCGTCGATGCGCACAATATTTGTCTGGATCGTGCCGGAGTCCTCAGCCTTGCCAATACTCCCGACCATCACGGAAGCATTGCCAACCGACTTCAGCGGAAGATCATTGATCTCTTCCGGCGTCGGCACCTGACTGTTCGCATAGATGTTGTAGTCCTTGGCGCCGATGCGCACGTCGCCGGCCGGAAGGATGAGGTTCGACTGATTGACGGCATGAACTACATCCATAAGGCTCATGTTGTAGGCCTGTAACTTCACCGGATCGACATACACCATGATCTGGCGATAGCGGCCGCCGAAAGGCTGCGGCACTGACGCGCCCGGCACATTGGCAATCTGGTTTCTTACCTGGAATTGCGCCAGGTCCTTCAGATCTGTTTCATTCAGTCCTCTGCCCTTCAATGTAACCAGGCACACAGGCTGGCTCGAGGCGTCCATCCCCAAGACGACAGGAGGCAGCGTGCCGGGAGGTAATCGGCGCAAGTCCGCCATGGCAAGATTCGCGATATTGCTCAAGGCAGCATTGGGATCGGTGCCCGGTTTGAAAAATATCTTGATCAGACTTACGCCGGTAAGTGACCGAGATTCTATGTGGTCGATATTGCTGCCCAGAGTAAAGAATCGCTCAAAGGTATCCGTGATATCTGCTTCTATCTGCTTCGGCGGCATCCCTGAATAAAACGTCGCCACGACCACAACTGGAATATCGATTTTCGGAAAGAGATCGACCGGCATTCCCAGGATATTCGTAATCCCCACCACGACGATTACCATGCAGATCATGATGATGAAGTAGGGATACTTGAGCGCAAATTTAGGCATCCAGCGTTCTCCTCACACAAAGAAGCTCAACATGATGTATGTGTAGGTTCTTCACTGTGCAGCCCCCGGTCCGTGTGCCGAAAGCATCAGCTGGTCTCCATAATCATTCGTGGGCGGCTCATCCTTCTTGCGACGGCCGTGAATCATGAGATAGACAGCTGGAACCAGATAGACAGTCGCAACTACCGACACTGCGAGGCCGCCGATAATCGCGCGGGCTAACGGCGCATACTGCTCACTTCCAGCTTCCGCGCCAATCGCCATGGGAATCATTCCAAGCAAGGTGGCGAGGGATGTCATCAAAATCGGGCGCAGGCGGATTCTGCACGCTTCAACGACGGCCTGAGCTATTGACAGGCCGCCGTCGTGCAGATGACCCGCGAATTCCACGATAAGAATGCTGTTGGAGACCACGATACCGGTCATCATGATCACTCCCATGAGCGACATGATGTTGAGCGTGCTGTGCGTGACAAGCAGGATCAGAAGCACGCCAGAAAGTCCAGGCGGGATGGCCATAAGGATGATGAACGGATCAATAAAAGAGGTAAGCTGCGCCATCAGGATCAGATATACAAGCAGAATGGAGAGCACCAGGCCGATGGCAAAGCGCTTGAACGACTCGCTCATACTCACGACGGTCCCGCGTACAACGATGCGTACATTCTGTGGTGTCTTGATTCCGGCAATCAGTCTGTTCACGTCGCCGCTTACATGTTGCAGGGCTTCTGTGGATGGCATGACGTAGACATCGATGACACGACGAATCTGGTAGTGATCGACTTCCGTCGGCGTGTTGATCTCCTTTATGTCTGCGACAGATTGCAGCGGAGTGTAATTGGACTGACCGTTGGCGCGCAGGGGAATCTGTTTGAAGTCGTCCATGCTCATGTGAGCGATCTTGTCGTCGAAGTACTGGACGGTGAGCATGTAGTTGTTGCCCGTCTTTGGATCGATCCAATAGCTGGGGGCGATCATGCCGTTGGAGGTCAACGCGGTGATGACATTGTCGACGACGTCCTTCGGAGAGAGTCCGATCAGACTGGCGCGCTCCCGGTCTATATTCAATTCAAGCCCGGGATACTTCAGATCCTGGGGAATAAGTACATCGCTGACCCCTTTCATCCTTCTTGCCTTGTCCGCGATCTGCTGGGCGATGGCGAAGGACTCGTCCATATTGTTCCCGCTGATCTGAACGTCGATGGGAGCTGGTAAACCCTGATTAATGACCGAGTCGACAAGGCCGCCAGTCTGGAAATAAGTGGTCAACTCGGGCAAGTCGGCGGAAAGCTTGCGGCGCAACCGCTCCATGTATTCGTAGCTTCCCGTCTTATGCCCTTCCTTGAGACTTACCTGAACGAAAGCAGTGTCCATTGCCGAGTTACTGGTATAGATCGAGGAAAGATCGGGAGTAATGCCGATGTTAGACACAATCATGTCCAGATCTTTAGGAGGCACGACGGCACGAATTTCCTGTTCAACCCGCTCGATATATTTGTCGCTGAGCTCTATTCGCGTTCCGCTGGGGCATTTGATGTTAATGACAAACTGTCCGGGATCGGTGCGCGGGAAGTAGGCGCGGCCCACGGCCGGGAACAGCGCGAATGTGAGCAGAACGCCGCCAAGAATATATAGGGTCGTGGCCAGCGGTCGAAGGATTGACTTGTTGACGGTAACGACATACTGGTTCAGCATCTGCTGAAACCAGTAGTTGAATCGATAAACGACGCGCTTGAAAAGCGAGCGTTTTTTTCCACCGCTCAACTGGTCGTGTTGCACTTCAGAGGAATTGATGAAGCGCGCGCAGTAGAGCGGCACTACCGTCATCGCAACTACGTAAGAAGCGAACAAAGAGAAGACAACAGTCAGGGCAAGCGCCGTGAAGAGATACTTACTGACCCCATAGAGTAGGGCGACCGGAAAAAATACGATAGCAGTGGTGAAGGTGGCGGCGAGGACGGCGAGCTGTACCTCTTGCCCGCCAACCTCAGCAGCTTCTTCCGGAGAGGCTCCCAGTTCAAGGTGGCGGAAGATGTTTTCAAGCACGACAACGGAGTTGTCGATTAGCCGGGAGAAGGCTAGCGCTAGTCCTGCCAGCACCATTGTGTTGATTGAACCGCCGCCAACTTTGATACACATGAAGGCGGCGAGCGCGGAGAGCGGAATCGATAACAGGACCGCAAAAGTTGCGCGAATGCTTCCAAGGAACAGCAAAATCATCAGCGCCGTTAGAACCAGTCCGATTCCGCCCTCGCTCATGAGATTCTTGATTGCCGATTTGACGAATAGTGACTGGTCAAAAACTACAGACGTCTTAAGCTGCGAAGGCACGTCAACCAGGTTTTTGATCGCCGCCTTCATGCCGTTCACGATGGTGATCGTGTTGCTGTCGCCGCCCTGCTTCAGCACCGGGATATATACGGATTTCTGGCCATCGATGCGCACGATGTTTGTCTGGATCGTGCCGGCGTCCTCAGCCCTGCCTACATCCCGCACGAGAACTGATGCATTGCCAACGGACTTCAACGGCAAGTCGTTCAACCGTGCGACATTCGGCACCTGACTGTTGGCGTAGATGTTGTAGTCCTTCGCGCCGATACGCACGTCGCCCGCCGGCAAAATCAGATTGGACTGATTTACGGCGTTGACTACATCCATCAGGCTCATGTTGTATGCCTGAAGCTTCATCGGGTCGACGTACACCATGATCTGGCGATATCGACCGCCGAAGGGCTGGGGCACAGACGCTCCGGGCACGTTCGCAATCTGGTTGCGCACTTGAAATTGCGCGAGATCCTTAAGGTTCGTCTGGTTAAGCCCTCTGCCCTTCAGCGTCACCAGGCATACCGGCTGGCTCGACGCGCTCATTCCCAATACAACTGGAGGCAGAGTTCCGGGAGGCAATCGCCGCAAGTCAGCCATGGCAAGATTGGCAATATTGCTTAACGCGGCGTTACGATCCGTTCCCGGCTTGAAGTAGATCTTGATCAGACTCACGCCGGTCAGCGAGCGCGACTCTATGTGGTCGATGTTGCTACCCAGGGTGAAAAATCGTTCGAAGGTGTCGGTGATATCGGCTTCGATCTGCTGCGGCGGCATGCCGGAATAGAAGGTTGCAACTACCACCACCGGAATGTCGATCTGGGGAAAAAGATCCACCGGCATGCCGGCGATGGTGGTGATGCCGACTACCAAAATCACCATGCACACCATGATGATGAAATAGGGATATTCGAGAGCAAACTTTGGCACTACTGCCCGCCTTCTCCCTGCTCGGCATCCGTATCGCTCGTCGGCTGTTGTTGTTGCTGGGGCTTCACTGTTTCGCCAACCTGATACTTCGACTGGCCGCCAGCGATGACGCGATCCCCTTCGGCCAGGCCGCTCCTGATTTCAACCAGAGTTGAACCCTGAAGACCAAGCTGAACGTTGCGGGACTCAATTCGATTCTGTCCGTTGACGACCAACACCGTCGCCTGATTGCCGTTCTTGACCACAGCCTGCAGCGGAATAGTCAACACGTTGTCCCTACGCTCCAGTTCAAGCGTCGCATTGGCATACATACCCGGCGACAATGACAGGTCCTTGTTCTCGACATCGATTTCGGTTTCCATGGTTCTAGTGGCAAGGCTGACGTTGCGCGTAAAGCGGACCACCTTGCCAACAAGGGTTCGATTCACCGCATCGACGCGCACATTGACTGAAGCGCCCTCATGAATGAATTCGACGGCATCTTCAGGAACCGGCAGGCGAAGGCGAAGCAGGCTGCTCTGGGAAAGCTTTACGACGGGAAGAGACTGGACATCGGAAGAGGTCCCGGCCTGAATCAGCGCACCCGTATCGGCATATCGCCAGATAATTACTCCGTCGAGCGGCGCAGTCACCCTGGTGTAGTCGTTCAGATCGCTCACCCGCTCGTTGTCCGCTCCAGCCACCGCCTCCTGCTGTTGCGCGGCAGCCAGCGCTGCCTTGGCTGCATCAACTTGCGCTTCGGAAGCCAGGTCCTTCGACTGAGCGTCATCCAGTTCCTGCTCCGCAATCAGGCCTGGCTGTGCGGCAGAAGCCTGTTTCAGACGCGTGTAGTCGGCATGCAGCGCTGAGTGTTCTGCCTGCGAGCGCAAAACCTCGTGCTGCGCCCGGGTGATCTCGTCCTTGCTGTGCGCAACCTCCGCAACGGTGCCCTTCAGCTGCGCGTCCAGTTCCGGGACCTCCAGCACGGCGAGGACCTCGCCCTGATGCACCTTGTCGCCAATATCGACATAAATATGACGGATAAAACCGGACACCTTGGCGTGAACATCGATCACCTGATAGGGCTGAAATTGCCCTGCAAGATTCAACGTGTGTGTGATCGATCCTCGTGTGACGGTGGCGACGGACGCGGATGGTATCTCTGCCGCATTCGCCTCGGAATTCCTGGCTCTGGAATTGCAGGCGATCATGCTGAAGGCAGCAGGCAGAGAGAGTCCTACGGCTAGGATCAGGGAACTTCGCTTTCGCATATCTCGTGTACCTTTTGAGTATTCTGACCGGAAGTCGCCGACATCGCGGGACTCGTTCCCCGGTTGAGAACGCGCCACGCTGCAATCGGCAGAAAGATCAAGCCGCTTGCAAAAAGTCTAGCTAAATGAGATGAGAGAACAGATTCAGGCGAGAACGGGAGGAGGGCGGAAAAAGAAGGCATTCAGACTGGCGAATCTGCACGGCCGTACCGGCTGAGCTGAGTGAGAATGTTTTCCGTATAACGCAAGACCGCGCGGTGCGGTTAGCACCAAAAAGAAAGCTGCGAAGAGACTGTAGAAGACCGTCTGCACTATCTCATGGGAAGGACTGGGGCTCTCAGCAAGCGGGTTCGCGGTCGTCAGACTTTGTTCATCTTTGGATAGGAGTTTCGCCTGGGGAATCTCGCGGGAAACCGCATGGGGGGGATCGTACAAAGAAAGCTTGTACTGAAGTCCCCAACTGAAGACGCAGAAGGCCAGTCCCAGAAACAGGAAGGTGAATCGGGAGAAAAAAGCCCGTCTTAAGCGACTCGCAGTCAAAAGAGATCTCGCGTTGCGGAGGGACACCACAGCCAGCCTAACTTCCCCGCTATCAACAATCATATTCCTTGATAGGAAACTACGGGGAGCCACGCATTCAAAATCTTTTTATTGTCGATAAGTTTATGAATACCCAATACAAAGGACCCCAGGTTCCCCCTATTGAGCATCCCTCACGCAGCGAAATCCGAGCGTTCCCGACCGGTCATAACTCGGCGCCATCAGCAGGAGCTTGCCATGCTGGTCATTGCGATAGGCTTGCGGGAAATACCAGATCGAGCCTTGCGGCTGGTAGTAGCTTCCGCCGCGAAGTATGCCTGCGCGCGTGTGTTCGTCAATATACTCGTCGGTCCATTGCCAGACATTGCCGACCATATCGACCACTCCGAAGGGGCTGTCTCCGGATGGGTGCGCATCGACATTATCGGGTGAGGTTAGCGAACGACCTTTATCGGGAACCGCCACGTTGCTCGGCTCCCAGACATTGCCCCATGGATAGATGCGGTCCTCGTCGCCACCCTGAGCGGCATACTGCCATTCCCATTCGTGCGGTAACCGCTTGCCGGCCCATGCTGCATAGGCGCGGGCGTCTTCGAGCGACACCCACGTGACCGGCTTGTTGCCCCATCCATCAGGATAGGTTCCATTCTTCCAGTCGCGCAGGAAGTTTAGATCGTCGGCTGGACGATAGTGGGAGGCATCGAGGAATTTCCTGTACTGAGCATTGGTCACCGGATATTTGTCCATGAAGAACGCGCCGATGTGCATGCGATGTTCATGGAAGCGGCGCGCCGCGTCTTCCCAGGGATACTGCACGTCCGCGCCAACATCGTTGAAGCCCTCGATCTCAATTCCCCGCACCCGGAAGATGTAATCACCGGCAGGAATCTTCACCATGCCCTCCGGTGCCGTGGCCTCCGGCGTGGTCCGCGCAATTTCGACGAGTCGCTGGGGCAGGGGCTTCCACTGGTCGGAAAAGCTCGCAAGCGGCCTCGCAGTCATTTTCTTCATGGCCGCCATCAGGTCCTGCATCTTCGCATCGGGCGCGGTCTTCGTCGCAAGAATAGCTCCGAACCCATGGGCCTCAATCGGAAAGACAAGCGCCGCTTCGCTTCCATCCCGCTCGGGAGTCAACTCCGCGCCGTGGTAAAGGTCGAAATACCTCATGCCCTCCTCTTCGGGAACCGATATCTCCCGACCGGCAACGTCGTACTCGTTGCGGTTGACGATGGTCCAGACTGTCTGATCGCCGAGTGGCCAGCGGCTGGCGAAGACGCCATACAGGTGCATGGGATAAAACGGTTCCCAACCCGGACTGATGAGAAATGGTCCGACTGCGCGCTCAATCGTGGCCATACGGCGGGTGGCTTCGCCGTCGCGCGGAGTAATGCCGTTCCAGATACCCCAGATGTTCTCCCAGCTCTCCCAGCCGACGCCGTTGAAGAACGCGAATTCCAGATCGTCGGTCTTGTTGCGCGCCCAGCGGTGCGAGATGTTGACCATGTGGCGAGACTCGAGCCACTTGTACTTGTCCACCTGGGGCACAAACGGAAACGAATATTGTCCCCACGTCATCACATTCCAGGCCAGGGCCTCATCTGATGGGCCGCCCTCGGGTTCAAAAGCAAGGGGGTGTCCTACTTGGTCCGAAGCCTCAGAGAAGGCCAGCGGCACGCCATCCTGCGTATCTCCATTGACGCCGTCAGCGTCGATCTCCTTCATGATTTCTGCGATCGCCTGCGGCCAGGGCTTGCCGGGATCGTGCGTTCCCTGGTCCCACATCATCATGGGAAACAGCACGCGCACGCCGCGACGATGAAAATCCTCGACCATCTGATGCACGCCAGTGAGGCCGCCGGGCATGGAACGAATCATGTCGTGCTGGTTGCGGTCGTCAATGCCCATATTCGGATATGTCGGCCAGATTAGTACGGCGTCAATTCCGCCGAAGCGCTTCTCCAGATCGTCTAGGTAGCGGTCGACCGTGTATTTGTGCGCCACGGGATCATAGAAGTAGCGATCCTGAACCATCATCTGCGGCTGAATAAAGCTGGACTGCGTCCACCGCAGGGCGGGCATTCGATACCGCGCATCGTTATACCCGGTACGGATGCGGCGCTCCATGCGCCAGTGGGTAATGTCATTCAGCCATTGCTGATGGGTAGCGTCAGTGCATGGAGTGTATCCACCCTCCCACGCGCCTCGGAGCGTCAGGCACTCAGGTGAAGGAATCTGCTGACCAGTGGGCTGGTACTTTGTGTCCTGCGCTGTGGAAACTGGGAGCATGGTCGCGATTCCAATCAGGACGATGGCGGCCGATCTGCGCCCGGGCGTGATCCCACTCATTCTTACTGGCTCCTTCTCAAATGATCCCCGTTCAGCAGCTCCTGCACTTCCGCCAATGTGGGCATCGATGATTGAGCGCCCGGCCGGGTTACGGAGATTGCTGCCGCGGCCGCCGCGAATCTCGCGCTCTCCACCGGATCATTGCCCAGCATCAGCGCGGTGGCAAAGGCTCCGTTGAAAGCGTCTCCGGCTGCGGTGGTGTCTACTGCGCGAACGGCAAATGCATCGATCTGCCGATCCAAGCCGTCGCGGTCGGCAAGATAAACCCCGCGGCCGCCCAGTTTCAGCGCAACAGCCTGCGGGCCCTTGGCGAGCAGCGTGCGCGCGACTTCCTTGGGAGGATTCGTGGGCTCGCTCGCGGAGAAGAACGCTGCTTCGGTTTCATTTGGAGTGAACCAGCGTGTGTGATGGAGGACGGCCGCCGGCAATTCTTGGGCCGGGGCCGGATCGAGCATCAACGGCACGCCTTCACGCGCGCACACGTTGGCCAGATGCTCGACCGTATCCAGAGGAATTTCCAATTGCGTGAGTACCAGCCCGGCAGCGCGAATCCTATCCAGATTCGCGTCGATATCGGAAGGCGATACGGTCGCATTTGCGCCCGGGGTTACAACGATGACATTGTCTCCCGAGGGAGAAACAATGATGACCGCGACGCCGGAGCTGGTTTCCGATGTGCCGACCGCCGAGACATCGATGCCGGATTTTTGCAGGTGGTCGCGCAGCTCGGCTCCGAAGGCATCGGTGCCAAGCTTTCCGATCATGCTGACTGGATATCCCAGGCGCGCCACCGCGACCGCCTGATTTGCTCCTTTGCCACCAGGATGAGTCCTGAATTCTTCGCCCTGCACTGTCTCGCCGGTGACAGGAATGCGGGCTGCCCGCGCGACGAGATCCATATTGATGCTTCCCACCACAACAATCGGCTTACGGTTCGTCATGAAGGTACCTGCGCAAAATCTTCCTCGACTAAAAAATAGGAGCCAGAGCAACCAATGTAAGCCCGGCGAGAAAAAGAACAAACATCCAGAAGAGATACATTTTCGCTCGCGCAGGAGCAGCTGAGAATTCGCGCCAGATGAATACGCCCCAGCATGCCGAAATCATGGTGGCCCCTTGGCCGATCGAGTAAGAGACCGCCGGCCCCACGATGTGCGCGCGTGACGCAACGAAGTTGAACACTCCGCCGGTGCACCAGATTGCTCCGCCGATGGTTCCCCAGATATGCCACTTCAAGGGTGCAGCGGAAAAGCCGCTCATGGCGACGGGCGGCTGCGCGTCCAGCGGCTTGCGCATCAACAGATAATTGAATGGGATGGCACACAACCCAACCCCGACCACAAAGATGAAGGACACCGCATACGGGCCGGGCGCGTCTTGTCCACTCATCGACCGCGCGACAAATGGATAGAAGCCTCCCATCAGAACACCAGACACCAGGCTGATAATGACCCCGCGGCGGCTCATCGCGGGACGCTCGCGTTCCCGCAACCTGTAAGCCAGTGCATCGAAAATGATGGCTCCGACGACAAGAACTATGCCACCGAAGAGCATCAACGGGTTGCCGTTCGGAGACAAAATGTAGCTGCTGACAGCGCCAACGACCAGAGCCAGCCCGATACCCACCGGAAATGCCACGGCCAGTCCTGCAATTTCAATCGCGGCGACAAGGAGCAGGTTGGCAATATTGAAGATGATTCCTCCAATCAGCGCCAGCAGCAGATTTGCGTGATGAATAGCTGTCAGGTCTTGAATGAAGGGACGGCCTGTTGATCCGGCAGTGCCCAGGCTGAGACCCCATGCAAGTGCTCCGAGAAGCAGCCCAATCACGTAATCCCAATAGAAGAGCTGGAAGCGGTATCCGGGACAGAGCTTGACGGTGTTGGCCCATGAGCCCCAGCACAACATGCTGACGATCATGAACGAGAGCGCAATGGCGTAGGTTTCCGGCTGGTACAAGGTTGGGCTCCTGAATCCTGAGTTCACTCCCAGATGACAATTCTTATCACTTAGAAGGCCAGCTTCAGCTCAACCTGGAGAATTCTTGCCTCGCGCGCACCGGCAGCCTGTCCGAACTGGACATTTCCGGCGTTACCGTACACTTACGCACGGATTAGTGGTCTGGGCGCCATGCCACTGCGCGTGATTGAAGAAATTAAATGCGCCCTGAAGCCATCACACAGAACGTCCCGGCCCAGGATCCACGGAATCGTCAGATCACCTGAGCCGGGTGGCTTGATATCAGATCATGATCCCGCAACTTGCTCCCGCGTCAGTTGAGCCATGACTCCTGCCGCCCGCTTCAATAGCGCGTCCGGATCCAAACGCGCATTTAGATCAAGAATGCGAGCAATAAGGCCTGTCCATCCAGTCTGATGGCTGGCGCCCAGTCCTGCGCCGTTATCGCCGTGGAAATACTCATAGTAGAGGATGTAGTCCTTCCAGTACGGATCGTCCTGGAACTTCTTGGTTCCTCCGTAAACCGGACGCTCCCCCTTCTCGTCGCGCACGAAAATCTTCGCCAGACGACGACTGATTTCCTGTGCCACTTCGAACAGTGTCATGTAATTTCCCGAGCCGGTTGGGCACTCTACCTTGAGATCAGGCCCATAGAAGGGATACATCTGCAGCAGCGCGCGTATGATCAGCCCGTTTACCGGCATCCAGATCGGGCCGCGCCAGTTGGAGTTGCCGCCAAACATGCCGGTGTTCGATTCGGCAGGAAGGTACTGGACTTTATACTCCTGGCCCTGGAGATGAAACACGAAGGGATGATCGAGGTGATACCTCGACAAAGAACGTATCCCGTACGGACTGAGGAATTCGTTTTCGTCGAGCATATAGCGCAGAACGCGCAGCAGTTTTGGCCTGTTACAAGCCGTCAATAGCCTCCGCCCCATGTACCCGCCCACATTTATGTCCTCCGCTGACGCGATCTTTTGAATCACCTCCGGGTGGCGCTTTCGGAAAAGATTAAGCAGCTCCACGATCCGTGGATGCTTCGCGAGGATTTCGCCGTCCACTGCAGTCGTCGCACATAACGGTAACAGCCCCACCATCGACCGGATCCTCAGGCGCATGGTATCGCCATTCGGGAAATGGAGCAGATCGTAGAAGAAACCATCCTCCTCATCCCACATCTCGTCGTGACGATTGCCAATGCGGTCCATGGCGTAAGCGATCCACGCGAAATGTTCGATGAACCGATAGGCATGTTCCTCGTACATTGAATCGTAGTCACAAAGAATGAGCGCAATCTCCAGCATGCACTGGCAGTAGAACGCCATCCATGCCGTGCCGTCGGCCTGGTCCAGATGACCGCCAGTCGGAAGCGGCGCACTGCGGTCGAAGACGCCGATGTTGTCCAGCCCCAGGAAGCCGCCGGCAAACACATTGCGTCCCTGGGGATCCTTGCGGTTGACCCACCAGTTAAAGTTTTGCATCAGCCCCTGGAATGACCGCTCGAGGAAGCGCACGTCAGCTCGGCCCAATTCCGACTCGATCCTGTAGAGGAAGAGCGTCGCCCACGCGTGCACGGGCGGATTCACGTCGCCGAAGTTCCATTCATATGCCGGGATTTGCCCATTGGGATGGGCATACAGACTCCTCAACATGAGCAGCAACTGATCCTTGGCGAAATCAAAATCCACCAACGATAGCGCAATCGTGTGAAACGCCAGATCCCACGCCGCGTACCAGGGATACTCCCACTTGTCAGGCATGGAGATGACATCGCTATTCAACATGTGGAACCAATCAGCATTGCGGGAGTTACCACGGCCGGATCCGGTCATGGGATGAGCATCGTGCTCGATCAGCCAGCGATCGAGATCGAAATAGTAATACTGCTTGGACCACAACATGCCGGCGAGCGCCTGCCGGTGAACGCGTTTCTCATCCTCGCTCAGATTCGATGGAGTAATACGGTGGTAAAACTCATTCGCATCGGCCATGCGTGCTTCAAAGGTCTTGTCGAAGTCAATAAACGCATTGGGCGCGGCTTTCGCGCTCAGCCGCAAACGCACAACCTCGCTCTTCCCAGCCGGGACATTCAGCACATAGTGGGCTGCCGCTTTCGTGCCGGTCTTCGCCGGATTCACGGCATTGCTCTCGCCGGAGATCACATATCGATGGAACGCATCCTTTACATAAGGAGAGGCATTCGCATGCCCCCAAAGCTTTTCGTTGTTGGACTCATTCTCAGTGAACAGCAGCTCGCTCGCTCCCTCGCACTGCAGGTTGAATTCGCCAAGCAAATGATGTGAGGCCTGAATCTTGTTTCCGTCGGCCTGCGATATTACAGGCTTCGGCGTCTCGCCTTCCCAGGTCCAATCGTTCCGGAACCATAGTGTGGGCAGGACATGAATCTGCGCTGCCTCTGGACCGCGATTGTATACGGAAATGCGGATCAGAGTGTCTTCCGGATCACCCTTGGCATATTCGACAAAGACGTCGAAGTACCGATCCTCATCAAAGATGCCAGTATCGAGGAGCTCGTACTCCATCTCCTCGCGCGAGCGCCGCTTGTTCGTCTCCACCAGGTCGCGATACGGAAACTCCGCCTGCGGATACTTGTACAGATACTTCATGTACGAGTGCGTGGGAGTACTGTCGACATAGAAGTAGTACTCTTTGACGTCTTCACCGTGATTGGACTCGCTGTTGGTCAGGCCGAACATCCGTTCCTTGAGGATCGGGTCGTGGCCGTTCCACAGCGCTACCGCAAAGCATAGTTGCTGTTTGTCATCGCAGTACCCCGCCAGACCGTCCTCGCCCCATCTGTAAGCGCGCGATCGGGATTGGTCATGAGTGAAGTAATCCCATGCGTTGCCATCTTTGCTGTAGTCTTCGCGTACAGTGCCCCACTGCCGCTCGCTAAGATAAGGTCCCCATTGCTTCCAGGGAATGCCCAGCTCTCGAGCGTCATTCAGCCGTTTCTGTTCTGCGACCTCAACATACGTTAGGGCAGTCCGTTTTTTTTCCTCGGCAGTCATGGCTTTCCTCCTTCGAATTCATCCGTTCATTCGGAGACAACGACCTGCCAGCGCTCAGTCTGAAGCCACCGGCGGCTGAGTTTCCGGGCCCGACGAGAATCATACGTTCATGTCGGCTGGCACGCTCAACTTTCGTAAAGGGCAGACCCATCAAGGAGTAAGAGACCACCGGTCCGGATGTTAACTGGCAGAATTTACAGGTCCCAGAGACTTCAGAATGATGCTCGAAGGGTGCACTGATGCCAGCAATTTCATAACTTCCGGCGGAGTGGCGCGTGCCTCGGCACGCTGCGGCTCCTGTCAACACTGACAGTTCACACCGCCCTTCCTCCCGCTTAAGATTGGCGCGGATTCAAGAACGAGCGAGTTCGGCTCATTTGAGTGGATGCGGAAGTCTGCACGGAAGGATCGACCATGAAGGAGCATTTAGGGGGGATTGCTTGCTTAGTTTGTAAGCATGGACACCTGATTTCAAGGCGCAGCTAGTCCTGTTCGCAGGAGGAACGTTGTGATCAGCGAGCAACTCTCGACGAAGGAGTACCGGCACCGCGCTCTCGAGGTTGCGATCCATGTCGGCTTGGTTGTCCTGCTTACCACCGCCTGCCTCATGATCCTGCGGCCGTTCCTCCCGCTGCTGGCATGGGGCATCGTGATTGCAATCGCCGTGTACCCCGCGTACCGCAGGCTGAGGAGTCTCCTGCCCGGACACGACAAGCTGGTGGCGGCCCTTTGCAGCCTGTTCTTACTGGCTATTTTGATTGTTCCGGTTGCATTGCTTACACACACTCTGGCCGAGGGCGTTCAGACGATAACCGCACACGTAAGGGACGGATCGTTCCGCATTCCACCGCCGCCTGAGAGCGTGGGGAGCTGGCCTCTGATCGGGCCGTCGCTGAAGAACATTTGGAATACGGCATCGACGAACTTGACCGGATTGCTGACCAGCCTGGCTCCGCAGATCAAAGCCTTCATCCCCGGGCTTTTGTCGGCTTCCGCGGGAGTCGGCCTGACGGTCCTGCAATTCGTCCTTTCAATTCTGGTTGCGGGAGTCATACTCGCGAACGCATCAGGAGGCGCAGCGATCTCTCATTCGCTGGCGAATCGCCTGTTCGGTGGTCAGGGGTCGGAATTCGAGGACCTCGCAGGATCTACGATTCGGAGCGTCACCAACGGCGTGCTTGGCGTTGCTGTCATTCAATCCGTTCTTGCCGGTTTGGGCTTCCTTGTCGTGGGATTACCCGCCGCCGGATTGTGGACCGTGATCTTCCTGATTGCTGCCGTGCTTCAGGTCGGCGCCCTCGTCCTCGTTCCGGCTGTCATCTATATATTCGCAATCGCAAGCACAACTAAGGCCGTCCTGTTTCTACTTTGGTGCATCATGGTCGGGCTTATCGACAACGTGCTCAAGCCCTTGCTGCTCGG